>Ga0209726_10005643_pt1 | contig 15005 bp, 13 predicted proteins | sample Subgrocontami54m_FD_187453 | JGI IMG/M metagenome (GOLD analysis project Ga0209726, IMG submission 187453) | Subsurface groundwater microbial communities from S. Glens Falls, New York, USA - GMW46 contaminated, 5.4 m (SPAdes) (version 3) | ecosystem: Environmental > Aquatic > Deep subsurface >... | reverse complement strand
CTTCTCGATCGCCTTGAGCAGGCTCTTGTCCCACGGCTGGATGACGATCTGACGCGGCTCCGGCGCGCTGATCGACGCGAGCTGGATGAGCGGCGTCGGCGTGCCGTAGGCGTCCGCCTCGAGCTGTTCCACGAGCGCCGGCGCGGCGCGCCCGGTGCGGACCGAGGCGACGTCCTTCTTCATGGCCTCGATCGCCTTCTTCATCCGCTCCTCGGCGCCGCGGAGGATCTCCTCGAGCGCCATCTAGCGTCCCGCCCGGACGAGCGTCCCCACGGCCTCGCCGCGGACCGCGCGCACCATCGCGTCGGCCGCGGAGCTGTCGAACACGATGATCGGGAGGCCGCGATCCTCGGCGAGCGCGGCGGCGGTCGCGTCCATGATGCCGAGCCGTTTCTCGAGGAGATCGCGGTAGCCGAGCTCGTCGTACTTCTTGGCGCCCTTGACCAGGTTCGGGTCTGCGTCGTACACGCCGTCGACCGCGTTCTTCCCCATCAGGATCACCTCTGCGCCGATCTCGGCCGCGCGGAGCGCGGCGGCCGTGTCGCTCGTGAAGTACGGGTTGCCGGTGCCGGCCGCGAAGATGACGACCCGGCCCTTCTCCAGGTGGCTGATCGCCTTGAGCCGGATGTACGGCTCGGCCACCTCGTTCATCGCGAGCGCGGTCTGCACCCGCGTCTCGACGCCCACCGCCTCGAGCTGCGAGCGGAGCGCGAGCGCGTTGATGACCATCGCGAGCATCCCCATGTAGTCGGCGGTGGCCCGGTCGATGCCGTGCTCGGCGACGGCGGCACCGCGCATGAAGTTGCCTCCGCCGATCACGACGGCCACCTGCACGTCCAGGTCGCGGACCTTGCGGATCTCCTCGGCCAGGTAGCGCACGTAGACGGGCGAGATGCCGAACTTGAGGTCGCCGAGCAGCGCCTCGCCGCTCAGCTTCAGGAGGACGCGGTGGTACTTCGGCGCGCCCATCGCCCCAGTCTAGTCGCCGGCCTGGTCGCCGGCGGGGATAGCACTCCGATATCCACGAGCGAACGGTCGTGCTGGACGTGCTTTGAGCCGGTGACCGCTCAAGAGCATGGTGGCGGTGCGCTCAGTCGCCGAGCTGGAAGCGAACGAACCGCCGGACGTGGATGTTCTCGCCGGTGGCCGCCGCGGCCGCCGTCACGAGGTCGCCGATGGTCTTCTTGGCGTCCCGGATGTACGCCTGCGCGAGGAGCGCGGCGACGTCGGCCGGCGCCATCGCGGCGACCTGCTTCGCGACCTCCGCCGCGAGCTCTTGGACCTGCGGGTTCCGTGCGACGAAGTCCGTCTCGCTCGCGAGCTCGACGAGCGCGCCGATGCGCCCGCCATGGACGTACGACGCGATGAGCCCTTCGGTCGTCTCGCGGTCGGCCTTCTTCGCCACCTTGGCCAGGCCGCGCTCCTTGATGATCGCGACCGCCTTCGCGAAGTCGCCGCCCGCCGCTTCGAGCGCGCGCTTACAGTCCATGACCCCGGCGTTCGTCTCCGCACGGAGGCGCTGGACCTCCGCGGCGCTGATCGTTGCCATCGCTCAGCCCTCGTCCTTCGTCGTGGTGGCCGGCGTCCCTGCCGCCGGCGTCGTGGTGGCCGGCGCCCCGGCAGCAGGCACGGCCGCAGCCCCGCCGCCCTCGGCCGCTGCCGCGAGGGCAGCTGCGGCGTCCTCTTCGTAGCCGCCGATCGGGTACTCGTCCTCCTCGGGCTCGTACACCCGCGGGGTCCGCTTCGCGCGCGGCACGCCGAAGCTGTCGACCTCGAGGCCCCCGGCGCTCGCGGCGACGTAGCCCATGTCCTCGGGGCTCGCCTCCTTGTGCGCCGACTCCAGCTCGGTGCGACCCTCGATGATCGCGTCGGCCATCTTCTGGCAGATGAGCTTCACGGCGCGGATCGCGTCGTCGTTCGCGGGGATGATCACGTCGATGAGGTCCGGATCGCAGTTCGTGTCGACCATCGCGACGATCGGGATCTCCAGCCGGCGCGCCTCCGTCACCGCGATGTGCTCGCGGTGCGGGTCCACGACGAAGAGCGCGGCCGGTGGGCGCTTGAGCTCGCGCACGCCCGAGAAGAACCGGTCGAGCTGGGTCAGCTCGTCCTCGAAGCGCTGCGCGTCCTTCTTCGGCATCGTCTGGAAGTCACCGCGCTCCTTGCGCTCGATGAGCTCGTTGAGCCGGTGGATCCGCCGCTGGATCGTGACGAAGTTCGTGAGGAAGCCACCCAGCCAGCGCTGGTTCACGAAGTGCATCCCGCAGCGCTTCGCCTCGTCGGCGATCGACTCCTGGGCTTGCTTCTTGGTGCCGACGAAGAGGACCTGGCCTCCGTCGGCGGCCAGCCGGCGGACGAACGAGTAGGCGTCCTCGACGCGGGTCAGCGTCTGCTGGAGATCGATGATGTGGATGCCATTGCGCTCCATGAAGATGAAGGGGCGCATCTTGGGGTTCCAGCGGCGCGCTTGGTGCCCGAAATGGACCCCGGACTCCAGGAGCTGCTTCATGGTGACGACGGCCACGTGGGCCTCCCTTGTTTTCCTCCGCCTCCGTCAGCTCGGCCGGGTCGCCCGTGCGCCGCGTGGACGCGCCGGGCGAGGGTCGCGGTCGATCAGGAAGACGTGCGTGATACCGGGCCCGAGCCCGGTCCGTCCACGAGTATAGGACGGAGCGCCGTCGCCGGAGAATGGCACCGGCCCGGTCCCCGATGGGCCGGGCCGGTGGGAACGTCGGTCGGCGCTCGCGCGCTAGGTGAGGTTGTTGCCGATGTTGCTGAAGATGTTCTGTAGCTGGCCGCGGAGGAAGATCATGGCGACGATCACGGCGATGGCGATGACCGCGATGATGAGTGCGTACTCGACAAGGCCCTGGCCGTCGTCGTCACGGAAGAACTCGAGCATTCCTTGACCCCCTTTCCTTCCTTCGTCGACCGGGAGTCGGCCCGGCGTGCGCTGCTAAAGTCTACGGTCCGGGTCCAAGCCCGCAAGTCCCAGGCGCGCACTGGTACCCGGTTGCGACCTACTGGAAATCGGGATGTCCCTGCCGCGCGACCCGCGTGCGGAGCGCGTCGAGGGCGCTCCGAGGGCCCGCGGCGGCCCGCTCCTCGGGGCCGAGGGTGGCCGCTACCGCGTCGCGGAGCTCCGCGATCGAGCAGCCGAAGAGCTCCCCGGACGTCTCGAGCTCGGCCCGCAGGCGGAGGTACCCGAAGCGGTTGTGGCGGCTCACGTCGAGCCCGGCCGCGACCTCGTCGAGGAGGCGGTAGAGCGTCAGGCGGGCGCCCGGAGCGAGGTCCGCGAGCCAGGCCGCGATCGCCCGGCCGCCCTCACCGTCCATACGCGCTCGCAGCGTAGCAAGGGGGCGCCGGTAGACTCGGCTCACGTGATCGCCGGCAGCCAGCCACTCGCCCTCCCAAGCCGGGCGCGATCGGCAGTGAGGTACGCCGAGATCGTCCGCCGGCTGAGCCTCGCCGGCGGCACGCTCGTGGCGATCCTCGGCGCGACGGTCCTCGTCGGCTGGGGGGCCGACCTCCCCACGCTGACCCGAGTCCTGCCGTACTTCATCCCGATGACGCCGCTCACCGCGGTCATCTTCGTCCTCCTCGGATCGTCGGGCGCGCTCCTCGCCCTCGACGAGGCTCGGCCGCGCCTCGCGCGTGCCGGCGGGTCGCTCGCGGCGCTCGCCCTCGGCCTCGCGCTCGCGAGCCTGGGCGAGCACCGGCTCGGCTGGGACACCGGGCTGGACACCGCGCTCTTCCGCGACCGCCTCGCGGTCGCCGGGAGCACCGGCCGTCCGGCCCAGCTCACGGCGGTCGCGTTCGTCCTCCTCGTGCTCGGTCAGCTCGGCCTGCGCTCCCCACGCGTCGCGCTGCGGCGCGCCGGCGAAGCCGCCGCGCTCGCGGCGGGCAGCATCGGCGGCATCATCCTCGGCGGCTACCTCTTCGCTCCCTACGAGATCTACCGCGTCCTGCCCCTCGCCGACGTCGCGGCGCTCACGAGCGTCGGCATCGTCCTCGTCGCGCTCTGCGCCGTCGGCGCGCGGCCCGGTGGCGTGTTCCTCCGGATCTTCGAGCAGGACTCCGCCGGCGGGTTCGCGGCGCGGCTCCTCTTCCCGCTCGTCATCGTCCCCGGAGCGATCTCCGTCTTCGTGGCGCGGGGCTTCGCCGCGGGCTGGTACGGCGCGGACTTCGGGCTCGCGCTCGCCACGACGCTCGATTCGATCGTCGTGGGGGTGGTCGTCTGGCTGGGCGCGAACGGTCTCGACCGCTCGGACGTCGGCCGCCGTCTCGCCGAGCAGGCCGCCCTCCTCGATCCGCTCACCGGCCTCGGCAACCGGCGGGCGCTCGCGGCCCAGCTCACCGTGCAGCAGGCGCTCGCGGAACGCACGCAGCGCGCCTACGGGATCGTCTCGCTCGACGCGAACGGCCTCAAGCGCGTCAACGACACGTTCGGCCACGCGGTCGGCGATGCCGCGTTGCGGCGCGTCGCGGCCGCCCTCGCGAGCGCGCTCCGCCCGGCCGATGTCGCGGTCCGCAGCGGCGGCGACGAGTTCATCCTCCTGCTCCCGGCGACCGACGAGCTCGGCGCGGCACGCGTGGCGAAGCGCGCGGCGGAGATCGTCCGTGACCTGCCCGCGGAGGACCCGCGCGCGCGGCTCACCGTGAGCACCGGCGCCGCGGCCTGGCGTCCGGACGATCGCCCGGACGACGTCCTCGCGCGCGCCGACGCGGCGCTCTACGCGGCGAAGCGCATCTGGCTCGCGGGGTAGGCCGGGCCGCCCGAAGGACCCCCTCAGACCCGTGCGCCGTCGCCGCCGCACCAGGCGACGACGACGTGGCCCACCTCCTCCAGCGGGACGCGCCGGAGCTTCGCCGGCGGGAGCGAGGCCAGGAACGTCGCGCCGTAGTCGCGCTCGAGCACGCGGCGATCGAGCAGCACGACCACGCCGCGGTCGGTGGCGGTGCGGATGAGCCGCCCGAACCCCTGGCGGAGGCGGAGCGCGGCCTCGGGAACCTGGTACTCGCTGAAGGGATCGTCGTACTGCTCGGCGCGGCCCTGGACGAGCGGGTCGTCGGGGACGGCGAAGGGCAGCCGGACCACGACGACGCAGCGGAGGAGGTCGCCCGGGAGATCGACCCCTTCCCAGAACGACTGGGTCCCGAGGAGCACCGCCCGGCCGGCCGCGAAGCGGTCGAGGAGCGCGCGCCGCGAGCCGCCGTCGCCCTGGGCGAGGACGGCGATGCCGGCGTCCTCGAGCAGGCCGAGCCGCGCGGCCGCGTCGCGCAACGCCGCGTGTGAGGTGAAGAGCACGAGCGTGCGGCCGCCGAGCCCTCGCGCGATCTCAGCCACGACCTCGGCGACGTCCGCGCCGAACCCGTCGTCGCTCGGGAGCGCGATGTCCACCGGGATGACGAGCGCGGCCTGGCGCGCGTAGTCGAACGGCGAGCCGAGCACGAGCGCTCCGGCGACGTCCGCCACGCCGAGCCGCTCCGCGGCGTGGTCGAGCGATCCGGAGACGGCGAGGGTCGCCGAGGTGAAGGTCGTCGAGCGGTGGGCATCGACGATCGCCCGGCGCACGATCGCGCCGACGTGCGACGGCGCGACCTGGAGGCCCAGCCGGCCGGCCGCCTGGTCGGACTCGAGCCAGACGACGTCGCCCTCTTCGGGGGAGTGGATGCCACGGACGATCGCGGTCCGCGCGCGGGCGAGCTCGGCCGTCGCGCCCGCGAGCTCGGCCGCGGCGTCCTCGTCCTCGCTCGCCGCGGCAAGCCGCTCGGCGGCCACCGCGATCGCGGCGAGCGCGTCAGCGAGTCGCTCGCCGGCGAGCTCCACCGGCAGCCACGCGTCGTCGCGCGCACGGAGACCTCGCGTGATCCGGAGCCGGCCGGCCCCCGCCTCGCGCGCGAGCCCGCGCAGGGCGGCGAAGACCTCGGCCGCGCGCTCGTGCGCGCTCGCGACCTCGCGGCGGAGCGTCTCGGCGTGCTCGCTCCGCTCGTCGCGGAGCGCCGCCGCGACCAGCGGCTGCCGCGAGACGCGCTCGAGGTCGCGCCGCAGACGCCAGTCCTCGAGCCGGAACCCGTAGGCCACGGCGGCGACGTCCTCGAGGCGGTGCGCCTCGTCCACGACGACGTGCGCGACGTCGGGGAGGAGCGCATTCCGCGCCAACGCGTCTTGGAGCAGCAGGGCGTGGTTCACGACGACGATCCCGGCGCGGGCGGCGTCCTGCCGCGCGCGCTCGAGGTAGCAGCCGCCCGCGGTCGCGGCGCAACGGCGGGCCGTGCACGACTCGTCGTCCGCGGAGATCCGCGCCCAGAGCTCGCCCTCGCCGCCGAGCAGGTTGACCTCCGCGCGATCGCCGGTCGTGGTGGTGGTGCGCCAGACGAGCGTCTTGAGCGCGAGCCGCGCCTCCTCGCGCGTGGCGACCTGGCCGCGGAAGAGCTGCCAGCGGCGCGGGCAGAGGTAGTTGCCCCTCCCCTTGAGGACCGCGACCGGGACGGCCGTGCCGAGCGCGGCCTGCAGTGCCGGAAGGTCCCTTCGGACGAGCTGGTCTTGCAGCGGGAGCGTGTGCGTGCTCACGACGACCCGCTCGCCCGCGGCGGCGCGCGCGAGCGCCGGCAGGAGGTAGGCGAGCGACTTCCCCACGCCGGTGCCGGCCTCCGCGACGAGCGCGCCGCCCTCGACCATGACCCGCTCGACGGCCGCGGCGAGCGCGCGCTGCTCGCCACGCTCCTCGAAGCCCTCCATCGCCCGGGCGAGCGGACCGTCCGGCGCGAGGGCCGCCGCGGGCGACGGGACCGGCCCGCCGCGCGGCGCGGCACCGCGCGGCGCGCGCCGCGGGAAGAGCTCGGCGCCCCAGGCGCCGCGGACGGCGACCCGGAGCGCGTCGGCGAAGAACGCGGCGAGCGGCTCGCCGAGGAGCGCGGCGTGCCCGCAGGCCTCCTCGACCACGGCCGGCGGGAGCATCCCGGCGCGCCCGGCGAGCCAGGCGAGGACCTTCGCGCACGTGAGCGCGTCGTCGAGCGCGCGGTGCGCGGCGTCCACGACGACGCCGGCCTCCACCGCGAGGCGCTGCAGCGCGTACGACCGGGCCGCCGGGAGGATGATCGAGGCGAGGTCGGCCGTGTCGAGGCGCCCGGCCACGGTCGCCATCCCCGCCCGCTCGAGGAACGCGACGTCGAAGCCGACGTTGTGGCCGACCAGCCACGGCGGATCCCCGCCGCCGGCGAGGAACGCCGCAAAGGCCGCGACCGCGGCCTCGGGCGACGGCGCGCCGGCGAGGTCGACCTCGCGGATCCCAGTGAGGCGCGTGATGACGCCCGGCAGCGCGCGGCCGGGGTCCACCAAGGTCTGGAAGCGCTCGCCGACCTCGAGCGACCCACCTGGTCCGAGGCGCAGACGCACCGCGCCGATCTCGATGATCCGCTCGGACACAGGGTCGAACCCGGTCGTCTCGAGGTCGACCGCGACGAGTGCGTGCTCTATTCGGTCGCCGCTTCTAGCTCGCCCTCCGGCGAGAGGTGATCAGGGATATATGCCGCGGGTGAGGGTGGCCTCGGCGACGCGGCCGACGGCGACCATGTACGCCGCGGTCCGCATGTCGACCTTGTGCTTCCGGCTCATCTCGAGCACGTCGTTGAAGGACTTCACCATGACCTCTTTGAGGCGCGCGTTGATCGTCGCCTCGCGCCAGAAGAGGTTCTGGAGATCCTGGACCCACTCGAAGTACGACACCGTCACGCCGCCGGCGTTGCAGAGGATGTCCGGGATGTTGAAGACGCCCTTGTCGTACAGGATCCGGTCCGCCTCGGGGCTGGTCGGCCCGTTGGCCGCCTCGGCGATGAGCCGGGCCTTGATCTTCGGCGCGTTCGAGGCGTCGATCTGGTTCTCGATCGCGGCCGGGATCAGCACGTCGCAGTCGAGCTCGAGGAGCTCGCGGTTCGAGACGCGCTCGGAGCCGGGGAAGCCGACGACCGAGCCGGTCTCGCGCTTGTAGGCCTCCACCTTGTTCGGGTCGAGGCCCTTGCCCGAGGCGATCCCGCCGCCGGTGTCGGAGAGGCCGACGATCGTGGCGCCCAGCTCATGCATGAGCTTGGCGCTGAACGACCCGGCGTTGCCGAAGCCCTGGACGACGACGCGCGAGCCCTCGAGGTCCAGCCCGAGGTGCTTGGCGGCTTCGATGACGGTGTAGACGGCGCCGCGCGCGGTCGCCTCGTTGCGGCCCTCGCTCCCGCCGATCGAGATCGGCTTGCCGGTGACGACCGCGGGGGCGGTGTAGCCGTGGTGCATGGAGTAGGTGTCCATGATCCAGGCCATCGTCTGGGCGTTCGTGCCCACGTCCGGCGCGGGGATGTCCCGCTCCGGCCCGATGAGAAGCATGATCTCCGTCGCGTAGCGGCGGGTCATCGTCTCGAGCTGCTGCGAGGTCATGTGCTTAGGGTCGCAGACGACGGCGCCCTTGGCGCCGCCGTACGGGATGCCGACCACCGCGCACTTCCAGGTCATCCACATCGCGAGCGCCTTGACCTCGCCGAGCGTCGCCGACGGGTGGTAGCGGATCCCGCCCTTGCCCGGACCGCGCGACACGTTGTGCTGGACCCGGTAGCCGGTGAAGACCCTGACCGTGCCGTCCTGGAGCCGGACCGGGAAGTGCACCGTGAGCTCGCGCTGGCATTCACGGAGGATCACGCGCATGTTGGGGTCGAGGTGGAGCTTGTCCGCGGCGTGGTCGAACTGCGTGACCGCGATCTCCCAGGGGTCGCGCTGGGTGTGGTCGATGACCTGTGCGATGGTCACATGCCTCTCCTTGCGTTCGTGCCGATGCGCTCGATCACCAGCCAGGCGGCGGTGGTCTGGCCCGGCGAATACGTGCTGTTGGGATCCTTGAGGACGAAGCGACGGAAGCCCTGCTCCTTCAGCGTGTCGTGCCAGGCGGCGAGGCCGCGCGTGACGAACGGCGTCAGCCGGACGTTCCGCGACGGCCCGAGGAGGCCTTCGAGGTGCCGCTTGCGCTCGAGCAGCGGCACGCCGAGGAGCGAGACGCCGTCGATCTCGAGCAGGTCGAACGCCGCGAAGATCGGGCGCTTGGCTCCCGCGGGCACGAGCGCGTTCCCCTGCGCGTCCACCTCGAGCTCGCGTTCGTCCTCGAAGTCATCGACGAGCACGCCGTCGATGACCGCGGACTCGCAGCGGGCCTCGGCGGCGATCGCCTCGAAGAGCTCCGCGGGCCCGTCGACGGGGCCGGCGTAGCCGAGGAAGCGGGGCTGACCCAGCCCGACCCGCACGAGGACCCGCGTGCCCACCCAGTCCGGCTCCAGGAGGTACCCAGCCGACTCCGCGTGCTCGCGCACGGGCTTGGGGCGCTGTGGGGCGAGCAGAGCGCCCGGCGCGGTCATGGCGTTCGTACGGTCGAGTATCCCACTCCACGGCACAGCGACTTCCTGCGAGCGGCCCACGGCGGTCCGGCAAAGGGCCCGATCGGGCCGGACCGCCCCCTTGACAGGTCGAACAGTCGTTCGGTATGCTGCGAACGCCTGTTCTATCCGGAGGGGAGACCACGCGACGCCGGATGGAATGGAGTCCGCCGTCACGATGGCGAAGCATCGAGGGTCGTCATGGTCGTCAGCACCTGGCAGAGGCCGCCGCAGGTCTACTCACCCTTCCGGCCCCACCGGCTCACCCGGCCGATGGCGGTACCCGTCGCGGCCGGGGCGTTCACCACGCGACCTGGCCGAGCGTGGTGGCGCCTCGTCCGCGCGCGCTCTCTCGGCCTCCAACGGCGAGCGGCCCTCGGCCGCAGTGCCCTCGCCGAGCGGCGCGCCGAACGCTAGCCCTTCGGCCCCTCGGCGATGCGCCGAGCGCTAGCCCTTCGGCCCTTCGACGCCGCGGCCCAGGAGCGGCGCCAAGAGCGACGTGAACTCCGTCGGGATGATGAACTTCGTCGAGGGTGACGCGCCGAGGGCCTTGAGCGCGTCGAGGTACTGGAGCGTGATCGTGCGCTGATCGGCGTGGCCGGCCGCCTCGTTGATCTTGTCGAGCGCGAGCGAGAAGCCCTCCGCGCGGAGGATCGAGGACTGCCGCGCGCCCTCGGCCTGGAGGATGTTCGACTGCTTGTCGCCTTCAGCCACCAGGATCGCCGAGGCGCGCTTGCCCTCGGCCTCGGTGACCGAGGCGCGGCGGGTCCGCTCGGCGGTCATCTGCCGGTTCATCGCGTCCTGGATGTCCTTCGGCGGGATGATCTCCCGGATCTCGACCCGGTTGACCTTGACGCCCCAGCGGTGCGTCTCCTCGTCGAGCTTGATCCGGAGCACCTCGTTCATCTGCTCGCGCTTGGCGAAGCAATCGTCCAGCGGGAGATCGCCGATGACCGCCCGCAGGGTCGTCGAAGCGATCTGCTGCACCTGCTGGCGGAAGTTCTGGACCTTGATCACCGAGTCCGACGCCTCGACGATCTGTTGAAAGATGATGAAGTCGATCGAGATCGTCGCGTTGTCCTTGGTGATGCAGGTCTGCTGCGGGATCTCGACGCTGAACTCGCGGAGGTCCACCGTCATCGAGCTCTGGATCGGCGGCGGTAGGAGCAGGATGAGTCCGGGGCCGGAGGTCTTCTGGTAACGGCCGAGCGCGAAGACGACCAGGCGCTGGTACTCCGGCACGATGTGCACGACGGTCCGGAGCACGAGGACCGCGAACACGAGCAGGAACGCGACGATGGCGAACTGATCCACTTTCAGGAACCCTTCCCGCCGGAGTCCGGCTCCGGCTCGACGTAGAGACGCACGCTATCGACTCGGCGGACGCGCACCCGGGCGCCGGCCGGCACGCTGCCACTCTCGCTCACGGCCGTCCAATCGTCATCCGCCACCCGGACGATGCCGGTCGGCGCGAGGTCCCGCTTCACCGTCCCGACCGCACCCACGAGGAGCGCGCTCCCGCTGTGGACCGGGAGCGCGCGGAAGCCGATCGCTGCCCGCGTGGCGATGCCGAAGAAGAGCGCGCTCACACCGACGATCGTGGCGATGACGACGGGATCCACGCTCGCGCGGAGTCCCGGGAAGGTCGGCCGGATCGGCGGGAACACGACGATCGTGCCGATGACGAGCGCCACGATCGCGCCCGCGGTGAGGAGGCCGTGGCTCGCGATCTTGATCTCGAGCGCGAAGAGCGCGAGCGCGAAGACCATCAGCGCGATCCCGGTCGCGTTCGCGTCGAGCGTCCCGAAGGCGAACAGCGCGAGCACGATCGCGATCACGCCGACGATCCCGGGGAAGATGAGCCCGGGGCTCTGCAGCTCGAAGATGAGCCCGTAGGTGCCGAGCGTGAAGAGGAGCACCGCGATCTGCGGATCGACGATCACGTGGAGGAGCGCCTCGAGCGGGTTCGGCCGGTCGTCCTCGAGCGCCGCACCGGCGGTCCGGAGGATCACCTCGCCCTGGGGCAGCCGGACCTTCCGCCCGTCGAGCTTGGCCACGAGGTCGGCGACATCGCTCGCCCCGAGATCGACGACGTTGAGCCGCAGGGCCTCCTCGGCGCCGATCGAGACGCTCTTGCGGACGGCGTCCTCGGCCCAGGCGGCGTTCCGCCCGCGCGCCTCGGCGATGCCGCGGATCTTCGCCACGGCGTCGTTCTCGGCCTTCAGGCGGAGGTCGCCCTGGATGTCGCCGCCCGATGAGTCCACCGGGTGGGCCGCCCCGAGGCTCGTCGTCGGCGCCATCGCCGCGACGTGGCCGGCGAGCGTGATGAACGCGCCGGCCGACGCCGCGCGGGCGCCCGCCGGGCCGACGTACGTCACGACCGGGATGCGCGCGTTCAGGAATCGTCCGGTGATCCGGTAGGTCGAGTCGATGAGCCCGCCGGGCGTGTCGATGACGAAGACGACGGCCGCGACGTCGTCCCGCTCCGCGCCGTCGAGGACGCGCTCGACGTAGCGCGCGGTGATCGGGTTGATCGCGCCCTCGATCTTCCCAACGACGACCCGCGGCGAGGCTGCGGCCGCGACGGACGCGGCGACGCCAGCGACACCCGCGGCGACCATCGCCACGAAGAGGCTGCGCGCGGCCCAGCGGAGAACGCTCGGGCGCATGATCGAAGTCTAGGCTCGGCCACCGGTGACGGTCCGGGCGTCGTGCTCAGCGGTACTTCACGCGCCCTTCGCGGTCCGGTGGGTTCACCGCATCGCCGTCGTCCACGATGAGCACGAACGTGCGCGCCCAGTGCGGCGTCGGGTAGGCGCCGTCATTCCGGTCGATGTTCCCGTACCCCGCGAGCGACGGCGCGTACGAGTAGGCGAGCCACCACTCGTCGGTGTACCACTCGCCCAGCCCGAGGAGCTGCCCGGTCTGGAAGCCGGGCGAGCGGTACTTGTCGGGTCGGCGGCCCGCCGTCTCGGGCCGGACGTCGCCGCGCTGGGGGTCCTGCACCACCACGCCGGTGACCTGGTTCACCGGGTCGTCGTAGAAGGTCCCGAAGGCGCCTCGGAAGCCGATGAGGAGCGGCGCGTGCTGGCCGGCGAGCGAGATGACGACGACCGGCTTCCCGCTCCGGAGCAGCCAGTACACCGAGGCCTTCGTCGCCTCCTCGCGCGTCTCGTAGCGGTAGTAGTGGTAGTTGTTCGCCGGGTTCAGCCGCTTCAAGACCGAGGCGATGCCGGCAGGGTCGAGGCCGGGGTCGTTCGAGCGGTTCAGCGTCTTCCCGATCGCGAGGATCTGCTCGGCGGTCATCGGATCCTTCCCGGCGGTGTAGTTCTGGATGATCCGGCAGGAGGCGGCGGCGCAGGCGAGCGGCTCGCCCTTCACGTCCTCGAACTCGGTGAACCACTTCACGTTCTCGAGCTTGTCGCCCATCGTCTTGAACCGGTGCTCGTACGGGTAGGCCCCGCCGGCCGTCGTGAGTCTGAGCGTCGCCACGTACGAGGTCGCACCTTTCAAGAGGCCGGCGCAGCCGAACGTACCCTTCTTCGCCCCCGCGTCGAGGGCGGCATCGCAGGCGAAGCCGGGGTCGGGGGCGAGCGAGACCGCCGCGGCGACGACCGGCTGACTGGACTCCCACGTCGCGCGGAAGAAGCGCGCCGACTGCTCGCAGCAGGTGTCCTGCGCGACCGTGATCGTCGGCGGGGGCGGGGTCGGGCTCGGCGTCGCCGCGGCGGTGGCGCCCGGGGGCGCGGACCCGCTGGCGACCGTCCCTCCCGGGAGGCCGCCGAAGAGGTACCCCAGCACGGCGAACGCGAAGATCGCCGCCAGGCCGACGGTCGCGAGCTGCCCGATGCGCTCCCCACGCGTGGTCACGCTCACAAGATAATGGTCCGGCGTGTCCCTCCGGCCGATCGCCCCCCGGCGCCGACCCCTCGACGGTCCGCGCGTGCGCGTGCCCGCCTCGAAGAGCGTCGCGAACCGCGAGCTCGTTCTGTCGGCGCTCGCCGACGGCGTGTCGCAGCTCGACTTCGGCCCGCTCGATCCCGGCGACGACGTCCGCGCGATGCGCGAGGCGCTCGGCGCCCTCGGCTACGACGTCCGCGACGGGGGCGATGGGCGCCTGCGGATCGCCGGCGGGGAGACCCGCCCCACGGCCGGACCCGCGGTCCTCGAGGCGCACGAGGGCGGCACGGTCGCCCGCTTCGGGATCGCGCTCGCCGCCGTCGGCGCTCGGACGACCGTCGTGGACGGGAGCGCGCGCATGCGGGAACGCCCGCTCGCGCCGCTCCTCCGCGCGCTCCGCGAGCTCGGCGCCACCGTGGAGGGCGACCGGCTCCCGATCACCGTGCGCGGCCCGCTCGCCGGCGGGTCCGTGACGGTGCCCGGCAACGAGTCGAGCCAGTTCGCCTCGGCGCTCCTCCTCGCGGCGCCGCGGATGGCGAACGGCCTGGAGCTGCGCCTCGCCGGCGCGACGGTCTCCGCGCCGTTCATCGAGCTGACCGTCGCGGCGCTCGCGGCGCGCGGCGTGCGCGTGGAGCGGCCGGCGCCCGGCGTGTTCCGGGTCGCCCGCCAGCGGGTCCGCGCACGGTCCCTCCGCGTGCCCGGCGACGTCACCGCCGCGACCTATCCCGCCGCGGCCGCGGCGATCCTCGGCGGCGAGCTCTCGATCTCGAACGCGGACGCCCGCCTCGCGGTGGGCGCGCAGGGCGACGCGCGCTTCTTCGCGCTCCTCGAGGCGATGGGCTGCCGGGTCCGCCGCGGCAACGGATCGATCACGGTCTCCCGCGTCGGGACGCTCGCGGGCATCGCCGCCGACGTGGGCGATTGCTCGGACACCTTCCCCACCCTCGCGGCCATCGCCGCCTGCGCGGCCACCCCGACGGAGCTGTCGGGGATCGGCCACACCCGCAAGCAGGAGTCCGATCGCGTGTCGGCGGTCGCGGCGGCGCTCCGTGCTCTCGGCGGGCACGTCACCGAATTCGCCGACGCCCTCCGGATCGAGCCCGCGCCGCTCCACGGCGGCGTCGTGCCGAGCGCGGGCGATCACCGGATCGCGATGGCGTTCGCCACGCTCGGCCTCGCGGTGCCCGGCGTCGCGATCGACGGCGCCGAGTGCGTCGCGAAGACCTTCCCCGAGTTCTACGAGCTGCTCGACCGCCTCGTGCGCTAGGGGCTGGAGACCTCCCGCAGCTCGGCGAGCGCGCCCGCGATGGTCGCCGGATCGCCGGTCGCCACCGCGCGCTCGAGCGCGTCGAGCGAGGCGCGGAACCGCGCGAGCGCCTCGAGCACGTTCGGCGAGTTGCCGGCGAGCATCGACGCCGCGAGCGAGGGCGGCGTGCCGGCGAGGCGGGTCGTGTCGCGGAAGCCGGGCCCGGCCAGCGAGGCCGTCGCGCTCCCGGCCAGCTCGGCGCCCGCGCGCGCGAGCGCCGCGGCGACCAGGAAGGGCAGTGCCGAGAGCACGGCGACGACGCGATCGTGGGCCTCGGCGCCGAGGACGGTGACGATCCCGCCCGCCGCGCGCGCGAGCTCGCCGGCGAGCGTGAGCGACGCCTCGTCGCTCCGCGCGGTCGGCACCAGGAGGAACGGCCGGTCGCGGAAGA
>Ga0209726_10005642_pt1 | contig 15006 bp, 12 predicted proteins | sample Subgrocontami54m_FD_187453 | JGI IMG/M metagenome (GOLD analysis project Ga0209726, IMG submission 187453) | Subsurface groundwater microbial communities from S. Glens Falls, New York, USA - GMW46 contaminated, 5.4 m (SPAdes) (version 3) | ecosystem: Environmental > Aquatic > Deep subsurface >... | reverse complement strand
TCGCCCCGCTTTCCATTTGTTCTCGCATGCGACATCTATCCTGACATAGGGGGGACGCATGGCGTCCAACCCCAAACGATAATACAACACGCCCTCCCAGTTGAGTCGAAGATGGTTGTTGGCCGGAATCTGCTTCACAACCCCAAAACCCTTTCCCAGAAGCTCTGTAACCTTTTCAAAGTTTCGAACAGCAGCATAGGCATCGATGAGGAAATGAATGGCTCGCATCTCGATTAGGGGGTCGTTAGTGTTTTCAGCCGTCTCCATCGCTTTCTCAGCGTACGCGATTGCCTTCTGCAACTGACCGCTCAGTCTAGCTCCCCTGGACGCTTCTCCGTAAGCGGCGGACGCGACGTCCCAGTACTGGTAGGGAGATGTGTTAGTCTTCGCGCCTTTCTCCGCATCCTGTGCTTGAGATTCGTAAGAGGCCAGGGCTTCCTTGATGCGTCCCTCGCGAATAGCCCTGAGCGAATCGGCGTAGGTAGGCTGATATTTGGAAAGAGCACATCCTGTAGGGAGGAAAAAGAGTAGGACAACTATAACCCACATGATCGTTTTTGTCGGCGCTCGTCTAACTTCAATGTGCAGTAAAATTACCTATGATGAAAACTTACCGCCCTCACTACGGAGCCTGTTCCGGTCACCACCTCAGTCACCTTCTGAATTTTCTTTCCATCACTCAACGTGTACGTAACCACCTGCCCTTTGGTGATGCCTCCGACGCCGCGTTGCACGATGGCGATGCGCTCTTTGATCTCCTGGCAGGCACGCTTCTGCCCCGCGTCATCTCCGGTCTTCATCCTGGCCAAGAGTCCCTGGATATCTGGCTTAGGCTTTTCTAGGTCAAGCAAAAAGTTCGCGTCCCCTTTTCTCTCGCCCGCTCTCCATCTTTGCCAGCAGCCACCGGCATTCTTCAAACTAGCCCGCCTTACGTCTGTGAGAAGGCGCCGCGCTTGGCAACCGTTTCCACCATTTTCCCAACGGACCTGAATTCGCTTTTTTTCGGAAGTAGGCTACCTGCTCTTCCAAAGACAGACCTTTCGTCTCCTGATAAACTTTACCTTGGACCTGACGTTTGAACGCCACACAGTCAAATTCCTTTTTGGCTTTTCTTTTACTCATCCACCAAGACCTCCTTTGGAGATATAATAGTCAAGATTCCGTAGCCGCGCAGAAGATTAACTTGGTTATAGGCTTTCATTTTATCAAGGCGCACGATGTGCCGGAAGTTCCAAGAAACAATCGCTTCAGCTCGCGCAATCGTCGCCGCAGCCCCGTTGCCTCGGTTCTCTTGTTAATGTAAATTACAACTAGCTGCGAGGGTGTAACATGGCCGCACATAGAACACTGAAACCCATGACCAAAAAAGAATTCGTCAAAAAAATCAGTCGTGGCGCTCTGACGACCGATCAAGTGATAGGAAAAATGGTGGACGAGCTGCAGGGTTTTGAGCGTAAGTACGGGATGCGCTCCGAGGTTTTTTACGCGCTGATCCCGGGCACCCCCGCGGAGGACCATCCGGACTTCCTCCAGTGGGCGATTTGCTATCGGAGCTATTTTCGAACTTTGCAAGCCAAGTTCCCCTTCAAAGAGCTAGCGCGCTATGCGGTTTGAGGGCCGCCACCGGGCCGCCTTAATCTACGAAGATCCCGTAAGAAAGGAACCTGAGGTGAATGCCGCTTCCGCCCTTCGATGAGAAAGGAGATTTGCCTGAAGGGGTCTATCGCGCCACCATAGACGAAGTTATCGCTAGATTTGGTAGTGGCAGATCTCAGCGGCGAGCCGTCACCGCCCGGTTGCTGCGTGTCTTCGCCCTGGCCAAAGCTACTGGGTACCTGGACCGCCTTATTATCTTCGGGAGCTACGTCACGATCAACCCCAATCCTAAAGATGTTGACATCGTACTGATTATGCGTGACGATTTCCAAGTAGGGGCCTGCGAAGGGGAGACGCGAAAGTTGTTTGATCATATCTTGGCCGCTGAGGAGTTCGGCGCGAGCATCTTTTGGCTGCGCCCGTCGATGTTGATCCTTGAAACCTTGGATCAGTTTATCAATCATTGGCAAATCAAGCGCGACCGCACCCGTCGCGGCATTATCGAGGTGAGATCATGATTCAGAATGACCGAGAACTGACCGCCACCCAAGAACGAATCGCGTATTTTCAGCGTTTGCTGGCCCAGTTGCGCGTCACTGCCACCCCCGAAGAGTTCCCGGCAGTCGCCAGTGGCTACCGAACTGAGATTGTCCGGATGCAGGACGACGTGCTGGAGTACCTCACCCGCCATTCCAGCAGGCAGACCGCCTGAGACGTACTCAAACTGAACACCCTTTGCCCCCCCGTAGAGCCGTAAGCGTCCCGTCCCTCACTTCCCATCCCCCACCAAAATAAACGGCGCCCAGAAGTAAGGGTGCGCGGTCGAAATGGAATTCGAGCTAAGCGCAGGGAGCACGGAGCTTGGAGTTTCGCCGAGCTTGCCGATTCCACCGACGCCACGCCTTGCGAGGAGATCGCTGCGGCCATCGCCACGGATCATGGCCAGCTGCGCTTGGCGCAGCGCCTCTACCTTCGTCATCGTCTTCAGATTCCGGTAAAAGCTGCTCATCAGGTGCGCCGTGGAGCTGTCGTCCACTTTCCACAGACTCGCAACCACAGACGGTGTGCCGGCGTAGATGAAAGCACGAGTAAGTCCTACCAGCTCGTCGCCGGTAGAAAGCTTCCCTAATCCTGTCTCGCAACCACTGAGCACGACGAGACTGGCTTTCAGATTCATCCCAAAGATTTCTCTGACTTCCAGCCTCCCATCTTCCTTGCCTTCTTTAGCAAGGAGAACTGCCGATGATAGCGGATCGTCTTCATTCAGCTCCGCGTGCGTCGCGAAGTGTAAAATGTCGTGGTTCGGTGAGAGAGCTTTGCTTTTTTCCTCTGTAGCGTCTTTCTTCACATAAATAACGGAATCAGGATAGGCAGCCTTCACTTCTTCCGCCTCTAGCTCAGCAAACTCCAAATTCTTCTCCGGATCGCCCAAATCAGGATTGCCGAAGGCCAGCACCCTTTCACCGCCCGCTCTTCGCTTTTCTTTGACGAACTGGAGCAGACTAGCGCTGGAAAGATAGTAGATCGGGTATTTTTCGATCAGATAGTGACCGTCTGGACCGACCAAAGCATGAAACGGCAGATAGTGAAGCACATCGTGCGGAATGATGATGAGTTCCTTGCCTCGAACATGGGGCAAGGCAGGCTCAACCAGAAGCTTATAAAGCTCATTTGACGCGACCGTAAGCTTTTCCCGTTCACCGAGAGCAAAGATGCTTTCGCGTAGCGTCTTAACCAGATTGGATAGCTTTTCCCTCGAAACCTGCATCTCGACGTAATGCGTTCTGGTTTTCTCAACTATCCAAACGCGGACGGAGCGGCCGGCAATAAAGTAGGAAACCAAGGCTGTGTCAGAATCAAGTAACTCCTGAACTTGGTCGAGCTTCAAAGGCTCGACGTTCATCAAAGAGGCTTGTTCCTTGTTTTCCTTTTTCACCCCTGCAAGAAACATATTATACGCCCTCTCTGCCACTCCAAGTTCTCTTCTCGAACTTGCGCTGTCAGCAGCATCCTCTTCCGCTGCAAGCTTTAACTTGATCCCGCTAAGTCTTTCGTTGAGTGCTCTCTCTTCCTCGAATAGAGTGCTATTCGCCTTTGAAAGCTGAACTCTGGTCCCCAAAACATCCAGGAACGTCCTGGAGCGGGCGCGTTCGCTATAATCAAACGCTTCCTCTGACTTCCCCGACTGAAGCAGCGCGATAACAATGGACCCGTACGTTCTTAGGGCGCCTTCAAAATACGATTGCCGGTATTCTTCAGACTCTAGCCGGGATCGCGTAGATTCAATTTGATCGATAGCCCTCTGATAATAAGGGATAGCTTCGGCGGTTTTTCCAGTCGTGCGTAAAATATCCGCGATGCGATCGCTGGCATCCCTAATTTCATACGGTCGTTGTTGGCTTTCCGCCAGCGCGACAGCTTTTTTGAAGCTATCCAACGCCTCGGAAAAATTCTTCTGCTGGAAGTAAATCTCTCCTATCCCACGCAAGAGACTCCCGTGGTAGAAATTGTTGAGGGCCCACTCCTCAACAAACTTGAAGGCGCGGTGGTATTGCTCAAGCGCCTGGTCCAGCCGGCCCGCCAGACGATAGGCATTACCTAACTCACCTAATCGGTATAAAGTAGAGACCCTTTGGTTCTCTAGGTGGATCTGATTCCGAATCCGCCTTGCCAGTGATTCTTCCTGGAGCGAAACCGATTGTAGGAACGACTCCACGGCCTTCTCGTAGTCTTTCTCACGGATGGATTCTGTTCCTAATTCTCGATATAGGTCAGCTTCCGAGCTGAGTCGGACAGTTGTATTGGGCGGAATTTCTTTTACAACCTTCAGTCCTCTTTCTATGAGGTCCTTAACCTTGTCAAAGTCCCTGACGGATCTATAGGCCAGTATAAGGTTACGAATGGCGCGATGCTGTAGCAGAGGACTTTTCGCCTTCTCGGCTATCTGCTCAGCTCTTCGTCCGTGAGCTATCGATTTTTGTAGTTGGCCGGCCGCAAGCGCTGCCCAGGACGCTTGGTTGTACGCCGCTGTTGCCTCCTCCCAATAGCGCCCCGGGAAAAAGCTAGACTCGGCATTTTTCTCTGCCTCCTGAGCCTGAGCCTCATAAGACGCCAATGCCTGTTTAATTTCACCTCTTATAAAAGCCCTTCGAACAGAAAATGGATTAGTGTCATATCTGGGTCCGGAAGTAACGGAGCATGCTGAGACCAAGAGGGCAAATGAGACGGCCGCTAGGAACCGCGTCAGGATCCTAATGTGGTTCATAATTCTAATTGATCCGCGGCCTCAAGCTGCCTTCAAAACCGTCGCCTTGATAATGCGTGACCGTACCGGTGCAAGCTTTTCAATGCGGACAAAAACAACCGGTTGATCCGCACTCCGCGTGCGCTTGGCAAGTTGGCGACTCCACGCGTTAAACGCAGCATTGCCCTCAATCAGCAGAGCGACTTTCGCTCCAAACGGGACATGCTTCTGCGCCCACGCCGGGTGTTCGGCCACATAGCGGTCAAACTCAGCTCCCAAGTCAGCGTTGAGCTTCCTAAAATCTTTAGACATACTCATCCTCCTAGGAATTTCTCCCTGTAAGACTCCCAGTTCTCGCGCAGATCATCAAGCGCATATGTAAGAGCCTCCTCAAAAGTCATCTTGAGATCGCTTTTCACAGCCCGTCCACGAGTCCTGTACAGATCGCGATGGGCGAACCGATGGGAGGTATCGTAGCGAACCACCGGCCTCCATTTTCCCGCCCGAAGAACTTCGAGCTGCACGGTGAATCTGCTGACCCGCCCCCGGGCGACGCGATACCGGGCACGCATTCGGGAGTCGAAGTCTAACTGGCGTTCATACTCGATGTCTCTCAACTTGGCCCTTTGCTTTTTACCCAATCGCGACCGTAATACATACCGGACTCATCGCGACGCAAACACAGGAAAGCCAGAAGTTATTCTATCGTTACTTCCCATCCCCGACTAAAATAAACGGTGCCCAGAAGTAGGGATGTGAAGTCGCGACGGAGTTCGGAGCATGGGGATCGGAGCTGGGAACGGGGAGCACGGAGCTTGGAGTTTCGCTCAACTTGCCGACTCCTCCGATCCCTCTGCGCGCCAGCAAGTCACTTTGCTTTCCACCGCGGATCATCTCCAACTGTGCCTGCCGCAGCGCCTCGACTTTCGTCATGGTTTTGAGGTTCTTATAAAAGCTTCCCATCAGCGATGCGGTGCTGCTGTCGTCGACTTTCCAGAGACTTGCAACGACCGACGGCGTGCCTGCGTAGATAAAGGCTCGGGTAAGGCCTACCAATTCGTCTCCGGTTGAGAGTTTGCCCAGTCCTGTCTCGCAACCGCTGAGCACCACCAGGTTGGCCTTGAGATCCATGCCGAAAATCTCTCTGACCTCCAGCCGGCCGTCTTCTTTGTCGCTCTTGGCGAGGAGAACCGCGGATGAAAGAGGATCGTTTTCGTTAAGCTCGGCGTGGGTGGCAAAGTGAAGGATGTCGTGATTGGCAGAAAGCGCTTTGCTCTTTTCTTCGGTGGCCTCTTTCCGCAGATATACAGTCGATTCAGGGTAAACCACCTTCACTTCCTGCGCTTCCAGTTCTGCGAACTCCAGGTTCTTCTCCGGATCACCGAGATCGGGATTGCCGAAGGCTAGGACTTTTCCTGCCTGTGCCAGCACGGCAGACAGGTCGCCACTGGCTCGCCGCTTCTCCTTGACGAACTGAAGCAAGCTGGCACTGGACAAATAGTAGATCGGATATTTCTCAATCAAATAGCGCCCGTCTGAACCAACCAAAGCGTGAAACGGAAGGTAGTGAAGGACATCGTGGGGGACGATGATCAGTTCCTTGCCGGTGACGTGCGGAAGAAGTGGCTCAAAGAGCTGCTTGTAAAGGGAAGCAGAACTTTCGTTGAACTTTTCGCGTTCGCCTAAAGCAAAGATGCTCTCACGTAGAGTTTTGACGAGCCCGGCGAGTTTGTCCTTCGCCAGTTCGACCTTTTGAAATTGGAGCTTTTCATTCTCGACCACCCATACAAAAACTTCCTGACCGGTGACATAGTACTCGATAAGCGTCGTGCCAGGATCCAGCAGTTCCTGAACTTCCTTCAGCGTCAGCGGCTCAACAGAAATCAACGAGGCATGCTCTTTGTCCTGCGTCCGGACGCGTGCGAGAAAAGCGTTGTAAGCTCGCTCTGCTTCTGCGAGTTGTTTTATCAAAAATGACCTGTCGATCTCGCCATCCGCTTCCCCAGACAGACTCGCCTTGGTGGCAGCGATCCGCTCCTGCAAACCCCTTTCCTCGTCCAGTAAGCCGCTTTTCACTCTTGATAGTTGCACCCTGCTGCCCAACACGTCTAGCAACACGCGCGAGCGGGCGCGCTCGCTGTAGTTAAAAGCCTCGTCCGGCTTCCCTGCGGCCAGCAGAATGCGCATCATGCTGATATAAGGTCCGATGCCCCCTTCAAAAAAGGACTGCCTGTATTCTTCGGACTCTAAGAGTGATCGGGTAGATTCGATCTGTTGGATGGTCTTCTGATAATAAGGTATGGCCTCCGCGGGCTTTCGAGTCTGCCGTAAGATATCACCGATGCGAACGCTCGCTGATCTTATCGCAGCCGGCCTTCTTTGGCCTTCCGCCAAAGCAAGGGCCTTCTGAAAGTTCTCCAGCGCTTCTGGAAATTTTTTCTGCAGGCGATAAACCTCTCCCATATTCCAATATAGACCGCCCTCATGAACGTATCTTAGTCCCCACTCGTTCATGGAGTTGAGAGCGTGTTGATATTGTTCCAATGCCTGTTCCAGTTTTCCTGCCTGAAGATAGGCAGACCCAAGACCATTAAGGCTGATCATAACTTGGGTCCGTGCGTCTTCTGTTGCTACTAACTGAGAAGGCCGAAGGATAGCCAGATGGGTTTCCCTAAGATCAAGGGATTGGGAATAAGCATTGATTGCGTTTTCATATTCTCGCCGACGCATAAGGTCGAGTCCCAAGTGATTATAGAAGAGGCTTTCCCATTGTATTCTTGTAATGGAGCCGGCAGGAATTCGTTGCAAAATCTCCAATCCTTTTTCCATTAGTTCTCTGGCTTTGGCAAAATTTCTAACACTCCTATGGGTACTTATCAGGACATTAATAGCGTCAACCTGAGGAACTGGTTTCTTAGTGTTCGCGGCCATTTCTAGAGCCTTTTCACCATAAGTAATTGCCTTTTGTAGTTGTCCACTAAGCCGGGCCGTTCTCGATGCCTCTCTATAAGCCCCGGTTGCAGCTTCCCAGTATTGTTGGGGAAACCAGCTAGCCTCTGCATCTTTTTCGGCCTCTTTGGCTTGAGCTTCGAAAGAAGACATAGCCTCAGTTAGCTTGCCCTCCAGAAGAGCCCTGCGCGAAGAGGCATAATTGGCCTCAAACTCGATATGAGAGGTGGCACAACTTGAGGCAAGAAGAAGCACGGGTATGAGTGCTACCGAGGGCAGGATCTTTGTCGTCCTCCAACTCATTTTCCAACTTCCAATATTATTTGTGCTGAAAACTCACCGCTCGCACCACGGATCCCGTCCCCGTCACCACATCCGTCACTTTCTGAATTTTCTTCCCATCGCTCAACGTGTACGTGACCGCCTGGCCTTTGGTGATGCCGCCAATGCCGCGCTGCCTGTTATTTCCCATCCCCCACCAAAATAAACGGCGCCCAGAAGTAGGGGTGAGAGGTAGAGACAGAGCTAGGAGCAGGGAGCACGGAGCTTGGAGTTTCGCCCAGCCTCCCGATCCCACCGATGCCACGCCTTGCGAGGAGATCGCTGCGGCCTTTGCCTCGGATCAGTGCCAGTTGCGCCTGCCTGAGCGCTTCCACTTTCGTCATCGTCTTGAGATTCTTGTAAAAGCTCGACATCAGATGCGCCGTTGAACTGTCATCAACCTTCCAAAGACTGGCAACGACAGACGGTGTGCCGGCGTAGATGAATGCGCGGGTGAGACCGACAAGTTCATCACCAGTCGATAACTTGCCGAGACCAGTCTCACAGCCGCTCAGGACTACGAGATTGGCTTTCAAATCCATACCGAAGATTTCTCGAACCTCCAGCCGGCCGTCTTCCTTGTCGCTCTTGGCGAGAAGAACCGCTGAGGAAAGAGGATCGTTCTCGTTCAGCTCGGCGTGAGTAGCAAAATGGATGATGTCGTGGTTGGGTGAAAGGGCTTTGCTTTTCTCTTCTGTGGCTTCCTTCCGCAGATAAACCGAAGTTTCAGGGTAAGCAGCCTTCACTTCCTGCGCTTCCAGTTCCGCAAACTCCAGGTCCTTATCAGGATCGCCCAAGTCGGGATTACCGAAAGCCAAAACATTTCTTGCCTGTGCCAGCACGGCAGACAGGTCTCCGTGCGCTCTCCGCTTCTCCTTGACGAACTGAAGCAAGCTGGCGCTGGAGAGATAGTAGATCGGATACTTCTCGATCAGATAACGACCGTCTGGACCGACCAGAGCGTGAAACGGTAGATAGTGGAGCACATCGTGAGGAACGATGATCAGTTCCTTGCCGGTGACGTGAGGCAGAACCGGGGCAATGAGAGACTTATGAAGACCAGCGGAAAGCTCGTTGAATTTGTCCCGCTCGCCTAAGGCGAAGATGCTTTCACGGAGAGTCTTAACCAGTCCCGCAAGCTTGTCCTTCGCAAGCCCGACCTTCTGGAAGTGAAGTTTGTCTTTCTCAACCACCCAGACGTAAACTTCCGAATCGGTTACGAAGTATTCGACCAGCGTCGTCGCAGGATCGAGCAAATTCTGAACTTCCTTCAGCGTCAATGGTTCCACCGCCATCAAGGAAGCCTGCTCCTTGTCCTGCTTCCGCACCCGAACAAGAAAGGCGGTATAGGCTTTCTCTGCATCCGCTAAATCTCTCTGCAAACCCTTTCGATCCGTGACGGCTTCTGCTTCGTCACCAGCCAGTCTCGCTTTACTCGCGGCAATTCGCGCCTGCAAAGCTCGCTCCTCCTCGAGAAGGCCGCTCGTCAATCTCGACAATTGCGCTTTGTTTCCTAGCAAATCGAGAAAAGATCGCGAGCGAGCGCGTTCGCTATAATTAAAAGCCGCGTCTGCTCGACCAGATTCCAATAGAACACCTATCATGCTGACATAGGCATCTAACCCGCCTTCAAAAAAGGATTGCTTGTACTCCTCGGATTGGAGCAGTGATCGAGTCGATTCGATGTGTTGGATGGCTTTCTGATAATAAGGAACGGCCCTGGCAGGCTGTCTAGTCTGGTTAAAGACATCGCCGATCCCACGGCTCGCAGAGCTGATGCCGGTGGGGCTTTGTTGGCTTTCGGCCAAAGTAAGGGATCTGGTCAAACTTTCCAGCGCCCGAGGAAAATCTCCTTGGGACAAATAAATCTGGCCTAAACCCTGATGTAGGCCACGTTCTGCTGAAATCCTAACTCTGAACCGCGTGATAAGATCAAGACCTCTCTGATAGCCCTTGATTGCGTCTTCAATATTGCCGGCTTGCTGATGCGCCTTGGCAAGCCCACTGAGACTGCCGACCGCAAAGGTCACTGAATTTGATAGGTGGACAGGATTTCCACTTCTAGCAGTGTTAGCCAGCCGAGACTCTTGAACCTGCACGGAATATGAGAGGTACTCAATAGCCTTTTGGAGGTCTCCACGGCGTAAGAAATCGTCGCCTAAATATCTATTAAAAAAGCCGTTGAAAGCTTCTCTATAGGGCCCAGGCGGCAACTTTTTTGTGACCTCGATTCCTTTTTCTGTCCACTCCCTCGCCTTTTCGTATTGGCGCAAGGTCCTATGGATCGTTGCAAGCCCATCAAGGGCTAGGACTATTCGTTCTTGATCCTTTGTCTTTTCTGCGAGTTCCAACTCTCTGCTACGGTAGGAAACAGCCTTCTGCAGTTGTCCGCTAGCCGCAGCAGCCTGGGCGGCATCACGGTAAAAGACTAACGCGAGATACCAGTTCTGCTTACTCTCTGCCTCGAAGGCCTTGGCCTCCATCTCGCTCAGATACGCACCTGCTTCCCCCCTAACTATCGCTGCCCTAGTAGCTGCTACTCTGCTGCCAATATCTGTTTGTTCTATTGAGCAACCCGTGAGGAGAAATAACGCGGGCAGAAGGATTGAGACGATCTTCTTCATCTGTCCTGTTCCATGGCCTTGTGAGCAATACCACCTACCGGTGAAGAAAACTCACCGCCCTCACTACCGACCCCGCCCCTGTCACTACATCCGTTACTTTCTGGATCTTCTTCCCATCGCTCAGCGTGTACGTAACGGCCTGTCCTTTAGTGATCCCGCCGACGCCGCGCTGTACGATGGCGATCCGTTGTTTGATCTCTTGGGAAACGCGCTGTTTACCAGCGTCGTCGGTTCCTTCCATCTTAGCGAGCAGCCCCTGGATGTCTGACATGGGTTTCTCGGACGTAAGAACGTAGATAGTTTCGGTCCCGGTATCTTGGTCCAACCAAAACCAGAGGTCTTTTGCCGGCACGACGACTCTTCTGCCCGCTTCTACAAAACCGGGATGGTCGATCTTGGGGTCCGGGAAAATCCGGCTGGCCCTGCCCTGGCTATCGTAGAGAAGAATGTAAACGTAAGCGGGGCGATTAGTTTCGAGGTGAACCTGGAAGTTGTCATGGGAGCGCAAGACGCTTCCTTCGTTCACTAATACCTCGGTATAGCTACCGTCACCCTCTTTTCTCTGGCCGATGATGTTCATGCTCAAAGTCAGAGGCGCTGCGATGGGAGGGGCGGGAGGTTCCTTGTTGACCGCCACTTCCACCGAAGCTTTAGCCGCCGCGGGTTCCGTCGCTGTCGCGGGTGAGGGCGAAGTTTTGCTTGCAGTAGCCAACTCTTTGGGCCTCTGGATCACGCTACTTTTTTGTGGGATCGCTTCAGCAACGGAATCTTCTTTTGTCTCGGCTTTGGCTTCCGTCACCGGCTCTTTGTCCGCCGGTGAAGCAGGCACGCCTGCGTCAGTCGCTATCGGTGGCGGAACCGGTTTCTCATCCTTACCGGGTCCGGCGGGATAATAGTAGTAACCCAATGACGCGAGCGCGAGGAGAGCAACTCCGAGCAACGGGTAGAAGTTACGCGGGCTTCGGCGACTGGCGGCGGAAACCGGGTGCGCCATATCCCCGCGCATCACCTGGGGCCATTCCGGCGCGGGCACTTCGCGCGGAACCGCCACGGGAGCTTCTTCTTTCTCGACGGCGGCGAATCTGAATGTCGGGTCGCCGTAGAGCATGTAGCTGGCCCAGACGATCGTCTCCTCGCCGTAGGCCTCGATCAGCTTTTCCCTTGCGCGGCGCACCGCCTCGCCGACCTGCTCGCCTTGAGTAAGAAATGCGTAGAACAGCTTGGCAAATTGCGAGCTGGGTTCGTCGAGGATTTCCCAGAAGGTGCCGATGTAGTGCTGCACGCCGGCGAGCAGGTACGCATTGGCAAGCCCGAATATTTGCTGCTCGTAGCCTTCTTGAATCTGCCATTCGTCGGTTTGGCCGGTCTGGCAGGCGTTGGAGAACACCAGCGAAGGCATGGGCGCAAGTCCGCCCATCGCGGAAATATCGCTCGCCTTGAGCCGGCCGTCTTTGAGCAGCCAGCCGCTCTCCGATGGGTTCGCCGGATGGTAGTCGGCATGGCCGGCGTAGTGGACGATGTCGTAGTCGCGGAGGTTTTTTTTGACGTAGGGCACGTCCACCGGGTCGCTCTTGAAATTGACCCGAAAGCTTTCCCTTCTCTCGTCCAAAAAGTCGCGAATCTCTATGCCTTCCTCATAAGATGCCTTAAGATCGCCGCGCGGGTCGGCCAGAACTAATACCTTGATAGGGATTTTCAGACTGCGACTGGAAAGGGCCGTGGGCGCCTGGCGCGTGCTGACGATCCTCCCCATCGCAAAGCGGCGGCAGAGAAACTCGCGCCCGTCAAACAGCAGTTCCCACGGAATATGGACCAGCTTGTCGTCTACGTAGAGAATCAGGTTCGTGGCCGTCGTAGAGCCGAGTTTTTCCCGGGCCTTTGGAGGGATGAGAAGGTCGAAGAGAACGTGGCCGGTCTTCTTCAGGTTGTCGAGAATTTCCGCGGTCACGCGGGCGCGCTTGTTGGCGCGGTTGAGCAGATTGGTGATCTCGCGCCGGCCCGCGTCGATTTGGTCCCAGGCGGCATGGCTATCTTCATATTGACGAAGGGTCCTTTCCGCTTTCTCGCGCCGATCGTGAACGCTAACTTTGATCTTCGTCTCGTCGCGCGAAATATCCAGGACAATATCGCTGCTCATTGCTCTACTCCATTTTGAGTCGAATCATCCCAACGGGAGCGCCAGCCTCGGAGAGTGCCAGATTGTATTCGCCCTGGGGAATCCGGTCAAACACCGCCTCGCCCTGCCGGGTCACGTACGACGCCTGCTCGCGACCGCCCGCGAGGAGGCTCACGCGGACGCCTTCCGCGGCTTTCCCTTCTAGCCCCGAAACGTTCACGACGACCTGGCATAGGTCCAGCTCAAGCCGCTCCACCTCGACCGCGACCTTGAATTTTCCCATCTCCTTCTCGACTTGCAGGATCGAGGTTTCCGACGGCTGCGCCCTGCCGCGGACACCGACGGGCACCGCCGCCAACGGCGTGACCCACTGGCCCGACGTGCTGACGAGCTCGATCGAATCTTTCACCAGCCGCACGACGAGATCGAAAACACCTTCGTTTCTTTGTTTCGCGGGGACAAGGCCCATAGCGCGGTCCATGACACGCTGCGGGACTATTTCCGTCGCGGTCTCCTGCATTGCCTTGTGCGCAGCGACGATCTCGTCGACACAGTTGGTGCAGCTTGCTAAATGCCCCTCCAAGGAGTCCTTCGCCGCGTTGCCGAGCAAACCGCTGAGGTAATTGGCGAGGCTTTCCTCGTCGGGGCACTCCTGACGGGTGCCTTCCTGCGTCCGCCGAGCTAACCTAGCTTGAAGGAGTCTTTCTATCTTATCTTCAATGAGCGCCACTTGATCTCCCCTCTTTCCCAGCGATATTTACGGCTTCGACTTCATGATTGCGACGTACCCCACCACCGGAAACATTGATCATTACATCACCACAGCCAGATGTTTTCGTCGAGCGTGTAGGGGTCAACTCCGCTACCTTGCCAGCCATAGGGATCGACGGGTATTCCGTTCAATCTCACCTCAAAGTGTAGGTGCGGACTTCCGGTAGATCCAGTATCACCCGAAATCCCTATGTAATCACCTGCCATAACCGACTGCCCAACCGCAACGTCAATCTTGGAAAGGTGCATGTACCAGGTCTCGTAGCCATCGCCGTGGTCAATCTGTATCCTTCCGTAGCTGGGAACGATGGTACTAACGCGTCCGTCCGCTGCAGCTCTGATTCTAATCTGCCCCAATATCCCAGTAGGACAGTCTGTGGTAACTCTCAAGTCGCCAGGACACTGATCGGTAGTTCTGTAGTCGTAACCCGGGTGCCCGTCGTAACTCAGATACTGGGGGGTCCCTGCCCCTGTATATTGTCCGCCTACGCTGAATACCGTCGCGTTACCGTTTTTGAATCCGTAGAGATTTCCACATCCATTAATATTCCCGACCAACTTAGATCCGTAGATAATCCTACCTTCCTCGCCCGTGTAAGCAACAACTATATTGTCCGAGCAGTATGGCGTATTCATCGAGTGATCAAAAACTGAATTAATACTTACAGTTGAATAGATTCGGTTGGGTATTGGAAACACTATTAATTTAATCCCCGCGGCAGTATACGTGTAGTCGTTGAATTGCCAGGTCCCGCTAATCAAAGACCACAGCCGCACGTAGAGATTTCGTCCGTCCGTCGGCAGCCCGCTCACCGTTGCCGAGCGATTCGTCCCCTGGGACTGACCGTACAGGTCGTTGCCGCCGGCGCTCGTCCCCACGTAGAACCAATACTGACTAACGCCGCTCCCAGCGTTCCAAGCGAAGGTCACGCTGGCCCCTGCCAATTTCGAGCTAGGAGTGGGACTCGTGATGCTGGCCTTGGTGTTGGTGACGGCTGTCCCCGCGGCTGTATACGTGTAATCATTGAATTGCCAGGACCCGCTAATCAAAGACCACAGCCGCACGTAGAGATTTCGTCCGTCCGTCGGCTGCCCGGTCACGGTTACCGAGCGATTCGTCCCCTGGGACTGACCGTACAGGTCATTGGCACCTGTGCTCGTTCCCACATAGAGCCAATACTGGCTAACGCCGCTCCCAGCGTTCCAAGCGAAGGTCACGCTGGCCCCAGCCAATTTCGAGCCAGGAGTGGGACTTGTAATGCTGGCTTTGGTGTTGGTGACGGCTGTCCCCGCCTGCGTCGTCGCACAGAACTGCCCCTGCACCCCGCCGATATTCAGCGTCGTACAGGTCTGCGTGCTGTAGCTCCCCGACGAGGTCAGCCGTA
>Ga0209726_10005640_pt1 | contig 15007 bp, 10 predicted proteins | sample Subgrocontami54m_FD_187453 | JGI IMG/M metagenome (GOLD analysis project Ga0209726, IMG submission 187453) | Subsurface groundwater microbial communities from S. Glens Falls, New York, USA - GMW46 contaminated, 5.4 m (SPAdes) (version 3) | ecosystem: Environmental > Aquatic > Deep subsurface >... | reverse complement strand
CCCATGGCGGTGGCCTACGCGGGGGGCAGGTTCTCCAGCGGACTGGTCACTTGGCGCAAGAGCTCGGTGGCCACCTGGGTATACAGTGTCGTGGTCTCGATCTGGTTGTGCCCGAGCAGGACCTGGATCACGCGGATGTCGGTCTTCTGCTCCAGCAGGTGCGTTGCAAAGGCGTGCCTCAGCGAGTGCATAGAGACACGCTTATCCAGCTTTGCGGCATCCGCGGCGGCATGAATGGCCCGATTGAGCTGACGGGTGCTGAGCGGATCCATGGGATTGAGCCCGGGAAACAGCCATCCGCCCGGGAGCATCTTGCCTTGGCTCCTGGCCACCCGCCACCAGGTACGCAGCCGCTCGAGCATCACCGGCGAGAGCATCGCGTAGCGATCCTTCTGCCCCTTACCGCGTTGGATGCGCAGCGTCATGCGTTGACTGTCGATGTCACCCACCTTCAACGAAACCACCTCGCTGGCGCGCAGTCCTGCGCCGTAGGCGACCGATAGCGCCACCTGATGCTTCAGGTTCTCGGCCGAGGCGATCAGGCGCGTCACTTCTTCAGGGCTCAATATCACCGGCAGTGTGCGTGGAATACGCACCGAGTGCATCTTGGCCATCAAGTCGGCACGATCGAGTGTGATCTCGAAGAAGAACTTCAGTCCGCTGATCGCAGCATTGAGCGAGACCGGCGAGGTGCCGCGATCAACCAGGTGCAACTGGTAGCGCCGCAGATCCTCGCCCGTGGCCGTGTCAGGGGAGGCGCCGAGAAAGCGGGTGAACTGGATGACTGCGCGGATGTAATGGGACTGCGTCTTAGCCGCGAACTTGCGCATCCGCATGTCGTCGATCATGCGTTGGCGCAATGCTGTGATGTCCTGTGTCGATTGAGTCATGGCTCTGCTCCTGTCGAAGAGCGAGGCGGATTGCCTCGTTCATCAACATAAACAGATCCTAAATCTCTGACCTACTCACCAGCGCTGGATCGGAGTCCCCTACCGCGCGAGCGGTTTAGTCCCCTCGGCCAATGCCGTCGTTGAATCCATTCTGCGCTGACGTCTGGTGTCAATTGCAAACCGGTCTATCGCGCCAAGAGTCTGCCGAAAGGCTGCTTTGACCTTCACACTGCGGCAGAACCCGACCCGAAGCCAACCTTCGACCAAGGGGGCTATTCCTGTTCGTTGCCTGAGCACTGCCCAAGGTCGATTTAAGCAAATGCAGGTTCGCAACCCCTCACCGCACCTCGGATCGGCCCTGGCGCGATTTGCCCCGCAATCCTCACGAGCGTAGCCTATATGGACGCGGGGCGGCGTGCTGTTCACAACGGCCCGTTGAAACAATTTCAGGAGAATCGGTTTAGTTGACAAGTTGTCAACTAGTCTAAGGTTAGGCCTCTTTGGAGACACCGTGGGCCCCGTTGTGCTCTTCGATAAGTCCTTCTTGCAGTCACTCTCGGTGGACGAGTCAGTATGGTTCGACCACTTCTTTCTTCCGGTGGTCTCCCCGCTATTCTTTGTCGAAACGCTCGCCGATCTGACCAAGCAGCAACGACCTGGCAGTTTGCGAACTCCTGAGGATGAAGTTCGAGTTATTGCAGACAAGACTCCAGTACTATCGGGTGCGCCGTGCGTACATCACTCGCAGCTGTGCATAGCAAATCTCCTGGGCCACCACGCGCCGCACGTTGGTCAGATTCCGGTCGCCGGTGGGCGTCCCGTGCGAGGTGCCGAAGGAAAGCCAGGGGTTGTCTTCGAAAACTCTCCTGAGGCCGAGGCCTTTGCTCGATGGCAGCGTGGTCGATTTCACGAAGTAGAGCGCGACCTCGCCTCGAATTGGCGAGCGATGCTCTCTGAACTCAACCTTCCAGAAATTGCGCAGCGCATTCGAGCGCTGGGCATCACGCCGCAAACCTGTAAGAGTGTCGAGGAGGCCTACGGGATTGCCGCGGCGCTGGTGCACTCGCGCTACGAACCGCAACAGCAACTCGGACTCCTGTTCGCCTTTGTTCAGATGCCTGCCTATCTCCGAGCGTCCATAGTTCATCGTTGGTCTGAAGCAGGCTTTCCGCCGCTCGCCCACTATGCTAGCTACGCTGCGCATGTTCTGCAGGTCGAGCTTTTCTTCCAGATCGCACTGGCGGCGAACCTCATCTCGGCAGATCGACCCTCCAATCGCGTTGACATCGCGTATCTCTTCTATCTACCCTTCTGCCATATCTTCGTGTCCGGAGACAAGTTGCATAGGCGCTGTGCTCCAGTCTTCCTGACGAAGCAGCAGGATTTCGTCTGGGCGGCAGAACTGAAAGACGACTTGGCGAGGATCAACCGCGAATTGATGGCTACGTCTGAAGTCGAACGCCAGCAAGGTTTGCACACGCTGGCTCCTCGTCCCCCTGGCGATTCCAGCACCTTGTTGGTGTCGCTTTGGGAAAAGCACGCTTTTGGCTCGCCTTCCGAAGACGGGGCCGAACCGCCATTTTCACATGAGGCCCAACGAAAACTTGTTGAGCACGTCAACTCCTTCGCTAAGGCTCCCTGACCCTGCCCGGATTCGACGTACACCACTTTACGCAGCCATGAGGCTGGATTCAACAGCGGCCGGTGCCCGATAGCCGATCGACGAATGCATGCGCGTGCGATTGTAGAAGCCTTCGATCCAGTCGACGATGTCGAGCGTAGCGTGCGCGCGCGTGTCGTAGCGAAGCAGATGGGTGCGCTCGACCTTCAGCGTCTTGAAGAAGCTCTCCATCGCCGCGTTATCCCAGCAATTGGCCCTTCTGCTCATCGATTGAATCATCCGGTAGTCTTTGATCAGCTGCCGGTAACTGTCGCTGGCGTACTGGCTGCCGCGGTCCGAATGCAGGATCAGCCCTGCAGGCGGTTTGCGCCGCCAGTAGGCCGACTTCAACGCCTGGCAGACCAGGTCGGCCTTGATCCGATCGCTCATCGACCAGCCGACGATTCTGCGGCTGGCCAGATCCATGACGCAGGCCAGATACAGCCAGCCCTCGCCCGTGGCGATATAGGTGATGTCGGCAACCCAAGCCTGGTTGACTTTCCAGCTATCGAAGCGCCGATCCAGCACGTGGGGCGCGATAGGTTTGTGATGTGCCGAATCGGTCGTCACGCGGTAAGGTCGCTTGTACACCGGCCGCAGCCCCTGCCGCTTGAGGCTATTGCGTACCCGTTCGTGGCCCACCCGAAGGCCCTGCTGGCGCAGCCCTCGCACGATCCGCGGCCGACCGTAGCTGCGCTTGCTGCCCGCGTGAATCGCCGCCACCCGCGCATCCAGTGCCGCATTGGCCGCCGAGCGATCACTGGGCGGGCGCGTTCGCCATTGGCAATACCCCGTGCGCGACACCCCGAGCAGGCGGCACATGCGCGTCACGCTGAACTGGTCGCGCTGCTCTTGGATCCAGGCGTACTTCACCGCGACTCCTTCGCGAAATACGCCGCCGCTTTTTTTACGATCTCCAGATCCAGCTTGGTGCTGGTCAGCTCGCGTCGCAAGCGGGCATTCTCCGCTTCAAGTTCCGTGACCGAGCGCTTCACCGGGACTGCTGCGCCATCCGCTGCCTTGAGCTTGCCCGCGCGGCTGAGCCTGATCCAGTTCCACAGGCTCGACTCCGGAATGCCCAATCGCTTGGCGGCCTGGTTCCCTCCTGTCGACTCGGCTAGCCTGACCGCCTCTACCTTGAACTCGGCGGTGTACTGGCGGTTCGCAACCAACTCCTTCTTGCCCATATTGCCCTCCGTTCATCAGAAAATTACCATCAATCTGATGTACGTGGAACCGAGGCAAGGTCACCCGCAGCACCTGACGTAGCCGAGATGCCAAGTGACGAACTCGAAAGCGTGGCGATTGAACGGCTCGTGCCCGCTAGGAAGGGGAGTTGGTGGCTCATTCCGAAGCGGATCGCAGACGCCGAAGGGCATGATGACGCCTAATCCCGTGTTCGAGAACGGACGCGCGGAGAAGCATCGCGCGTTTCGCTCGCTTCTGTGGCGGCGCGCCGCTTAACGCGAACGTCAGGCTTCAAGAATGTCGATATCCGAGGCCACCAAGGCTCATGATCGACAGCTGTACGGCTTACTGCATGTCGCCGAGGAGGATCTCAGGCAGGCCAGTTTCTTCGCCGCCTACATCTTGAAAAAGGGTTGGCACTTTGAACCGTGGGAGAAGCGTTGGACCGTATACATGCAGCAGGCAGCGTTTACAACTGCACTCGCAATAGCCTATTCACGGCCTTTCACGGAAAGTCGCGGCTGGCCAAAATTTCCGATGAGATTGGTAACCGCATTCAATGCCGAACAACGGAAGCTCCACAAGCGCATCTTGAATCTTCGGAGCCTCATCTACGCGCATTCAGATGTGGGCAGTCGTGCAATCCGCCTTGTCTCGATTGAGGGCTACCCAACCGCGATAGAAGCGCTACCTCCCATGCGGTTTACTCGCGATGAAATCACCGAACTTCAGTCCATGATCAAGATCGCCCAGAACTCCATCGGTACACGCAAGCGCGAGCTGATAGCGGCCGTTGAAGGTAAAGCTTAGCCCCGCGGGGCACGCGGACGCAGATCAGCGGTTGCAATTCATGGCTCCCACAGGTCGAGCCGCAGACCTTGCCTCGTTAGACAGCAATTGTTCGCAGTCGTAGTATTGGCAGTCAAGAAAACGCTGTTCTTGAGAGTTCTTAGGGCACAGCCACGTGCGGGTAAGGGTCACCCTGGCAATACTTACTTATCGTCCATTAACGGACGGAAAGGAAAGGTGCCCATGGTGAAAAAAGTGCGTCGTAAGTCCGGCGTTGTGTTTAACACCGCCCTGGTTGTGATTGGATGGCTAAGCTTTGCCCTTGGTCAGATATTCTCTGATCCATTCGTAAAGTGTATTTCGCTGTCAATTGCCAGGGTCCTGCCCTATGAACTTTCCGTTGCCGCCTAGTTGTGAATGCAACGGACCGCTTTCGCCGACCGTTGAATAGTGCCGTTGAGCGACTGCTTTCGGGAAGCGTGAACGTCTGGAACTGGCCGCGAGCGACAGTCGCGCATACTTGCCGAAAGCGGCACCAACAAGGAATGCGCAACTTTGCGACTGACCGGCTCCGGGCCGGAGTGCAAATTGACACTTTCGGCCAAGAGCGGGCGATGATAAGTTGGCTGGCAAAGCGGACATTGCTGGCTGTATCGCCCGTTGTAGAAAGGCGATTCCGCTCAATATGCGTAGCCGGTGCAGCCGTTAGCACCCGCCGGCTGGCGGTGGGTCGATTAGCGGATGATAATTGCCCTACTTGAGCGCCAGCAATTCTGTAGAACATTGTTATGACCAGCGGTACACCGCAATCCGAACTGAAGCTGCAGATCGAACTCAATGTCGCCGACATCCCCGCGGTCTACCGCCGCTTCGCCGAAGTCATTGGCGCGCGGCCCTGGACGCATCGCGTTCGCCAGATGAAGGAAGCGATTAAGGGCAACTCGTTTCTGACCGATTACCTACACACCGAGAACGACATCGCCTTCGCGCTCGACCGCAGTGGCGAGATGATCGCCAAGTACGGGCGCCTGCTCGACACCGCCGAGGCGACGCGACTGCTGTATCCGGGGATCGGCCTCGCAGCGCAGACGCTTTCGATAATGAATATTGCGTCCAAGGTCGAGGCAGAGCGGTTATGCAAACGGGTACGGGGAGCGTTCGCGAACCCGGACGATATGCGTGCCTACCGACTGGAGTTGACTGCCGCTACGCATTTCGTTCGACGTGGCTGGAGCATTGCTTGGCCGGAAATGATGGGGGGTGGCGAAACGTTTGACTTGCTCGCGATGAGCCCAACCGGCAAGGAGCTGGAAGTCGAATGTAAGTCCCTCTCAGAAGACAAAGGCAGGAACATCCATCGCCGCGACGCCATAGATTTTCACACGCTAATCGCGAAAGAACTGGCTCCACTTCGCAAGACGCTGGAAGCAGGGCTTGCGGTGGTATTGACCGTGCCGACAAGGCTGCCCTCCAGGTTCGCCGATCGCCAGGCGCTCGCGAAACGTATACGGCAGCAAGTCCTTGTCGGCTCTGGCGCGAGGCTCGAAGACGGTTCCGATTTAAGAATTGGCGAGTTCGTCTCCAAGATTGTCCCGCGCCTGGCGCCAGCCGACAATTCGCGCGAGCTGCGCTCGATCATCGAGGCTGTGACTGGCATGCGGAATAGAGAAGGCATGCTCGTCCGTACCGATAAGGGCGGTGCGATAGCGTTCGTCGTGCAGAGTGCCATCGAAGACAGCTTCCTGGATTCGACGTTCAACACGCTTGGAGATGCGGCGAAGTGCCAGCTCACGGGCCGTCGCGCGGGACTATTGATCGCGGGGTTCGACGGGCTCAACGGCGAACAACTCATATCCATTGCCGAGCAGGATAACGATCCACAGCAGCATCCAACCGCGCTCGCGATTGGTGTCAGCGACTTCCTATCATCTGAGAACCGCGGCCATGTCATCGGTGTCGGGTTTGTCAGCCGTGGCTCGCTGCGCCCAGTGGAGCAAGGGATCGTAGACAGCGGTGGCGCAGCGTACTATTTCCCGTGTCGGGAAAGCTCCATGTGGAAGGACGAGTTTAGCAGCCTGTTCAGTTGGCGTTCAGCACTCGCTCCAAGGTCTTCTGGCACTATGTCACCGGCTTAGCATCGGTTCTTGACATGTCTTCCGCTTCGACTGGTTTCATGACTGGCTGTTTCAACCGTTCATGCACTCGAAAAACCGCAGTGTGTCGAGTGAATGCATTCGTCGCAATGGAAAGCTGCCGTTCGGCGCAACTTCCTGGCCAATGGCCGGTGGCCAATCTACACCGGCCGTCTGTGTCACTCAGAGCCAACGGCAGCAATGGCCGAGGAGTGGACGGCCGCGGCAGCTCAACTGTGCGGCGGCGTTGGCCGAACCCGCCATCGGCGGTCATTACGCTTTCAAGATGGACTCAATGTCCGGTTCCGCGTTGGACGAGGGCTCACTCGCGACCCAAAGCGGATATCAGGCGCAAATGATGAATGCATTTCTGCGCCCGCTGAAGTCTCCGTCATGAGCGCGTGCACACAAACCTGCTTGCCGTGCGACAAACAGGGGATGTATCGTGCGCTCTCAAAGGCGCTGTAGAGGGTTTCCAAAGTTGCACTCGTGGATGAGCACTTCAGCAGAACTCGGTAGGTTGACGCTCAATCTGGGCTGGGACGGTGTCCCTAGTTCCACATGGCGCTAGTAATGACCCTGGCCAGCGGTGCCACGATACGGGCCACCTACGTGAAGAGTGCGATCTCCGTAGGAACATCCATTGCCCTGAAGGCGGTAACATAGCAGCATTGCCTCCACTCGAGCTGGCGCTCAACGATTCGGAGCTGGAACCGCTCACTCGGCGCCTTCGGCGCTTTCGGCCGCGGGAGACGATTTCTTGGGTCGCTGCTCTCTTCACCTGCCCTGCGTTTCAGGCGAACTACGTAAGGCTCGAAATCCTTTTGCACCTTGCGGTGGCGCACTGCCAAGGCAGTGAGCGCCCGACGCTCAAGAACCTAGATAACTGGCTAAATCGAGACCTTGGCGCGACTCGCGCGTCTTATATGGAGGATCCACCGGAGGATGTTTTCGTGTCGAACATTCTCACCCCCTGGGGGAATGCACGCATCCTCGAAGGTATATGGGAACGCAACGACTTTCAAGTGCAGCAGCTTATCAACTTGATGCGGCATCCTTCCTGGCGCGAGTCATTTCGACCGCTTCGCCCCCAATTCCACGCGCTTCTTGCACTGAGCGAAGCGGTCATGGAGCGACTCAGGCTCGCACGGTGGGTAAAGGAGGAATCTACCCCCCGTGCACGTTTGAACATTGGTCCTCAACTCGCGCTACGCGAGCGTGCGAAAGCGTTGTTCTTCTCTCGCGATGAGCTCAAAGCCATGCGAATTTCCGACGACGCGCTCGCACCTTTCACATTTCCTCAGGACAAGCGCCAGAACCTAATCGCCGAGACGATTGGACACACATCTCTAGAACGACATCCGCTAATTCACTTGGGCGACGCCGTCCTTCTGGCATCCCCCACATCAGTGAGCATTGCGCTCCGCCGGCTCGTATTAGAGTGGTGTCAGAAAGTGAACCTTCTAAACAATCTCGAGCATGGCCTACGTATATACCAGGGACACGAGGCGTTCAACGAAGGCCCGCTAGACTTGCGCCGGTCTGAGAACGTGCCAATCCCCGCTATCAAGCCACGGGGCCTCCGTATCGACGATATCGTGGTGAGTTTCGACGGAAACAAGTACCTCCATGTCGTTCTCCTTCCTGACGATCTCGCAGAACTCGCGTCCCACGGTTTCAATAGTGTTGGCGAGACTTTTGGCGGTGCCCCTGGAGGTCTCGGCGCTTACCTGAACGAAACAGCGAACCGGCTGCGGCAAATCTCTGGGAATCAGGGAGGAATGACGATCTTGATATTCGGCGGCTTGGGCCGCGCACGCGCTGTCCGAAATCTCGAGTTTCCCGATGGTTGGATCGTCGCGAATTTCGGCCTGGCCGACTATCTTGACCTCGCCGCGGATGATTCAAGGCAACTTCTGCGCTTCTACAAACTGAAGCTCCTCCACGAAAGCGCGGGGCGCCAAGGCGTGAAGTACAGGCACGACTCCCAACTCAACTTGTTGGCCTTCTGGAAAGCGCAGGACTACCGCCTAGTGCCACGCCAGTTCAAATACCCGAATCCGGGCGGCTTAATCCATATCGACAACGGTTTCCTCGCCAATTTTCGCTCGCATTTGCGGCGCGCTATGGACGTTCATGCGCTGCGACTACCCAAGGGCATCGCACGCGTCAGGCGATATAGGACAGATACTCTGTTCTCCAATGACCGCGAACGGCCGCTCTATGCAGATCTCGATCGTCTGCAGTATATGAACCTGTTTTCCGTAGCGGTCGAGCGGCGCGTGACCTATTGGATCCAGGCTCGTCCATCCGGGGATGAGGACGTCCGAGACATGGTCTATCGAACGTGGGACGCCGCCGTAACGTGGGCCGATCGCCTCCTCGAGTTTCTCGAGGAACATTTTGACACTGAAGAGGTCGGGCCGGTCATTGTCGAGCTCGACTTTTCGAAGGTCGATACGTTAAGGATTCATGGCGATCCCGATTTCGATCGCGGCCGACCCGCATATCGCATCGTTCCGGAGGAATCGCGCACAGTGGTTGAATTGAATACCGCCTTTATGCGATTACTCGCCACACCGAGCAATGTGGGCGAGCGATACCTAATGTGTTCCATTAGCATGGGAATCGAAGAACTTCTTCTCCGGTTGGGCGCAAGGCGGCTAGTGATGGTTGACCACGAGGAGGTTGTCACTCGGGTTCTCGGTAGCAACGAGGCCCGAATGGTGCACCTCTACGAGACAACTCGCCCGGTCGACTACTTCGACGCGTTGAACGAAGAGGAAGTTCGTTTCGTCGCGGACGAGGACCTGCGTGAAGCAATGTTGGGGCTGGCTTGGCGTGCACTTGCCAGCGCGCCAATCGACGAACAGGAGGTCCTTAATAAGATTTCTGCGCACCAGTGCCTCACCGCCATGGCGCTCGTTCTATGGGGCGATATCCGCGGCGGACTTCGTCAGCTCGACCGAAAGTCAGTGCTTAGACGCAGCTTTGCCAACAAGCAGGCGATCATATCTGACCGTAACAATTGGCGGCGCACGTCTCAGGCACAGGTCGCCATGCACGGGCGGGAAGAGGTCCTGAAGGTATCCCACCAACGGGAGTCGGATCGTGCGCTCGCTTCACTTTCATGCCGTGTGCTGGCGGAAATGGCTCTTAGCACAGCTCCACTAGAAGGGGGCATGACCCTCGGCAACATTGAATTCGACCGCCTACTCGCACAAGTTGCCCTTCTGGTCGAGGTCGGTCATGACTGCGACGCAGTGCATGCGGGCCTTGTGCCCGGACACGGCGGAATAGCGTTGTATCCGAACGGGGAGTATGCCATTGATCGGAGCTTTACTCAGGAGGTGGTGAACCCCTTCCTTACCTCGTTCTTCGAGTCGGGCTTCAACGAAGCGATTGCCTCCTATGCCGAGCTCTTTGAGCGCGCCGAGCGGCTTCCATTGACACGCGTCGAGGACAAGTACTCGGCCGAGTTCTTGGTCGCCTTCGCCGCGGAGTATGGATTGTCCGTGGGACAGTTCATTGATGCTATGGCGGAACTCCTAGACGTTGCCCACGACATGGAATCGGCGGTAGTCATCACAGACCGAGATATCTTGTGTCATCGAATTCAGACCTCGCGGGGGCTTTGCGACGAGGAGATCAAGGCCTTTCTCCGCGCGTTCGCCCTCGTTCCGCGCCAAAAGTGGGAGAACGCACCCAGGGGATACACCCAACAAGACGTTGAGCCGTGGCGCTATCGTCGTCGATTGTCCCTCGTAGCACGACCATTAATGCTTGTGGATGGATGGGACGGAAACCTAATTGCCTATTCGGTGGGTCTTATTACGAGCAGTACTTCCCACATCATCGAGCGACTGGAGGCAGGATGGGTGCACGCTGAGCACTTCCGAAGCGCCGAAATGAAGGAATACATTGGTCGAACCTCAGAGCGGAAGGGCCTTCAATTCGCGGAGGCCGTGTCCGCCGTCCTTCAAGGGAAGGGATTGCAATGCCGTACGCAAGTCCTCCTTACCGAACTGGGGGCCAGCGCGGCGCTTGGCGACATTGACGTGCTCGCTTGGCGAGCGAATGGTCCGGTGTTCATCGTTGAGTGCAAACGCCTGAAGCCAGTGAAAACTATTGGGGAAATCGCCAACCTCTTCGAGAAATTCCTTGGGGAGGAAGAAGAACTTCTTCACAAGCACCTTCGGCGAGTGGAGTGGCTTCGATCAAATACTGGCGGACTCGCCCGTATAGCTGGTCGCATTGTGTCGAGCGACGACATTCAGCAGCGTTTGGTGACCAATGCGCACGTCCCACTGAAGTTCGCCGCCCAGATGCCTGTGCCTACAACTACGATCCTTTCGATCGATGAGCTATTGGACGAAACCATTTGAGGGCCCGATAGCATCCAAACTGCGGACATACGAATGGGCTGAGTGACAGGTATTGGCCGAACTGAGACGATCGCTCGATAGGTAGGGCTCGGCCCTAAGCCGTCATCCCGCACGGGCATCGATCGCAGCAATTCGGAGGACACTACGGTGAGAGGCGGCAGCATTGGCCAAGTAGGGCCCAGAAAGGCTGGTCCGTGGTGCCGGCGGCACGGACAAAACACTGTGCGCTAACGGTGGTTCTCTGAAGTTCCAATTAGGAGAGGCGCAGCCACTGCCCTGGCGCCTCCCAGCCCATCAGCTGTCTGTCCATGCGATTGCTACCTCTGGTCTCTTTTTCTTCCATCGCCATTTTAAGTTTGTTGCGGTTGAGATTGAAGTGGAGCATCTTCAAATGCCAGAGCGTGCCAGAGGCGCGATTGCGTTCCGTCTCTTCCTTTATCCACGCCCAAGCACGCCTGTCCGCACAGGCAAGAAACACCTGCCATGCCGCGTACGCGGTCTCGGTTGTGTCGGCCGTCAGATACTGACGCCACCAATATCGAGCCATGGACTGTCGGTTGCCCCAGACGAGAGCACTATTGCGAAGTCCTTCCCATGAGCCTCTGGCCGGCCCTTCGCTCCACTTGAGTTCGTCAATGGAAGGCGACGCCATGAGTCCTCGCAAAGTGATGGCCCTCTTGCGTCGCCAGTCGTGAGGAGAGTTCTCGTCTTCAGACACACGCCGGTCGAGCCAGCTGCCGCTGCCATTTGCCGTTGCGCAAAGGACCAACTCAAGCAAGTCCTTGTCCGTCGGATTTCGACGCATCGAGTAAAGCTCGTCGCGCAAAGCAAGAACCGGCGCGCTTTCCGGTACGCGGAAGACCATGTGAATCGCATCGTCAACGCCACCCCACCCCACGTAGCGCATTTGTAACGTGTCGGCCAGTGCGTACCACAGAGATACACCTCGCGGCGGATCCACTGCCAACAAGGCTTCGCACAGGGCCACAAACAGGCCCCCAGCGAGGCCGACTCTTCGAGCAAACTCCAACGATTTTGACTCCATTCCATCTAGCCAGACATCCACTTCAGCTGAGCAATGCTCCAGCAGCATCATAGCGTCTTCCAAGTGCACGTCGATTGTGTGCAGGCTGGCGCCCGCTTTACGTGCACTCTCCAGGTACGCGGAGGCTTTTTCGCTAGCTTCTTCGTACATCCTCCATTCTGCGTCGGGGTCAAGAGCAGCCCTGAGGTGATTGGCGCCACCCTCGTCTTCAATGACATAGTTCTTCTCCGGCAGCGAGAAAGACAGAGGGCGCCTAGGATCCGTTCGATCTACTGAGACATTGGCACCTGGGTCTCCGAGACGAAAACTGGTTTCGGAGATGGCAGCATCCAGCATGCGTGCCGCCAGCTTGGCGTCGCTCGGCTGAGAACCTCTTTCCCTTGCTGCCGCCAAAATCCGCCATGGCGCCACTATGTGGGCCATTGCGTCGAGGGGTTTGTCGTTGCTGGCCCGCAACACGGCGAGGCTGCCGCAATCCTGCTCGTAAACTGATTGGGATGAATCGACGCGCCAGCCTCGTTCCAAAAGCCTCCTGCCGAACTGCATCGGGTTCGACGCCGAGAGTCCAATGAACGCGAGTGTGCGAAGGTCGTCCTTGTCATCCCAGAACGCGAACGTAATCAGTCGCTCAAATATCTCATCGGACACTGGCGTCAAGTGTGTCCATAGGTAGCTGAACAGCACCTGAACCGCGCGGCTGTTCTCAATGCCGTGCCTGTCTAGGAACTGGGTCACCCCTTCGGTCGTAGTTGGCCGAGAGATTTCAAGCAACTCAATGGTAAGCCGGGCAGGGTCTGCCGCTACAAATGCATCGAGTTGCTCCTCCGCTGCGAAATGTAGGGCTTCTGCCTCCAGAAGCGATAGACTTACATACGGCTCTTCGTTGTCGGGGGGTTCAGGCTTGGCTTGCCGCAGCTGACCTGCTTTGGCAGCTTCCTCGGGTCGGATAAGCAGCAAATGCTCAGGTACCCTTACGCCGGCCCAGTGCCGAGATTCGCCCGTTCTATCAGCAAGCGTTCCAAGCTTCCGACGCACTAGCGCCGCCAGCGCAGCCGGAGCGACGCGCGCGACGCCCGGCTTAAGCTCGTCGAAGTTGTGATCCTCAGCCGTAGACTGACCAAATCGGTCCAGTTGGGTGACGTCAAAGCTTTCGGCAACCTCTATGATTGCATTTCGAAACGACTCGGGTATCTCGAGGCTCGGGTCAGGCAAGTAGCTTGAGCTGCGCCGTAGCCGGGTAAGCAGTCGAACACCATCATCAGCCAAAGTCTCCCTAGCGTGCCGCTGTTCAAGCGCAAAAAAACTGCGCGACGGGTGTGCGAGATAGTTTGTGTTGTAGTCGGAGCCGTGCATGAAACTGACGCGCACCTGCGCGGCGCGCTGTTCCATAACGTCGTCGCCAGTTAGCCACAGCAACATCGCTGCAACATGTGCCGGCATTTCAGCGTGAACGCCCGGCTCTGGAACCAGAGTAGTAGCAACATTTGCAAGGGTCGCCAATAGCTCCACGGTCTCCCGCCGGTCGACTTCGTTCAGAAGTACAACCCACTTAAGGCCAACCCAGCTTGAGTGGCCTCCAAAGCCCACGGCTGCGGCCACTGAACTGGCAACCAGAACTCGCATTGCGGGAACGAGAGGTTTGCCCTCGAGCAAACGAGGCACGCTGTCGTCAAGAGATTCGCGTCGCCAGTCAAGGCGAAGGGGCACACCCAAGACGCAGTACGTGCCCACCTCGTCCGTACCAACGCGCTCTACTAGGTGATCAGTCCGTGAATTTGATACATAGGTCTTCTGGGCCTTCTCCTGGGGAGACGGACATTCAACTTGCGCAACCCAGGTAACCAGGCGGTCGTAGATTTGATCCCACGCCTCGTTGTGTTCTGATGTGATGCCGTGCAACGATTCGAGCGCCCAAGTCCTTGCTGACGCTTGCGCCCTCGTGCCAGATCGTTCGACCACGTCCAGTAGGGGCCCAGCCATGGCTGGTGCCAATGCCATGGCCTCTCTACGGTGCGCCTCGGTGGCGTTCTGGCTTTGGAGCAACGCCGTGAGAACGGAGGAGGCGATCTCAGAGCCCTTGCCCAGCCCCTTGGCGACGAGAATTGAGGTCGCTGCGGCCAGCACATCAGCAGCGCCTGTCGTGGCCACAATAGGGTCTAGCCAGCGGCCAAGCTCCAAATCGACCTGGTCGGGCCGCCTTGCAGCCACATTCTCAAGGTGCCCAAGGAGAGCTGCGCCGAGCGCTAAGTTGATTGTGACCGCCTTCGGTCGGAATTTGTTGGCCGCACCAGGCACCGGCTCCATCCATGTGCCGCCGATAATCTCGCCTAGCCGACGGTAGATATGTTTTGGCTCCAGATCGCTCTGTGCGGCTGAATCCGCCAAGTCCTTGAGCGTATACCCGGCCTCATCCGCGGGCCCCGCGCCGGATGCCGGTCTGGCGTTTATGGAGTCCAGATGCTTCTGAGCCAACTCCACAAGCCACGCTTCCCATTCCGCGTCGCTGAATGCACGCCCGTCTCGCATGCCGAATGCATCCTTTCCATACGCCCACAAGAGTCTTGTCACCGTTGCTTCACCGTGAAGGGCGGCCTCAGTGCGAAACTTCAACACCAACGGAAACAGCCTCGGCAAGCGGGACAGTTGGAGAAGGTCTGCCTGAATGTCTGAGCGCGCTAGACCGTGAAGTGCAAGCAATTGGTCGAACTCTCCATCCGGCGACATGTCATAGGGCTCAACGCCAATACGAACCGGCGTTCTCGCCAGTTGCCTCAGACCATGCAGCTTGTCTGTAAGCGTCCGGTCAAGGCCGTCTTGACGCGTGGATAGTCGGGTTGATTTCGTCGATGAAGCGTCCTTCGCTCCACGCGGTAGCGATGGCGGCGTCCAGGCGCATGAGGAGATCACGCAGGCTCTCG
>Ga0209726_10005638_pt1 | contig 15015 bp, 10 predicted proteins | sample Subgrocontami54m_FD_187453 | JGI IMG/M metagenome (GOLD analysis project Ga0209726, IMG submission 187453) | Subsurface groundwater microbial communities from S. Glens Falls, New York, USA - GMW46 contaminated, 5.4 m (SPAdes) (version 3) | ecosystem: Environmental > Aquatic > Deep subsurface >... | reverse complement strand
GGTGGCCGTGATGCTGACATCGTCGATGCCAATCCACTCGTCGGTGCCGGCCGCGTCGGTCGTGATCATGCGGATCTGGACCACGGGCTGGTTGTCGACAGCGGCCGGGAGTGTGACCGACACCGGCGTCACGAGCGTGGCGAGGCTCGGCCCCGAGCTGGCGTCGCCGACGAAGGCCGCGGGCACGTTGGTGAAGTTCCCGCTCGTGCCGACGCGGTACTGCAGCGCGACCGGCTGGATGCTGTTGTTGGCGCTGCCGTCCAGGTCGCGCAGGTTGTACGAGACCCCGATGCCCGACTGGCCGGTCGTCGTGAACGTGAAGAGTAAGTAGGGCGCACGCGCCGTGCCCGATCCCTTGATGGCGACGACCGGGTTGGCGAGTTCGAACTCGGTGACGCCGCCGGTGGAGAAGCCCGTGTTCGTCTGGTTGACGTTCACGTCGATGACCGGCGTGCCCTCGCCGATGACGGTCTGGGGGTCGACGCCGGTCGTCGACGCGAGGCCGTCGCCGCGATAGCCGACGACGCCTGGTACGGCACTCCAGTCGTCGTTCACCGACAGCAGCCCGGTGGACGACCAGTTCTGGGAATAGGGCAGCGTCTGCGGTGCGCTGTCGGCGAGCAACGCCAATCTGCTACCGCCGGCGACGAGGCCAAGGGCGGCGAGCGTCGCGATCGTGCGCACACGCCACCCTCTTGTCCAGGGGCGAAGGCCTTGGAACATACGGTCCTCTCTCATCTCGTTGTGGTGAAAACTGCAATGCCCGACGGGAACGGCCCGGGGCAAACGCGAAGAGTATAAGGCCGCGGTACGACAACGGGGCAACGTTTGTGCGCAGTACTTGCGATCAGCGCAGATCGGGGTCTGACCCCGATCTGGCAGGAGGGATCGGGAAATGAGGATCAGGCCAGCGAGGGCGGCGGACTCAGATCTGCGAGGAAGGGCGGATTACGACGCAGCCGATGCGGCGGCCGTGTTCGACCAGGTCGCGCCGCAGCGCTGCGTGAACTGGATTGCGTAGAAGCCCACGACCCCCGGACCACCGGTGACGAGCACCTTCTGTCCGTCCACCGGGCCGTCCGCGAACCCGCACCGGTGCGCCGTGATCCCGAGGCAGGCGCCCTCGACGAACGACACGCCGTCGGGCAGCCGCACCGTGCGCTCGGTTGGGAACGCCACCAGCTCCGCGCCCGGGCCGGACGGCCGCTGCCAGTGGCCTTCGTAGATCCACACGCGTTCGCCGACCTGCGCGCGGGGCACGTCGTCGTCGACGGCCTCGGTCACGCTCGCGCCGGAAATCGGAGTGGGTTCGCATGCCGGGATCGTACACGAGGGTCAGACCCCGGGTGTCATCCACCGCGGGGTCTGACCCATGTCCGCTATGGCGCGGCCGCGGGCGGGACGCGCTTCTTCGTCGCCTGCTCGAACGCGTACGCGATCTCGAGCAGGGTCGGCTCGTTGCACGAAGTCGAGGTGAAGCTCACGCCGTACGGCTGGTCCTTCGCGTTGAAGCCGGCCGGGAACGCCGGCGACGGCGCGTTGGGCACCATGCCGAACGGCACGATCACGGTCGGGTAGCCCGGCTTGGCCGCGATCGCCGCGCTGCTGCTGCCGGGAAAGAGCAGCGCATCCAGCTTGTTCACGTTCATCACCTCGCCGATGCCGTGCGTTGCCGAGAGGACCAGGTCCTTCGCCCGGTCCGCCTCGTAGCGCGCTTTGTCGGCCACGAGATCCATCTCGTCCGAGATGTCGAGCTGCGACTGCCCGTACTTGATCGCACCGCGCGCCGCGTTCGCCGTGTTGAACGCACGCAGCTCCGTGAGTGTCTTCACCGGCGCGGTCGGCCCGAGCGTTGCCAGCCACGCATTGAAGTCGCGCTTCATGCCGTACTTGAACACGACCGAGCAGTTCGCGTCCTGGCCTTTCGCGTTCGACGCGCCCGAGCAAACGGGGAAGTTCAGGAAGTTCCGGTCGGGCGTGCCGTCGACGATGCTGGGGATGTCGGCCGGGTCGACGATCACCGCGCCCTCGCGCCGGAGGATGGCGATGGCGTCGTTCATGCTCGCCGCCTGCGCGGCGTTGAGCCCACCTGTCGGCGCCGTGCCGCCCGGCGGTGTGATCGCGTTGTAGTAGAACGCACGCGGGATGCCGATGCGCTTGCCGCGCAGCCCCGACAGCTTCAGGTAGTTCGTGTAGTCGTGGCCGATGGGTGGCGGGCATACGCCCGTCGCGCGGTCGCGCGCATCGGCCTCGCGTCCCTTCAGTACGCCGAGCAGGATCGCGGCGTCGGTCACCGTGCGCGTCATCGGGCCGGCTGTGTCCTGGTCTCCCGTGATCGGCGCGATGCCGTAGCGGCTGATGAGGCCGACCGTCGGCTTGATGCCGACGAGCATGTTCTGGTTCGACGGGCTGAGGATCGACCCGGACGTCTCGGTGCCGACGCTCGCGGCCCAGAGGTTCGCGGCTGTCCCGATGCCCGAACTCGACCCGCCGGTGGCCATCGCAGGGCGCCCGTCGCTGAAGCCCTCGCGCGGGTCCGGCCGCGGGTCGTACGGGTTCATCCCGTAGCCGCCCACGGCGCTGTAGTTCGCCGGCATCGGCGTCGGCGCGCCGGCCACCCAGTTCGCGAGTTCGGTGAGCACGGTCTTGGCGATGATGATCGCTCCCGCCCGCCGGAGGTTCGTCGTCAGCGTCGCCTCGTACGGCGGCGTGTAGTCCTTCAATGCCAGCGCGCCGCCTGTCGTGGGCATCGTGGTCGTGTGGATGATGTCCTTGAGCGCGATCGGAATCCCGTGGAGCGCCCCGCGAAGGTTGTGTTGCGACCGCTCGAGGTCCATCTGGTCGGCCTCGGCGAGCGCCGCTTGCGCGTTCACGGCGATCGAGGCGTTCAGCGTGTTCTCGTACTGCGCGATGCGAGAGAGGTAGATGAGCACCAGCTCGCGCGACGTGACGCGGCCGTCGTCGAGCGCCGCCGTCAGCTCGGGGATCGTGGCCTCGACCACGTTGAAGCGGGTGCTCGCCACGCGGATCTGGTCGCGGTAGTCGTCGAGGCTGAACGGGCGTGGTGCCTGCGCGCGGCCGGTCACGGTCGCCAAAGCGGCCGCAGCCAGCAGGATCGGGATGCGACGTTTCATAGGGGCCTCCGCGCCGGTCGTACCGGCAGTGAAACGTGTGCGGCCGCACGAAGTAAATGAAAGCACGCATGATGCCGCAAACGGCTGAGCTTTACAATACTCACTCTCTCGGCCCGCGAAAGAATGTGAACCGCGAGAACGACTGGGCCCCGAACGCTGCGACACGGCGGTCACCCTGAGCCCCCTGCCGACCCATCTCGGCGCAAGACGTCCCGTTACCCCCGCCGCGCGCCGAATGGCTATACTTCCGGGCGTCTTGCGCGGGTTCCCAACCGTCGCCGACCGAACTCCTTATCCGTCGCTCGCGTGCCCGCGGTCACATGGCGGCGGGCGGGCGGCACTAGCCAGAGGTCCTGCATGCTCATCAGTACCCTGCGTCGGCGTCCCCTGAGGACGCACCTCCTCGTCGCGCTCGTCGCGCTCGCCGGCTTCGCCGCCGGTGCGTCGAGGCACGGTCGGCTGCACGCGCAGTCCGACCCGAACGTGCTCGTCGATCCGAAGCTCTACGCCGATCTCCAGTGGCGCAGCGTCGGATCGCACCGCGGCGGCCGATCCACGGCCATCACCGGCGTGCGCACCGAGCCCTGCACCTTTTACATGGGCGCCACGGGCGGCGGCGTGTGGAAGACGACCAACTGCGGCGCGCTCTGGACGCCGGCCACCGACGGCCAGATCGCCACCGGCTCGATCGGCTCGATCGACGTCAGCGACCGCACGCCCGCCACCGTCTACGTGGGTACCGGCAGCGCGGCCATCCGCAGCAACGTGATCATCGGCCGCGGCGTCTACCGATCCGCCGACGCCGGCAGGACGTGGCAGTTCGCCGGCCTCCGCGACGCCGGGCAAATCGGCTCCATCCGCGTCCATCCGACCAACCCCGACATCGTCTGGGCGGCCGCGATGGGGACGCCGTACGGGCCGAGCGCCGACCGCGGCATCTTCAAGACGACCGACGGCGGCAAGACCTGGAAGAAGACGCTGTTCGTGGACAACGAGACCGGCGGCCGCGTGGTCGCCTACGACCCGAGCAACCCCGACATCGTCTACGCCGGCATGTACCGCGCGTTCCGCAAGGGCTGGGACATCGTCTCGGGCGGGCCGGCCGACAAGGGGGGCATCTACAAGTCGACCGACGGCGGCAACACGTGGAAGCACATCACAGCGGGGCTGCCGGCCGATCTCATCGGCAAGATCGACCTCGACGTCGCGCGCAGCAACCCGAAGGTGCTCTACGCGATGGTCGAAGCGGTGGGCGACAAGGGCGGCCTCTACAAGAGCGAAGACGCCGGCGAGTCGTGGAAGCTCGTGAACAACAGCGCGCGGCTGCGCGCGCGGCCGTTCTATTTCCACTACGTCGACATCAACCCGAAGAACGACAACGAGGTGTGGGTGAACGAACTCGCGGTCCACAAGTCGGTGGACGGCGGCCGGACGTGGACCGATCCGGAGCCGCCGCACGGCGACAACCACGGCGTCTGGTTCAACCCCGACAACCCGGACTACATGATCCAGAGCAACGACGGCGGCGCGACGGTGTCGATCGACGGCGGCAAGACCTGGTCCACCGAGCTGAACCAGCCGACCGCCGAGTTCTACATGGTGGCCGTCGACAACAAGTACCCCTACAACCTCTACGCTCCGCAGCAGGACAACTCCACCGTCGTCGTGCCGAGCGTGCCGCCGGTGTCCTGGCCGCTCGACCATCCGACGCAGGCCTGGTTCCAGGCCTCGGGCTGCGAGACGGGACAGATCTCGCCGCGTCCCGACGGCAGCGTCATCTGGGGCGCCTGCAAGGGCGAGGTCGGGCGCTACAACGTGAACACCGGGCAGGAGCAGCACTACTGGATCTACCCGCAGAACCGCTACAGCACGCACCCCGACGACATCCGCGAGCGCTACCCGCGCCAGACGATCGTCTACGTCTCGCCGCACGACCCGAAGACGGTCTACCAGGCGAGCCACCGCGTGTGGAAGACGATGGACGAGGGGGCGACGTGGACGCGGATCAGCGACGACCTGACGGCGCACGAGAAGGAGTATCAGGTGCTGCCGGGCAGCCCCATCACGCGCGACGTCACCGGTGAAGAGGTCTACAGCTCGCTGTATGCCTTCACCGAGTCGCGGCTCGAGCGCGGCGTGCTGTGGGCCGGCGCCAACGACGGCCCGGTGCACGTGTCGCGCGACGGCGGCAAGACCTGGAAGAACGTGACGCCAAAGGATCTCGTCGGCGCGCGCATCCAGAACATCGAGGACTCACCCCACCGCAGGGGTTCGGCCTACATCGCCGCGTACCGCACGCCGCGCGAGCACGACCTCAGGCCGTACATCTACGTGACGAACGACTACGGCGCGACCTGGACGAAGCTCACCGACGGCACGAACGGCATCCCCTATGACTCGCCGACGCGCCTGGTCCGCGAGGATCCCGACAAGGAGGGGCTGCTCTACGTCGGCACCGAGTTCGGCGCGTTCGTGAGCTTCGACAACGGCAGGCACTTCCAGACGCTGCAGCAGAACCTCCCGGCGACGCCGGTCACCGACATCCGGGTGCACCGCAAGGACCTCGCCATCTCGACGATGGGCCGCAGCTTCTGGATCATGGACAACATCACGCCGCTCCAGCAGCTCGCGGCGATGATCACCGGCCAGCCACTCTCGACGAGGCTCGGACCGGGCGGCGTGGCGCCTGCTGCGGCCACCCGTAGCGTCGGCGCTTCAGCCCCGGCGAAGGGCGCGCCCGCACCGGCCGGCCTGCCCTCCGCGCCGACGCTCTTCACGCCGCGCGACGCGGTGCGGCTGCGCACCTCGTCGATGGGCACGTCGCCCGACGTGCCGCACTATCCGGCCGTGGCGACGGCGATCGACTACTGGCTGCCGGGCGGCTTCACGGGCGACGTGACGATCGACATCACCGACGCGGCCGGCAAGGTCGTGCGCAGCTACTCGTCGGCGCAGGCCCAGGCGGGCGGCGGGCGCGGCTTCCGTCGCGGCGCGGCCGTGGCCGGCACGCCGACGAAGAAGGCGGGCCTCAACCGGTTCTTCTGGGACTACCGCTGGTCGGGCAACGGCCCGATGGTGGCGCCCGGGAGGTTCACCGTAAAGTTCACGGCGGGCGGGCCGCCGCAGAGCAAGTCGTTCGGCGTGGCGGTCGATCCGCGCGTGCTGGCCGACAACATCACGGTGGCCGACCTGAAGGCGCAGGAGGAATTCCTGCTCAAGGTGCGCGACGTGACCGCCGACGCGCAGAAGCTGGCCGACGCGATCAAGGCGGCGATCGAGAAGCAGAACCTGAAGATGCCGCGCACGCCGATGGCGGGCGAGACGGTGCCGAGGATGGCCTACGACCACCCGCTGCAGAAGCTGTATGCGCTGCTCGTCACCGCGACCGGGGCGCCCTACGAGCAGGGGATGCTGATCGATCAGCTCGGCAACGTCACCCGCATGCTGTCGCAGGCCGATCAGAAGGTCGGCAACCAGGCGCCGGAGCGCTTCGCGGATCTCCAGAAGCAGCTCGCGGAGATCAAGGCGGAGGCGGCGAAGAACGGGGTGACGGGGACGCCGTAGCAGACGGCAGACGGCAGACGGCAGACGGTAGACGGTGGTTGTAGGGGCCGGCTTCCTCGCCCTGAGCCTGTCGAAGGGAGCCGGCCCTGGAATACCGCGGGGCCGGGCCGAATTCGTTCGGACCGGCCCTTCGTGTTTCAGCCGTAGGGGCCGGCTTCAGCCGGCCCGGCGGAAGCGCTCGTACCGCTCTGCCAGGAAATCGCGGCCCGGTTTCCATCGCTCCTCGCGCGGCGTACGCAGATGCGAGCCATGGAATCCCTGCAGACCATGCAGAAGCATGGGGCCGTCGATCTCCCGGAGGATGTCCTCCCTGACCTCGATCACACAGTCGGGCGTGACGCCAATGATGTGACTGTCGAACGCGGCGTGGTGCAGCTTGCAAAGCGCGATGCCGTTGGCAACGGTCGGTACGCCGTGCGGCTCGTTGTCAGAGATGATATGCGCCGCGTCGAGCAGCTCCTTGTGGCGCAGCCGGCAGATGGCGCAATGATCGCGATACGCCTGAAGTACCCGCTCTCGAAACGTCTGCTGATGCAGGCGTCGCTGCACGGCAGCCGTGGTATAGCGACGGATGTTGTCCTCGGCATCTTCGGCCACGCGACCGCTGCGCGTTCCGAACATGACCCGGTCGTCGATGGCCACCGTGAACGTCAGTGATCCAGGGTCGTCGCCCGCGACGTACGCGGGCCAGGCAGCGAGATATCGACCCGGCGTCACTCCCGCAAAATAGATAAGCGGCACACGTTCGAGCATTGCCCGGCGCACGCCTCTGTTGTCAGCGTGTTGCGGATCGGTGCCTCGATACTTATACCGAATGAACCCGCTCGCGTCGGTCTCGTCTTCGTAGGGACGCGCCTGTCCCTCGACGATCGGCGCGGTGGTAAGGCTGAGCGGGATGTCCAGGATCGCCGGCTTCCAGATACCGGCGGCCGGTGACATGAGTCCGACCTGGCGTCCGTCCAGTTCAAAGCCGTGCAGCAACAGGTCACGCGGAAACACTGCGTCGGCGAAGTGACAACGCTGAGCGTCGAGGTACGCGAACGCAGCGAGCCGGACGCGGCGGTCAGTATCTGGCGATACGGGCACGACGAGCGCCAGGATACTCCATGACTGTCGCGACGATGCCACCGTGTCGTGGGACGGGACGGGTGTGCCCATCGACTGCGGCCAGGTGAGCCTGACAGGCAGAGCGATGTATCCGGCGGCTGGCCCGCGACTTGCCTGTCGAGAGACGTGCGCATCAGCGAGCTTCTGCGACTTCTCGCACACGACGGGTGGGAAGAAGTCAGGATCGGGAAGCACATTCTCCTCCGACATCCCAAGAAACCAGGCATTTTGCGCGTTCCAAGTCATCCAGCGAAGGAGATCGCCACCGGCACTCTCAACAGCATCCTGAAACAGGCAGGACTAAAATGACGGGTATGCGCTACGCGATCATCATCGAGCGCGCGGGTAGCAACTACTCGGCGTACTCACCCGACATGCCGGGCGTAGTCGCCGTGGGCGATACGCCCGAGGAGTGCCGGGACGACATGCGCGAGGGCATGGCCGCCGTGCTCGCGGCGCTCGCGCGTGAGGGCAAGGCGGCACCGGAACCGCGCACGATCGTCGAGCACGTCGAGGTCTGAATACACGTTCCGTAGACTCCTTCGTGCTTGCGACGCGCTGCGCCTGCTGTGATCCGATCAGGATGACGCCGCCGGCCATCGCGGGCCGGCTGAAGCCGGCCCCTACGACTGGAATGCGAAGGGCCAGCTGCCTGCGACAAGCTCAGGGCAGGGAAGCCGGCCCCGACAACTCGAACAGGAAGGGCTGGTCCGCCTCCGCTATGGTCGAGCCGGCGTGCGCGGCCGTGTGCTAGCATCCGCCGCATCCGGATGAACCGCGGTCGCGCCTGTGCGCTTGCTCGCGCTGGCGCCGTGGCGAGGAGCAGGTCCATGAACCGTTCGCGCGCGATCGTGATCGTCGTCGTCGCCGTCCTCGCCGACACTCCGCTCGCCCGGGCGCAGGGCGGACGCGTCACGCTCGTCGCCGACCGTCCCGACTACGCGGTCGGCGTCGAGAAGGAAGTCGTCCTCAGGCTCTGGAACCAGACGGCCGCCCCGATTCGAGTGGAAGGCGAGCCCTGGCGGATCGAGAACGACAACACCGGCGCACTCGTCGCCTTCGGACCGCACTTTCCGTCGCTCCCGTCCGGCGCCGCGCAGCCGACGAGCGCCACGCCCTCCGCGGTCACCGTCAACCCGCGCGACGTGCTGTCCTGGGTGTGGCGGATGCCGGACCGTCCGGTGCCGGGCACGTATCGCGCCTACGCGGATCTGGGCGGCACGGTCGGCAGGATCAACAGCGCGGCCTTCCGGATCGTGACCGGCGCGGCGTCGATGAAGGGGAGCTGGCGCGCGACGGCCGCGCTGTCGCAAACACTCACGACGTCGCTCCTCACGAGCATCGTGGGCACGACGGCCACCGGCGTGCTGGCGCCCGCGGCGGTCCCGCAGATGTGGGCCGCGCTGGCGTTCATGGTCCTGCAGGTCGCGGCACAGCGATTCGCTGACGACCCCCCACGTCAGGACTTCCGTCGTCCGGTGACGATCGAGGCGAGCCCGCTCACGCTCCCGCCGCCCCGCGATGGCGCCGACGTGATCGCGCAGGACGTGCTTCGCCAGGCCGGCGAAACGGCCGCACGGCTGCGCGCGCTGACGATGGCGCGCGAGCGGATGCTCGGGGCGCAGCAGGCGCAGGATACGGCGGCGGAGCAGGCGCGGCGGCAGGACGTGGGCCGATTCGAACGGGAACTGCGCGGTGCCGCCGCTGAACTCGCGAACCGCATGACGAAGCTCGATCTGGTGCTGCCGGCCCAGAGCATGGATGCCTCGGATGCGCCCTCGCGGTCGGCGGCGCTGAACCTGCGGTGGCCCGACGGCACGCGCCTCGAGGACTACCTGAAGCGGCTCGACATCATGCTGCCCGAGCGCCTCGCCGCGCTATCGCCGGGCGCGCGCATCGACCCGCGCGCGGCGACGCGCGACCTGGTCGCCGAGCTGCGCCGGTCGCTGCGCATGCCGCCGACGGTGTCTGCGGGTCGATAGCGACCCGGGCCGGCCCGCCAAGGTCGCGGCAGGCCGTCGAGCACCCAGCTCAGCACTACCGGAAACCCGGCGTTGCGCGTCCAGCGCCCTGGGAACCCGCGCATTTCTCCCGCGAATCAAAACATTCTCGCCGTTTATGGACGTGGTACCGGGATTGCCTCTGCCATGCCATAGCCGCGACGTGCCCCTGCCCGGTCGCGGAGGGGACGCCTGTGCATCCGATCATCAGCCGCGAGCCGCTCGCCCCGGACGTCGTCCAGTTGTGGGTCGAGGCGCCCGTGGTCGCCCGCAAACGTCATCCCGGCCAGTTCGTCATCATCAGGATCGCCGAGAACGGCGAGCGCATTCCGCTCACGATCGCCGACGTCGACGCCACCCGCGGCGCCATCTCCCTCATCGTGCAGGGGGTCGGCAAGTCGACGCGCCGGCTGAACGAGATGCGCGCCGGCGAGCAGTTGCTCGATGTCGTAGGGCCGCTCGGGCAGCCGACGCGCATCGAGCCGGGCCGCTCGGTGTGCTGCGTCGGCGGCGGCATCGGCGCGGCGGTCGTGCTGCCGATCGCGCGCGGCTTCAAGGCGGCCGGCGGCCGCGTCACCGCGATCGTCGGCGCCCGCACCCGCGACCTCGTCATTCTCGAGCACGACCTGCGCGCCATCGCCGACCAGTGCATCGTGACGACCGACGACGGGAGCTACGGGCGGCACGGGCTCGTCACCGACGCGCTCGTCGAGGCAATCGGCGCGACGGATCCGATCTTCGACGAGGTCGTGGCCGTCGGGCCGCTGCCGATGATGCGGGCGGTGTGCGAGGTCACGCGGCCGCTCAGCATCCCGACGACGGTCAGCCTCAACCCGATCATGGTGGACGGCACCGGCATGTGCGGCGGGTGCCGGGTGACGGTCGGCGGCGAGCAGAAGTTCGTGTGCGTGGACGGCCCCGAGTTCGACGGGCACCAGGTCGATTTCGCCGAACTCGCGGCGCGGCTGGGGGCGTACCGCGACATGGAACAGATCGCGCTCGCGCGCGCGGGCTTCGCGCACGCCTGAGGCAGGCTGGACGGAACGAGCACCCATGGCCAGGAAGATCGAGCAGAAGACGCGCACGCCGATGCCGTGCGCCGATCCGCGCGCGCGGGCGCGCACCTTCGAGGAGGTGGCGTGCGGCTACAGCGAGGCGCTCGCCGTGCAGGAGGCGACGCGCTGCATCGAGTGCAAGAACCGGCCGTGCATCGCCGGGTGTCCCGTCGAGATCGACATCCCGTCGTTCGTGGTGCAGGTTGCCGCCGGTGACTTCGCGGGCGCGTACCGCACGCTCAGCGACAAGAACCTGCTGCCGGCGATCTGCGGGCGCGTGTGCCCGCAGGAGGATCAGTGCGAGCGCAAGTGTACGCTCGGCGTGAAGTTCGAGCCGGTCGCCGTCGGGCGGATCGAGCGGTTCGTCGCCGACTGGGCGGCGGCGAAGAGGCTCGTGCCCGACGGCGGGGCGAGCGCGCCGACCGGCCACACGGTCGCCGTCGTCGGCTCGGGCCCCGCGGGGCTGACGGTGGCCGCGGATCTCGCGCGGCGCGGCCACAGCGTGACCGTGTTCGAGGCGTTGCACGAGCCGGGCGGGGTGCTGATGTATGGCATCCCCGAGTTCCGGCTGCCGAAGGCGATCGTGCGGCGCGAGATCGAGCAGCTCCACGCACTCGGCGTCGAGATCAAGGTGAACCATGTCATCGGGCGCACCTTCACGCTCGACGAACTGTTCGGAGAACTCGGGTTCGAGGCGGTGTTCATCGGCACCGGCGCGGGGCTGCCGCACTTTCCGGCGATCCCGGGCGTGAACGCCATCGGCGTCCTCTCGGCCAACGAATACCTCACTCGCTCGAACCTGATGAAGGCGTATCGCTTTCCCGAGTACGACACGCCCACCGTGCGGGTCGCGAGGGTGGCGGTCATCGGTGGCGGCAACACGGCGATGGACGCGGTGCGCACGGCGCTCAGGCTCGGGGCCGAGCGTGCGTACCTGGTGTACCGCCGCTCGCGCGCCGAGATGCCGGCCCGCGCCGAGGAGATCGAGCACGCGGCGGAAGAGGGCGTCGAGATGATCTTCCTCGCCGCGCCGGTCGAGATCCTCGCCGACGACGAGCGCCGCGTGCGCGCCATCCGGTGCACCCGCATGGCGCTCGGTGATCCGGACGCGTCGGGCCGCCGCAGCCCGAAGCCGATCGCGGGCTCCGAGTTCGACCTCGAGGTGGATGCGGCGATCTTCGCCGTGGGGCAGGGCGCCAACCCGCTCCTCCGATCGACGACGCCCGACCTGCACGTGAACCGGTGGGGCAACATCGTCGCCGACCCGATGTCGGGCGCCACCGAGAAGCACGGCGTGTTCGCCGGCGGCGACATCGTGACCGGCGGCGCGACGGTGATCTCGGCGATGGGGGCGGGCCGGCGCGCCGCGCGCGCGATCGACGCCTTCCTCGACAACCCTCTGCCGGACGGCTGCTGACATGATCGCCATCCGCTTTCACGGTCGCGGCGGCCAGGGCGCCGTCATCGCCTCGAAGCTGCTCGCCACGGCGCTGTTCCGCGAAGGCTGGCAGGTGCAGGCGTTCCCCTCGTTCGGCGCCGAGCGCAGCGGCGCGCCGGTGACGGCGTTCCTCCGCGCCGACCGGAAGCCGATCACGTCGCACTACCAGATCTACGAACCCGATATGGTCGTCGTGCTCGACCCGGTGCTGCTCGCGACGACGGATGTGACGGCGGGGCTCAAGGCCAACGGCACGATCGTCGTCAACTCGCCGCAGACGCCGGCGGCCCTGGGGCTGCCCTCGGGCTATCACGTCGCCACGTGCGACGCCACGGCGATCGCGCTCGCCCACGGACTGGGTTCGCGGACGACCCCGATCGTCAACACGGCGATGGCCGGGGCCGTGGCCGCGTCCACGGGGCTGCTGACGCTCGACTCGGTGGTCGAGGCGATCCCCGACCTCGTCCCGGCGCATGTGGAAGCCAACCAAGCGGCGGCGCGCGAGGCGTTCGGCGGGACGCTGACGCCGGTCGGCGGAAAGTGACGATGGCGACGATCACGATCAGGCGGCCGACCGATGTGCCCGACGGCACGCCGATGGCCGTGTCGCTCCGCAGCACGCGCGAGCTGAAGACCGGCGACTGGCGGACGTTCCGGCCCGTCTACGTCGAGCGGCCGTCCCCGTGCAACCTCGATTGCCCCGCGGGCACCGACGTCCGCCGCTTCCTGTCGCTGGCGGCGGCGGGCGACGCCGTGGGCGCGTGGCAGACGATCCTCGAGCACAACCCGCTGCCCGGCATCTGCGGGCGCGTCTGCTATCACCCGTGCGAGCGCGCCTGCAACCGGGTGCTGGTCGACGCGGCGGTCTCGGTGCACGCCGTCGAGCGCGCGATCGCCGACGAGATGCGCCGGCTGGGCGCATCGCTGGCGATGCCGCCGTCGTCGGGCCGATCCGTCGCGATCGTCGGCGCGGGCCCCGCGGGCCTGAGCGCGGCGTATCACCTCGCGCGGCGCGGACACGCCGTGACGGTCTACGACGAAGGGGCCGAGCCGGGCGGGATGCTGCGCTACGGCATCCCTGCCTACCGTCTGCCGCGCGAAATCATCGACGAGGAGATCGGACGGTTGCGTGAGCTGGGGGTTCGCTTCGTGCCCGGGACTCGTGTCGGCGTCGAGACCGCGTGGGCGGAACTCGACGACTTCGACGCGATCTTCGTGGGCGTCGGCGTGCAGCGGTCGCGGCGCGCGCGCATCGACGGGGAGTCGCTCACCGGCGTCGGGCCGGCGCTGGCGTTCCTGCGCGAGGCGAATACGTCTCGTCCGCCGGTGCTCGTCGGCCGCGTCATCGTCATCGGCGGCGGCAACACGGCGATCGACGCGGCGCGCGTGGCGCGGCGAGTCGGGGCTCCTGTGACGATTCTGTACCGGCGCTCGCGCGAGGAGATGCCCGCGCATCCAGACGAGATCGCGCAGGCCGAGCGCGAAGGGATCGAGATCGTCTGCCACGCCATGCCGCTTCGCGTCGACACGCACAACGGCGTGGCGGCGGGTGTCCATTGCCAGCGGACGCGCCCCGGCGAGCCGGACGCGAGCGGCCGGCGCAGGCCGGAGCCGGTTCCCGGCGCGGAGTTCTCGCTGCCGTGCGCGCACGTGCTCACGGCCATCGGCGAAGAGCTGGAGCCGGGCGGTGCCGGCCCGAACGTCAGGATCGAAGACGGGCGGATCGTGGCAGACCGATGGGGACGGACCGGTCGCGGCACTTCGCCGGTCGTGTTCGCCGGCGGCGACGCGGCGACCGGCGCGGGCACGGTGGTCGAGGCGATCGGATCGGGCCGGCGGGCGGCCGAGGCGATCGACGCATGGCTGCTGGCGCGCGAGGGAGAGGGCGAGCCCGGCCGCGCGGATGCGCGTGTCGGATCGTCCGACGTCAACCCGTTCTACTTCCGTGCGTCGCCGCGCCTCGACCAGCCGCACATCCCGGCGGCGCGCGCGCTCGACGGCTTCGACGAAGTGGTCGGGCCGGTGGCGTGGGCCGAGGCCGCCGGCGAGGCGGCCCGTTGCATGGTGTGTGGCGCGTGCACCCGCTGCGACAACTGCGTCGTCTTCTGCCCGGACGCGGCCGTGCACCAGGACGCGGCCTCCGGCGGGTACACGATCGATCTGCTGCACTGCAAGGGGTGCGGCATCTGCGTGGCCGAGTGTCCGCGCGGGGCGATGGCGCTTGTGCCGGAGATGTCGCGATGAGCGCCGTCACGAAGGTCATCGAGGGGACGCACGCGATCTCATACGGGGTGCAGCTCTGTCGCGCTTCGGTCGTCGCCGCGTACCCAATCACCCCGTCGTCCGGTGTCGTCGAGCTGCTGGCCGAGATGTGCGCCGACGGGCGGCTCGACGCGCGGTTCGTCGCCGTCGAGTCCGAGCACTCGGCGCTCGCCACGTGCGCCGCCGCGTCGCAGACCGGGGCGCGCGCGTTCACGGCGACCTCGTCGCACGGGCTCGCCTACATGCACGAGATGCTGCACTGGTGCGCCGGCGCGCGGCTGCCGGTCGTGCTGGCCAACGTCAACCGCTCGATGGGGGCCCCCTGGAACATCTTCGTGGACCAGAACGACAGTCTGTCGCAGCGCGACACCGGGTGGATGCAGTTCTACTGCGAGAACAACCAGGAGGTGCTCGACACCGTCATCCAGGCGTACCGCGTCGCGGAGCAGGTGCTG
>Ga0209726_10005636_pt1 | contig 15023 bp, 11 predicted proteins | sample Subgrocontami54m_FD_187453 | JGI IMG/M metagenome (GOLD analysis project Ga0209726, IMG submission 187453) | Subsurface groundwater microbial communities from S. Glens Falls, New York, USA - GMW46 contaminated, 5.4 m (SPAdes) (version 3) | ecosystem: Environmental > Aquatic > Deep subsurface >... | reverse complement strand
GGGCCAGCACGGCCTCGTCGCCCGCGCCGACCGGACGCAGCACGAACTTGGACACGCCGGCAGCGATGTACTCGCCGATGCGCTCGACGATGGCTCCGGCGTCGCCGACGGCGAAGTAGTCGGCAGCGTCGCGGCCGGTCCGTTTCTTGTAGGCCTCCAGCGCCCGTTGCGGAGCAGGATCGGTGGGGCGCCCGAAGTAGAAGGGGAAGCTCGCGCCGTAGTGGTCGTCGTCGATCGTGCGCCCCGCTTCGGTCGCAGCCGCGCGGATGGCGGCGACGACGCGGCCGGCCTCTGCCGGCCGCTCCGGTCCGCCGAGCCAGCCGGTGCCGATGCGTGCCGTGCGCTTGATCGCCGCCTCCGAGCCGCCGCCGATCCACATCGGCAAGTCCGCCTGCACGGGCTTGGGCGAGATGGTGGCGCCGGTGAGGCGGTAGTGCTCGCCTGTGAAATCGACGCTCTCCTCCCGCCACAGGCGCCCGATGATCTCGAGCCCCTCGTCGGTCTTGCGGCCGCGCGTCTTGGTGTCCACGTCGAGCGCGGCCCACTCGGGCGCCTGCGGGCTGCCGATGCCGAAGGCCGGCAGCAGGCGGCCGTCCGACAGCACGTCGATGGTGGCGCACTGTTTGGCGACCAGCACGGGGTCGCGCAGGGCCAGCGACACCACGTTCATGCCGAACTTGATGCGGCGCGTGCGGCCGGCGAGCGCGGCAAGCGCGGTCATGCATTCCAGCATCGGCTCGCGGCTCAAGAGGCGGTCGGTCTGCCACAGCGAGTCGACCCCGCCCGCCTCGCACAGATCGACCCAGCGCCAGTAGGCTTTCGCGCCCGAGAACGGGAACTGCATGAGGCCGAGGCCGATGCCGACGGTCATATTCGCCTCTCGATCTGGCGCTTGGCCCTATTGCCGGTAGCGCCCCGGCCGGCAGCTTCTTCTTGCCAATTAGCACCCACTATCGCAGATGGCCGAGTCGCGGTTCAAGGGTGCGTGAAGCGCATCCCAGAAGCGAGGCCCGCGATATCCCCTTCCAGCAGACGACCAAATTGCAATTGCTCATCGGCCCGCGAGGCTGGAGGCGGTTGCTGACCGCCCCTGCCGTCAGCAGATCGTGACGCCGCGCCCGATTCTTGGGCGCGGTCTGCCTTTGTGCGCTGCAGGAGCATGCATTGCACGCTTCGGCAGCCTCATGCATACTGCTTTTCTACGCGTCCAGGGCGGCGGCAGGCGCCCCGCCCGCCGCTCGCTGGGGAGACAGCATGGCTCAAGGCAGCGCCGCCGCAGCCGCGCCGGCAGCGAGTGAAGTGCCCGCTATTCAGATGCTCGCCGTCAACAAGTGGTACGGCGAGTTCCACGTCCTGCGCGACATCAATCTGACCGTCGATCAGGGCGAGAAGATCGTGATTTGCGGGCCGTCGGGCTCGGGCAAGTCGACGCTGATCCGCTGCATCAACCGGCTGGAGGAGCACCAGAAGGGAAGGATCGTCGTCGACGGCATCGAGCTCACCAACGATATCCGTCAGATCGACAAGATCCGCTCCGACGTCGGCATGGTGTTCCAGAGCTTCAACCTGTTCCCGCACCTCACTGTCTTGGACAATCTCTGCCTGGCGCCGGTGTGGGTGAAGAAGATGCCCCGCGCGGAGGCCGAGAAGGTGGCCACGCAGTACCTGACCCGGGTCAAGATCCCCGAGCAGGCGAGCAAGTATCCGGGCCAGCTCTCCGGCGGCCAGCAGCAGCGCGTCGCCATCGCCCGCGCGCTGTGCATGAACCCGCGCATCATGCTGTTCGACGAGCCGACCTCGGCGCTCGACCCGGAGATGATCAAGGAGGTGCTCGACGTCATGATCGAGCTCGCCCGCTCCGGCATGACCATGCTCGTCGTCACCCACGAGATGGGCTTTGCCCGCTCGGTGGCCGACCGGGTGATCTTCATGGACCGCGGCGAGATCGTCGAGCAGGGCACGCCGAAGGAGTTCTTCGCCAACCCGAAGTCGGACCGCACCAAGCTGTTCCTGTCGCAAATCCTCAACCACTAGCGACGCTCGGCAGCGACAGGAGGAGCCTTGGCATTGCAGGCAGTCACCACAGGACGGTAACGACAGCATCGATACTGTTTCCAACCAGGCAGGAGAGAGGCAATGAGTAGGTTCGCAGTAACCGGGCTCGCGGCAGCGCTGGCCCTCATCGGCGCGATCAGCTCCGCGGACGCGCAAGGCAACACGCTGGCCACCGTCAAGAGCCGGGGCATGCTCAGCTGTGGCGTCGGCACCGGCACGCCGGGCTTTGCATTCCCCGACGACAAGGGCAACTGGTCGGGCCTCGACGTCGATTTCTGCCGCGGCGTGGCGGCGGCGCTGTTCAACGATCCCAAGAAAGTCTCCTTCAAGCCGCTGACCGCCAAGGAGCGGTTCACGGCGCTGCAGTCGGGCGAGATCGACGTTCTGTCGCGCACGACGACGTGGACCATGAGCCGCGACAGTGCCATGGGCCTGTCGTTTGTCGGTATCATGTATGTCGACGGCCAGGGGCTGATGGTGCCGAAGAAGCTCGGCGTGAAGTCGGCCAAGGAGCTGAACGGCGCCTCGGTGTGCGTGGCGACGGGCACCACCACCGAGCTCAATCTCGCCGACTACTTCCGCAGCAACAACATGACCTACAAGCCCGTGGTGTTCGAGAAGGCGGACGAGGTCAACGCCGCCTACGACGCCGGCCGCTGCGATGTCTACACCACCGACCAGTCGAGCCTCTATGCGCAGCGCCTGCGTCTGAAGAACCCGGGCGATCACGTGGTCCTGCCCGAGATCATCTCCAAGGAGCCGCTGGGCCCGTCGGTGCGCCAGGGCGACTTCCAGTGGTTCACGCTCAACAAGTGGGTCTATTTCGCGCTGCTCAATGCCGAAGAGCTCGGCGTGACCAGCAAGAACGTCGACGAGATGCTCAAATCGACCAACCCCGAGATCCGGCGCCTGGTCGGCGTCGAAGGCGAGTTCGGCAAGGGCATCGGCCTCGACAACGACTGGGTCGTGCGCATCCTCAAAGGCGTCGGCAACTACGGCGAGATCTACGAGCGCAACGTCGGCCCGAACACGCCGCTCAAGATCGCCCGCGGCCTGAACAACCTCTGGACCAAAGGCGGAATACAGTACGCCCCGCCGGTCCGATAGCAGGGCTTGGAGATCGAGGCGCCGGTCGCAGACAGCGGCCGGCGCTTCGCGCATCCAGCGGCCGGCGTCGAGCGCTGGCGCAAGGCGCGGGGTGACGGGCGAAGGGGATTGACATGGCAGTCACGAGCTATGCGCAGCGCGCGCCGCGGCGGACGACGAGCCCGCTCGACCTCCTCTACCGGCCCGAGGTGCGACAGGTCCTGTTCCAAGCCATCCTCATCGTTGCGCTCGCTGCTCTGTTCTGGATGATCATTTCCAACACGGCGGCCAATCTGAAGCGGCAGAACATCGCTTCCGGCTTCGGCTTCTGGGATACGACCGCCGGCTTCGACATCTCGCAGTCGCTGATCGACTACACCAACACCTCGACCTATGGCCGCGCCTTCTGGGTCGGCTTCTGGAACACAATTCTCGTCGCCGTGATCGGCATCGTGTTTGCCACCCTCGTCGGCTTCACGATGGGCATTGCCCGGCTCTCGACGAACTGGCTGATCGCGCGCCTCGCCACCGTCTACGTCGAGACCATCCGCAACGTCCCGCTGCTGCTGCAGCTGTTCGTATGGTATTTTGCGGTGCTGAAGACGGTGCCGCCGCCACGCCAGAGCCTGGAGTTGCCGGGGGGTATCTTCCTCAATCTGCGCGGGCTCTATCTGCCGGCGCCGGTGCCCAAGCCCGGCTTCGACCTCGTACTCATGGCCCTCGCGATCGCCCTCCTCGCCGCGATCGCGATCTCGCTCTGGGCGCGTCGCCGCCAGCAGCGCACGGGGGCGCAGTTCCCGAGCGGCCTTGCATCGCTCGTCCTGATCGTGGGGCTACCGGCCGTTGCGTTCCTGTTCGCCGGCGCGCCCCTCGATTTCGCCTATCCGCAGCTGCGCGGCTTCAACTTCGAGGGCGGCATCGTCATCCTGCCCGAGCTCATGGCCCTCATCGTCGGCCTCGTCGTGTACACCGGCGCCTTCATCGCCGAGATCGTCCGCGCCGGCATCCAGGGCGTGCCCAAGGGCCAGAAGGAGGCGGCTCGCGCCATCGGCCTCACCCAGGGTCAGATGCTGCGCCTCGTGGTCATCCCGCAGGCGATGCGGATCATAATTCCACCGCTGACGAACAATTACCTCAACCTGACCAAGAACTCCTCGCTCGCGGTCGCGATCGCCTATCCCGACCTCGTCAGCGTGTTCGCCGGCACGGTGCTGAACCAGACCGGGCAGGCGGTAGAGGTGATCCTCATCACCATGCTCGTCTATCTCAGTCTCAGCCTGCTGACGTCGCTGTTCATGAACTGGTTCAACGCGCGCATGGCGCTGGTCGAGAGGTGACGGCCATGCAACGCGATCTCGCCCAAGCCGCCGTCCCGAATACGCCGTCGGCGTCGATGCGCCCGCCCCGCACCGAGATCGGGGTGATCGGCTGGTTGCGCCACAACCTCTTCTCGTCGTGGGGCAATGCGATCCTGACGATCGTCGGGCTCTACATCGTGTGGAAGCTGCTCGACGGGGTCATCAGCTGGGGCTTCGTCAATGCCGTGTGGACCGGAGAGGACGGCAAGGCGTGCCAGGTCGAGGGCAGCGGCGCCTGCTGGGTCTTCATCCGGGCCAAGTTCAGCCAGTTCGTCTACGGCCGCTATCCGGACGAGGAGCGCTGGCGCGTCGACCTCGTCTACGCCATGGCGCTTGCCGGCCTCGTGCCGCTGATGGTGCCGAAGATCCCGGGCAAGGCCCTGAGCGCCGGCTTCACGTTCCTCGTTTTCCCGGTGCTCGCGTTCTGGCTGCTGACCGGCAGCGCCAACAACCCGAGCACCGGCATGCTCGACGTGGCGGGGTTCGTTCTGGGCCTCCTCGGTATCGCCTGCCTGCTGCTGGCACGATCGAGCCTGCGGCTCATCGGCGTGCTCTGCCTGGTGGTCGGGGTGCCGCTGGTCGTGCGCTGGGTGTTTTCGACCGGCGGCCTCATCCACCTGCCAGCCGTGCCGACGGAGCTCTGGGGCGGCCTGCTCGTGACGCTCGTCGTCGCCAGCGTCGGCATCACCGGATCGTTCCCGGTCGGCATCGCGCTGGCGCTCGGTCGGCGCTCGAAGATGCCGTTCGCGAGGTGGGCCTCGATCGGCTTCATCGAATTCGTGCGCGGCGTGCCGCTCATCACCATACTGTTCATGTCCTCGGTGATGCTGCCGCTGTTCCTGCCCGCGGGCGTCTCCTTCGACAAGCTGCTGCGCGCGCTGGTCGGCGTCGCCCTGTTTGCCGGCGCCTACATGGCCGAGACCATCCGCGGCGGCCTGCAGGCGATCCTGCGCGGGCAGTTCGAGGCGGCCGAGGCGCTCGGGCTGTCCTATCCCCAGCGCATGGGGCTGATCATCCTGCCGCAGGCGCTCAAGCTGGTGATTCCAGGGATCGTCAACAGCTTCGTCGGCCTGTTCAAGGATACGAGCCTGGTCCTCATCATCGGCCTCTTCGATGTCCTCGGCATCGTCCAGCTCAACCTGACGGACGCCAAGTGGTTCGCCAATTCCACCGCCATGACCGGCTACGTGTTCGCCGGCTTCGTGTTCTGGATGTTCTGCTTCGGCATGTCGCGCTACTCGCAGATGATCGAGCGGCGGCTGGCGACGGGCCACGAGCGCGGGGCGACGCGGGCGGACTAGGGGCATTCCTCAACCGATGCTTTCGCCTTTGCGTCGCATTGCGCGAAACTGACAAGCGAAGCGGTCTCCATTTACGGTTCGTTATCCAATCGGTGTCACATTGAGGGCCGTCCAGTCATCTGGATCCGAGTGGCTCCTGTCACTCTGTTTGACGCCTCCCTGTTAACTCCTGAGCCGCCTTGCGCGGCTCTTTTTTTTTGCGCGTGCCGTCGTGGCACGCATCGTGCGTGGCATGCCGGACGCAGCCTGACGCGCCGTCTCCTTTCACTACGCTTTGGGGGTGACTTGTTAACCCTCGCCTGCGAGGGTGGCATCAGGTAGTATGGTCACTCGAGCGTTTGCGATTGTATCAAGTCGTGTCATGAGCACCCGCACAGACAACCAACGGTCCGCCCCCACGGGCACCACCGTCTCCTTCGGCCAGCACTTCGCCGCCTCCGACCAGTTCGATGCCATCTTCAAGGAAGGCATGGGGCTGGTCGAGCGCACGGCCAGCTATCTCGACGGTCAGGGCCGGAAGGAGGCGCGCGCCTTGCGCGGGCCGGTGGCGGTGCTCTACGCCACCGAGAGCATGCGCCTGACCACGCGGCTGCTCGAGCTGGCCTCGTGGCTGATGATCCGACGTGCGCTGAAAGAGGGCGAGATCACGCCCACGGAGGCGCGGGCCAAGCGCGAACGCGTGAAGTTGCGTGGGCCGGGGCGGCCGTCGCACATCAAGGGATTTGCCGAGCTGCCGGAGGGCCTGCGCCGGCTCATCGACGCGAGCTACGCGCTCAGCGACCGCATCTTCCAGCTCGACCGCGCCATCGAGGTGGTGGTGGGCGCGGCGCCGAGCCCGGAGAACCCGGTCGGCGCGCAAGTGTCCCGCCTCGAAGAGGCCTTCGCCGACCCGGCCCGCCGCGCGGCCCGGGTCTGAGCCCGCCTAGAACATCCCCTCGAACTTCTTCTTGAAGCGCGACAGGCGCCCGCCGCGGTCGGTCAGGTGGCGGTCGCCGCCGGTCCAGGCCGGATGCGTCTTGGGGTCGATGTCGAGGGTGAGCTTGTCGCCCTCCTTGCCGTAGGTCGAGTAGGTCTCGAACTCGGTGCCGTCCACCAGCACCACCTTGATGCGATGGTAGTCGGGGTGGAAGTCGTCCTGCTTTTTCATGGGGGTCTCGGACCTCTCAGGTCGCTCGCCGGCATTGCCCGCTGCGCGCGGACGCCGGCCTGGAAATTAGTGGCCCCTCATACTGCATGGGGGCCCGCGCGACAAGCGGGCTGACGGAGAGGCATGCCCGACCTCACGCGGCGTCGTCTTGGCGCGGCAAGGGCTACTTGCTCTCGCACGCCGGCCCCGGCACTCTCCGTGCCCACATCGCCAGCCCGAGGCCAGCCACCCGTGTCCGCCGCCGAGCAAAGACCTGAGACGCCGGCCCTCGGACGCCGCCAGATCGAGCCGCTGGCCGCGCTGTGGCCCTACATCTGGCGCCATCCCGGCATGGTGGTGCTGGCGCTGGTGGCGCTGGTCCTCTCCGCCGCTGCCATGCTGACCGTGCCGGTGGCGGTGCGGCGCATGATCGACGTGGGCTTTGCCGGGCACGACGGCGTGTTCATCGATCTTTACTTCGTCACCCTGATCGGCATCGGCCTGGTGCTGGCGGTGGCGAGCGCTGGCCGCATGTACGCGGTGAACTGGCTGGGCGAGCGCGTCGTTGCCGACCTGCGTGCTCGAGTGTTCGGGCACCTGGCGACGCTGGGCCCCGCCTTCTACGAGAAGACGCATTCCGGCGAGGTGATGAGCCGGCTGACCGCCGACACCACCCAGATCAAGGCCGCGGCCGGCTCGGCGCTGAGCCAGGCGTTGCGCAATACCATCATGCTGATCGGCGCGCTCACCATGATGTTCGTGACGAGCCCGATGCTGGCGACGTTGGCGCTGGCAGCCATTCCCGCCATCGTCTTTCCGCTGCTGGCCTACGGGCGCGCCGTGCGCCGGCTCTCGCGTGCGGCCCAGGACCGCCTGGCCGACGCCTCGGCCTACGCCGCCGAGAACCTCTCCGCCGTGCGCACCATGCACGCCTTCGGCCAGGAGGCGACCGTGTCGGGACGCTTTGCGGCCGCCGTCGAGCGGGCCTTTGCGGCTGCCCGCGCGCGGCTGCTGGCGCGTGCCGGCCTCACCGCGATTGCGATCGGCCTGGTGGTGACGAGCATCGTCGGCGTGCTGTGGTTCGGCTCGCGCCTGGTGATCGGCGGCGACATCAGCGGCGGCCGGCTCGGCCAGTTCGTGCTCTATGCCGTGTTCGCCGCCGGCGCCATCACCGAGCTGGCCGAGGTGTGGGGCGAGCTGGCGCAAGCCGCCGGCGCGGCCGAGCGCCTGCTGGAGCTGCTGGCGGCGCGGCCCGAGATCCGCGCGCCCGCACGGCCCAAGCCGCTGCCGGTTCCCGCGCTCGGCAGCCTGGCCTTCAGGGACGTGCGCTTCGCCTATCCCTCGCGTCCGGGCATCTCGGCCCTCAACGGCGTGAGCTTCGAGGTCGCGCGCGGGGAGACGGTGGCCATCGTCGGCCCGTCGGGGGCCGGCAAGAGCACGATCTTCAACCTGATCCTGCGCTTCTATGATCCGCAGGCGGGTATCGTCGCCGTCGACGGCCTCTCGGTCGCCGAGGTCGATCCGCACGCGCTCAGGTCCCGCATCGCGCTGGTGCCGCAGGACGTTGCCCTGTTCGACGACACTGTCGCCGAGAACATCCGCTACGGGCGGCCCGACGCCGGCGACGCCGATGTCGTGCACGCCGCCGAGGCCGCCCAGGCCGACGGCTTCATCCGCGCCCTGACGCAGGGGTATGCGACCCGGCTCGGCGAGCGCGGCGTCACGCTGTCCGGCGGCCAGCGCCAGCGCATTGCCATTGCCCGCGCCATCCTGCGCGACGCGCCGATCCTGCTGCTCGACGAGGCGACGAGCGCGCTCGATGCCGAAAGCGAGCTGGCCGTGCAGGAGGCGCTACAGCGCCTCACCGCCAGCCGTACGACCCTGGTCATCGCCCATCGCCTCGCCACGGTGCAGCGGGCGGGGCGCATCCTGGTGATGGACCAGGGCCGTATCGTCGAGGAGGGGCGGCACGCCGACCTGCTGCGCCGCGGCGGCCTCTACAGCCGGCTGGCCGAGCTGCAGTTCGCGCTGGATGCCGCGCAGTAGAGCGGCCGTAGGGCGCACTAGCCGAAGGCGTAGTGCGCCGATGCAACCGCGCCGCCTTCGGCGCTAGATCGGCGGAATACGGCTGACGCCCATTCCGCCCTACGGCCTACCCCGTGTCAATGCCGCACCACTGGGGCACGATCTCTTTACGCTTACGCGGTTTTGACTTTTCAACAGCCCCCGAATGCCGCAGCCTGCCGGCGTCGGCAGCAAAGACTTGCCACTGAGGCGGGGCGGATCATGCGCGCGAAGGCGGGAGCGGGGGCGGTCGTTGCCACACTGCTCGCTGCGACCCTGGTGGCCGATCCTGCAACTGCCGCCGACGACAGCTGGCTGAAGTTCCCGGGCTCGGCCTACGCCTCGCAGGGTGACCCCACCGACCGGGCTTTCATCAAGGAGTGGGAAGCCACCCCGCCCAAAGGCTATCCGACGCTCAGCCCGGCAAACCTGCCGGCCATGAAGGCCGCCATCACGCGCTACTCGGGCGTCGCCGGGGCCGGCGGCTGGCAGCCGCTGCCCGAGGTCCAGCTGCAACAGGGCGTGTTCCATCCGGCCGTCGCGCTGCTGCGCCAGCGCCTGCGGCTCTCCGGCGATCTCAAGGAGCAGGGCGGCAATCCGCAGGACTTCGACTTCTACGTCGACAAGGCCGTGAAGCGCTACCAGGCCTCCAACGGCCTGGCGCCGACCGGCATCGTCGACAAGCGCACCATTGCCGCCCTCAACATACCGGCGGCGTCGCGGCTCAAGCAGCTCAAGACCAATCTCGAGCGCCTGACCCAGGCCGCCAAGTCGGCGGGCAAGAAATACGTCCTGGTCAATATTCCGGCGGCCCAGATCGAGGTGGTCGACGGCAACCGCGTCGTGACGCGCCATGCCGGCATCGTCGGCAAGCCCGACCGGCCGACGCCGCTCCTCAACTCGGCGATCCACGAGCTCAACTTCAACGCGGTGTGGCATCTGCCGCCGACGGTGATCGAGAAGGACCTGGCCCCCAAGGGGCAGGAGATGGCGCGCCGCGGCCAGAGCGTGCTCGTCAAGTACCACATCGACGCCTACGGGGCCGACGGCAAGAAGCTCGACCCCAACAAGGTCAACTGGGGCTCGCCCAGCGCCAAGGGCCTGACCTATCGCCAGCAGCCCGGGCCCGACAACCCGCTGGGCTTCGTCAAGATCAACTTCAACAACTCGCACTCCGTCTACATGCACGACACGCCCTCGCAATCGCTGTTCGGGCGCAATTTCCGCGCCGCCAGCTCGGGCTGCGTGCGCGTGGCCGGCATCGAGCAGCTGGCGGCCTGGGTGCTGGCCGACCAGGGCTGGAAGCCCGAGCACGTGCATGCGATGAAGGAGTCGGGCGAGCGGCTCGACGTGAAGCTGAAGAAGCCGGTGCCGCTGCACTTCGTCTATATCACCGCCTGGGCGACGGAGGACGGCGTGGTCCAGTTCCGCCGCGACCTTTACCTCAAGGACGGCATCGGGCCGACGGCTGCGGCATATTAGAGCGGATCATTCCGTCCCATTCTCCTTGCGCTATTCCGTTGAATAGAATATAGACAACAGGTGATCCGGTCCTTCAAAGATGCGGCTACGGCGCGCCTCTTTGCGAATGAGGATGTTCCGCGGTTTCGCGGCATCGAGCGCCAGGCGCGGCGCAAGCTGCTATTGTTGCATGCTGCTGCAGGGCTTGCCGACCTGCGCTCACCACCCGGCAACCGCCTCGAAGCGCTCAAGGGCGATCGCAAAGGGCAGCATTCGATCCGCATCAACGATCAATGGCGGATTTGCTTTACTTGGCAGGATGGTGCGGCCGAGGACGTCGAGATCGTGGACTACCACTAGGAGAACCAAGGTAGATGGCACGAAACACGAAGAGGCTCGACCCTATTCCTCCTGGCGAAATCTTGCTGGAGGAGTTCATGCTGCCGCACGGCATCAGCCAGAACCGTCTGGCCCGTGATATCGACATCAATCCGGCACGCATCAACGACATTGTCCATGGCCGGTCGGCAATCACGGCCGCCGTTGCGCTCCGGTTGGGCAAGTACTTCGGCACGACGCCGGAGCTCTGGCTCAATCTTCAGTCCGACTACGATCTGCGGCGGGCCCGCGCCTCCGACTGGCCCAGGATCGAGCCCCGCGTACGAGTTCTGGCGGGGGAGCAGTGAAAGGGCGGGGCCTCTTTTGATCCACTGCCGCTCTTTGACCGTAGTCAAGACTCGGTGAGGCGCCTGCGTGCGACAAAGCGCGGGGGCTTTCAGGCGCCTTCGGTTGGTCTAGAATGGCTCTAGGGTAGCGGCCAGAGCCGGCAACCCCAGGGGAAGGGAATAACCCCCTCCCCAAGGTGCGCAAGGTTTCGAGCTCATGGATTACGCGAAGGCGTTCGCCGGGGCGCTGCAGGCGCTGAAAGACGAGGGGCGCTACCGGGTGTTCGCCGACATCCGGCGCAACCGCGGGCAGTTCCCGAGCGCACGCCACTTCTCGGCTCACGGCTCCCGGCCGATCACCGTGTGGTGCTCCAACGACTATCTGGGCATGGGCCAGCACCCGGCCGTGCTCGCCGCCATGCACGCCGCGATCGACACCGCCGGCGCCGGCTCCGGCGGCACGCGCAACATCTCGGGCACCTCACACTACCATGTGCAGCTGGAAGTCGAGCTGGCCGATCTGCACGGCAAGGCGGCGGCGCTCGTCTTCACCTCGGCCTACGTGGCCAACGACACCACGCTGGCCACGCTGCAGAAGCTGCTGCCCGGCTGCGTGATCTTCTCCGACGAGAAGAACCACGCCTCCATGATCGCCGGCATCCGCAACGGCGGGGGCCCCAAGCGCATCTGGCGCAACAACGATCTGGCCGACCTCGAGGCCAAGCTGCGCATGTGCGACCGCGAGGTCCCCAAGGTCATCGCCTTCGAGTCGGTCTACTCCATGGACGGCTGCATGGCGCCGATCGGCGCCATCTGCGATCTCGCGCAAAAGTACGGCGCGCTCACCTATCTCGACGAGGTGCATGCGGTGGGCCTCTACGGGCCGCGCGGCGGCGGGCTCGCCGAGCGCGACCGCGTCATGGGGCGCGTCGACATCGTCAACGGCACGCTGGCCAAGGGCTTCGGCATCATGGGCGGCTACATCGCCGCCGGCGCCGACATCTGCGATGCCATCCGCTCCTATGCGCCGGGGTTCATCTTCACCACCTCGCTGGCACCGGCCATCGCCGCGGGTGCGGTGGCCAGCATCCGCCACCTCAAGTCGAGCGCGGCCGAGCGCGAGCGACATCAGGAGCGGGCGCGGACGCTGAAGGGCCGGCTCGCCGCGGCGGGACTGCCGGTGATGGAGAACCCCAGCCACATCGTGCCGATCCTGGTCGGCGACCCCGTGCTTGCGAAGCGCATCACCGACGCGCTGCTCGAGCGCTTCGCCATCTACGTGCAGCCGATCAACTACCCGACCGTTCCCCGCGGCAGCGAGCGCCTGCGCCTCACCCCCGCCCCGCAGCACTCGGATGCCGACATCGACCGGCTGGTGGCGGCGCTGTCAACGCTGTGGGCCGAGCTGGGGCTGCCGCTCGAAGGGCGGGCGCAAGCGGCGGAGTAGGTCGCGCAAGCGTTGGGTCATCGCTTGGCTCGCCGCGTTACTGCTTCGGGGTGGATTCCGGGCGTACTATCCTCACGTCGAGTATTTCAGCCCATGTGGCCGCCTTGCACAATGAGGGGGAAGGAGAATTTGCTGCGGCGTGAGCGGTCGGTGCCTTACCAGGTAGCTTCCTCTATGTAATGCTAGCATGCTCAGAGTTCGCATGAGGGAACGCCGTCATGCTGGTGCGGGTCGCGGTTGCGCTTCTTCTGGTGACGCTCGTGCCGTCGGTAGCGTGCGCCGAGAAACGCGTAGCCCTCGTGATTGGCAATGGTGCCTACGCAAAGGTCGGCAAGCTCACAAATCCTACGCGTGATGCAGATGCTATCGAGGCTCTATTCCGGAAGGCGGGCTTTGATGCGGTTGAGGCAAAGCGCGATCTTGGACTAGCCGCGATGCGGCGCGCGTTGCGCGACTTCTCCGACCGCGTGCGTGACGCCGATATCGCTGCGGTGTTCTTCGCCGGGCACGGCATCGAGGTGAACGGCACCAACTATTTGATCCCGGTGGACGCCACGCTCGAGCGCGATACCGACGTTGAGGATGAGACCATCTCCCTCGAGCGCGTCACCCAGATGCTCGAACAGGCCAAGCGACTGCGGCTGGTCGTCCTCGATGCGTGCCGCGACAATCCGTTCGTGCGTTCTATGAAGCGGACGGTCACCAGCCGCTCCATTGGCCGGGGGCTCGCAGAAGTCCGTGTGCTCACCTCCGATACCCTGATCGCGTTTGCGGCCAAGGCTGGATCGACGGCAGCGGACGGGGAGGGGACGAACAGTCCCTACACGACCGCGCTGGTCCAGCATGTTACGACTCCCGGTCTCGATTTGCGGCTAGCGCTCGGCCGCGTGCGTGATGAGGTCTTAAAGAGCACCGCCAACCGGCAGGAGCCGCATTACTACGGCTCGCTTGGAGGCGCTGAGATCGCTCTGGTGGCGGCCAAGCCTCAAGCGCTGGCTGCGCCCGAGCCGAAGGTGCCACCGGTGAGCGAGGCGGCACGCGAATGGTCGTTCGTGGACAAGACCAGTGTCGCTGAACTCGAGACTTTCGTGCGCCGGCATCCCACCAGCGCTGAGGCTGACTACGCCCGGGCGCGAATTGAAGCGTTGAAGAAGAGGCAGCAGGTGGCCGTGGCCACGCCGCCCGCCGCCAAGCCGGTGACGCCGCAGCCAGCTCAGCCCGCGGTGGGCGTCGCGCCAACGCCACCCTCCGCAATCTGCGACGGTGCCGCGGTGCTGGTCGGCAATGAAAGGCGGTGCCTAAAAGCGATGGATAGCTTCAAGGATTGCCCCGACTGCCCAGAGATGGTGGTGGTGCCTTCAGGCTCCTTCATGATGGGGTCGAATAGCTATGACGGTGAGAAGCCGGTGCACAAGGTGACAATTGCCAAACCATTTGCGCTGGGTAAGTTCGCCGTGACGTTTGCGGAGTGGGATGCATGTGTGTCGGCAGGGGGTTGCAAGCACAAGCCTGAAGATCAGGGTTGGGGCCGCGGCACTCGCCCCGTGATCAATGTATCCTGGGACGATGCCGCCAAGGAATACCTGCCATCGCTCAGCCGCAAGACGGGTAAGACGTATCGACTGCTGACCGAGGCCGAGTGGGAGTATACGGCGCGCGGGGTTACAACCGCCTCCGCTGTCCACACGAAGTATTATTGGGGCAACGACATCGGCCAGAATCTGGCAAATTGTGATGGCTGCGGCAGCCAGTACTACAAGCAGACGGCACCGGTGGGTTCGTTCAAGCCAACCGCCTTTGGGCTTTACGACATGTACGGCAATGTGTGGCAATGGGTTCAGGACTGCTGGCACGGGAGCTACCAAGGCGCACCGACGGACGGCTCCGCCTGGGTAACATCTTGCACGGAAGGCAGTCGCCGGGTCCTCCGCGGCGGTTCCTGGAACAGCTATCCACAGAACCTCCGCGCGGCACACCGCAACGGGAACACCACCGACGACCGGTACTACTACAGCGGCTTCCGGGTGGCCAGAACGTTGAGTCCTTGATCTTCATCACTTTACCGGCGCTCACCGAAGCCTTGCCATTCGCGTTGGAATTGCGCCACCCGCTCACGGACTAATATCTATCGGAGCGTCTGGACGTGGCACACTTGCCCCGTAGTCCGCAGTGCGGGAACTCGGCAGGAATCGGGCCGAAGGCTGCCCGGTCCAACCGAGGGCCTCTCGGCTGCGGGCTCATCAGGGTGTGCGCTAACCGCGATTGCGCTTATCCCCGGTGGTCCCGGGCTGTGTCACATTGGCCCCGTCGCTGCCCCCGACGGGGCGTTTGGATCCAACACCTGACGTGGCGGCGGCCGGCGCCTGGAAGGAAGCCCGTTGGGGGCCGAGATCCAGGAGGCCTTGGCGTCCGATCGCCGTCGCGGCGTGCCGCAGCAATGTCGTGCGTTGTGACGGTCTC
>Ga0209726_10005635_pt1 | contig 15025 bp, 15 predicted proteins | sample Subgrocontami54m_FD_187453 | JGI IMG/M metagenome (GOLD analysis project Ga0209726, IMG submission 187453) | Subsurface groundwater microbial communities from S. Glens Falls, New York, USA - GMW46 contaminated, 5.4 m (SPAdes) (version 3) | ecosystem: Environmental > Aquatic > Deep subsurface >... | reverse complement strand
CTACCGCTCGGCGCGCGTCTCGAGGCGGCCCATCGCGAGGAGCAGGCCGTCGATGATCGCCTGCGGTCGCGGAGGGCACCCCGGGACGAAGACGTCCACCGGGAGCGCCGACGCGGCGCCCTCGCCTGAGGCGTAGCCGGCGGGGTAGGGCGCGCCGCTCACCGCGCAGGCGCCGACCGCGACCACCAGGCGCGGATCGCCCATCGCGTCGTAGGTGCGCCGCGCGGCGAGCTCGAGGTTCCTCGTCATCGTCCCGGTCACGAGCAGCACGTCGGCGTGCCGGGGCGAAGCGACGAAGTCGATGCCGAAGCGCTGGAGGTCGTGCACCGCGTTCGTCGTCGCGTTGATCTCCCAGTCGCAGCCGTTGCAGGAGCCGGCGTCGAGGTGGCGGACGTGGAGCGAGCGGCCGAGCACGGCCCGCGCGCGCGCCGCGAGCGCCGCCGCGCGCGGGTCGGGAGCCGCCAGGACCGTCAGCGGGATGACCAGCGCCGCGCGGGAGCGCTCGGGCGCCGCGGGCTCGCGCGCGATCGTGAGCGCACCCGGTACGCACACCTCGGCGCAACGGCCGCAGGCGACGCATGCGCCGAGGTCGAGGGCCATGCGCGTGGAGACCGTGATCGCGCCGGTGGGGCAGACGGCCGCGCAGGCGCCGTTCAGGTCGCAGCGCGTCGCCTCGAAGGCCGGCAGCCCTCGGGCGCCCTCGGGGAGCGACTCGCGCACGGCCGGGTACCCCGAGGTCGCGAGGCGCTGGCGCAGTCGGCGGCGAAGCAGGGCGAACATCAGCGGTCCGCCGAGCCGCCGTCCGGCCGCCGGGACGGACCGCCGGCGGGTCGGACCGAGAGAGCGCCGTGCGAGCGACTCATCGGTCGAGACACGCGTAGCAGAGCTCGAAGCTCTTGTTGATGAGCGGGAAGTCCGGGACCATGCTGCCGGGCACGGCGAAGGGGACGACCGCCCAGTTGTACGAGGCGGAGCGCACGCGGTAGCGGTGGAGCGCGCCGTCCCGCCCGGTGACGACGTGGTGCACGTCCTCGCCGCGGGGCGATTCGACGATCCCGAGGGCGGAGCGCTCGGCCGGCAGCGGCCCGAGCGCGGTGACGAGCGCGCCGGGCGGCGTCGCGTCGAGCTCGCCCAGGAAGTCCCGGACGAGCGCGAACGACGCGGTCGCCTCGTCCGCGCGCACGAGCAGGCGCGCGCGCACGTCGCCCTCGGTCCGGACCACCGGCGCGATCCGCGCCGGATCGTAGGCCGCGTAGGGGTGGATCCGCCGGGTGTCGCGGCTCACCCCGCTCGCGCGTGCCGTCACGCCGACCGCGCCGAGCGTCCGCGCGACCTCGGGCGTGAGGACACCGGTCCCTGTGATGCGCTCCACGAAGGACTCGGTATCGAAGAGCGCCGCGACGAGGCCGCGGAGGTCGCCTTCGACGCCGGCGAGCGTCGCGCGGAGGTCGGCACGCCCCGCGGCGTCGAGGTCGCGACGGACGCCGCCCGGCCAGGCCACCCCGAAGAGGTAGCGGTGTCCCGCGACGCGCTCGCAGAGCTCCTGGAGCCGCTCCCGGAGCACGCCGCCCTGGTAGACGCCGAGCTGGAGGCTCGCGCCGGCGCAGAGATTCGCGATGTCGCCGACGTGGTTGTAGAGGCGCTCGAGCTCGAGCAGCGTGCTCCGCACCAGGAGCGCGCGCCGCGACGGCATCGCTCCGGCGAGCGCCTCGACCGCCTGGCAGAAGGCCACCGCGTTCGAGAGCGAGCAGACGCCGCAGATCCGCTCGGCGAGGAAGAGCGCCCGCTCGAGGCTCGCGCCCTCGGCCGCCTTCTCGATCCCGCGGTGCGTGTAGAAGAGGCGGGCCTCGAGCTGGAGCACGAGCTCGCCGACCGCGCCGAAGCGGAAGTGCCCGGGCTCGATGATCCCGGCGTGGATCGGACCGACCGGGATCTCCATGACGCCCTCGCCGCGCACGCCGGTGATCGGACCTTCGGCGTGGGGGGCTCGCGGCGGTCGCTGCCGGGGGTCGAAGTCCTTGCGGAGCGGGTGCAGGCCGCGCGGCCAATCCTCGTGGAGCACGAGGCGGCGCGGGTCGGGGTGGCCCTGCGGATCGAGTCCGAGGAGGTCTTTCGCCTCACGCTCGTACCAGTGCGCGGCGGGCACGCGCGGCGTGACCGACGGGAACGAGGGGTGCTCGGGATCGAGCCGGGCCTCGATCGAGACGAAGGCGTCCGCGGCGTCGAGCGAGAAGACGTAGGCGAGGCCGTACCCGCGCCCGAGCCCGCGGTCGTCGGTCGCGGTCATGACCGTGAGCGGAGCGTCGAGGCCCGCGCGCACCGCGCCGCACGCGTCGGGGAGCGCCGGGCCGGGGACCTCGACGCGGACCGTGCGGGCGGCCGCGTCCCAGCTCGCGCGGTGCTCCGGCAGCACGGTCGCGACGTGGCCGAGCGCTCCGCTCACGGCGTGCTCCCCTCCAGGACCGCACCGACCGCCGTGAACGCGTCCGTGAGGAACGGCGGGAGCCAGATGCCGCCGACGAGGAGCGCGGCGAGGGGCAGGGCGAGAAAGGCCCAGCCGAACGGGAGCGGCGTGGCCGGAGCGAGGTTCGCCGGGGCCGCGCGCAGCGTCACCTGGATCACGTGGTAGAGCATGCCGCCGAAGATCAGGACGGTGCCCGTGACGAGCACGACCGAGGCGGCGACGGCGGCGGGCCTGCCCGCGAAGCCCGCGAGCGCGATGCCGAGCTCGCTCGCGAATGGCGCGAAGGGCGGGCTCCCGGCGATCGCGAGCGTGCCGGCGAGGAGGACCACGCCCTCGAGCGGCATCGCCTCGGCGACGCCCCGGAGCCGGGCGAGGCGCAGCGTGCCGTAGCGCTGGCCGATCGCGCCGGCGGCGAGGAAGAGCATCGACTTCGCGACCGCGTGGTTGAAGAGGTGGAAGGCCGCCGCGAAGAGCCCGAGCCGCCCGCCGACCCCCACGCCGAGCGCGACGATCCCGATGTGCTCGACCGAGGAGTAGGCGAAGAGCCGCTTGAGGTCGTGCTGGACGAGCACGAACGGCACCGCGACCGCGATCGAGAGCGCGCCGAAGAGGAGGAGCAGGTCCGCCGAGTAGGTGCCGCCGACCGCCCCGACCGCGAGCAGGTGGTAGCGGAGGACGGCGTAGAGCGCGCAGCTGAGCAGCGCCCCCGACAGGAGCGCGCTCACCGGCGCGGGTGCTTGCCCGTGGGCGTCGGGGAGCCAGGTGTGCATCGGCGCCAGACCCGCCTTCGTCCCGTAGCCCACCAGGACGAGCGCGAACGCGAGTTTCATGAGCTCGGGGTCCAGGTGGGCCGCGTTCGCGCGGAGCGCGGCCCACGAGAGCGCCGCCGCCTCGTCCGGGAGCACGTGGACCGCGGCGTAGTAGGTGAGGAGCACGCCGAAGAGGGCGATCGCGATCCCCGCGGTGCAGAGGACGAGGTACTTCCAGGCGGCCTCGAGGGCGTGACCTCGCCGGTAGAAGCCCACCAGGAGCGCCGTCGTCACGGTGGTGGCCTCCACCGCGACCCACATGAGCCCGAGGTTGTCGAGGAGCGGCACCGCGAGCATCGCGAAGAGCGAGAGCTGCAGCCAGACGTAGTACCAGCGTGGCTGGGTCGGGGGGATCGTGCCGTGGGCGACCTCGCGCGCGAGGTAGGCGGGCGAGCGGAGCGCCGCCGCGGCGCCCACGAGCGCGACGATGAGCACGATGAGCCCCGAGAGCGCGTCGAGGTAGACGTAGCCCCCGGCCTCGTACCGCGCGGTGCCTCCGAACGTCCCGGCCGCGACGGCGAAACCGAGCCCGAGCGTGGCGAGCGCGCCGAGCGAGCTCGCCCAGGCCGCCGCGCGCGGCAGCGCGAGGCAGCCGAGCGCGGCGAGGAGCGGTGCGGCGAGAAGGGCGAGCGTCATCCGCGGAGCTTCCGGAGCAGGTCGGTGTTCAGGGTGTCGAAGCGCTCGTTGATGCGGAGCGTGAAGACGGCCATGACCGCGACGCCGACGAGCAGGTCGAGGAAGACGCCGATCTCGACGAAGAGCGGCAGGCCGAGCGTCGCGATGAGGCCGGCGAGGAAGATGCCGTTCTCGATCGTGATGAGACCGATGACCTGCGAGATCGCCTTGCGCCGCGTGATCATCAGGAGGAGCCCCACGAGCATGAGCGCGAGCGATACCGCGAGCGCGTGCTGGCTCGGGAACGCGCCGGGGAGGTGCAGGCGGCCCGTGGCGAGGAAGGCCACGAGCGAGAGGCCGATCGAGATCAGGAGCGCCGAGCGTGTCGAGAGCAGCGGGCGGGTCTCGCGGCGCAGCTCGACCGCCCGGAGCACGCGGAGGAGGACCGTCGGAACGGCGATCGTGCGCACCGCGACGGTGAGCGCGAAGGCGGCCCACATGTGCGGCGCGCCCGAGTCGAGGGCCACGGTCGCCGCGACGAGCGCGAGGGCCGCCGACTGGACGGCGAGGATCCGGACCGAGGCTACGAGACCGCGGGTCGCAACGCCGAGGAGCGCGAGGCCGAGGAGCGCGAGTGCGAGCGCGTCCACGACGGCGGGTCCGGTCACGCGAGCACCAGGTCGGTCACGACCGCGAGCAGCGCGAGGAGGAAGGCCGCGCCCATGAGCTCCGGGACCTTGAAGATCCGCAGCTTCGCCTGGCTGGACTCGGCGAGCGCGACCCCGATCGCGAGGCAGAGGAGCTTGGCGCCGAACGCCGCCGCGGCGCGCGGCACGCCGCCGCCGGTGGCCGCGATGCCCCAGGGGAAGAACGCCGCGATGAGGAGCGCGAAGAGCACGGTCTGCTTGAGCAGCGTCGCCCAGACGAGGATGCCGAGCGGTCGCCCGGCGTACTCGAGGAGCATCCCCTCGTGGATCATCGTGAGCTCAAGGTGCGTGTCGGGGTTGTCCACCGGCACGCGACCGGTCTCGGCGGCGATGACGATCGCGACCGCGGCGAGCGCGAGCAGCTGGCCCGGCGTGATCGCCGCTGGACCCAGCGCGGCGAGCGTTGCGGCGGTCGCCGAGAGATCGGTCCCGCCCGTGCGGAGCGCCACCGCGAAGAGCGCGAGCACGAGCGCGGGCTCGGCGAGCGCGGCGACCGCGACCTCGCGGCTCGAGCCCATCCCGCCGAAGGCCGAGCCCTGGTCGAGGCCGGCGAGCGCGAGCGCGAAGCGCGCGAGGGCGAAGAGGCCGACGAGCGCGAGGGCGTCGCCCCACCCGCCGAGCGGGGCGGGGATCCAGAGCGCCGGAACGAGGAGTGCCGCCGTCGCGATGGCCCCGGCGTACACGAGCGGCGCGGCACGCGTCACCCACGAGGCACGTGCGGACACGACGGTGTCCTTGCGCAGGAGCTTCCACAGCTCCCGGTACGGCTGGAGCGGATGCGGCCCGCGCCGGCCCTGCAAGCGCGCCTTGAGCGTCTTGATGAGCCCGTTGACGCCGGGCGCGATCGCGATGAGGAGCGCGAGCTGCGCGGCGGCGAGCGCCCCCGCCTCGATCATCGCGCGAGCACCAGGAGCGCCACGAGCGCCGCGCAGAGGTAGGCGAGGTAGGCCTGGAGGGATCCGTTCTGGATCTGGCGCAGGAGGCGCGCGGTTGCCACCAGCCGGTCGGTGAGCGCGCGGTAGAGGTATCGCTCGAACACCGGCGCGACGCCCGAGCGGTACTCGATCCGCGCGACGAAGCGCGTGCCCAGACGGTGGATGACGTCCACGTCCCGCACCGGCCGCACGAGATCGCGGAACATGAGGCGGATCGGCTTGGCGAAGGCGGTCGAGGTGTACTCGTTGAGCGGTTGCGGCACGACCCCGCACGCCCAGGTCTCCACGACCCGCGTGCGAACCGGTCCCGCGGCGAGCCGCGCGAGCGCCGGGACCGCGAGCGCGAGGGCGACGACGGCGACCGCGAGCCAGGGCAGCGCGAGGCTCCCGGCCGCGATGACGCCGGCCGGCTGGGCGTGCAGCACGGCGCCGCCGGCGGGCATCGCGCTTCCTGCGAGCGCGGCGGTGGCCGGCCCGAGCGCGCTCACGACCGGCGCCGCGCCGAGGCCGAGCGCGACGCACGCCGCGGCGAGGATCGCCATCCCGGCCAGCTCAGCCCGTCCGGTCTCACGGGCCTCCGCGGCCCGAGCGCTCCGGGCCAGCCCGAGGAACCCCACGCCGAAGGCCTTCACGAAGCAGGCCAGCGCGAGCGCGCCGGTGAGCGCGAGGAGCGCGCCGCCGACGAGCGGCGGCAGCGCGAGCCAGAGGGCCGGCGCGCCGCGGCCCGTGACCAGGAGCGCCTGGAACGTGAGCCACTCGCTCGCGAAGCCGTTGAGCGGGGGGAGCCCGCTGATCGCCGCGCTGCCGACGAGGAAGAGCGCGGCGGTCGCCGGCATGCGCTTGACCAGGCCGCCGAGGTGCTCGAGGTCGCGGGTGCCGGTCGCGGCGTCCACGGCCCCGGCGCCCATGAAGAGGAGGGCCTTGAAGACGGCGTGGTTCGCCACGTGGAAGAGCGCCGCGGTGAGCCCGATCGCCGCGAGCGCGCTCTGGCCCTCCGAGCGGGCGAGGAGCGCGGCGCCGGCCCCGAGCAGGATGATCCCGATGTTCTCCACGCTGTGGTACGCGAGCAAGCGCTTGAGATCGTGCTGCATGAGCGCGTAGAGGACCCCGAGCACGGCCGAGCCGGCGCCGAGCAGGAGGACGAGCACGCCCCACCAGGCCGGCCCCGGTGCCGTCCACTCGAAGGCGACGCGCAGGATGCCGTAGATCCCGAGCTTGATCATGACGCCGCTCATGAGCGCCGAGACGTGCGAGGGCGCCACCGGGTGCGCGCGCGGCAGCCAGACGTGCACCGGGATCATGCCCGCCTTCGTGCCGAAGCCGACCAGGCCGAGGAGGAACACCGCGCTCGCGGTGACCGGATCCAGGCGCGGCGCCGCCGCGGCCCACTCGGCGAACGAGAGCGAGCCCGTCGCGCGCCAGAGCAGGAGGAAGGCTCCCGTGATGAGCGCCGTCGCGGCGTGGGTCATGACGAGATAGACCCACCCGGCCGAGCGGACCGCGGCCTGCCGGTGGTCCGTGACCACGAGCGCGAAGGACGCGAGCGACATCGTTTCCCAGGCGAGGAGGAACGTGTACGCGTCTCCCGCCACGACCACGCCGAGCATCGACGCGACGAAGACGAGGTACGCCGGGCCGAGGAAGGGCCGTCCGGGCCAGTGCCGGCCGTAGCCGAGGGCGTAGATCGTGACGGCGAGCGACACCCCGACGATGACGAGCGCGAAGAACGCGCCGAGCGGGTCGAGGCGCCAGGAGAGGACGAGGCCCGGGAGCGGCCCGAGCGTCAGGCCGGACACGGGCCCTCAGGCACCGGTGAGCGCGGTCACCGTCATGCGGAGCGCGAGGAGGATCATCACGAACGAGAGTATCGCGATGAGCAGCCGCGGGTGCGTGCGGACGGAGACCGCGGCGCCCACCGGCGACGCGACGAGTGCGGCCGCGAAGACGATCGCGGCGAGCGGCGGGTCGATCTGCGCCGTCGCGGCCTTCCCGACGAGCGCCGCCACCGCGCCGAACACGCCGATGCCGAGCGAGGAGCCGATCGCGATGCGCGGCGGCACGCGCAGCGCGTAGACGAGCATCGCCATGACGAACGCGATCGCGCCGATGCCGACCATGCCGCCGAAGAAGCCGATGCCGACCGCGATGCCGATCGCGAGCGGCACGTTGACGTGGAGGTCGTCGACGCCCGCGTCCTGCGTGCGGTCGGGGAGCAGCAGCAGGACCGAGCCGGCGAACGCGAACGCGGCGAAGATCCCGACGAGGATCCGGTCGGAGACGTCGCGCGAGACCAGCGCGCCCGTGAGGGAGGCCGCCGCCGAGACGGGGCCCATGAGCCGGACCAGCCGCCACGACACGTTGCCGTAGGCGCGGTGCCGCCACACGCCGAGGCTGCTCCCGGAGATGGCCTGGACCACCGTGAGGCCGGTGACGATCTTCACCGGGATCGCGGTCGCGCCGACGATCCCGGGCAGGTAGAGCAGGAGCGGCGTCAGCACGAGACCACCGCCGATCCCGAGCAGCCCCGAGAGGAAGGAGGAGAGCAGCCCGCCGAGGGCGGCGACCGCCTCAACCGACACGGGCGGTCCAGCCGCTGCGGCTATGCAAGGAGTGGAATGCTAGCCGCGCCCGGCCTGCTCGTCCTGCGCGCCGGCTCAGGAACCGTCCTCAGTCGGGCTCCAGCTGCGTGGTCGCGGCCGGGTAGGTCCCGAAGACCTGGATCCAGGCGCAGCAGGTGCGCATGAGCTCGAGCGCTTCCTTCGCCGGTGAGGCGGCGGGGTCGCCCTCGAAGTCGAGGTAGAACACGTAGTCCCAGGGCGCGGCCTTGCTCGGCCGCGACTCGATCTTCGTGAGCTGGAGCCCGGCGGTGGCGAACGGCTGGAGCGAGCGCGTGAGCGCCCCGGGCTCGTTGCGCGTCGCGTAGACGATGCTCGTCTTCCGCGGGCCGCGGCGGAGCGCGGCCGGGATCTCGGTCTCGAGCGTGCCGTCCGGCGCGAGCGCGATCGCGACGAAGCGCGTGACGTTGTCCTTCGCCGTCTCGATTCCTTCGGCGAGCGCCACCAGGCCGTAGCGGCGGCCCGCCCGGCGGCTCGCCAGCCCGCCGACCGCGGGGTCCTTCGCCGCGGCGACCTCCGCCGCCGCGCCGGCGTTGTCGAACGCGACGACCGGCTCGATGCCGTGCGTCCGCAGCCACTCGTCGCACTGGGCGAGCGACTGCGGGTGCGAGCGGACACGCTTGATGGTGCCGAGCGCCGCGCCGGGCACGCCGAGGAGGCAGTACTTCACGCGCACCATCGCCTCGGCCACCATGGTCACGTCCCGGTGGGTGAGGAGCTGGTCGTAGACCTCGACGACCGAGCCGGCGTGGCTGTTCTCGAGGGGCACGACCGCCGCGTCGACGCGTCGATCCCCGAGCGCGGCGAAGACGTCCGCGAACGTGCGCTCGGGCACGAGGGCCGCCGCGGGGAAGAGCGCCGCCGCCGCAGCCTCCGAGAACGCCCCGGCGAGGCCCTGGTAGGCGACCTTCACGGGTGGACCGCGGTGGGTGGCCCGAGCTCCATGACGATGAGCCTACATGCGCTCCAGGCTACGGCGCTCTAGCCTTGGCGTCATGGAGCTCATCGTCGCGGCGCATGCCTCGTTCGCGCGCGTGGTCGTGCTCTACCTCGTGCTCCTCGGAGGCTGGGGCATCGCCGCGGGGCTGCGCGGGAAGGCGCCCTCGGGCTCGTACCTCGGCGCGCTCGTCATCGCCGAGGGCGTTGCCCTGCTCCAGGGTCTCCTCGGCATCGCGAACCTCCTCGCCCGCCCGCCGCAGAACACCATCCACCTCCTCTACGGAGTGGCGCTCGTGTTCGCGCTGCCGCTCGCCTGGAGCTACACGCGCGGCCGCCCCGGGGGCCGCATCTCGCTCATGCTCGGCGTCGCCGCGCTCTTCGCCGCCGGGCTCGGCGTTCGGGGGCTGACCACCGGCGGGTAGCCGGCGGTATCGTTCGCGAGATGCTCCTGACCAACCAGGTGGCGATCGTGACCGGCGCCGGACGCGGCCTCGGCCGCGCCGTCGCGCTGACCCTCGCCGCGCACGGCGCGAGCGTCGTGCTCGCTTCGCGGAACGCGCCCGCGCTCGACGAGGTCGTGACCACGATCCGCCGGGCCGGCGGGCACGCCCTGGCGCAGACCGCCGACGTCGCCGACGAGCGGCAGGTGCAGGAGCTCGTCCTGGCCGCCGAGCAGTGGGTGGGCCCCGCGACGATCGTGGTCAACAACGCCGGCACGGTCGAGCCGATCGGGCCGCTCGCCCGCTCCGATCCGGCGTCGTGGCTCCGCAGCCTCGCGGTGAACGTCGGGGGGCCGTACCTGGTCACCCGCGCGGCGCTCCCGGGCATGCTCGAGCGCGCCTACGGGCGCATCGTGAACATTTCGGCGGGCGCGGCGTCGCGCCCGGGCGCGGGCTGGACCGCCTATGCCGCCGCGAAGGCGGCGCTCGTGCAGCTCACGCGAAGCCTCGCGCTCGAGCTGGAGGGGACCGGGGTCGCGGCGTGCGCGCTCGACCCGGGTCTCATGGACACGCCGATGCAGGAGCACCTGCGCACCATCCCGACGGAGCTCCTCCCGCGCGCCGAGGAGCTCCGCACCGCCCAGCGCGAAGGCCGGCTGCGGGATCCCCGCGAGCCGGCCCTCATCGTCGCGTACCTGGCCTCGCCGGCCGCCTCGCCGAACGGGGCCGTCCTCGCGATGGGGGACGAGGACCTCGCGCGTGCCGCGGCCGCCGCGTTCCGACCCTAGCCCGCGAGGACCACCGACTTCTTCTCCAGGTAGCCGTCCATGGCCTCGAGCCCGTGCTCCTTGCCGAAGCCGGACTGCTTCGAGCCGCCGAACGGGAGCTGGTCGTAGGCGACCTGGATGTCGTTCACCCAGGTGTAGCCGGTCTGGAGCTGCTCGGCCGCCTTGCGCGCCTTCGCGAAGTCGCGGGTGAAGATCGACGAGCCGAGGCCGTAGACGGACGAGTTCGCCTTCGCGATGGCCTCGTCGAGGTCGCGCACGATGAAGATCGGCACCGCCGGTCCGAAGACCTCCTCGGTCGCCATGCGCGAGTCCTCCGGGACGTCGGTCACGACGGTCGCGGGGTAGTACCAGCCCTTGTCGAAGTCGGGGCCGGTCGGGCGCGCGCCTCCCACGACGACCTTCGCCCCGCGCTTCACCGCGTCGGCGACCTGGGCCTCGACCTCGGCGCGCTGCTGCTCGGTGTGGAGCGGGCCCATCTTCGAGTCCGCCGCGAACTGCGGGCCGAGCTTCCACTCCTTCGCGGCGCGCTCGCTGAACTTCGTCATGAACTCCTCCGCGATCTTCTCGAAGAGGAAGATCCGCTTCACCGCAAGGCAGGCCTGCCCGGCGTTGAAGAAGCGCCCGATCGCCGCGGCGGCGGTCGCGCGGCGGATGTCGGTGTCGTCGCAGACGATCATCGCGTCGGAGCCGCCGAGCTCGAGCGTCACGCGGGTCACGTTGTCGGCCGCGAGCTTCATGATCCGCTTGCCCGTCTCGGTCTGGCCGGTGAAGGCGACCTTGTTCACCTTCTTGTGCGTGACGAGCGCGTCGCCGATCTCGGCGCCGGACCCGTGGACGATGTTGATGACGCCGGCCGGGAAGCCCGCCGACTGGATCGCCTCGATCGCCATCTGCGAGGCGAGCGGCGTCGTGGAGGCGGGCTTGAGGACGAACGTGCAGCCGGCCGCGAGCGACGGGCAGAGCTTGTTCGCCATGAGCGTGAGCGGGAAGTTCCAGGGGGTGATCGCCACCACGACGCCGATCGGCCGGCGGAGCGTGATCCCGAACTTCGCGGGGTCGTCGAGCGGGATGTAGTCGCCGCGCAGCTTGTCGGCGAGCCCGGCGTAGTACTCGAGGTTCTCGGCCACCCGCGACGCCTCCAGCTTCGCCTGGAAGAGCGGCTTGCCCTGCTCCATCGCGAGGACACGCGAGATCTCGTCCACCTTCTCGTGCATCTTCTGCGCCGCGGCGTGCATGAGCTGCGCGCGCTTCACGCCCGGCAGCGCCGACCAGGCGGGGAGCGCCCGCGAGGCCGCCTCGATCGCGGCGTCGACCTCGGCCTGGGCGCCGCGCGGCACGTCGCCGACGACCTCGCCGTTCGCGGGGTTCTTGACGGTGATCGTCTTGCCGGTGCTCGCACCGACCAGCTGGCCATCGATGAGCATTTGGGCCACGAGACACACCTCCGACATATGCGTGTGGGGTCCGACTATGGTAATACCAATCGTCGCGCTGCCCGGCCCGGCCGGGCCGTGTATCGCCGGACGTACGGGAGGTAAGGGCATGGCGGTGGTGCGTTTCGAGAAGCAGGAGAAGGTCGGGCACATCGTCCTCGATCGGCCGCCGGCCAACTCGTACGACAAGTCCTTCCTCGACGACCTCTCCGACGCGATCGACGAGGCCCGCTTCGACGCGTCGGTCGGCGCGGTCGTCGTCCGGAGCGCGTCGCCGAAGTTCTTCTCCGCCGGCGCCGACGTCAAGATGTTCACCGAGACCGACGCGGTCTTCCAGAGCACGTTCGTCATCCACGCGAACGAGATCTTCGGCAAGCTCGAGCGCACGGCGAAGATCGTCATCGCCGCGATCAACGGGCACTGCATGGGCGGCGGCCTCGAGATCGCGCTCTGCTGCGACTTCCGCTACGCCGCTGAGGGCACCTACCAGGTCGGCCTCAGCGAGGCCCGCCTCGGGATGCTCCCAGGCACCGGCGGCACGCAGCGCCTGCCGCGGCTCATCGGCCGCTCGAAGGCGCTCGATCTCATGATCCACGGCACCACGATGCCGCCGGCCGACGCGAAGGCCGTCGGGATCGTGGACGAGCTCGTGCCCGCGGACAAGCTGCTCGAGACCGTGCAGGCGTACGCGGCGCAGATCGCCGGCGGCCCCACGCTCGCCATCGGGAAGATCAAGCTCGCCGCGGTCATCGGCGGCGGAATGCCGTTCGCGAGCGGGCTCGCCTACGAGCACGAGGCGATGAGCCGCGTGTTCGCGAGCGAGGACGCGCGCGAGGGCATGCGGTCGTTCGCCGAGAAGCGGCCGCCGGAGTACAGGGGCCGCTAGTGGTCCCGCGCCGGCCGGAGGGTGACGTCGCGGCCGCCGACCTGATCGCGCGCCGCAAGGGCGAGCACCTGTCGCTCGCCGCGGAGCGCGACGTCGAAACGCGCCGGCGGGCCGGATGGGACGACGTCCAGCTCGTCCACGACGCGCTCCCCGCGGTGGACGCGGCGGACGTGCTGCTCGGGACCCGCTTCCTCGGCCACGAGCTCCGGCTCCCGCTCGTCATCAGCGGGATGACCGGTGGTCACGCGCGCGCGAGCGAGGTGAACGAGATCCTCGCTCGGGCCGCCGAGAAGGCCGGGGTCGCCATCGGGGTGGGGAGCCAGCGCGCGGCGCTCCGCGATCCGCGGCTCGCGCCGACCTACGCGATCGTCCGGGAGCGCGCCCCGAGCGCGCTCGTCATCGCGAACGTCGGCGTCTCCCAGCTGGTCGCGCAGGACGAGGGCAGTCCGCTCGACGCCACCGACGTCGCCGCGGTCGTCGCGATGATCCGCGCCGACGCGATCGCGCTCCACCTCAACTACCTGGAGGAGTCGGTCCAGCCCGAGGGGCAGACCCGCGCGCGCGGCGCGGCCGCGGCCATCCGCGCGCTCGTGCGGCGCTCGCCGGTCCCGGTCATCGCGAAGGAGACGGGCGCCGGCATCTCGCGGGCGGTGGCGCTGCGGCTCCGTGCGCTCGGGGTCGGGGCCATCGACGTGGGCGGCGTGGGCGGCACCTCGTTCGCCGCGGTGGAGGCGCTCCGCGCGGGCGACCGGTCCGACGGGCGACGCGAGCAGCTCGGCCTGCACTTCCGCGATTGGGGCATTCCCACGGCGGTCTCGGTCGTGGGCGCGCGTGCCGCGCGGCTCCCGCTCATCGCCACCGGCGGCGTGCGGAGCGGCCTCGACGCGGCGAAGGCGCTCGCCCTCGGCGCCACGCTCGTGGGCGTCGGCCGTCCGCTGCTGCAGCGGGCGCTCGAGGGGCAGGCCGCGGTCGACGAGTGGATCGCCCGGTTCGCGCTCGAGCTCCGCACCGCGATCTTCCTCTCCGGCGGAAGGAGCGTGGCCGACCTCCGCGCCGCTCCGCTCGTCGTGGAGGGCGACACCGCGGCCTGGCTCGCCCAGCTCCGCTGGAACGTCCGCACCGCCGCGCCAATAGGCCGCCGGCCTTCGCTCTCGCTCGGCCGTCGGTCTGCTGGTGCGCCTGCGGCTGCATCAGTAGCATCGCGCCGATGAGCCAGCAGCTCCTCCGGTTCCGCGTCAACGGCGTCGCGCGCGAGGTCGAGGTACCCGCCGAGCGGCTCCTCATCGACCTCCTCCGCGAGGACCTCGCACTCACCGGTACGAAGGAGGGGTGCTCGGTCGGCGTCTGCGGCGCCTGCAGCGTCCTGGTGGACGGCGTGCTCCTCTCGTCCTGCCTCCTGCCGGCGTTCCGGGTCGACGGCGCCGAGATCCGGACCGTCGAAGGGCTTGCCTCGAAGGAGGGCCGGCTCACGCCGCTCCAGCAGGCGTTCATCGACCACGGCGGGTTCCAGTGCGGCATCTGCACGCCCGGCCAGCTCGTGGCCGCGACCGCGCTCCTCGCCGAGGATCCGCAGCCGACCGACGACGCGATCCGCCACTTCATGATGGGCAACCTCTGCCGGTGCACCGGCTACCAGGGGATCGTCCGGGCGATCCACGCCGCCGCGGACACGGCGGCGGACGGTGGCGTGAGGGCGTGACCGCGCCGTACGAGCTCCACGCCCCGACGACGGCCCGCGAGGCGCTCGAGCTGCTCGACCGTCACGGCGAAGACGCGCACGTCATGGCCGGCGGCACCTCGCTGGTCCTGCTCATGCGGCAGGGCCTCGTGCGACCGGGCCACGTCGTCTCGCTCCACCGGGTCGGCGAGCTCCGCGGGATCAGCCGCTCCGCCGAGGGCTGGCTCGAGATCGGCGCGCTCGCGACGCACCGCGAGATCGAGCGCTCGCCGCTCGTCCGGGCGCATTGCCCGATGCTCGCCGAGGCGTTCGCGAAGATCGCGACCGTGCGCATCCGCAACCAGGCGACGCTCGGCGGCAACCTCGCGCACGCCGACCCCGCGCAGGACCCGCCGCCGGCGCTCATCGTCCTCGCGGCCGAGGTGCTCGTGCTCGGCCCGCGCGGCGCGCGCGCGATCCCCGTCGAGGAGCTCTCGACCGACATCTTCGCCACCTCGCTCGAGCCCGGCGAGCTCATCGTCGGCGTGCGCGTCCCGCCGCTCCCCGCGGGCGCGCGCGCGACGTACCGCAAGTACCTCCCGCGCACCGAGGACGACTACGCGACCGTTTCGGTCGCGGCGGCGACCGTCGCTTTTCTCGCTTCTATCCAGTCGCACGGGACGAACACTTTCATATTCGGCATCGCGCGCATGATCGCAATATCCTCGGTCGCTTGA
>Ga0209726_10005627_pt1 | contig 15042 bp, 11 predicted proteins | sample Subgrocontami54m_FD_187453 | JGI IMG/M metagenome (GOLD analysis project Ga0209726, IMG submission 187453) | Subsurface groundwater microbial communities from S. Glens Falls, New York, USA - GMW46 contaminated, 5.4 m (SPAdes) (version 3) | ecosystem: Environmental > Aquatic > Deep subsurface >... | reverse complement strand
TTCGAGCCGGAGTGGGAAGGCTACGTGACGCTGGAGTTTTCCAACACCACGCCGCTGCCGGCGAAAATTTACGCCAACGAGGGCGTGGCGCAGGTGCTGTTCTTCGAGAGCGATGAAGTGTGCGAAATCTCGTACAAGGATCGCGGCGGCAAGTATCAGGGGCAGCATGGTGTCACCCTCCCCAAGATGTAATGTGCGCTTTGAAAAATTCGCCATTCCCGCCAGCCCTCTATCCAACTTTCCCCCAAAGGGGGAAAGAGCGATCGCCTCCTCTCCCGCAAGCGGGAGAGGATTGAGGTGAGGGAATCGCGGGAATCCAGCGGTTTTATTCAACATGCCTTTGGGCTTTGTCCTTGCTGCGCAAGGGAATTTATATTTGACTGGATTCCCGCCTGCGCGGGAATGACAAAATTTTAAATTTCTATAGCGCTTTGCTTATAGTTGAGATAGTTTTGAGCAGCTTTTATTTCCAGTCAGGAAGCCACCATGAAAAATAATTTTAGTTCCGGCATCACATTGGCCTTCGGCAAATATGAGCCTGCACTGAAGTTAAACTTCTGCTGTGCTTCGTTTCAGTTGTAATTACTCGAATAACTCTCTCTTCACTCCTAGGAAGCTACGATGAAGTTTAACTTTCCCATCATCATCATTGACGAGGATTTCCGCTCGGAAAATGCCAGCGGGCTGGGCGTCCGCGCGTTGGCCGATGCCATTGAAAAAGAAGGCATGGAGGTCATGGGCATCACCAGCTATGGCGACCTGACTTCGTTCGCCCAGCAACAGAGCCGTGCTTCTGCTTTTTTGCTGTCGATTGACGATGAGGAATTCGGCGGCGGCAGCAAGGAAGAAACCGAGACCGCGCTGAAAACCCTGCGCGCTTTCGTGGAGGAAATCCGCTTCAAGAACGCCGACATCCCGATCTATCTTTATGGCGAGACGCGCACCTCGCGCCACATCCCGAACGACATCCTGCGCGAGCTGCACGGCTTCATCCACATGCACGAAGACACGCCGGAATTCGTGGCACGCCACATCATCCGCGAAGCCAGGTCTTACCTGGATTCGCTCGCCCCGCCGTTTTTTCGCGCGCTGGTGCATTACGCGCAGGACGGCTCCTACTCCTGGCATTGTCCCGGTCATTCCGGCGGCGTGGCTTTCCTGAAATCGCCGGTGGGGAGGATGTTCCACCAGTTCTTCGGCGAAAACATGCTGCGCGCGGATGTGTGCAACTCGGTGGATGAACTCGGCCAGCTGCTTGACCACACCGGCCCGGTGGCGGCCAGCGAGCGCAATGCGGCGCGCATCTTCAATTGCGACCATCTGTTTTTCGTCACCAACGGCACCTCCACTTCGAACAAGATCGTGTGGCACTCCACCGTCGCGCCGGATGACATCGTGGTAGTGGATCGCAACTGCCACAAATCCATCCTGCACGCCATCATGATGACCGGTGCGATACCGGTGTTCCTGATGCCGACGCGCAACCATTACGGCATCATCGGGCCGATTCCGCTGGAGGAATTCCAGCCGGAGAGCATCCAGCGCAAGATCGACGCCAACCCATTCATCAAGAACAAGAAGCTGAAACCGCGCATCCTGACCATCACGCAGAGCACCTACGACGGCGTGGTGTACAACGTGGAAACGCTGAAGCAGCTGCTGGACGGGCGCATTGACACGCTGCACTTCGATGAAGCATGGCTGCCGCACGCAGCCTTCCATGAATTCTACAAAGACATGCACGCCATCGGCAAATACCGGCCGCGCGCGAAAGAGTCGATGATCTTCTCCACCCAGTCCACCCACAAACTGCTGGCCGGGTTGTCGCAGGCTTCGCAGATACTGGTGCGCGAACCGCAGACGCGCAAGCTGGACCGCGACTGCTTCAATGAAGCCTACATGATGCATACCTCCACCAGCCCGCAGTACGCCATCATCGCCTCGTGCGACGTGGCGGCCGCGATGATGGAGCCGCCGGGCGGCACCGCGCTGGTGGAAGAATCCATCGCCGAGGCGCTGGACTTCCGCCGCGCCATGCGCAAGGTGGATGAAGAATGGGGCGCCGACTGGTGGTTCAAGGTGTGGGGGCCGGACTACCTGGCCGAGGAAGGCATGGGGTCGCGCGAGGACTGGATGCTGGGAGCGGATGACCGCTGGCACGGCTTCGGCAACCTGGCGCCGGGCTTCAACATGCTCGACCCGATCAAGGCCACCATCATCACGCCGGGGCTGGATGTGGACGGCGATTTCGCCGATTCCGGCATCCCGGCGGCCATCGTCACCAAGTACCTGGCGGAACACGGCGTGGTGGTGGAGAAGACCGGCCTGTATTCGTTCTTCATCATGTTCACCATCGGCATCACCAAGGGACGCTGGAACACCATGGTGACCGAGTTGCAGCAGTTCAAGGACGACTACGACAAGAACCAGCCGCTGTGGCGCGTGCTGCCGGAGTTCATCGCCAAGTATCCGCGCTACGAGAAGACCGGCCTGCGCGACCTGTGCGAGCAGATCCACGGCATCTACAAGGCCAACGACGTGGCGCGGCTGACCACCGAGATGTACCTGTCCAACATGGAGCCGGCGATGAAGCCCTCCGACGCCTTCGCCAAAATGGCGCACGGCGAGATAGACCGCGTATCGATAGACGAGCTGGAAGGCCGCATCACCAGCGTGCTGCTGACGCCCTACCCGCCCGGCATCCCGCTGCTGATCCCGGGCGAACGCTTCAACAAGACCATCGTGGATTACCTGAAGTTCGCGCGCGATTTCAACAAGCAATTCCCCGGCTTCGAGAGCGACATCCACGGGCTGGTGGGGGAAAAAAATGGCGAGACGCGGTATTACGTGGACTGCGTAAGGCAGGATTGAACCTGCCATCGCAATGACCGGCGAAACCGGCAAACTGCGCATCGATAAATGGCTGTGGGCGGCGCGCTTCTACAAGACACGCAGCCTTGCCGCCGACGCGGTGGAAGCTGGCCGGGTGCTGGTCAACGAAGCGCGCGTCAAACCGGCCAAGGCTATTGCCGTCGGCAACAGGCTGGATATCCGCATCGGGCAATACCGCTTTGATATCGAAGTGCTCGCGCTATCCGGCAAGCGCGGCGGAGCACCGGAGGCGCAGAAACTCTACCGCGAAAGCGAAGCCAGCCGCACCCAGCGCGAAACACTCGCCGCGCAGATCAAGGCGATGCCGCAACCGGCATTCAAAGGCAGACCGACCAAGCGCGACCGGCGCGAGATCGAGCAGTTCGAATCGGGGAGCAAAAAGGGCGGGGTGTGGGGGAATTACGAGTAGATGGACTGAACAGCGCGATAGCCATTGCCAAAAGAAACGCGAAGCCGATCCGTTAATTTGCAAAAAATAAATCGACTCCGGTACCTTTGGTTCTCCTGCTTCAAAAGGCGGACGAAATGTACCGGAGTCGAATTGTTTCGCAATCCATAAAAGTCGTGGCGCGGGGCGGCGGAGGTGGTGCGCTAAGCCAGTCCGTTTTTTTCTGTGAATTGCGACTGGATATGCTCCACTTCGGCGCGATGCTCAATCATGATGTTCACGCATTCAATATCCAGCTTGGCTCCCGCCAGTTGCTGCAGCATCTCGAAAGCTTCGTCGTTGCTCCACGCATCCTTGTAGGAGCGGCGGCTGGTCAGGGCGTCGAAGGTGTCGGATACGGCCACAATGCGCGCTTCCAGCGGAATCTGTTCGCCCTTCAGTCCCGTCGGGTAACCACTGCCGTCCACGTGCTCGTGATGGTATTCGACAATGTTGCGCAGGATGCTGCCATGTTCGATGGCTTCGAGGCCAAAGCTGTTAAGCATGTCGTCTATGATTTCGCGCCCCATGCGTGCATGGGCGCGCATGACCTCGGATTCTTCCGGCGTCAGCTTGCCCGGCTTCAGCAGAATATAATCGGGGATGCTGATTTTGCCGATGTCGTGCAACGGCGCGAACATGAACACATGCTCGATATATTCGTCGCTGAGCTGGTGACGCGGTGCTATCGCCTTGGCGATCAACCAGGCGTAGCGTGACATGCGGTCGAGATGGCTGCCAGTCTCCGGGTCGCGATGGTGGGTGAAGCGCTTGGCCGTGTCCACCGCGGCAATCAGGGTGTGGATGCTGGACAATTCGCTGATCACCATCAGGGAAACCAGGTGGCCGAAGATGTCGAGTTCGTCGAGCGCGGACCGGCTGAACACATTCGTCTGGCTGGAATTGAAAAATATAAAGCCGAAGAACACGCCGTTGTGAAACATCGGCATGGTGTAGCTGGCAGCATAGCCGGAGCGGCCCAGACGATTGTCTTCGTGCTTGCTGTCCTCGAATGTCAACGTATCGACGATGACGCGCGGATGTCCCTGCTTCAGAATGTCCAGCAGCGATGGCGTTTCACTCATCTTCTGCTGATGCAGTGCGTGCGGGTCGATGTTGCCGCCGCTGTGCACATAGGATTTCAGCAGTGCGGTCTTGGGGTCATAGATGGTGACGGCGATGCGTTCGATGAATGGCAGATGCGCTTGCAGTACGCAAAGAGTATTGGCCAGCTTGTCCCGCATCGGGATGTCCTGATTCAGGTATGAGAGTTTATCTTCGCTGTAGGACATACCGGATCGCTTTCAATAAGGGAGAGCCTGCATGGGCTGGAGGAGTTGCATCCCCTGCGCGTTTTGCATGGATTCTAGCAAGAAAGCAGCAGCCAAAGGACCGCACAGACGAAATGTTCGGAGTCGAATTGTTTCGACTATCTGCCCGGATGATTTAACTGTTTATGCAAGCGTTGCCCAGCCATCCCAAAACGCCGCACCTACTCACCCGCACATTTTGCAATGGCAGCGTCGGTCTCCAAATCCAGGCAATGTCTCAGATCGAGAGATTTTGAGCGGGGCGGTTTCGCTGTGGCGGGCTTGCCGGGAGTCGAAGGTTTCGAGGCGGGTTGAGGTTCCTGTGCAGGAGCACGTGGCGCTGACCCGGCAGTCGTTGCCGGCGATACTGCTGATGCCGGTGCCGCAGGCTGGGCTGCGGGAGGCTGCGCCTTGTCCCCCATCTGCTCGGCGGCAATTACCACACCGCTGAGTGATAATGCCGTCACAACAGTCAGATTCACAATTATGGTCTTCATGCATCGCTCCTTAGATGGATGAGGCATCAATGTACCTGAGTTGAATGGTTTTTGCTATCGGCTAGAATGCAACGTGACCGGCACTGATGAAACAACCAGCCAATCCAACTTTGGAGCATTACATAATTCGCGACAACCATTTCGTTCGGGCTGATGCTTCGCCCTTCGATACCTTAGGAGGCTCAGCACAGGGTACATCCGTTCGTGGTGAGGTATCGAACCATAACGGATGTATCGAAGCCCAAGGCTACGCGCAACCACACCCTTGATACCTGATGCAACTACTAACCATTCGACTAGGCTGCCAGAAAACGCCAGCCAAGTCGCTGGTTTTATCAGGGTGAATGGTGTAATGAATTATGCAATGCTCAATAAGTGGCATAGCCGCCAAGTCGCAGCTTAGGCAGAGGGCGGCGGCGTTTTCAGGATGTGTTTTTTCATCCTGCCCATCACGTGCATCTCGCACGCCTTGCAGTCGAATTCCAGCCTCAGCTTTTCGCTGCCGTTGGCCAGCGCCATCGGTTCGGCGCGCACCTGGCCTTGCACGCCGGTTACTCCCTTTGCCTGTTTCGGGCACAAGCTCAATGAATAGCGGATGCAGTGGCGCGTGATCATCAGCGAGACTTCGCCCGCTTCTTCGTGCGCCTCGTAGGCGGCCTCGATCAGTTTCACGCCGTGCCTGGCGTAGAATGCGCGTGCCGCCGAGTTATACACGTTGGCGAGATAGGAGAGGGATTCTTCCGGGTACCCGGCGGGCGGCTCGACGCACCCGCCAGGGGTAGGCCGGTGGGTTCCCGGCGGCTGCGCCGCCACCCATCCGCTCGCTGCCTTGCGCGGCGGGCGGGCACAGGCGGCGAGGCGCGCGGCTTCGAGTTTTTCCACGGCATCGCGGCGCAGCTTGTTGAGCACGGGGCTGGGGATAAACCAGGGCTGCGACCAGTGGATGGTGATTGCGTTTAAGCTGGAGTTTTCATCAGGCCGTTCGTGGTGAGCTTGTCGAACCACATGCTTTGATGAGTCTTGCCCTTCGACAGGCTCAGGGCGAACGGCTGAAAATTCTGAGCTGCCTAATCTCAACTCGAAATCGCTGCTGCCGAAACGGTCGAGCTGTTCGCGCAGGTTTTTCTCGGCTTCTGCCGGCTGCTGCGCGGGCTGTTTGTCGAAGGCGACGCCGGCGGTGACGGCGATGCCGTCTTCGTCCTGCAGCGTGAGCGCGAATCCTTCTGCGGTTTCGGCGAAGGTTGCATGGATACCGATCTTGCGTTCGGCGGATTTTCTGGCGAGCGCCTGTTCCCAGGCGTGGTCGCGGTTGCGGCTGATAATGATGCCGGGGCGCAGGCCCTTCAAAGTGTGCATCGGCTCGTTCGGGTAGATGCGCCACACCTTGCCCTTGCGCTCGACTACGTTCGCCTGCAGGCCGACGACTTCGCGCTGGTGCAGATAATTCAGCCCGTCGCTGTTGGAGAGCGGTTCTTTCGATTCCATCTCGAACCACTTGTCGCCGACCTGCGTCACCGCGCCCAGTTCCGTGCCGACGAAGGCGGGCGTGTCGAACGCGCCGATGTCGGCCTTGCGGCCTTGCGAAAAATAATCCGTCGCGCCGCGATGGAAGGTCTTGTCCGGGTTCGGCGTGAACTGCAGCCTGGTCCTGCCGCTCGATGCACGCGCGAATTCCGGGCGCTCTTGCAGAATTTCGTCGAGCAGTTTCCGGTAATGCCCGGTGATATTCTTCACGTAGGGCGCATCCTTGTAGCGCCCCTCGATCTTGAAGCTGCGCACCCCGGCGCCGATCAGCGCGCGCAGGTTGCCGCTCTGGTTGTTGTCCTTCAGCGACAGCAGGTGCTTCTCGTAGGCGACCACGCGGCCTTGCGCATCGTGCAGAGTGTAGGGCAGGCGGCAGGCCTGCGAGCAGTCGCCGCGGTTTGCGCTGCGCCCGGTTTGCGCGTGGCTGATGTAGCACTGGCCGGAATAGGCCACGCACAGCGCGCCGTGGATGAAGTGTTCGAGCACGGTATCGACAGGCACGGTTGCGCGCACCGCCGCGATCTCCTCTATCGTAAGTTCGCGCGCCAGCACGATCTGCGAAAAGCCGACATCGCTTAGGAAGCACGCCTTCTCCGGCGTGCGGATGTCGCACTGCGTCGAGGCGTGCAGCGCAATGGGCGGCAGATCGAGCTCCAGCAGCCCCATGTCCTGCACGATCAGCGCATCCACGCCCGCATCGTAGCAGTCATGAGCAAGTTTGCGCGCGGCTTCCAGTTCGGCGTCGTGCAGGATGGTGTTGAGCGTGACGTAGATGCGCGCATGGAAGCGGTGTGCGAATTCCACCAGTCCGGCGATGTCGCCCATCGCGTTGCCCGCCTTGTCGCGCGCGCCGAAGGCCGGGCCGCCGATGTACACCGCGTCCGCGCCGTGCAAAATGGCTTCGCGGCCAATGGCGGCGGATTTTGCGGGAGCAAGCAGCTCCAGAGTTCGGGATAAATCGGACATACGGCGCAATTATACCGGGAGGCCATTCGTGTTTCGACAGGCTCAACACGAACGGCTCTTTTTAATCCGCGATCGTTTAATTGCGGCGATAGGTGACGAAGTGGTATTCCAGCGGCTGCGGCGTTTCCTGATGTTTTATTTCACGTGACACTTCCAGCCATTCCGCCCTGTCGAATAGGGGGAATAACGCATCCCCGATGACATCCTGCTGAATCTCGGTTATATAAAGAGTATCCGCCAGCGGCAGCGACTGTGCGTAAATGTCCTCGCCGCCGACCACGAAAATCTGCGGGTCGCTTGCGCATGATGCGATTGCCTCGGGCAGTGAATGCACGACAGTGCAACCGTCTATCTTCAGGCTGCGGTCGCGCGTCACCACCACCGTGGTGCGGCCCGGCAACGGTTTGCCGATGGAATCGAAAGTCTTGCGTCCCATGATGAGATGATGCCCCATGGTGAGCGCCTTGAAGTGTCTGAGGTCTTCCGGGATGCGCCATGGCAGCGTGTTGTTGATGCCGATGGTGCGGTTCTTCGCCATCGCGACGATGATTGCTATTTGTTTCTCGGCCATGGCGGTTACCAATGCAGGGCTCGCATCTGTGCGGTCTTCTTGGTCTGGTGCGACTGCATCCGGGCGACAAGGTTATCCAGCACATCTATCGCATCCAGGATAAACGGCCCCTTGTTGAGCATGATGCATTCGGCGCGTTCCGCCATCGCGGCATCCGTTACCTCGGCGCGCGAGGGCATATTCTGCTTGACCAGCCCTTCCAGTACCTGGGTCGCCCAGATGACCGGGACATGGGCGGACTCGCACAGCCACATGATTTCCTCCTGTGTTTCCGCGAGCAGTTCATAGCCTATTTCCACGGCCAGGTCGCCGCGCGCAATCATCACGCCGAATGGATGGCCGCCCGCGCCGTGAATGATGATTTCGGGCAGGTTCTTCAGGGCAAGCCTGGTTTCGATTTTTGCCACAACACCCAAATTGTCCGCGCCGCGTTCGGCCAGCGCGGAAATCAGCTGCTCCATGTCTTCGCCGGACTGGACAAATGAATAGCCGACAATGTCCGCATGCTCCACGATGAAATCAAGATCACGCTTGTCCTTGTCGGTGAGCGCCGGGAAATTCAAATTTGTATCCGGAAAATTAAGCCCCTTTTCCGGCCCCAGTTTTGAGCCCTGCGGCCGGGCACGGGTGACTCTCAGCAATGCGCCTTCGCTATTCAGCACTTCGACTTCGGTGTGGATATGGCCGTCATCAATCAGCACCCGGTTTCCCGGTTTGAGGCAAGCAAAGACAGCGGGTTCTTCACAGGCGATATGGGCGGGAGTAATGCTCTTGTCCTCTTCGTCAATTTCGGCAGGTGCGCCCGGCGCATCATTGTTGGTTAGCTGGAGCGCATCCCCGACCCTCAGCACGATGGGCAGCGGCGGCGCATCAATCGGGCCAATCAATGTTTCAAACACCGGATGGCTCCGCTTGTGATGCAGGAAGTGGATCAACGCTGTTCCTTCCTCCAGATAGGCACTGCCCATCGAGGAAGCCTGTATCTCGGTCGCTGACAGGATTTCATCCACGATGAGCGCACCGCTCTTTCCGCGCAGATCGGTAAACTCGATCCTGTCCTCCAGTTTCAACCTCTTGAGCCAGGTTGCTTCCACGCTCAGCCGCGCCGGGCTCCTGCGGCCCAATCCATCCTTGACGGCTTCCCGCCCGGGCAGGCCGCTGCCGTCCAGGATAACGGTTGCGGACTCCACAAAGGAACCGCGCGAGTCGCGCTTGGGCTTGAGGTGGACAACGCTGTGGCCGGGTGCGATGGCGCCGGTGCGCAGTTTTTGCCCGGCCAGGTCCATCAGGACTTTGCATGACCGCCCGGTTTCCTGTTCCGCCTGGCGCACGAAGGCCGCCATCTTCTGCCATGCTTCGGGACCGTCATGCGCGCAGTTAATGCGTGCGCAGTCCATCCCGCGGCTGACCAGCTCTTTCACAAACTCATAATCCGAAGCGGCTTCACCGGGGAAAGTCACCATGATGCGAACCGAGCGGTGGCGGGGCGCAGCGCCAAACAGGCGGTTAGTCTGGTGAGTAAGGTAACTGCCGACTTTGGTGAAGGATTGCGCAGTGCGCAGAATTTCATTTGGCTCGGGAGGCACACCGCTCAGCGCACCGAGCGCATTGATGACGGCATCGAGATTGGCGAGGACGTGCCCCTCGGTGCGTCCGAGAGAAGACAAACCAAGCGCGGAAAGCAGGGACTGGGCATGGCGCAAATCATGGCGGCGCAACCCGATGTAGGCGCCCATGTTTTTTGCGGAAGGAAGGAATTCGCGGCGATGGATATGGGGAAGCCATTTAGCCATGCAGGCTTTCTGGGTTTTTTCCGCTTCCGCGCGGAAGCGGCGCAGATCGGCCAGCAATCGCACCAGTTGCTGGCCCTCTGGCGCGTTGCCGCCGGGCGCCGGGGCGGTGGCCGCCGCTTTTTTGCCGCCGCGCTTCACACCGCGATCGGCGCCTTGATCGCCGGATGGGGATCATAGTCCTCGAGCGTGAAGTCCTCGAACTTGAACCCGAAAATATTCTTCACGCCGGGATTGATGCGCATGGTTGGCAGCGGACGCGGTTCGCGCGACAGTTGCTCGCGCGTTTGTTCCATGTGGTTGAGGTACAGGTGCGCATCGCCGAAGGTATGCACGAAGTCGCCCGGTTCGAGGCCGCATACCTGCGCCATCATCAGCGTGAGCAAGGCGTAGGAGGCAATGTTGAACGGCACGCCGAGAAAAATGTCCGCACTGCGCTGGTAGAGCTGGCAGGACAATTTGCCGGCCCCACCCGAGACTGTCGCAGGAGCAACATAAAACTGAAAGAACGCGTGGCAGGGTGCCAGCGCCATCTTGTCGAGCTCGCCCACGTTCCAGGCAGAGACGATCAGGCGGCGCGAGTCGGGATTCTTTTTGATCTGTTCCACCACTTCGGCAATCTGGTCCACCACGCGCCCGTCCGCCGTGACCCATGAGCGCCACTGTTTGCCGTACACCGGGCCGAGGTTGCCGTTCTCGTCCGCCCACTCGTCCCATATCTTGACGCCGTTTTCCTTGAGGTACTTGATGTTGGTGTCGCCCTGCAGGAACCACAGCAGCTCATGGATGATGGACTTCATGTGGCACTTCTTGGTGGTGACCAGCGGGAAACCGTCCTGCAGGTTGAAGCGCATCTGGTAGCCGAACACGCTGACCGTGCCGGTGCCGGTGCGGTCGGTTTTTTTTATGCCGTGGGTGAGCACGTGCTGCATTAAATCTAAGTATTGGCGCATAAAGATTCCATCAAGCTGCGGCGCTGTTTGTATAATCCCGGAAATGGCATTTAGCCACAATATCGTTCACTTGGTACCCAACCGTTCGCCCTGAGGTATCGAAGGGCATGCATCAAGTGGTTCGATACCTCACCACGAACGGTTAAGTGAACAGCATTGCAATAGCCACGGATTAACACGGATGATCACGAATTATAAATTTGTAGGATGAAGCCAGACCTACATGCGTATCTATTTTAATCGGTGTAAATCCGTGTTAATCCGTGGCTGACTGCTTTTCAAGGATAATGCGCCACACATCAAAATTCGAGGACACCATGCTAGCACAACTCACCCTATCCCAGACCCTGCCCGCCACTCCGTCAGCCACGCACCTGCTGGTGCTGCTGCCGAAGGCCAAGGCGCTGCCCAAGGACTTGCCGCACGGCGGGCTGCTCAAGGCCGTGCTGGCGCGGCGCGACATGAAGGCCGACGAACTGGCGAAATCACCCGTTGCCGCCAATGCTGAAAACGGCGCGCTGGTGGCGTGGGGCATGCTGGATTTTGAAAAAGACACGTTTGCGCAGCAAGTGCAGGTGCGCAAGGCCTTGCAGTTGCTGCTGGGAGAAAACCCCAAGAGCATCGGCATCGTCGTGCTGGGCAACGAGGCGCAACGCAAGCGCGCCGCCGAACTGGCGGTGTATGGCGCATGGGTGAACGGCGCGCTGCTGCCGGTGCACAAGAAAAAGGACGAGCGCAAGCCGCTGCAAAAGATCGAGCTGTTCGGTTTTGCCAACAGGAAAATCTTTGCGCCGCTCAAGTCGCAGGCGGAAGGCAACCTGCTGTGCCGCGAGCTGACCGTATTGCCGCCGAACGAACTGACGCCGGCGCTGTACCGTGAGCGGATAAAAAAACTGGCGCAGCAGCACGGCTGGCAGCATGAAGAATTCGACATGAAGAAGCTGCGCAAGATGGGCGCGGGCGCGTTCGTCGCCGTGGCACAGGGCAGCGATCCGGAAGACGCCGCCATCGTGCACCTATCGTACCAGCACCCCAGGGCCAAGCAAACTGTTGCGCTGGTCGGCAAGGGCATCTGCTTCGACACCGGCGGGCACAACCTCAAGCCTTCGCGCTACATGCACAACATGCACGAGGACATGAACGGTTCCGCCGTCGCGCTCGGTATCCTGCTCGCTGCCACGCAGAACAAGCTGGCCGTGAACCTGGACTGCTGGCTGGCGCTGGCGCAGAACCACATCAGCCCCAAGGCCTACAAGCAGAACGACATCGTCACGGCGCTCAACGGCACCACCATCGAAATCGTGCACACCGATGCCGAGGGCAGGATGGTGCTGGCCGATACGCTGACTCTGGCAGCGCGCGCCAAGCCCGACCTGATGATCGACTTCGCCACGCTCACCGGCAGCATGGCGACGGCGCTCGGCTCACGCTACTCGGGAGTACTGGGCAACCGCGACGAACTGGTGCAACGCGCTGTGAACATCAGCAAGCAAAGCGGCGAGCGCCTGTGCGCCTTCCCGATGGACGAGGACTACGAGGCCGGGCTGGAATCCAAAGTCGCCGACATCAAGCAGTGCGCACTGGCCGGCGAAGCCGACCACATCCTTGCGGCGCGCTTCCTGAAACGCTTCATCGACGATGTGCCGTGGCTGCACATTGACCTCTCCTCCAGCCGCTGTGAAGAGGGTCTGGGCATTGTGGCAAGCGATGTGACGGGGTTCGGTGTGGCGTGGGGGTTGGGGATGTTGCAGGGTGAGTAAGTGTTTTTCCTGATCTGCTGTTGAAGACTGTGAATGCAAACTATCAATTGTGGAAGTTGACGTGCGCTCCCGAAGCCTACCTTTACTCAATCAAATTCAGAATTCGAGTTGTGTTTGCCTGATATATTTGTTGGTACAATAAAAAATAGAGGCAAGTTAATGATTGAAGACCTGAATCAATTGATAGAGGAAGCCATCAAGCTGGAGCTTAATGTGGCTAAAATCTACCTCAGCTTCCATCATAGATTCCCTGAAGACGCGAGTTTCTGGTGGAAGATGGCCCTCGAAGAAAAAAATCACGCCGCACTGCTCAAGGACTGGAAACAGCATTTTCTGTATGCCGGAATGTTTCCGAGAGAGCTTACGGGCGAATCATTAGAGATTCTCGTTAATATGAACAGCACGTTGAAAGGCATACTCAGGCAGGAGAAAGAGGCTCCTCCTTCGAGGGCCGTTGCGTTCAACCTTGCCCTCAAACTGGAAGAATCGGCGGGCGAAGTACATTTCCAGAATGCCAAGAAAAAAACAGGACATCTTTCAGAAGCCCTCAAATTATTCCAGAGTTTGAATGATGCCGACAAGAAACATGCCGACAGGATACGCAGCTATATGAACAAGAATGGCATTGCCATTACCAGCGATTAAATTCATACATTCATATCTTCTGAGTGTCTGTAATGTGTTGCATCGACCGGTTGAATCCGCAGTCGTTAACTGCCCTTCGTGAACGGCGAATTTGTGCCGTAAAGCGGAAGATCTAATTAAAGTAGCCAGGCGAATTTATTTCCTGTCAGTGTTGAGCAAGCACTTCAAGCATCGCCTCGATATCGACAATCTTGTCGCGTGGTGCGCTGCTCGCCGCAGCCCCCTCCACATCATCGAGCCGCTTCCAGCTGTTGAAGGGGACGATTTGCACGCCGCGCTGGCGCAGCAGGGAATCGATGGCTTCGCGGTCTGACAGTTCCCACGCTTCGAGGATAAGTCTAATTTCAGAAAGAAACGCCAATAATCTAATCCGTTCGTGGTGAGCATGATGTAACTACTAGCCATTCGACTAAGCTGGCAAACAACACCATCCAAGTCGCTGGTTATGTCGAACCATATGCACCCCTCCCTTGCACCCTTCGACAAGCTCAGGGCGAACGGTTGGATGGATCGACGACGCGCCCGTCTTCGAAGGGCCTCCCGCTTTTATAGACGTCCGCAATGCCTAGAACGAGTAGATTGCAAAAGACCTTCTGATAAAGATGAATGAAGCGGCTGCCAGGGGAACATATATCCAGCCCAATGCCACAGCCACAAGAAGTGCCCAGCCCAGCTGCCTGATTGCCCCTTCCTTGCAGGTTTTCCCGTTTACCCGCACGCCGTAAATGTGGGCGCTGCAAATGAGCAGTTCCATTCCCTTTCCTGTCTCCATGCAGTCGAGCAGGCATTTGGCCACGCGCACACCGTGAATGCTATGTCCGCCAATTTCAATGACCGATGCCTTGAAAGTGTCGCCCGACCAAACCCCGTCGCCGATCCTGGTGAGCACGCCCTTCACGATCGCCTGACTCCAGATCATCTTGCTTCAACCTTTTTCAGCATTCCCCTAATTCATTTTAAGTTCAATTTCATCAAATCGCTTCCATTTGTAAATCGCGACCGATACGATCCAGGTAAGCACGAACAGCCCGACGAAGAGGTAGCCCAGGATGCCCAAATTGTCTTTCAAGGTGCCGACACCGCTCCAAAAGGCTCCTTTCATCTGCAGTTTGTCAGCGAACAATCCGAGCGCCTCAATTCCGCCAACGATGAATGCAATGATCACGGATATGAAAGTTATGATCATGTTGTAGTAGATTTTCCGGATTGGTTTGATAAATGCCCATCCATAAGCGCGCAACATGAGAATGCTGTCCGTCGTGTCGATGAGCGTCATTCCCGCCGTGAAGAGAACAGGAAATATGAGGAGTAACCAGACTGACAGTCCACGCGATGCTTCTGCTGCCGAGATACCCAGAAGGCCAATTTCAGTTGCAGTGTCGAATCCCAACCCGAACAGGAATCCAAGCGGATACATATGCCAGCTTTGCGTGATCATCTTGAATATGGGCCGGAAAATACGTGCAAGCAACCCGCGGTTCCCGAGCAGGAGATCGAAATCTTCCTCGATATACCGCTCACCCTGTCGAATGCGCTGGAATGTACGATACACGGAGCGCAGGATGACCAGGTTCATGATTGCGATGGCGAACAGAAAAATCGAGGACGCCAGTGTAGCGATGATTCCGCCAATATTCCTGATGCTGTCCATCTGATGTTGTTGCAACGACAGCACCGTTGTGGCAATTACAACAGAGGCGATAATGA
>Ga0209726_10005625_pt1 | contig 15044 bp, 14 predicted proteins | sample Subgrocontami54m_FD_187453 | JGI IMG/M metagenome (GOLD analysis project Ga0209726, IMG submission 187453) | Subsurface groundwater microbial communities from S. Glens Falls, New York, USA - GMW46 contaminated, 5.4 m (SPAdes) (version 3) | ecosystem: Environmental > Aquatic > Deep subsurface >... | reverse complement strand
CATTGTCATTTCGAACGAAGAGAGAAATCTTTCCTAGATCCCTCGCATTCGCTCGGGATGACAGGCCTTGGGCCTGTCGCTTAGCGTCTTGGCGCGGGGGATATCCGAATCCGAGGGATCTTCCGCGCCCGGAAAATTTGCGCAAGCCGAAAAAATTGTCATGGATAGCAGTACAGAGTTCGCAGAGTTCAGATAGGGGGTCGGGAGTCCTGAATCAAAAGACTCCCGACCCCTTTCTCCTTTTCGACCCCTTTCTCCTTTTCGACCCCTTTCTCCTTTTTAAGTCTCTGGCAGCTCGGTAAATTTTCCGTTACATCTTTTCCATGTTCTACAAGTCCCTCGTTCGTTCCCTGCTCTTCCGCAAGGATCCGGAGAGGAGCCATGAGCAGATTTTGGCGCTTCTGTCGCATCTAGAATTTCTCTACGGCACCCTTAACGATTTCTACCGGGTCGCGGACGAGCGGCTAACGGTTCGGGTTGGGCCGCTTACTTTTCCCAACCCAGTGGGTCTTGCCGCCGGCTTCGATAAAAACGCCGTGGCGCCGAAGGCCATTTCCGCCTTTGGATTCGGCTTCATGGAGATCGGCGCGGTCACGGCGCAAGCGCAACCGGGCAATCCCAAGCCGCGCTTGTATCGCTTGCCGGAAGATCACGCGCTGATCAATCGCCTCGGTTTCAACAACGAAGGGGCGGAGGCGATCGCGCTCAAACTGGAACGTTTACGGGAGCGCGGTGCTATGCCCGAAATTCCCCTCGGCATCAACGTCGGGCGCACCAAGATCGTAGAGACCAAGGACGCGGTGGCGGACTTTCTCGCCGCTTTCGAAAGGTTATTTCCGCACGGGGAGTTTTTTACGCTCAACGTCAGCTCGCCGAACACGCCCAACCTGCGCGATCTCCAGGAAAAGACGCTGCTGCGAGAGCTGCTGACCGCCGTGCAGGAAAAAAACCGCGCGCTGGCGACGCGGGCCAAGATCGATTCCAAACCGCTGTTCGTGAAGATCGCTCCCGACATGGAGTTCTCGCAAGTGGATGAGATTATCGAAGTGGTCGAAGCGGCCAAACTCACGGGCATCGTCGCGACCAACGCGACCGCGTTCATGCGCGAAGGGCTAAAGTCTCCGGCGGGCCGGGAGCCGGGGGGGTTGAGCGGCAGGCCAATCACCAATGTCGTCACCGGCTTCATCTCTCATATTTGCCGGGTGACCCAAGGCCGGCTGCCGATCATTGGCGTCGGCGGAATCTTCACCGCCAAAGACGCTTACGACAAGATCAAGGCTGGCGCCAGCGCGGTGCAGATTTATACGGGTTGGGTCTACGAAGGGCCCGGTGCGGTCAAGCGGATCAATCGAGGATTGCTCAAGCTGCTCGAGCGTGATGGTCTAAAACAGGTATCCGAAGCAGTGGGAATGGAGAGCCGATCAAGGAACTAGGCCGGCTCTTTTAAGTGCTCGTAATCGGTGCGAACGTCGATATCGAATAATGGAATCTCTTCGCTCCAAGGGACCAGTTCCGCTCGGTCCCGATTTTTTTCGAGCAGCGCGCGGCCGCTCAGGTCGCCGGTGACCCTCAAGAGATCTGGAAACAGTTCGCGTCGAAACAGCAACGGGTTTCGCGGTTGTCCTTGAAACGACGGCGCGACGATCAGCGCCCGGCTGTTTTCGAAGCGCTCGATCAGCGCGTCGATCAACTCGCTGTGAATGAACGGTTGATCGCCGGCCAAAAAGAGCACGCCGTCACTTTTCGGGTCGATGGCCCAAAGGCCGGCGATCATGGAGCTATTCGGGACGCCGTCGGCGCCATACTTGAGGAGCCAAATCAGGCGTTCATTTTCGATCGTGATGCGCCGCCCCGCCGATGCCAAATCGCTCACAACGCAAACGACTTCCCGGATTTTGGATGCGAGCGCGCCCTCTAGGACCCGTTGCAGCACCGCATTGTCTCTCAGCGGCAAGAGCGCCTCTTGCACTCCCATGCTTTGCGCTCTTCCTGTGGCGAGGACGACGGCGGAGACCATCTCATTCACTCCAACGGTTGTCGAAGGGTAATCTATTCTCAACCGGGTTATCGTTTGGGTGACCGGTAATGAAGACGCGTTCCAACCCTCAAGGCATTATCAGCGACCTATGGCTTTTTCACCTAACGCGTTCGCGCAAGAGTTGCAAGGAAAATTTTGCCGAACTTAGAGAATTCTCGAAGCCCGCCGCTTTCGGTTGCCGCGGTGGAGCCCCGCGGGCAAGCCCGTGGCACCCTCCAGTACGCCCGTGGGGCGGAATCCTGAGCAAGACCCCCAGCCAAGGCCGGGGCTCGAGTCGAAGGGTCGCCTTGAAACCCGAGCGCCTTTTGGGTAACGTCCCGCCCATGCCCCGTCGCTTCAGCATCGAAGTCGCCAAGGACTATTTCACTTTCGCCTCGGCGCACTTTTTGATTTTCGCCAACGGCCAACGCGAGCCCCTGCACGGCCATAATTATCAGGTTTCTGTCGGCATGGAGGGCGAGTTAGATCAAGCGGGTGTGGTGCTGGATTTCATCCAGTTCAAACCGCTGGTTAAGCGGGTGTGCGATGGCTTGGATCACCGGACTCTTATCCAAAGTAAAAGTGATGTGATTAAAGTCCACCGCAGGCCTAAGGACGTCGAAATCCTGTACCGGAAACAAAGGTTGCTCCTGCCGCGCCGCGACGTTATCCTCCTGCCGCTCAAGAATACCAGCACGGAGTTGCTGGCTGAGTATATCGCCAAACAAATTCAGCGGCGGGTCACAGCGCAATTTCCGCGCGCGAAAATTCGTTACGTCGAAGTAGGCGTAGAGGAAGCGCGCGGACAGAAGGGAGTCTTCCGCGGCGAGTTTTAACCGCGCGTCGCGAGCGGATAAATAGCCTCCGACCACGAAGGACCCAGCACGGCATATCCGCAACCAAGGATGAAAAAACAAATTTTACCACGAAGGTCACGAAGGTCACGAAGAGCACGAAGTTAAGAAGTTTAAAAATATCAATGTCCGAAACCTTCGTGGCCTTCGTGTGCTTCGTGGTGAATATTGCTCGACGCAAGGTTGTTCCGGCTACCGTTGTTCAAGCACCCAGCGCGCCACTTCATCGTGGCGCGCGAACCAGACACCCGAAAAACCTTTCATGTAGTGCAGCAATTCGTGCAGCATCGCCGACATCAGCGGCCGGCCGCCGAAGTGCGTGTGGACGGTTAGATTGATGATCGAGGGGGCCTCGTGCTGGTAAAGGTAATCGAAGGTGTCTTTGTACACGTTATAGAAATCTCTCGGGCTCGACCGTAGCGTACGGTTGTCGGTGAAGTCGCTGTGGGGGATGGCGACGAGCCTGCCCTTGGGCGTGTCGAACCCGTAGGGCAGGTCGGTATCGTTGTAGTCTCCATGCCAGAGATAGCCGGCCTGGGCGAGTAATTCGGCCGTATGCACCGTCGGAGCGGCGACCGGGCTGAACCAGCCGACCGGCCGAGTTCCCACAGCGCTCTCGATGATCCGGGAGCATTTCTGGATGACTTCCTTTTCTTCCTGCAGTGGGAGATAGGGGAGAACCAAATCCTGCGTGTAAGAATGACCGGCGATCTCGTGGCCGCGCCGATGCAATTCCTTGACCGCGTCCGGATAAAGCTCGGCGGCTTTGGCGTTAAGACATATCGTTGCTTCGATCTCGGTATCGTCGAGGATTTTCATGAAGCGCCAGACGCCGGTCTTGCCGCCATACTGAGACCAGGAGATGCCGAGCAGGTCGGGCGTCCCGGGTTTCAGCGAAGTCGTCATCGGAGAGTAGGGCGGCGCCTTGCCCTCGGACCAGACTTCAAACATCACCGTGACCAGCACGGCCATGCGCTCATTGTTGGGCCAGCGGGAAATTATCCTGTCCATGATGGGGTCTTGGACCGGGCGACGATCAAGCGGCAAAACCGCTGCGCCACAACTCGGCGACTTTGGCGAGGTCTTCGGGCGGGAGGGTGACGTCGCCGGCCGCGGCGTTTTCACGCATCTGCTGCGCGTTGCGCGCTCCGGGAATCGCGATGCTTGCCGCGGGATGGGCCACGCAAAAGGCTAATGCCGCTTGACCTAAAGTCTTGACCGGCCCGTGGACAAGAAAGCGCAGTTTTTCCGCCTTCGCCAATTCCTTCGCAAAGGCTTCTCCTTTAAAGCTGCGGGCGCGGACGTCTTCCCCTTGGAACCTCTGCTCGTCGGTCTGGGTCAATTTCCCCGTGAGGATACCGCGCTTCAGCGGCAGCCGCGCGATGATGCCCACGTTGGCGGCTTGAGCGAGTGGAAAAATCTCTTCTGCGGGTTCTTGTTGGAGCAAACTATATTCCACCTGAATCGTCTCGGCGCGCCCGCCCTTGGCCGCCGCGATGCCCTCGGCCATGGTGTTGATCGACACGCCGTAGTGACGGATCTTGCCTTCCTTTTTGCGCTTTTCAAGAACCTCCCATACTTCCCCGCGCTCAATCACTTCGACGTCGGGATTATGCAGTTGGTAAAGATCGATCCAATCGGTCTGGAGCCGCTTCAAGCTTCCGTGCAGCACGTCGTCGATATATTCCGGCGCAAAAATTCTCTTGCCCTTATTGGGGCCAACCATGACGTTGCCGCCCTTGGTGGCTAGAATGACCTTGTCGCGCCGGCCCTTGAGCGCGTTGCCGAGCAGCGTCTCCGAGTAGCCGGCGCCATAGGCGTCCGAAGTGTCGATGAAGTTCACTCCCAATTCGAGCGCGGTGTCGATGGCGGCAAGCGATTCTTCGTCTTTCATCGGCCCGAAGTGGCCCCCGTGGACCATCGTGCCGAGACCGATGACGCTGACGCGCAGGCCCGTCCGCCCTAAAGTCTTGTACTGCATTGTTTGACCTCCGGTGACCACCATAATTAAGTGAACGTGCTCATGCAAGGCGTTGGAATGATTTGGCTGCCGCTGGTAGACCCCTACGAAAGCGAGTCTTACATTGACAAGCCAGGAACAATTCCATACATTTCAATTGCACTTCTACCCTTGTTCTGAGCGGGCGTAATTCAGCGGTAGAATGCCAGCTTCCCAAGCTGGACGTCACGGGTTCGATCCCCGTCGCCCGCTCCAAATTTCCTAACAATCAATCGCTTAACGTTCTTGGCAATCAAGATTTATAGTGCAAGCAGGTAAATAGAAGCGCAGTAATCGGCAACCCGAGAGCCGACTGACTGAACTAAACTGCCTACGCCAGTGTATCCAAATGCATACATTTCCGACTTACTCAAGATTCGAAAAGGTCGGCCCTGCCTAAGATTTGTCAAGCATTGTAATTGCTTACTCCTAGTTGGGAAATAGCCAGTAGACTGGCTCGTCCTTTGCGTCTTCCGGCGTTTTTGCCCTGAGATTCGAGGCGGCGTTGAGGAAGCTATGGAACGGATGAATGCGCCAAGCGCAGTTCCCTGTGACGTTGGTCCGTTGGATCGGAGACCAAGGGCGATCATTATCGGCGAGAGCGCGTCTCTTTGCGCGACGAATCGCTGTGACACCTTATTAGAGCAGCTTCGAGTCTCGGCATGTTTCGCCCAGATACAGGCGATATCCGCAGATCGTCTCCCGGCAACGACCTCTTTCTCACCGGATATCGTTTTGCTGATGTGTCCGATAGAGTGCGGCATTCAGAAGCTGATCGACTCATGCAAGGAACGATGGACGCGCGCGGCGCTCCTGGCGGTGGTTTGTCCTGGGTTTAACCGTCCGACAAACGAAATTCAGTCCGCTCTAAACTCGGTCGATGACTTCCTGTCTTGTCCGTTCCATGAGTCCGAATTACTTCTTCGCATCAGGCGCCTCCTCCAATCCAGGGGAATAACAACTGCTCCATCAGAACAGCCGGGCGCCAATGAAGCGTTGCACTTCGGTGCACTCGTGGGACAAAGCGAGAGTTTCGTTCGCGCAATCAAAAATATTCTGCCTCTGGCTGAATCCGACGCCACGGTTCTAATCTGTGGCGAGACGGGAACTGGTAAGGAGCTCTTTTCGCGCGCGATTCACTATCGAAGCCGTAGGCAGCGTCATCCGTTTATTCCCGTCAATTGTGCGGCCCTACCGGATCATCTGTTTGAAAACGAGCTGTTCGGCCACGTCAAAGGAGCTTACACGGACGCCCAATCGGCTGAGAAGGGCCTCATCACCGAAGCCGAGGGAGGAACGCTCGTTCTCGACGAAGTCGATGTTTTGAGCCTGGTGGCGCAAGCAAAGCTTTTGCGCTTCCTGCAGGATCGAGAGTACCGGCCGGTGGGCTCGGCGCGTTTGGCAAAAGCCGACGTGCGCGTAATCGCCTCGACCAATACCGATCTGCTGAAACGGGTTGAAGCAGGCCAGTTTCGCGAGGACCTTTACTATCGGCTCAATTCTCTTTCGCTGTCGTTGCCGTCGTTGCGCGACCGAATAGAAGATGTCGTCCCGCTCACGGCGCACATTCTCGATCGCTTCGCCAAGGAAAATGGCCGACCGATTGCTGTGCTCTCGCCGTCGGCGATGGATAAACTCATGGCTTACTCTTGGCCGGGAAACGTGCGCGAGCTGGAGAGCATTTTGACCCGTGCGTTGACGTTTTCGCGATCGCCGTTACTTACAGATGAAGACCTCCAGCTGCCTTCGGTTCCGTCAGGTCAGCCGGTGGGGGGGCGGTCGTTGCGCGAGGCGAAGATTAAAACCATTGAAAACTTTGAGCGGCGCTATCTCGCGAGCCTGCTCGTCCGACATCAAGGAAACGTCACCCACGCAGCACAGGCGGCCGGTAAGGAACGGCGATCGTTCCAGCGCCTGCTACGTAAGCATCATCTAGACCGCCATTCTTTCACGTCCGAGCCGAGATAACCCCCGATTCCGCAGCATATTCCAGGTCCGGGAGATCTCTTCGAAGATCGTCCGGCTCACGCGTTTTCACCAACTAGCAAATTGATTCGCGACCATTGCCGCCAGATCGTGAGCCGATTTTCTCTGCGGACAAGATGCCGCACCACCGGGTCATTTTTGCCGCACTCAGCAAGTCTCATGATTCGTTGAAGTTTCTTGTTTTGAATGACACAGCGCGGCGCGTCTCAATCGCCGCACTAGGATACTTGCGCAAAAAAATTTGCCCATTGAAAGAGTGACTTGGCAACTTGGTCCGCTTGGTGCCGATTTTGCGCTACGATTCCCAAGTCAAGAAAGAGGGTTGAGGTTGTGCAAAGCGACGAATCGAGCGATGACTCCTCATTGCTGATCCGCGACATTCTGATTCACGTGGTTAATCATCCAGACGCGAAAGACACGGTGGTCGGCATCCATAAATTCTGGTTGTCGGCGCAAACCGCACACCAGAGTTGCGGTAAGGTTCGCCAGGCCTTGGAGTACTTGTCCGAACAGAAACGATGGCTGACGAAGAAAAATACTGGGGCTGCGGTGACCCTTTACGGTCTCGACAAGGATCATGTCGATGAAATTCAAGATTTTCTCCGTGCTTGATAAAATTTAGCTTGATCGAATCAAGGAGGTATCATGCCAGTAGCTGTCAGTTACCCGGGAGTTTACATCGAAGAAATTCCCAGCGGCGTGCGCACGATCACCGGCGTGGCGACATCGATTGCGGCTTTCGTTGGGTGGGCGCCCAAGGGGGCCACCGACCGGGCGGAGTTGCTCTTGAGCTGGTCGGACTACGACCGGAAGTTCGGCGGTTTGGATCGCCGCAGTCTTTTGGGCTATGCCGTGTCCCACTTTTTCGCCAATGGCGGGCAGCGCGCCTATATCGTTCGGCTGGTTATGACCGGCTCAGCGACGCCGGCGGACAACGCCGTCGCTGCCAATGAAACTTTAGACGGTAAGCTCAAGATTACGGCTACCAATCCAGGTAAATGGGGTAATGATTATGCGGCGATCGTTCGCGCGCGTCCGGCGCCCGACAGCGATCGTTTCCAATTGCGTCTTGCCAAGCTTCAAGCCGACGGCACCGGGCTCACCGTGGAGGCCTTCGACAACCTGTCGATGGCGGCGACCGATCCACGTTTCGTGGTCAATGTATTGAAGGACGAATCGGTGTTGGTGCAGGGCGAAATCGTCGGCGGCGCGACCACTCCGCCCGCTGATACGACAATTCCCGCCTCCGGCGTTATCCCCGCCGCCGCCAAGCTTAAGAACGGCCAGGATGGCAAGGTCTTGGCTCCCAACGATGCCGACTTCGAGCTTGCCGCCCAACCGGCGAGCGGCGTGGGCGGCGTGTATTATCTCGATCGCATCGATCTGTTTAATCTTCTCTGTGTCCCCGGCGAGACCAAGGCGGCGGAAGTGCAAAAACTGGAAAAGTTTTGCCGCGACCGGCGTGCCTTCCTGATCGCCGACAGTGTCGCCACCGCCAGCGTGACGAGCCTGCAAAATGGCCCCGATGCCAATATCACGGGTGACAACGCTATCAATGCGGCTTTTTATTTTCCGTGGGTGCTGGCGCCCGACCCACAGCAACAGAATCGCATCGCGGAGTTTCCGCCTTGCGGTTTTGTCGCCGGACTCTATGCGCGCACGGACAGCAACCGTGGCGTGTGGAAAGCGCCGGCGGGAACCGAAGCGAGCCTGGTTGGCGTGAGTGGACTGCGAACGGTTCTTACCAACGACGAAAACGGGGTGCTCAATCCCAAGGCGGTCAATTGTCTTCGGGCGCTGCCGGTTTATGGCACGGTGCTGTGGGGCGCGCGTACGCTGCGCGGCAACGACGAGGTCGGTTCGGAGTGGAAATACATCCCGGTCCGGCGCACCGCGCTGTACATTGAAAAGTCCTTGTTCCGGGCGCTCAAGTGGGTGGTCTTCGAGCCCAACGACGAGCCATTGTGGGCGCAGATCCGGCTCAATGTTGGCGCCTTCATGCATGACCTGTTTCGCCAAGGCGCCTTTCAGGGGCGGACGCCGCGCGAGGCGTACTTCGTCAAGTGCGACAGCGAAACCACCACACAAAACGACATCAATCGCGGCGTGGTCAACATTCTGGTCGGTTTCGCGCCGCTCAAGCCGGCGGAGTTCGTGGTGCTGCAGATCCAGCAGATGGCCGGCCAGGTTCAGTCGTAATTAGCCTTCCAAGGAGAATTCCATGGCGCAATTTACCGTCAACACCCATCGTTTCGATCCCTATAAGAACTTCAAATTTCGCGTGAAATGGGATGGCCGCTACGTCGCAGGCTTGAGCAAAGTCGGTGCGCTCAAGCGTACCACCGAGGTGGTCGAGCACCGCGAAGGCGGCGATCCGAGCACCTCGCGCAAATCGCCGGGGCGGACCAAGTACGAAGCGATCTCACTGGAGCGCGGCGTGACCCATGACCGTGAGTTCGAGAATTGGGCCAATAAGGTCTGGAACTTCGGTGCCGGTTTGGGTGCCGAAGTGTCGCTTAAAGACTTTCGCAAGGATGTCATTATAGAGATGTACAACGAGGCGGGTCAGCTAGCGATCGCCTATAAAGTTTTCCGCTGCTGGGTCTCCGAGTTCCAAGCCCAACCAGATCTGGACGCCAACGCCAATGCCATCGCGATCCAGTCGATCAAACTGGAAAACGAAGGCTGGGTGCGCGACGTCGAGGTCTCTGAACCCACCGAGCCGACCGTGAACGCCGGGGGTTGATAACCGTGGCTGGATGGTCCGCTGCAGAGATCCTCGCCGTGTGGGAGCGGGGCGCGGAACAGGATTGGCCGCGCCGCGGCTTGACGATGCTGGCAGCCTGGCCGCCGCCCGAGAAGGTGGCGGACCCCGCCACGCTGTCGATCGGCGAACGCGATGCTTGGCTGTTTCAATTGCGTGCTCGTCTGTTCGGCAATCGCATGGCTTGTTTCGCCGAGTGTCCGACATGCGCCACGGCGCTCCAGTTCGATCTCGACGCACGGCAGTTTTCCCGGGGGCCGTCTCGATCAGACGAACCGTTCGAGGTGGCGCAGGCGGATCGCTTTCGGGTTCGCTTTCGGCCATTGAATAGCGACGATTTGGCCGTTGCCGGTGGCGCCGGCGATGTCGCGGCCATGCGCCGGACACTGCTCGACCGTGCGATCCTCGAGGTGGTTGTCGACGGCTGCCCAGCGAGTGTTACTGACCTGCCCGAAGAAACGATTGACGAGATCGGCCGGCAGTTGGCGCAGCGCGATGGTGCCGAGCTGTTGCTCGATCTGCAGTGCGCCGCATGCGGCCATGAATGGCAAGAGATCTTCGATATCCTGTCATTCTTCTGGAGCGAACTGTCGAGGTACGCCAAGCGCTTGCTTCAGGAAGTGCACACCCTGGCCTGGGGGTATGGCTGGAGCGAGAGCGAGATCTTATCGATGAGTGCGGCGCGCCGTCGTGTCTATCTCGAGTGGGTGCAATGATGGCGGATTTTTTTACTCGACTGGCCGAGCGCTCGATGGGCCTTGCCGCTGTGGTCCGGCCCGACACTCCACCGGTGTTACCGCCGGCAGGCGATGGTGACAGGTTTGAGGATGGCGCGGCGCCACGTCGAGCGCGTCCGGCGCCAGCAGTGCAGCCAACGGATCCCGCACGGTCTGTAGCGGTAACGGTCGCGGAGCGAAAAGCTCGGCAGCACAGGAACGTCGCTCAGCCTGGTTTTGACAAAACCGATCGCCGGTCGACGCGGGCACTTGACGACGAAGATCGGCCGACCGAATCGCACCGCGATGTCATGGTCGCACCAACGCTCGCGCAGCGACAAAGGCAGGACGCTGGCACGGATTCCCTAGCTCCCCGGCAGGATTATTCCGCGACCCGATTAACGATCGACTCCAACGCCGAGGCAGTGCCGCCAGTTCATCACGAAGCCCTGGCCGCCGCCGTCGCGGTTCCGTTGCCAACCGGCCCGGCGCCGCAGTGGCGACCGGCCGCGGCGCAACAGCCGCCAACGATTCAGGTAACCATCGGCAGAGTAGAGATTCGCGCCGTGACGCCGCCGCCAACCGCAGCGCCACAGCGCTCGGCGGAGCGACGCGTCGCCGCGCGGCTATCGCTGGATGAATATCTGCGTCAGCGCAACGAGGGTAGGCGATGAGCAATCATCTTGCGGTCGCCACCGTCACCGGCGCGCTGCACACCCAGTTGCTCAATGCGACGGCACTGGTGCCGGGGGCCAGCGTGACGACGACGCGGCCCAACGGTTCGGCGGCCAATCCGAATCCGGCGATCAACATATTTCTCTATCAGGTGATTCCCAACGCCGCTTATCGTAACGCCGACTTGCCGACGCGGCGCAGCGATGGGCAGTTGGCACAACGGCCGCAGGCGGCGTTGACCCTGCATTATCTGCTCAGTTTTCTCGGTGACGAAACCATTTTGGAGCCGCAGCGACTGCTTGGCGCGGCGGTGCGGCAGCTGCACGCCCATCCGTTGATCACCGCTCAGGATATCGTCCAGACCATTTCCAATCCCCCCTACGATGCCGTGCTGCCGGCGTCCAATCTCGCGGATCAGGTCGATGTCGTGCGCTTCACGCCGCTCGGTTATTCCCTTGAGGAACTGTCCAAGCTCTGGTCGATTTTTTTTCAATCCCCCTACGTGCTGTCGATGGCTTATCAGGCGAGCGTCGTGCTGATCGAAACCGACGATGCGCCGCGCCCGGCACTGCCGGTGCAAACGCGCAGTCTTTACGTCTTGCCGTTTCGTCATCCGACCATTGAACGGGTCATCGCGCAAACCGGAGAGAACGCCCCGATCGTTGCGGCGTCGACGTTGGTCATCGAAGGCAAGCAGCTACGTGGCGACGTGACTACGATTGTCATAGGCGGTGCCGAGTTCGCGCCGGCGGATGTGGCACCGGAGCGCATCTCGTTGGCGGTGCCGGCGGGGCTGCGGCCCGGTGTCCATGCACTGCAAGTCATGCACCCTATCCTGATGGGGTTGCCACCGCCGGGAACACCGCACCGGGGTTTCGAATCCAACGTTGCAACGTTCGTGCTGCGGCCGCAAATCAACGCACCGGTCGCTGTCACCACGGTGCCCAACCCGCAGGGCGGCGCGCCGCTGCCGGCGCTGCAGATCAGTACGGACTTGACCATCGGGCGCAACCAGCGCGTGGTCTTGCTGCTCAACACCACCGCGGCGGTGAACGCTGCGGCATTTAGTTTCTTGGCACCGGCGCGCGGTGTCGATAGCAGTTCGGTTACGGTGGCGATTCCCGATGTTCCAGCCGGGCAATATTTCGTCCGGCTTCAGGTCGATGGCGCGGAGAGTTTGCTCGATCTCGACCCGGCGAGCGTAAACTTCGGCCCGACGGTGCCACTGCCATGACGGCGCTATCCAGTATGACCTGGCATGATGCCAATCAAGCCCATCTCACCCGCGAGATCGCGGCGCTGCGGCTAACCTTGCAACGTCGATCCGGCGATTTGCCGGCAGCCGATAATGCCAATCTTCCTGAGCCAGAGGCGGTGGCGGAAGCTCGCGAGGTCATTCATCCACCACCGGCCATCGAACAGCTATGCAGCGCCTTTGGCCTTTCGCGTTTCGAACGCGCGACGCTGCTGCTCTGCGCCGGCGTCGAACTCGATGCCAGTTTTGCCCAGGCGGTTGCCGTTGCCCAGCAGGATGCGCGACTGTCGTTCCCCACCTTTGGCCTGGCGCTCGCGGCCTTGGACGAGCCCCATTGGAGCGCGCTGTCGCCCGCCGGTCCGTTGCGCCGTTGGCGCCTCATTGAACTTACCAGCAGCGAGACGTTGACGACGGCGCGCATCCGCATCGACGAGCGGGTGCTTCACTACCTGGCGGGTGTGTCGCATCTCGATGATCGATTGGTTGGCTTGTTGGAAGCAGCGACCGCCAGCGGCGAACTCCCGGCGTCGCACGGCGAACTGGCACACCAAGCGGCCCATGCTTGGGCGGCGGCGCGTGGCGAAGCACTCCCGGTCATCCAGTTGTGCGGCGCTGACCGAGCGAGCAAACGCGCCATTGCCGCCGCGGCCTGCGCCCATGTCGGTCTCGGACTTTATGTTTTGCGCGGCGAAAGCTTGCCGATTCATGCCGCGGAGCTCGACGCCTTCATGCGCCTGTGGCAACGCGAGGCGATATTAGATAGTTGCGCGTTGCTGATTGAATTGCCTCAACGGGACAGCGCCGAGCCCCAGCGCGAGTCGGCGGTTGCCCGCTTGCTGGAAGATTTGCGCGGCGCCTTGATCCTCAGCAGCGAGAACCGGCGCTTGATGTTGCAGCGGCGCGTGACCACGCTTGAGGTCGACAAGCCGACCAAAACCGAACAGCGCGCGTTGTGGCAGCAGCAGCTCGGCAGCGCCGGCGCCGCGCTCAATGGCAAAATCGACGCCATCGGCAGTCAATTCAACTTCGCCGCTAACGTGATTCGCAGCGCCAGTGACGAAGCACTGCGGGCGCACAGCGACGGTGGCGATCTCAGTGGCGCCCTGTGGGACATCTGCCGGGCCCATGCCCGGCCGCGTCTCAACGACCTTGCCCAGCGCATCGTTGCGCTCGCCGGTTGGGACGATCTCGTGCTGCCGGAGGCGCAGAAACATATCTTGAGACAGATCTCAGCGCAGGTGCGCCAGCGTGCGAAGGTGTACGACGCCTGGGGTTTCGGCGTGGCCGGAGCGCGCGGTCTGGGCATCGGTGCGTTGTTTGCCGGGCCCAGCGGCACCGGCAAAACCATGGCCGGTGAAGTGCTCGCTAACGAACTCAAACTCGATCTCTATCGCATCGATCTCAGCCAAGTGGTGAGCAAGTACATTGGCGAGACCGAAAAAAACCTGCGCCGGGTCTTCGACGCCGCCGAAGAAAGCGGCGCGATCTTGCTGTTCGATGAAGCCGACGCGCTGTTCGGCAAGCGTAGCGAGGTCAAAGACAGCCACGACCGTTACGCCAATATTGAGATCAGTTATTTGCTCCAGCGCATGGAGGCGTACAGCGGCCTGGCGATCCTGACCACCAATATGAAAAGTGCCTTGGACACCGCGTTCCTGCGCCGACTGCGCTTTGTCGTCCAGTTTCCATTTCCCGACGCGGCCCAACGCGCCGAAATCTGGCGGCGGGTTTTCCCTGCGCAAACGCCGACTGACAGTTTGGACTATGTCCAGCTGGCGCGCTTGCAAGTGTCCGGCGGCAATATCCGCAACATGGCGCTCAACGCAGCGTTTCTCGCCGCCGAAGCCGACCAACCGGTCGGCATGCGCCATTTGTTGCAAGCCGCCAAAAGCGAATACGCCAAGCTCGAACGGCCGCTCGCCGAAGCCGAGATCGGCGGCTGGCGATGAGTCAACGGGGGAGGATGCGGCGACGGGTGGCGAGGGGAGAAACCTTTGCCACGCCACCGGGGCAAACAGAACGCCCAAAACGAAATATCGAGCTGAGAATTGATGAGATGATCTTGGACGGTGTTCCCGCCGCACAGCGTTTTCAAATCGCCAACGCGGTGCAGAGCGAATTGACAGGCAAGTTGACCAGAGAAGGAATTCCGCAGTCGCTGGTCTACGCGACCGGTCATTCTACCGATGTCGTCGACGGAGGAGCCATCCCGCTCGCGTCGGGCGCGCGGAGTGAATCGGTCGGGAGTCAGTTGGCCGGCGCGATATATCGCGGCATCGCGCGTGGGGAAGTGCCGCAAGGGAAGAGAAATTAGAGGCCACAAATAATTCTTTGTGAACACGAAATCGTAATCGATGGAAGCTCAACAACATACGACCGCCAAGCAAACCGGTGCCAGCACGCAAGCTCGCGCGCCGGCAGCGTCGCCGCTGCTCCAGCGCAAGTGCGCTTGTGGTGGCTCTCCGGGCGTTAGCGGGGAATGCGAAGACTGTCAGGAGAATCGCTTGCAGCGCAAGGCGTCATCAGGCGCGCCAAGCAACTTGTCGATCAGTCAACCCAATGACGCTCTTGAGAAAGAAGCCGATCGTATCGCCGACGCGGTGATGAATGACGGTGTGGTTTCGGCGATGTCGGCTTCGAGCGCGGGACAGTTGCAGCGGCAGACACCCAGCGAACCGGGACGGCTGCCGCCGGACTCGAAGTTTCCACCGGAGCCAGGACCGTCGGAAGAAGAAAAGTACAAAGAGGCCGCCAAGAAAATCGCCGATGCGCTACGCC
>Ga0209726_10005618_pt1 | contig 15056 bp, 9 predicted proteins | sample Subgrocontami54m_FD_187453 | JGI IMG/M metagenome (GOLD analysis project Ga0209726, IMG submission 187453) | Subsurface groundwater microbial communities from S. Glens Falls, New York, USA - GMW46 contaminated, 5.4 m (SPAdes) (version 3) | ecosystem: Environmental > Aquatic > Deep subsurface >... | reverse complement strand
CGATGCTTGATCTGAAGCTGTTCAGAGAACAACCTGACATCGTCCGCGCCGGCCTGAAAAAACGCGGCAACATCGACGTCGAGGCGGTCTTCTCGCTCGAAAAGAAGCGGCGGGAGCTGCTGACCGCCATCGAGCAGAAGCGGCATGAGCAGAAGAAAGCCTCGGATGAGTTTGCCGAGCAGCGCAAGGCCAAAGAAGTCGGCGACATTGGCGCGATTGAAAAGCATGGCGTGTTTACCGGGCGGTACGCGAAGAATCCTTATAACGGCGAGGCCGTGCCGGTGTGGGTGGCGAATTACATTCTGATGGACTACGGCACCGGGGCCATCATGAGCGTGCCCGCGCACGATGAGCGCGATTTCGAGTTCGCCGAGAAATACAAGCTGGAGATTCGGCTCGTTATTCTTCCGCAGTCGAGCGATCCGGAAGAGACCATGACCGAGCCGCCGCTCCCGTTTACGACTACGGATGGCATCCTGGTGAACTCGGGCGAGTTCAGCGGACTGAACTGCGCGGAAGCGATTCAGAAGATGTCGGCCCGCGCTGAAGAAAAAGGTTTCGGCAAGGCGACCGTCACGTTCCGCTTGAAGGACTGGGGTATCTCGCGGCAGCGCTACTGGGGCACGCCCATCCCGATGGTGTATTGCGAGAAAGACGGCGTGGTGCCGGTGGCGGAGAAAGATCTACCGGTGATTTTGCCCGACAAGGTGAACGTCACGCTTGCGGGCGGGTCACCATTACAGAACGTTCCGGAGTTCCTGAACACGACTTGTCCGAAATGTGGTGGCCCCGCCCGCCGCGAAACCGACACCATGGATACGTTTGTCGATTCCTCGTGGTACTTCTACCGCTATGCCGACGCGCGCAACGACCAAGCGCCCTTCGACACGAAGACGATTGCGTACTGGTACGGCGTGGATGGCATCGATCAGTACATCGGCGGCGTGGAGCACGCCATCCTGCACCTGATTTATTCGCGCTTCTGGACCAAGTTCATGCGCGACATGGGCCTGGTGAAGAATGACGAGCCCGTGAAGCGTCTGTTCACGCAAGGCATGGTGATTAAAGACGGCGCGAAGATGTCGAAGAACCTGGGGAACGTGGTTTCTCCCGACGAGATGGTGGCCCGCTACGGAGCCGATGCGGCGCGCCTGTACAGCCTGTTTGCCGCGCCTCCAGATCGCGATCTGGACTGGCAGGACACGGGGATTGAAGGGATTCAGCGTTTTCTCGGGAGGGTGTACCGGTTCTTTGTGCGCAATGCGCAGCCGGAGCATCCGGAGTGGCGGAAGCCGGTGCCGTCGGAGTTGAGGCCGGAAGCGCGAGCGATCCAGCGCAAGCTGCACCAGACCATCAAGCGCGTGAGCGACGACTTCCAGGGGCGCTGGCACTTTAATACCTGTATCGCTGCGGTGATGGAACTGTTGAATGAAGTCTACGGCGCGGAGGAGTCGAAGGGCGGGATTCCCGTTTCTTTGATCGCGGACGTGCAGCGGAATATCGTGCTGCTGCTGGCTCCGATGGCGCCTTATCTCGCGCATGAACTGTGGGAGACGATCGGCGAGCAGGGCAACCTGCTGAAAGCGGCGTGGCCGAAGTATGACGCGGCGCTGGCGGCTTTGGATGAGATTGAAATTCCGGTGCAGATCAACGGCAAGCTGCGCAGCCGTGTCGTGGTGCCGGCGGATGCAACCGACGATCATGCGAAGCAGGCGGCGCTCGCTGATGAAAAAGTGCAAGCGGCGATCAAAGGCAAGCAAGTGGTAAAGGTCATCGTGGTGCCGAAGAAGCTGGTCAACATCGTGGTGCGCTGAACCACGCGATTTCGCGACCGGCGCGATTCAGGCCCACCGTCAGTGACGACCGGCAACCAGCGGCATATGTTTTCCCGCCCCGTTCCGCCCCTCAGATTCGAGGAGGATCCGATCGATCGTAGCGAGAAAAGCGGCCTCCCCGCCGTTATCGTCGGTGAGTCTCGACTTTTCAAAATAATCCGCCGCTCCGGCCGCCTTCAGCTGGGCGGAATTGGTTGCTGGAAGATGGCTGACGATGATCACCGGAATGTGCTCGGTGTGCGGATCTCGCTTCAGTGTGTCCAGGACCTCTTCTCCTCTGATGCCAGGTAATAGCAGGTCCAGCAGGACCAGGTCGGGAACGCTTTCCCCAGCCAAACGAAGCCCTTCCTCGCCGTCGGCGGCCAGGAGCAACAGGTAGCCTGCTTTGAGGAGAATCCTTTCGCTGGCTAGTTTCTGGACTTTGCTGTCCTCGACCAGAAGTATCGTCTTTTTCATGGTGCCACTCCGTGAGCAGAACCGCTGCCACAAACACTGCTCTACCAGGGTTATCGGCACTCCTCGGTTCGACATTAGCCCCGCCAGTTACGGTGGTGCGGATCGCCCCTCGAAAACTGAATCTCATCCCCACTCGCGCTGCCCGGGACGCTAATCTCTTTACACTTCCTTTCGGATTTGAGACATTGATCCGTGGAAACCCAATCCATTGTTGTCCTCGACTTCGGGGCGCAGTATTCGCAACTGATTGCGCGCCGCATCCGCGAAAACAAGGTCTTTTCGGTCGTTCTGCCCTTCAATGCCCGCCTGGAGGAAATCCGCAGCTATTCGCCGGTGGGGATTGTGCTCTCGGGCGGGCCGTCGTCGGTGTATGACAAAGGCGCTCCGCTGGCCGACAAGAGCATGTTTGGGCTGGGCGTGCCGGTGCTGGGAATCTGTTACGGATTGCAGTTCATGGTGTACGCGCTGGGCGGGAAAGTGCGCCCGGCGGAGAAACGCGAATACGGACACGCCACGGTCGAGCGGGTAGCTGAGTCCCGGCTGTTCGAGGGCCTGCCCAAAATCCTCTCGGTCTGGATGTCGCATGGCGACTCGGCGGAGGAGTTACCTCCGGGTTTTTCTTTGACGGCGAAGACGCCCAATGCGGTCGCGGCCATTGAAAACGCCGAGCAGAAAATGTGGGCCGTGCAGTTCCATCCCGAGGTGCATCACACGCCGCTGGGCGCGGACATCCTGCGCAACTTTGCTTTGAAGATATGCGGGGCGTCGCCGACGTGGACGGGACAGCACTTTATTGATTCCACCGTCGCCACGGTCAAGGCTCAGGTTGGTACGGGACATGCGATTTGCGGTCTATCGGGAGGCGTGGATTCTTCGGTGGCAGCCGTGCTGGTGGATCGGGCGCTGCGCGATTCGTCTGGGAAGTCGCGGCTGACGTGCGTTTTCGTCAACAACGGAGTGCTGCGCAAGAACGAGTTCGAGAAAGTTCAGCAGAACCTGCGCGACAAGCTGGGGCTGCACCTGGTCGCCGTGGATGCCACCGAGCGCTTCATGAAGAAGCTGGCGGGCGTCAGCGATCCGGAGACGAAACGCAAGATTATTGGCAATGAATTCATCGCGGTCTTCGACGATGAGGCGCACCGCATCGAGAAAGAAGAAGGCAAGGTCGAGTGGCTGGTACAGGGGACGCTCTATCCCGATGTGATCGAGTCGCGGTCGGTGCGCGGGCCGTCGGAGGTCATCAAGTCGCACCACAACGTCGGCGGGCTGCCGGAGAAGATGAAGCTCAAGCTGATCGAGCCGCTGAAAGACCTGTTCAAAGATGAGGTGAGGCGGATTGGGCGCGATCTCGGCATGCCGGAGGACATCCTCCAGCGGCAGCCGTTCCCCGGGCCAGGGCTGGCCGTGCGGATTCTGGGCGAAGTAACGAAAGAGCGCGCGGACCTGCTACGCGAGTGCGATGAGATCGTGGTGGGCGAGATCAAGAAAGCCGGGCTTTATCACAAAATCTGGCAATCGTTTGCGGTGCTGCTGCCGGTGATGTCGGTGGGCGTGATGGGCGACCAGCGGACGTATGCTTACACTTGCGCCGTCCGGGCGGTGCACTCCGAGGACGGCATGACTGCTGACTGGGTGCCGCTGCCTTATGAGGTGCTGAAGACGATCTCGAACCGGATCGTGAATGAAGTTCGCGGAGTGAATCGGGTAGTGTATGACATTACGTCGAAGCCGCCGGGGACGATTGAGTGGGAGTAGAAGAGCAGGTCTTAGGTCTCAGGTGTCAGGTCTCAGGAAAACCGAATTTGGGGAAACCGCACGAATGGCAGATCGACGAACAGTCGGCGAACAAGCGAAGTCCGGACTCCGAATCGCCGCGATAATGATCTTCGTCTTCGTGTTTTTCCTGGCTTTGGTGTCCAGTACGGGATATCTCGTAGGGCGAAACAATGGGGAGATGACAGGCAAGCCCCATCCGATCGGGGTCTTAATTCTTCTTGCGCTGGCTGCGTTCTTGTACCGGACGACCTCATATTGGGCTCCGTGGCTATTTGGATTTCTCGGTTACGGCTTTCTCAGGTTGCTCATCAAGGGATTGGTATTTGGTCCCTATCTCAGACAACCGGCAAGCCGGACAACTATAATCTGGTATTTGCTATACACTGCCGCCGCTATCGCACTCACCATCCGCTATGCCAGTCGCAGCCCCAAAGGCACCGAAAGGGTAGGGCTAGTTTCATTTGTAGTTTGCGTGCCTTTTGCACTCGAATATCAGTCGTATGTGCCGACGCTCATTGGTCTCGGGTTGCTCGGCATCGGAGAGCTTTTTGAGCGACTTCGACACCGCAGAAGAAAAAGTCACAAAATCGCTGGAACTCTTCCGATGCAGTTGGTATAGCCAGAAGGCACTCCACCGAGCTACGCGTGCACCGCTTGCAGCCCCAGCATTTTCTCGAACGGATCGAAATCGTGATCGCGGTGCAGAAGTTGATTCCCAGTAAGCAGGCAGAATGTCGCGATCCAGCAGTCGATGGTTTTGCGGACGGTGTAACCTCGCTGGCGCAACGTACGGTAGTTCTCCGCGGCTGCAATAGCGATCCCGGCGCCGCCAGCCGGGAATACTTGGAACGTCAGAAGTTCATCGCGCACACGCCTGAACTCGCCCGAGTCACGAATTCCTTGCAGTACTTCGCAGAGGATCAGATCGGTAAGCCCCAGTCGTTGGCGTGTCAATTCACGATCAAGCCAAGCTGTTTCCGGGTTCCCTATGCCTCCGATGTAATCAATCCAAACCGTCGTGTCTACGATGACCATACGGCCTCACTCGGAAACACGCCCCTGTCGAGATACTTCGAGATTTCCTTCCCATTTCACCTTGCCACGAAGCCGCCGTATGCCAACCTGCGAGCGCGTCTCGATCAACAAGCGAAGGCCAGCCTCAACAGTCGCTTTCTTCGTGCCTGTCCCGCCAAGCCGCATGGCCTGCCGCATCAAGCTGTCGTCAATGTCAATATTGGTCCGCATAGTACAACTCTCCTAATGTGTAATGTTCTCATATTTGTGTGTATAATGCAAATCTCTGCTTCTCTGCACTTCCCTCCTTTCCATTGATGATCGAGCACGCAACGAACTACCATATCCGCATGCCCGTTGACACCGAAAGGCAGACATCCTCCTACACACGCATCCGCGCCCCGCGCGGCACCTCGCTTTCCTGCAAGGGATGGCCGCAGGAAGCGGCCATGCGCATGCTCATGAACAACCTTGACGAGGAGGTGGCGGAGCGGCCGCAGGACCTTGTTGTTTACGGCGGCACGGGGAAGGCGGCGCGCAATTGGGATTGCTATCACGCCATCGTCAACGCGCTGAAGAATCTGGAGAACGACGAGACGCTGCTGGTGCAGTCGGGCAAGCCGGTGGGAGTGTTCCAGACGCATGAGTATGCCCCGCGGGTTCTGATTGCGAATTCAAATCTGGTTGGACATTTTTCCAACTGGGAGAAGTTCAACGAACTCGAGCGCGCCGGCCTGATGATGTACGGGCAGATGACCGCGGGGTCGTGGATTTATATCGGGTCGCAGGGGATCGTGCAGGGCACCTACGAAACGTTCAACGCGGCGGGCGACAAACATTTCGGCGGCGATCTGAGTGGGAAGCTGATCGTCTCAGGCGGGATGGGCGGCATGGGCGGAGCGCAGCCCCTGGCAGCAACCATGACCGGCGCGGCGTTTCTTGGGATTGACGTCGATCCCGAGCGGATCAAGAAACGGCTGAAGACGGGCTACTGCGATTTTTTGGTCACCACGCTCGACGAAGCGTTGCGCATTCTGAAGAACGCCGTCCGCAAGAAAGAGAACGTTTCGGTCGGGCTGGTGGGGAATTGCGCGGATGTGATTCCTGAGTTGGTGGAACGCGGCGTGGTGCCGGACATCTTGACGGATCAGACTTCGGCGCATGATCCGCTGAATGGGTATGTGCCGAATGGGATGACGTTTGAAGAGGCGCTGGAACTTCGCAAGCGCGATCCACAGTCGTATCAGGAGCGGTCGCTGGATGCGATGGCTCGGCATGTCGAGGGCATGTTGCGGCTACAGAAGATGGGCGCGGTCACGTTCGACTACGGGAATAACATTCGCACGTTCGCCTTTCAGCGCGGCGTGAAAAATGCCTACGACTTTCCGGGATTCGTGCCGGAGTATATTCGTCCCCTGTTTTGCGAGGGACGCGGGCCGTTCCGGTGGGTGGCGCTTTCGGGCGAGGCGTCGGACATTGCGGTCACGGATGATCTTGTGTTGGAGTTGTTCCCGGAGAATCGGAGTCTGCGGCGCTGGATTGATCTGGCACGCAAGCGGATCAAGTTCCAGGGCCTGCCGGCGCGTATTTGCTGGCTGGGGTATGGCGAGCGCGCACGGTTCGGGCTGGCGATCAACGATCTGGTAAAGAAGGGCAAGATCAAGGCGCCGGTGGTGATCGGTCGCGATCATCTCGACTGCGGCTCGGTCGCATCTCCTTTCCGTGAGACCGAGAGCATGAAAGACGGCAGCGATGCGGTCGCCGACTGGCCGCTGCTGAATGCTTTGATCAACACGGCGGCGGGTGCGTCGTGGGTTTCGATCCACAATGGCGGCGGCGTAGGGATTGGGTATTCGCTGCACGCGGGGCAGGTCATCGTCGCCGACGGCACCGACATGATGGCCAAGCGCATCGAGCGTGTGCTGACGACCGATCCGGGCATGGGAGTGATCCGGCACGTGGACGCGGGGTATGACGAGGCGAAAGAGTTCGCGAAGAAGAAGGGTGTTCGCATTCCAATGGCACGATCATGAAGGCTCACCACAGAGGCACAGAGACACAGAGACGGGCTCGGTTGATCAGTGCTCGGAGCCGCAATGCCTAAACCCGTGGGCTTGCTGCTGGTCAACATTGGCCGACTTCTTACCTTGAGCACAGCGAATACCGGCCCGCGGCGCGGGTCTTCCCTTTCCGAACTCAACATCGTTGAAAACGGCGCGGTGCTTTGTGTGGGCGGGAAGATTGTTTCGGTTGGCACGACGAAAGACGCGCTGCGCGATCCGTGGCTCAAGAAAAACCGGAAGAAGGTCACAGAGATCGACTGCGCTGGCCGCGTCGTCCTGCCGGGGTTCGTGGATTCGCACACCCACCCGGTGTTCATGCAGCCGCGGCTGGTGGATTTTGAGAAGCGCATCGCGGGCGCCGGCTACGAAGAGATTGCGGAGGCAGGCGGAGGCATTCGGTCAAGCATCGACGGCGTGCGCAAAGCTAGCAAGGCTGCGCTCACGAAACAAGTGCTCGGGGCCCTGCGCGATCTGACAAAACACGGGACCACGACGGTCGAAGCCAAATCCGGTTACGGCCTGAGCCTTGAGTCTGAGTTGAAGTCTCTGGAAGCGATCCGCGCGGCCTCCAAACAGTGGCCGGGAACAGTGGTTCCGACTTTTCTGGGCGCGCACGTTGTCCCGCCGGAGTATCGCGGCCGCTCACAGAACTACGTTGCAATCGTCTGTAAAGAGATGATCCCGGCGGTGGCGAAAGGGCGGCTGGCATGTTTCGTCGATGTATTTTGCGATCGTGGCGCTTTTAGCGCGGAAGAAACAGAACAGATTTTCAAAGCCGCCGCGGAGCGTGGACTGTCCGTGCGGGCGCACATGGGGCAGTTGAGCGAGACACGACTTGAGCCGCTCTTGAAATTTCATCCAGCGTCGTTCGACCACATGGATCATGTGAACGACGCCGACTTGCCCGCACTCGCTAAGAGCGACACCGTCGCTACTTTGGTTCCGGGAGCGAATTATTTCCTGGGATTGAACCGCTATCCGGACGCGCGCCGGTTGATTGAAGCGGGCGTGCCGGTGGCACTGGCTACGGATTACAACCCGGGCACATCGCCGACCGTCAGCATGCCGATGGCGATGTCGCTCGCGTGCACGCATATGAAAATGTCGCCCGCGGAAGCGATTGCCGCGGCGACGATCAACGGGGCCTGGGCGCTGGGTCTCGCTGATCGCAAGGGCAGCGTGGAGCCGGGCAAAGATGCAGACCTAGCCATGTTCGATGTGAGAGACTATAGAGAAATCCCGTATTGGTTTGGGGTGAACCGGTGCGTACAGACGATCATCGGTGGGGTGGCCAGCACTTAGGCTCTGGTGGAAGGAACCGAGCCGCACTCCCCGTCGTACTACCCTGAGAAACATTACTGAGGTCAAAATTTCTGTAGGAGAGCCGCGCTTAATGAAACGTTTTGTGCTGTTGTGTGTTGTTTTGTCTTCCCTTCTTAGCTTTGCGCAGCGTCTGCCGGAACTGGCTCGCCCGGTCAACTACCAACTGACTTTCACTCCCGACTTCGAGAAGAACATCTTCGCCGGCCAGGAGACGATTTCGATCCAGGTTCTGAAGCCGACGGCGGAGATTGTGCTGAATGCGGTGGAGATTGATTTCCTGAGCGCGTCGATCACGAGCGCGGGCGGAACCCAGGAAGCAAAAGTCACTCTCGACAAAGACAAGCAAATGGCCACGCTCGCGGTGGCGAAGGCGCTCGCGACCGGACCGGCAACCATCCAGATTCAGTTCAACGGGCTGCTCAACGACCAGCTGCGCGGCTTCTATCTCGGCAAAGACGAGCAGGGCCGCAAGTATGCAGTCACGCAATTTGAGGCTACCGACGCGCGCCGGGCGTTTCCGTCGTTTGACGAGCCGGCCTACAAAGCAACCTTCGATGTCACCGTCATTGCCGACCAGCAGCACGTGGCCATTTCCAATGCCAAAGTTCTTAGCGACAAACCTGGTCCGGCGCCAGGCAAGCACACAGTAAAGTTTGCCACCTCGGCCAGGATGTCTTCCTATCTAGTGGCGATCGCGGTGGGCCAGTTCGAAGCACTCGAAGGCGAGGTGGACGGCATTCCGATTCGGGTGTGGGGGACTCCCGGCAAGAAACAACTGGGCGGTTTCGCGCTCGAGTCCGCGAAGTTCATCATGCACTACTACAACCAGTATTTTGGCATCAAGTATCCGTTCGAGAAGCTGGATCTGATCGGCTTGCCCGACTTCGCCGCGGGCGCGATGGAGAACACCGGGTGTATCACTTTCCGCGAGGTCATTCTGCTGATTGATGAGAAAAATGCATCCATCCGGCTGAAGCGCGGGGTCGCGGACGTCTTGTCGCATGAGATGGCGCATATGTGGTTCGGTGACCTGGTAACGATGCAGTGGTGGGACGACATCTGGCTCAACGAAGGTTTCGCCACCTGGATGTCTCCGAAGCCGGTGGCGGCCTGGAAGCCGGAGTGGCACGTGGAACTTGATACCGTGCGGGACACCATCACAGCGCAGGGCGTTGATTCCCTGCAACACACGCGCCCGATTCAGCAGGCTGCCGAAACGCCCGCGCAAATCCAGGAACTGTTCGACGGGATCGCCTACGGTAAGACGGCGGCCGTGCTGCGCATGCTGGAAGCCTATATCGGACCCGAGAGCTTCCGCGCCGGCGTCAACCAATACTTGAAGCAACACGCCTATGGCAATGCCACGGCGACGGATTTCTGGACCACTCTGGCCAAAGTCTCGGGCAAGCCCGTGGACCGCGTGATGGCGGCCTTTGTGCAACAGGCAGGAATGCCTTTTGTCGCGGTGCGCGCGGAATGTAAGGGTGGAGCAACGCAGGTGACGCTTCGCCAGCAACGCTATTTCGTCGACCGCGAACTTTTCAACCGCGAGGAATCCAAAGAACTCTGGCGGGTTCCCGTTTGCCTGAAGGAAGGCGGAGCTGCGGGCGCCGGAAAAACTTGCCGTCTGCTGACAAAGAAGGAAGCGCGCTTCCATCTCCGCGGCTGCGGGAACTGGACGTTGGCGAATGCCGGGGCCGAGGGTTTCTACGGCTCCGGATACGAAGCCGCGAATGTCCGCGCCATTGCGGCAGATTTGGAGAAAGGGCTGACGCCGGCCGAGCGGATCATGCTTCTGGGAGATGTCTGGGCGTCGGTACGCGTTGGACGACAGCCGGTCACCGACTATCTGGCGCTGGCGGAGGGGCTCCAGAATGAGACCAGCCGTCCGGTGATGAGCGAACTTCTGTCGCAGCTCGAAAATATCGGACACTACCTGACCTCAGACCACGACCAGCCGCAGTACGCGGCATGGGTGCGGCAACTGCTTGCGCCTTCCATCCGCCGGCTTGGATTCGAACCCAAGCCCGGCGAAAGCGAGGAGGACAAGCAGTTGCGTTCGCGCGTGCTGCAAGTGGCAGGCGGAACCGGTCAAGATCCGGAAGTGCTGGCCTGGGCGCGGAAGTGGACAGACCGGGCCCTCGCGAGCGACGGCGCGCTCGACAACACCGTTGCCGACACGGCGTTTTCATTGGCGGCGCGCGACGGCGACTCCGCGTTGTACGATCGCCTGATCGAAAAGCAAAAGCAGGGGAAGACTCCGGAAGACTTTTACGTTTACCTGGGCGCTCTCAACTCGTTCCGCGATCCGAAACTGATGGAGCGCAATTTGAAGCGCGCGCTCTCGCCGGAAGTCCGCAGCCAGGACGCGGTGGGAGTGATTTCCGACATCATGGACCTTCCCGCCGGAAGCACGCTGGCGTGGGACTTCATGAAGAGCCACTGGGACGAGATCGCGAAAATCAGCGGCGGATTTGCCGGCGCCGCAGGATTGGTCAATGCCGCATCGGCCTTTTGCAGCGCCGAGCAGGGCGAGCAGGTGCGGGAATTCTTCACCGCTCACAAAGTCCCAACCGCGGAACGCGGACTCCAGCAGTCGCTGGAGCGCATCCACAATTGCGCCGATCTGAAATCGCAGCAGGGCCCTCGCCTGGCGCAGTGGCTCAACGACCACGAGGTCCGGGTCGGGCAGTGAGTGCGAAGACCGATGGAGCCAACTTCCCTCGGATCTCTGGAGCCGATCGGGAGATCATATTGCGTTCTGTGCCGGCTCGCCTCGATTGAGCGAACGGTGCGCGGGTTGCTATAATTCTAGGGTTCCGCACGTTCCCCGCGCATCGGCCGTCTGGTTCGGGTATTCCGCCCGGCGACGGCAAACGGGACACGGTCACCCAGGCGCATCCAGGACTGGTTGGCAGTCGCCGTGCGCATCCGAAGTGGCCAGGTAGCTCAGGTGGTAGAGCGCAGCCCTGAAAAGGCTGGCGTCGGCGGTTCAACTCCGTCCCTGGCCACCATACTTCTCCGCCAAGAATGCCCTGAAGTACTTCCCCTTGGGCCGTCGTCCGGTCCGCGCTGACGATGGGTGCGTACAGCGGGTTGCACTCCTCTCGACGCGAGATGAGACCATAACGCTGGCCGTGTTTATAGACCAGCGACATGACCCGTCTCATCTGGTCGAGAGTTGGATTTTCCAGCAGTTCCTGTTCCTTCACAGCAGAAAACCACTCTTCGACTTCCAACGGCTGAATGGCCGCTTCCCGGACAGAATTGCCGCGAAGGTCCGCTCTTGACAATCGCGCAAAATGTATACTTTATACGGTACTAACACGATTTAGCGAAGATCGGCTCTTCTCTGGGGTGTTTCTTGGACGCTTTATCTCGACGCAGGCTACCGACGGCTGCCAGCCGTTTCCCGGTCCCTGCTGCCCCGCTCTACTTCAGACTGGGAGTGCTTGACACCGAATGAATCGAAACCTGCACGCCGCATTCGTTCTTTGTGTCGTTGTGGTTTGCCATCAACTGGGAGCGCAGACTGGCGCCGCCACGCCGGCTGCTTTTTCGGGAGTTCCGGCCCGTACTGGCATCTACGACCCGGCCCTCGACGTCAAAGTGGACGTCCTTCTGCGCAAGATGACGCTCGAGGAGAAGGTCGGCCAGTTGTCCCAATACTCAGCAGGCCAGCCGACAGGACCCGGTACCGGGCGGACGGACTACGAAGAGATGATCGGCAAGGGACAGATCGGGGCCTTGTTTAATATCGCGACGGCCCGCGAAACCAACGCCTACCAGCGCATTGCAGTTGAAAAGTCGCGCCTTAAAATCCCGATTCTGTTCGGATTGGACGTGATCCACGGTTTCCGTACCGAATTCCCCATCCCGCTGGGCCTGGCTTCAACCTGGGATCCGCTCCTGGTCGAGCAGGCAGCCCGCGTTGCGGCCCGCGAGGCATCCGCGAGCGGAATTCGTTGGACATTCTCGCCCATGGTGGACATCGCTCGGGACGCCCGATGGGGCCGCATGACCGAAGGTGCGGGGGAGGATCCTTTTCTAGGCTCAGCCATGGCCATTGCCTACGTTCGGGGCTATCAAGGCTCGCGTCTGGATGCGCCCGATAGCATCGCCGCCTGTGCGAAGCACTACGTTGGGTACGGGGCTGCCGAGGGCGGACGCGACTACAACACCACCGAGATCTCCGAGCACACGCTGCGGCAGTTCTATCTGCCTCCTTTTCATGCCGCAGTCAACGCTGGGGCGGCGAGCATCATGAGCGCCTTCAACTCCATTAACGGCGTTCCTGCCTCCGCCAATCCGTTTACGCTCAAACAGATTCTGCGCAAGGAATGGGGATTCCGGGGCCTCGTCGATAGCGATTGGACTTCGGTCGCCGAACTGATTCCCCATGGCATCGCCAACGACGGCGCCACGGCGGCGCGCAAAAGTTTTCTCGCGGGTGTTGATATGGACATGGCCAGCAGCCTCTATCACGATCACCTCGCCGAGTTGGTGCGTTCCGGCCAGGTACCGCAGGCAAATCTGGACGAGGCGGTCCGGCGCGTTTTGCGGGTCAAGTTCGCACTCGGCCTGTTCGAGCATCCTTATGCGGACGAAGCACGCGAAGCGGGAGCGATGCTTCAACCGGACAGCCTCTCGCTGGCGCGCAAGGCTGCGGAACGGTCTTTTGTTCTGCTCAAGAATTCTCCCGGACCCAATCATGCGCCCGTACTTCCGCTCTCCAAGGACGTTCGTGACATCGCCCTGATCGGGCCGCTCGCCGACGATCCCCCGAATATGTTGGGATCGTGGACCGGACTTGGCCGAGGAGAGGACGTGATCTCTTTTCACGCCGCGCTGGCCAAGCATGTGGGAGAGCAACATTTGTTTCACGTCAAGGGAGTTGGCATCACGGGCGGGTCGGATGCAGATCTGAATGCGGCGCTCGCGGCCGCCGGGAAAGCGGACGTGGTGATTCTGGCGCTGGGCGAAAACGCCGGGGAAATGACGGGCGAAGCCGCCTCGCGATCGAATCTTGGATTACCGGGACGCCAGCAGGAACTCCTGGAGAAAGTTGTTGCCACTGGCAAGCCGGTGGTGCTCATTCTTTTCAGCGGACGTCCGCTGACTCTGCCCTGGGCTTTCGAGCATGTTCCAGTGGTGCTGGCGGCATGGTTCCCCGGGATCCAGGCGGGACCGGCGTTGGTGCGCACACTTTACGGCGAGTCCAATCCGAGCGGAAAGCTGGTGGTCAGTTGGCCGCGCAGCGTGGGACAGGAGCCTCTTTACTACAACGCGCTTAATACCGGGCGCCCCGCGGACAAATTCGACCTGACCAAACCTCCCGAGGGTGGGGACGAAAAGTACGTCTCGCGCTATATCGACGAGCAGGATAGCCCGCAGTTCCCATTTGGTTACGGCCTTTCCTATACCAGCTTCCGTTACGGTCCAACGGAGGTGAGCGGGAAGCAACTCAAGGCATCGAGTATGAATACCGCTCTTGGGGACAGCGGCAAAGGCCGGCCGAAAACGCCGCTGACGGCCAGTGCTGAAGTGACCAACACGGGCTCGCGCCCCGGTGACGAAGTCGTGCAGCTCTACGTGCGGCTTCAGGGCACCAGCGTCGCTCAGCCGGTGCGCGCCTTAAAGGGATTTCAACGCGTCTCCCTGGCTCCGGGCCAGACGAAGAAAGTAACGTTCGTTCTGGAACCGGATGCGTTGGCACTCTGGAATGACCAGAGCCGCTTGGCCATCGAACCTGCCAAGGTGAGGGTCTGGATCAGTCCCGACTCGGCACACGGCTCGGAGGCTGAACTGGAGATCCTCCGGTAGAGGCTTATGCCGGCCACTGGACGAATCACGAGGCGTGAGTTGCTGCGTCTCTCGGCAAGCGGTCTTATGCTGGTTCCCTGGGCCGCCAGTGTAGGTGGCCATCGGCTTCGGCACACCGAGTCAGAAGACGCATCTCTCCGCTGCCCCGAGGTTCATTCACCAATCCTCAGTTCTGCTTGATGCCGACGCCCTCCACAATTGTGATGTAACGATCCAAAGGCAGGTCCGTGAATGTATCCACTCGTCCGCTTGGTTGTGGCCAGCGGATCTCGAGCTTGTCAATTTTGCTCCGCGCCCCGATCCCCAGCACCTCGCGTGGATCATGGGAAGAAAGATAGCTGCCGCCGCCGATCTTGAGTCGGGTGCGCCGCAAGTCCCCTGCTTGCCAGGTAATCCTCGCCCCGATTGCGTCCGGATTGCATTTCTTCCCGATCAGGCGCACTCCCAGCCAGTGGTTGCCATCTGCGGCCGTGTTCTTCAAGAGCACAGGCGGGCCGTCGTTGACCGCAACGAGGACGTCGACCGCGCCGTCGTTGTTGAAATCTCCGATGGCCATTCCACGCGCGGCGTAGCTCCCCGCAAACGCGGATCCTGCCGAGCCGCTCACATTTTCCAATCCCTTTCCCGTGTTGTGGAACAGCAGCAGCGGCTCTTCATACTTGACGTGGCTGGAATGGATCTCGATTTTGTCGTCGGGGTGGCCGTTGGCAACGAAAAGATCGAGGTTGCCGTCATTGTCGTAGTCGAAGAACTTCACGCCCCAGCC
>Ga0209726_10005604_pt1 | contig 15086 bp, 11 predicted proteins | sample Subgrocontami54m_FD_187453 | JGI IMG/M metagenome (GOLD analysis project Ga0209726, IMG submission 187453) | Subsurface groundwater microbial communities from S. Glens Falls, New York, USA - GMW46 contaminated, 5.4 m (SPAdes) (version 3) | ecosystem: Environmental > Aquatic > Deep subsurface >... | reverse complement strand
TCACAACGAGCCAAAAAAACCCCGTATACTGATACAGCCACGAACCAAGCAAGCTGCTTCCCTGACCCGCGATGTTGTGGAACGACATCAGAATAGCGAACATCGTCGCCTCGTACTTGGTCTTCTGGCATATCTTCGCAGCGATGGAAAGAGTCGGCACGAAGCTTATGTAACCCATGACAGCTCCTACGACACTCACCGCGATGGCAGTCGCCCCGTTGACAATCGCGAGAACTGCCGCGGTATTGACCGCCCAAATGAGCACGGAAACGTAAAGCAACTTCTTTATCGGCACATGGCTAAGAAACTTGGCAAACACGAGACATCCTACGATCTCGCCTACGCTGGCGATGCTCCCGAGCAGGCCCAAGAACTGTGGGCTAAAGTGAAGCACATCGCGCATCCGGAAAAAAAACGGGGTGCCATAGCTGGGACTGAACAGGCTCAAGACCATGAACAACGTCACCCACAAAAGCCGCTTATTGCCGACGAACTCGCGTATAGGCGCTATTAAAGCGCCCTTAAGCAACTGCAAAGCGCCTTGGGTCTTACCAAACGCAACCTTGCTTTCATTCAGCAATAACGCAAACGGCAACTGCATGGCGACGATCGGGACTTCCATCCAGAATATTTGGTACAACCCAGAGTGAGCCGCTAGCCAACCGCCAAGCCACGAGGAAGACCCCACACCAACAGCCCTGCTCCCCCAACTCAAATTCTGATACGCGTTCGTCTTCTTAAGATCCGTACTCCGCTGGACCACATAGCCGTCGATGATGACGTCCATCATGCAAGAAGCAACGCTCAACAGAAAAAACATACCCGTGTAATACCAAAAACTTGTGTGGTGCAACGCGGCAAGCGCTACCGAACACAAAATGGACAGGATTGAACTGGCAACTAAGTACGACTTGCGCCTGTAGCCAAATAACGGAAAGTTGTCGCTCACCGCCCCGTACAAAATCTTGAAGAACCACGGAATGGCTGCTATCGTCCCCATCAGTGTCATCTGGACGATGCTCCAATGGAGCGTCTCTTTTAAAAAGAGCGAAAACGCCAAACCGACAAGACCGAAGCCTTGCAAAAAATAAACAAGCGCAACCAACGCTTTGGTTTTATCCAGTCTCATATTCAATGATGTGGGTGGAAATAAAAAGAAAACCGAATAAGAAAAGCGGGATTTTACTTGGCATTCCCCTCTACGGGCGTCTTTGCCTCAGCGACAGGTGCCGGAGCTGCTGCCGTTGCCGCTTCAGTCTTGGCAACGGTTTCTTTTATGGCTGGCAACTCCGTTTTAGGCAACGCAGGGACCGCCGGCGCTTGGGGTTGCGTCATTTTGGATAAATTTCGCCTTTCCATCAACGACTTGCCGCGATGCGTCGACATGATTCCAAGCGTCAACGAAGTCAGGATAAAAATGACCGCGCATACTTCCGTCGCCCGCGTCATAAAAGCGTTGGTTTGGGTGCCCAGAATGCTCTGCGGCTGCCCTCCGGCGATGTCCGAAAGCCCGCCGCCGCGGCCGGCCTGCAAAAGAATGACCAAGATCAGGACCAAACACGCGATCACATGAAGAATCAAAATCAATATATACATGTTATCTCCTAACGATTATTTTCCGCCAAACGACTTGGCGGATCCGCCATGTTTTATGGCGGATACTGTATGGCTCGTTCCTCTCACGATCTCTGAAAACTGATCGACGTCAAGGCTCGCGCCGCCGACAAGCGCGCCGTCAATGTCGCCCTCGCCCATCAGGTTTGAAATATTATCCGGCTTGACGCTGCCTCCGTAAAGGATCCTCAAATGTTGCGCCACCTCATTGCCAAAGGCTTTGGAAATCTCTTTCCGGATAAACGCGTGGACCTCCTGGGCCTGTTCGGGAGTCGCGACCTTCCCGGTTCCGATCGCCCAAACCGGTTCGTACGCGATCACGAGTCTTCCCATTTCCTCCGGGCTGAAATTCATAAACCCGCCTTTCAATTGAGTCTCGATGACCTTGAATGTTTTCTTGGATTCACGTTCGCCAAGCGTCTCACCGACACACACGATCGGCGTCAGATGATTTTTAAGCGCGGCCTTTGTCTTTTTGTTGACCGTCTCGTCGGTTTCATGAAAAAACTGGCGCCGTTCGGAATGGCCGATGATCACATACTGAGCGCCCGCGTCTTTGATGAGACTCGCGGAGATCTCGCCGGTAAAAGCGCCCTTCTCCTCCCAGTAAATATCCTGGGCGCCCAGGCGGATATCGGATTCCATTAAAATTTCAGACACCTCGCTCAACGCGGTATACGGAGGGCAAACCACGATCTCAACATTTGGCAGGTCGCCGATCCGGCGCTTTAAGAGCATCACCAGCTCGATCGCTTCTTTGAGGGTCTTATTCAGTTTCCAGTTGCCCGCGATGATTGGTTTTCTTGAGCTGACCATAGGCCTATCGATCCTCCAATGCCGCCTGCCTGTCCGGCAGGCAGGCGATTCCCGGGAGCGTTTTTCCCTCGAGGTATTCCAGAGACGCGCCGCCGCCGGTCGAAATGTGGGACATCTTATCGGCCAAGCCAAAACCGATCACACATGCGGCCGTGTCTCCGCCGCCGATCACGGTCGTGGCGTCTTTTAACTTAGAAAGTTTTGTGGCGATCTCGAACGAACCTCTCGCGAACGGCCTCATTTCAAAAATCCCCATCGGTCCGTTCCAGATGACGGTCTTCGCGGCGTCCAACGCCTTGCTATAGGAACTGATCGTCCGGGGGCCGATGTCCACCCCGAGCCATCCGGCCGGAATGGAAGGGCCTTCGATGCGAGCCAGCGCGTTCTCGTCCACCTTTTGAACGCACACATGATCCACGGGCAGCATTATCTCCACCCGGCTTTGTTCGGCCTTGTCCAGAATGGTTTTGGCCAAATCCAATTTATCCTTTTCAAACCGAGAGGCGCCTATCTCAATGCCCTGAACTTTAAGAAAAGTATAGGCCATGGCTCCCCCGATCAATAACTTATCCACCTTTGGCAGGATATTCTCCACCACGCCTATCTTGTCGGACACCTTCGACCCGCCCAAGATCGCGACAAACGGCTTGCGCGGATTCTGCATCGCCTCGCCTAAGTATTGGATCTCCTTTTCAAGCAAAAGACCGGCGCCGGAAGGCAGAAACTTTGTGATCCCCTCGATCGAGGCGTGCGCCCGGTGACTTGAGCCAAACGCGTCATTGATATAAAGATCCCCGTTTTCGGCAAGCGCTTTGGAAAAACCCGGATCGTTTTTTTCTTCTTCCGGATGAAACCTCAAGTTTTCCAAAAGCGCAACCGAAAGCCCGCCCTTTAACTTGGAAAGCTCTTCTTTCACCCGCGGGCCGACGCAATCGGAACATTGCAGGACATCTATTTTCAACAATTCCGAAAGCCGCTTCGCCGCGGGCGCCAGACTCATCGAGGAAACGGATTTTCCCTCCGGCCGCCCGAGATGGCTCATCAAAATCAATTTCGCGCCATGGTCCAGCGCATATCGGATCGTAGGCAGGCTCGCTTGAATCCGGTTGTCGTCGGTAATGTTTAGATTCTTATCGAGCGGGACGTTGAAATCGACGCGAATCAGGACCCTTTTATTCCGGAGATCGAAATCTCTGATGGTCTTCTTCATTCCGTGACTTGCTTAACGGCGCGCTTCCACCGGCAAGGTTTTTCCGATAAACGCGCAAAGGTCAACGACGCGGTTGGAATAACCCCATTCGTTGTCATACCAGCTGAACACCTTGACAAACCGCTTATCAATGACATTGGTTAGCTCGGCGTCGACAATGGAGGACTTGGGGTTGTTGGCGAAATCCTTTGAGACGAGGGGCTCCGTGCAAAGCTCGAGGATCCCCTTCATCTTGCCTTGAGAATATTCCTTGAAAACCGCGTTGATCTCTTCCTTGGTCGTGTCTTTTTCCAGTTCACAGGTCAGATCCACGAGCGAGACATTGGGGGTCGGGACGCGGATTGCGACGCCGTCCATCTTGCCTTTCAGCTCCGGAATGACAAGGCCGATGGCTTTGGCGGCGCCGGTAGACGTCGGGATCATGGAAAGTGCCGCGGCACGGGAACGCCTGAGATCTTTATGCGCGAGATCCAGCACGCGCTGATCATTCGTATAAGAATGGATGGTGGTCATGAAACCCCGCTTGATCCCAAACTTGTCCAAAAGGACCTTGGCGACCGGCGCCAGACAGTTCGTCGTGCAAGAGGCGTTTGAGACAACATGGTGCTTCAATGGGTCGTATTTTTCCTGGTTCACGCCCAAGACGATCGTGATGTCCTCATTTTTAGCCGGCGCGGAAATGATCACTTTTTTGGCGCCGCCCTTCGTAATATGAACCTCGGCTTTTTCTTTATCGGTAAAAACTCCGGTCGATTCCACCACGATATCCACTCCCAAATCCCCCCAGGGGATCTGCGCCGGATCTTTATAATTTAAAACCTTGAGAAGCTTGCCGTTGACACTCAGCGAGTCGCCTTCCACTTTCACCTGGCCGCTGAACGTCCCCAGAATGGAGTCATATTTCAACAAATAGGCGTGTGCCTCCAAAGGCACGGGCAAGTCATTCACCGCGACAAATTCCATTTCCTTGTTGTTGACGCCCGCGCGGAAGATATTGCGCCCGATACGGCCAAACCCGTTAATTCCGACTCTGATTGCCATGACAAAAACCTCCTAAATGAGCACCGGACTTACGCGACTGATAAGGAGCGTCAAGTCCACCGTGCGAATTTATCCCAAAGGAGTCACCCAAGTGACGACGTGGGATCTCAAACCTTGCCTTCAAAAATTTGAACTTTTTATTATAACTTTTTGGTTGGAAGGTGTCAAAGAAAACTCTAGACGTCAGTATTCTTTGTGCAAAAGTGACACGGCGCGTTTGGCCTCCGGAAAATTCGGGTCAATTTGAAGCGCCTTTCTCCAACACTCTTCCGCCTTTTCCAACTCTTTCACCCGATAATAAATAAGCCCTAAATTGGTGTAAGCTCTTGCACTTCTTGGGTTTAGATTGATGGATATTTTGAATTCCTCGAAAGCCTTCCGGTCGTCTCCCATTTTTCCATAGATCATGCCGAGATTATTGTGGGCCTGTGAGGAATTCGGCTTTAATTCGAGCGCTTTTAAGAAACAGGTTTTCGCCTGTTCCAGATCTCCTTGCTGGTCATACCAGAATCCCAAATTATTATAGGCCTGGGCGTTATTCGGGTTGTCCGCAAGAGACCTCAAATAAAACTCCTTGGCCTTGTCATGGTTCCCGAGCTTGGTCTGAACAGTCCCCATGGCAAGATTCGCCTTATAGGAATCAGGCTCGATCGCAAGCGCTTTTTGGTAAAGCTCGGTCGCCCGCTCAAAGTCCTTTTTCTGCTGATAAATATCGCCCGTGTTGACGTAGTCTCTCACCCAATCCGTTGCGACCAGAGGCAGCCGGGTCGCCCAAGCCCCGAGCGCCAAAACCAAACAATAAAAAAAGACTTGAGGCCAAGCCCTGTTTTTAATCCGGTCGAAAAGATCCATCACGCCCGCGGCGGCAATGACGAAGAAAACGCTTAAAAGCGGCAAACGGTACCGGGCATTAATAAAAAAAGCGGCCAGGCCCAGCAAATACGAAATAATCCAAGCAACCGTCAAAAAACGATGGCGGATCGTTTTGATCGAAACAACGAGCCCCAAGATCACGAGCGGTCCCAGGACCGAGAACCCAAGCCAGGGAAATCTTAAAATCGGATTAAAATTTTTTCCGAACAGGTAATCGTCCACGTCGGAGATTTCATTCACTGAAAAGAACAACAGCGTCTTACGGACAGAAAGCTCTAAAAACTTTGACGGGTTTTGCCGGATAAATTCCCAGGCCCTGTCTGACCAGTAGCGGGAAACCTCCGACGCCTTAAGACTTTTCCCAAGCGCCTTTTCCGCGATGGCCCTGGAGTCCTCTATCTGCGCTTCCACGTTGCTTCCGGATCCCTCCGGCGCCACAAAAACCCCTTCCGATTTTGGGTTATTGCCGATGTAAAAATTAAAACCCGAATGAGAGGTTAAAAATACCCTGTCTTTGCCGTAAATCATATTGTGGGCCGATACCGGCGCCACGATCAGTAAAAAAGAGGCCAGACACGCTGCCAAAGGTAAAAACCGCTTTTGCGTTGACCGGGTTTCTTTCAGGAACGCGGCGATAAAAAAAATCGGGAGGAATAATAGAATTCCCGCCTTTGTCAGGGCCGCCAAACCGAAGAGCGCGCCCAAGAGCAGTCCTTTTTTGACGCTGGGCCGATCGGCGAAAAGACAGGACACATAAAAAGCGCCCGCGTAGAGCGGCAAGCTGAGCGCTTCCGGGATAAAGATCTGCTCATGAAAAAACAAAGGCCCGTAAAAAACCGCGAGCGTCGCCGCTAAGAGGCCCGTTTTTTTGGAGACGAGTTTTTCGCCGATCTTATAAATGAAAAATAAAGTGACGACCCCCAAAAATGCCTGGATCAGCTTGACCGCAAAAACAGAGCTGTGAAACAGCTTGTAACAGAGCGCGAGGAAAAAGGGATACAGAGGCAATCCGTAAAAGACCGGATCGCCGATAAAATCACCGTTCAGAATTTTAAGCGCCCATTGGTGGTAATAGGCGGGGTCGAGCAAAAGCGGCTCATAAAACGGGCTTTGCCGGCTGAAAACCAGATACAGGATCTTAATAAAAAGTCCGAGGCCGAGAATCGGCCAAAGAAGAGCAGTGACGGCGTTTGAAGGTTCTGCGGCTTTCTTGGAAGGCGGCGGCCGGCGGGCCTTATTTTTTTTGGACATGACGCTTACTGAACGGTGTCAAATAAGATGGTCACGTTGAAAGAGATCTTCTGAAGCTCCAGCTCCTTTGGAAACGGCGCAAATGGGACCGATTCTTTGATGCAGTCGACGGCAAAGTTCCGAACGGCCGGATCGGCATTTGACTCTTTCGGAATGATCGCCACATTTTCCAAACCGCCGGCGGCTCTTAAAACAAAAATGAGCGAGACGGCCCCCTGCCCCGGGTTCTCGCGAGAATATTTCTTTTTGACAGTCTCGTTTATTCTCCGCTTGATCGTCTCAAAATACCCTAAAAAAACCTTGCCGCTCTGCGGATCCACCAAAAGTTCCGCGCTGTTTCGAACCGCCGGCTTCGGTTTGGCAGGAGGCGCGTATTGGATTTGCCGGACCTTGGGCGTCGTGACGGCGACTCCTTTGTTCGGGGCTAAAACGGCTGGTTTGGACACCGGCTTCGGTTGGACAGGGTCTGCCGTTTTGGGGTAGATGACGTATGAAATCATCACCGCCTCATTTTCCGCGCGATCAGCTTTCGGCCCGTGCGCGGAAAAAGGCACCGCCACCACGGCGGCATGCACGAGTAGCGACGCGGTAAGCGCGATCAGTGGTCCTTTGAACGGCATCATAGATACTCATATTATAAGTCATAAATTTCTAAATATCCATTTTGAATCCAACCTCCAGATAATGGGTCGGCGCCGGGTTAAAATTGACCGTATCCACCCCGTTGGAGGTCACAAACGAGCTGTATTCCTCTCCCAAGATATTTTGCGCCCTAAAGAACACCTCCCAGTGATCTTGGCGGTAAGACACCCGGCCTCCCAGCGTCCAATAGTCTTTGACCGGAAACAGGTTATTGAAATCATTGAGCGCAAATTGATTATGAACGCCGGTGGCCTCGGCTGAGATCATCCAATGCGGATCCGGCTGGAAAAGGAGGCCGCCGGACCAATGCGATTCGGGCACCAGCGGAATGTCTTTCTCATCGAAAGGGCCGTTATCAAACCGAGCCTGCGCGTAAGTGTAGTTAAAGAACAGCTGCAGTTTGTCGGCCACCGCGACCTCACCGGCGATTTCAACGCCTTGCCGGATCGTGTCAAAATTCTCGTTAAGGTTGGAAATATCGTTGAATAATATTTCCTTTTTTGTCTCGATGTAGAAATAATCCGCGCGCACGGAGCCGAAGGTCGGGTGGGCGTAACGCAGGCCCGTTTCATAGTGCCGCGCTACCTGAGGATCCAGGTTGGGGTTGGGAGAAAAAAGATTCGGCGTCTCGAAGATCAGCGCATTCGAATCGGGAACTTTGAACGACTCGGCGAAACTCCCGTAAGCTCCCAACGCCTCCCAAATCTTAAACTCCACCCCCGCCTTGGGGCTGGTGTGCCCCGTCGTTTTTCTCTTCTGGAGATTGGGGGACAACAGATCGTAAATATTCCAATCGATCGTATCCTGACGCAAACCTGATTCCAAGATCAGCCGGTCCCACAAAATAGTCTGATTTTGGATAAAGGTTCCCGTCATCCGCCTGTCAATGGAACGGTCAGACCGGAAGGGCCCGAAAGAAAAACTGTTAAAAGAATTAGGGTTGTGAATGTCGTCCGTCGACCATTCAAATCCCCCGGTAAAATTACTTTCATACCTTTCACCTTTCAAGCGGCGGGCGGCCTGAAGCACATTGGAAAATGTCTCGGTGCCGATGTCGCTGACATTGGTGCCGCCAAAAAAACCGCCGAAACTCTGCACCGAATCCTGGTCTCTCAAGCGGTAGCCGGCAAGATCCGAAAGCTCCACGCCGATCGGCTCGATAAAATAATCGACCCGAACGCCGTTTTGCACCAGCCGGTCGCGGAACGCGTCTCCAAACTGGCCTTCGGGATCTTTTTGCCGGCGGTTCTGCGCGACTTCCTGGGCCGTGAGCGGCCCCGGGATCCCGGTCGTATTGTCGGCGAAATAAAAAGAATTTTCCACCGTGATCAAATCCGTGACGGGGATCCTGACCTTCGCCAAGGTGCTCACGCCTTCGTGGTCCGCGTTCTGACGGTAGCCATCGGTCGTGAGATACCGGCCGCCGATATAAAATCCGACGCCATTCACCGTGCCGCTGGTTTCCGCGAAGTTTTTAATTGTCTGGAAATCTCCGAAGGTATTTTCGGTGCTGATCTTTAATTCTTTCGTAGGTTCTTTCGTTTTTAACTGAATGACCCCCGAAAAAGCGCCTTCTCCATAAACCGTGGATCCTCCCCCGCGCTGGATCTCGATACGGCTTAAGTATTCCGCAGGGTAAAGATGCCAGGTCACCGAGTTGTCGAACGGCTCCACTTCTCTCAGCCCGTCGAAAAGCACCAAGGCCTGTTTGGCCTCGCCCCCGAAGCTTCTTAAATCCACGCGCGCATCAAGCCCCTGGCCGATATCATCGGTGTAAGTCACCCCTTCCTGATGGGTTAAGATATTCGGCACATCGTTTGACGCATTGTCTTTGATCTGTTTCTCGCCGATGATCGTGACGTTATGAGGGAGGTCGGTCGCGATCGCCTCGCTTCTTTCGGAAGGCACGCGCGCGGAAGAAACCTTGATCTCGCCTAAATTGAATATCTTTTCGGTAAGCGCCCGGTCGGTGTTCTGAATCGTGTCCAAAGGAAGATTGAGAAGATCGTTCAGGAAATTTTTCCCGGATGATTTTCCTTTGTCTTCTTCGGCGGAATATCCGACAGAAATTACGACAGAAAATAAAACCAGCACAACCAACAACGTTTTTAAATAGCGAGTGTTCATGGGATGTCCTTTAAAAAAAGAACCCCCGCCGCTTTGCTTTGTGGAGCAAAACGACGGGGGTTCCGGTCCTGGATTTCTGGCCCCCAAAAGAAAAAAATTAGCGCTTCTTTCGGCCTCGGAAAGAAACGAATTTTTCTTATCTAAGATAGGGCAGGTCTTCTGACTTCCCATCCCCTTTGGCTCGCCTTCCCATCCGCCGGAGGCGGACAGTGGCCTACTTCCTTGCCAAAGAGTCCCTTTATTTAAAATAAAGGAGGGTCACAGCGGCGGGACCGTAGCCGATTTTAACGGCTTTCCCTTTTCATATCCGGTTATGGATAACCACTATCTTTGTTTAAGATTCAATTGTCAGAGCGTAGTTTATTCTTCGGAGCGCGTCTTGTCAAGTACTGAAAAATAAATTTAAAAAAACGCAGCGTGTCTTTGAAAGGATGGACGCTGCTTGTCTCGCCGGCGTAAACGGATCGAATGGGGATCGAGCCGATCCGGTAACCGCACCGGGCCGCCTCGAGCAGGATTTCGGATTCGATTTCAAACCGGGTGGTATGAAGCTCCATTTTTTCCAATACTTCGCGCTTCATCGCGCGATAACCGCACTGGGTGTCCGGAATCCATTGCCCTGCCAGAAAAGAAAGCATCCACGACATCACACGATTGGTCGCGCGGCGGATCCAGGGCATGTCTTTCGGATCCCGCATGCGGTTTCCCACGACCACCTCGTGTTTATTTTCATTGAGCGCACGGACAAACGCCTCAAGGTCGTTGGGGGCATGCTGGCCGTCCGCGTCCATCATGATGAGGCCCAAATAATTCTTGTTAAGAAACCATTCAAAACCCTGCCGGATGGCGCTGCCTTTGCCGCGATTGACGGCGGTCGTTAAAACAGAGACGCCAAGCGTCCGGACCTGCTGAACCGTGCCGTCGCTTGACGCGTCGTCCACGACCAAAACAGGGAAACCCAGACTCCGTGTCTCTTGAACGACCTGGAGGATGTGTTTTTCTTCATTGTAGGCGGGGATCAGAACCAACAGCTGATCGCGGGTCAAATCGGCCATTGAGGAAGCGCGCCGAGTCAGGCGGTCTAGTCCTTTGTATCCAAAAGCTTTTTGATCTTCTTGAGCGCTGTCTTGATCCGGCCCGTGTCCTCGACGAGCGCAAATCTGACAAACCCTTCGCCATATTCTCCAAAGCCGGTACCCGGCGCTACCGCCACGCCGATCTCGTCCACCAGAAGCGTCGCGAACTCAAGTGCCGTGAGCGCCGAATATTTCGCCGGAATCCTCGTCCACACATAAAAGGTGGCCTTGGGTTTCTCGGTTTTCCATCCTATCTCGTTCAGGCCGTCCACCAGCACGTCTCTTCTTTCCTGGTAAAGCTTGATCATCTTCGCCACATGGTCTTGCGGCCCTTCCAGAGCCGCGATGGCCGCTTCTTGGACCGCCCGGAAAATACCAAAATCAAGATAACTTTTGGTTTTATTTAAGGTTTTTAAGATCGCGGCGTTCCCGACGACAAAGCCGATCCGCCATCCCGCCATGTTGTAAGATTTGGACAAGGTGTGAAATTCAATACCGTTGTCCCTGGCTTCTTTCACCTCCAGATAGCTATGCGCTTTATACCCGTCGAACACAATGTCCGAGTAGGTGCAATCATGCGCGACGATGATATTTTTTCCGTGCGCCCATTTACTCACCTTTTCGAAAAACTTCATGTCGCAGACCGCTCCCGTCGGATTATGCGGATAGCTGATGAACATGAGCTTGGCCATCCGGACCACTTCCTTGGGAATCGACTCAAGGTCCGGCAGAAACCCTTTCTCAGGAACAATGGGAATGGTGTAAAGAATCCCTCCGGCGATGATGACGCCGTTAAAATGGACCGGGTAAGCGGGACTTGGCACGATCGCGATATCATCGTTGTTTAAAAAGGCCAGGCACAGATGCGCGATGCCTTCTTTCGACCCGATCAAAGGCAACACCTCGGAATCCGGATCGAGCGTCACTCCGAACCTTCCTTTATACCAATGGGCGATGGCCTGTCGGAGCCGCTTTTCCACGTCCCCGTCGGGCCTCGAATAACGGTGATTTTCCGTCAGGTGCGCGGCCTCGCATAATTTTTCCACCACGTGCGGCGGGGCAGGCTGATCGGGGCTTCCCATTCCGAAATCGATCACGTCAACGCCCTTCTCGCGGGCGCGTTTTTTTAACTCATCAATGATCGTGAATAAATATAAAGGCAGACGCTTCAGGCGATTTGCTTCTTGCATTCTCTTGTTTCCTCCCGTAATAAAGTTTTGAGCCTTTCGAAAGATTCTTTGGCGTGAAAGGAGCTTCTCACAAAAGGAGCGCTCTCCACCCACGTGAATCCCATCCGAATGGCTTCTTTCTTGTAATGTTCGAATACGTCCGGATGAATGTATTCCTCGACCGGAAGCCCCAAGGCGCTCGACTGCAAATATTGCCCCAAGGTCAACATGTCGCATCCGACGCTTCTTAAATCCCGCAAAACCGAAAAGACCTCTTCCCCGGTCTCCCCGAGCCCCAGCATTAGCCCGCTTTTTGTAAGGATCTTGTCCGATAAATTCCGGATCTCGTTAAAAATCTGAAGCGTTTTTTCATAATTCCCTTGAGGCCTGACGCGCTTGTAAAGGCGCGGGACCGTTTCGGTATTATGATTAAAAATATCAGGGCCGGCGTTCACGAGGAGCCGGACCGCCGTTTTTTGAGTTTTTCTGAAATCGGGCGTTAAAATTTCTATGATAATGCCTAGCGAGACCTTTTTGATCTCTTCGATCACGTCCACAAAATGCCCCGCTCCCTCATCCTCAAGGTCATCCCGATTGACGGAAGTGACGACGACATGCTGAAGTCTGAGCCGTCGGACCGCCTCTCCCACCCGCTTTGGCTCATTCGCATCCAGCGATTCAGGGCGGCCCGTGCTCACCGAGCAAAAACCGCAGCTGCGCGTGCAGATATCACCCAGGATCATGAACGTCGCCGTCTTTTGCGAATAACACTCGTCGCGGTTCGGGCATCTTCCGCTTTCACAGATCGTATGAAGCCCCAGCTCCTTTAGCAGCGAGTCGGTTCGAGCCGCTTCATGGCCCGGCACCAGGCGCTTATTGAGCCACTCTGGCAAACGTCTAGGCATAGTGAAGCCCTTCCTTAAAAAAGAGATGCGCGGCTTCCACCACGGCCTCAGAAGCGCTGGGATGCGGTGCCGTGTGACTTCTAAGATCCGCCACGCTTAACCCATGTTTAATCGCCAAAGAAATCATGTTGATAAGGTCCGAAGCGCCGTCCCCCACGATCACACCGCCCAGCACCTTGTTGGTTTTCGCGTGGCCGATAATTTTAACAAACCCCTCGGTCTCGGCTTTGGCGTGCGCACGGCCAAGCGCGGCAAATGAAAACCGGCCGATCTCATAGGGAATATTTTGAGCCGCGGCCTTCTCTTCATTCAAACCGACTTCCGCGACCTCCGGATACGTATAAACCACCGACGGAACCGTGCTGTAATCCAACGCCTCTTTCGTTTTTCCGGCCAGGCGCGCCGCCGTCATATAACCCTCATAAGAAGCGGCGTGCGCCATCATCAGTTTTCCGGTCACGTCTCCGATCGCATAAATCGAATCTACTTTGGTTTTTAAAGAGGCGTCCGTCGCGACCGCTTTTTTCTCGTTCAACGAAACCCCTAAAGCTTCCAACCCCATCCCGGAAGTATTGGCGATCCGCCCCACCGAAAGAAGGACCGCATCTACGGTGTCCGATTTTCCGCTTTTGAGCTCAAGACGGATGCCCTCTTTGGACTCCGTCGCCTTAAGAAGACTGTCGGCGGTGAACACTTCCACTCCTTTCGCGATAAGCGTTCTTCTGATCGCAGAGCCGGCATCGCGATCCATTCCGGGCAAAAGTCTCTCCTGGGCTTCAACCAGGAGGACGCGGCAGCCAAGCCCGCGAAAAACCAAAGCAAACTCACAGCCCTCCGGCCCTCCTCCGAGGATCAAAAGCGACCCCGGGACCGTCTGAAGGGAAAGAGCTTCTTCGCTTGTAAGAACTTTTTTACACTCTTTTATTCCGAGATCTATTTTTTTTGCGGAAGAACCCGTCGCCAAGATCAACTTCGACGCGGAGTAAATTTCTTTCCCCACCTGCACCTGGGTCGGGCTGATAAACCGGCCAAACCCATTCACCCGAAAAACTTTTCTTTTTTCGCAAAGCACCTCAAGGCCTTGCCGCATCTTGAGCACGACTTCGTCTTTTTTCTGAAAGAGCCTACGGGCATTCCATCGCGGGGTTGCGCCCAGTTCGATCCCCCAATCAGAGGCCTTTTCCAGCTTGGAATAAAACTCCGTGCCCGCCAACAGCGTCTTGGAAGGGATGCATCCCTTATTGAGACAAACGCCCCCCAAAAACTCGTTCTCGACCAAACAAACCTTGAGGCCTAATTGGGCGCCGCGAAGCGCCGCAACATACCCTCCGGGGCCTCCGCCCAACACCAGAAGGTCGAAAGAAGAGGTCATTTAAGCGCTTTGATAATTGCGTCGGCCATCTGGCTGGTCCCCACGGCCGTCGAATCGTTTCGATCGGATTTTAGATCGTAGGTGACAAAACGGCCTTCTTTTAATACTTTCGCAACCGCGTTTTCCAAACGCTCTCCCGCTTTGGTTTCGCCGATATGTTTCAGCATCAGCGCGCCGGACAAGATCATCGCAGTGGGGTTGGCCTTATTCATCCCTTTATATTTGGGGGCGCTGCCGTGAGTCGCCTCGAATAACGCGATTTTGTCCCCAATATTGGCCCCCGGAGCGACGCCAAGCCCTCCGATCAGCCCCGCGCAAAGATCGGATAAGATATCGCCATAAAGATTCGGTAAGACCAACACGTCATATTCATTGGGCCGCTGAACCAGCTGCATGCACATGTTATCCACGATCCGGTCTTCGAATAAAATTTTTCCTTCGTACTCCTTGGCCACTTCCCGGGCGGTTTTGAGAAACAGCCCGTCGGTGCATTTCATGATGTTGGCCTTGTGGACGGCGGTGACTTTCTTGCGATGGTTTTTAATCGCCGTTTCAAACGCGTACCGCACGATCCGCGCCGACGCCTTCTCGGAAATAGGTTTGATGCTGATGGCGGGATCCGGGTTAAATTTTGCCTTGGGGTTCAGCGCCTTGATCTTCTCAAGCAGCGCGTTGCACTCGGGCGTTTTGGCCTCAAACTCGATCCCCGCATAAAGATCTTCCGTATTTTCCCGCACGATGATCAGGTCAATCGCGGAATAAGGACTTTGAATGCCCGGGTAAAGTTTGCAAGGCCTCAAACACGCGTAAAGATCGAGTTCTTTTCTTAAAGCGACGTTGACCGAACGAAACCCCGAGCCGATCGGGGTCGTCACGGGGCCTTTGATCGCCACTTTGTTCCGCCGGATGGACTCAAGCACCTCTTCGGGAAGCGGCGTTCCTTTTTTTTCCATCACCTCGCTGCCTGCCTGCACCGTTTCCCATTCGATC
>Ga0209726_10005603_pt1 | contig 15087 bp, 16 predicted proteins | sample Subgrocontami54m_FD_187453 | JGI IMG/M metagenome (GOLD analysis project Ga0209726, IMG submission 187453) | Subsurface groundwater microbial communities from S. Glens Falls, New York, USA - GMW46 contaminated, 5.4 m (SPAdes) (version 3) | ecosystem: Environmental > Aquatic > Deep subsurface >... | reverse complement strand
TCGATGCTCCGCACATCTGCGGGTGCTGAATCCCATCCGCCTTCTTGGCTTTCACCTGTACGGCGATGTTCGCAGCACGCAACTCCTTCTCCATTTCGCCCAGTGACACGGGTCTACCCATGTCACATTGCAGGCTTCCGTCATACTTCGCGACTTCGATCGAGGGACCACCATAAACCCAGGGTTGAAATCTCTTGACTCCTTGTGGGTCGGCTGGTATTCGCGGAAGATCGTCTGTGGCTATTTCATATACGTTCGCCATACCGGTCGGGGCGCCGCACAGAGCTATGATGAAACCCGAAACGACTGTCTTCTCGCTTGAGAGTATTTTGATGTTTACGGCCGCTAGCTCCTTCGCCATTTCATCCAAGGGCACGGCCTGCCCCATTCCGCATTGAAGACTGCCGTCATAGCGAAATACCTTTACAGTGTCAGCCGAGAACACGGTCCCAGTCATCACGCCACTTAGTCCTGCAGCCAGTGTAAGGAGTCGCCAGGTTCGCATCGCTTTCAGCCCTCCCTGTCTGTCGTCAGCACCCGTGGGACCCCCTCAAGCCGCAAAAGCCAGGACGGCCTCGTCGTGACTCCTCCCGCCGGTGGATGGGGCGGAGTCACGGACTCGGCGCCCCGAGGCACGGCATCGTTTTCCGCTAACTCCTCAGTCGGATAGGTCATTGCGGCTTATTTTTGGCCCGCGCTTTTGCCCATCGCGCTTGAGCTGCCTTCTTCAGCGGCTTTCGCTTGCGAGGATTTACCGTCAGGAACCATGAGAACGCCCATCTCGGTCCGGGAGTGTGCGACAGAATCGCCGCGGAGCTGTGCCCGCACTCAATGCATCACTCGCCCCGACTTGCCGCGCAGGCATCGCGCTCATGGTCGCAGGCAGGGACTTCCTTGCAATAGACGCACATGAAAGGCTCCTCGGGTCAGGGACTATGGAGCGTCTGTCGGAATGCCCCTTTGGCCTCCTTCATCGATTGGGAGCCCCGAGGCAGGGCATCGTCTTCTGGCAGCGGGCACAGATGAATGTCGGCAGGTAGTTGATCGCGCCCGGAGTCTTGAACATCTTGTCCATTGCCCGCTCCGTCTCTGACTGGCGCCAGCCTGGATGCAGGCGTTCCAGCGTCATCGTGACGAGGCACGGTAAGCAAACAAACTTGCCTTGGTACTTGTCGCCCCGAAGGATGCCGCCAACGGCACGGCGGACGAAGTCTTCGGTGCTGTAGGTCATCGAGGCTTCCTCCTCGCCCAGCGATCCTCGGCTGCTTGTCGCGCGCGCTCGTGCCGCTCTTCTGCGGTGAGCACCGTGGCGCGGGCCTTCCCGCCACGGCTCGCAGATCGTCTGAGGTAGGCGGCGAGCGCCTTCGGCGACGTGCTGGCCGACCCGCTTGCGGCTCAAGGCTCCCCCCGTGGGTGAAGAACAGTGACCTGCCCCCGGATGTTGTGCGAGCCGCCATGTTAGTCGAACCCCGCCTGTGGCCCTCAGCCTAGCGCAAGACGGGAGGGCCCGGGGCACTCAGGAGTGGGGAGGGGCCAGAGTCTTCCGGGGACTCCGCCTCTGCGTCGGGTACACGCGTGGATTGCCACGCCACCAGCTGCCAGCGATCCTGCGCCTTGACGTACACCGCAAGGTAACGAATACGAAAGCGCGCGTCTTGACCGCGCGCTGTGATCTCCATGCGCGCCGTGCCGGTCACAATCCCTGCCCCGCCGTAGACACGGACCGAGCGGGCTTCCGGGATGATGGACTTATAGCTGAGCTGTCCAAGCGTGAGGGAGCCGAGAAACTGCGCTTTCGTGTCGTGCACACCACTGGTATGCGTGTACGTCAGATGGTCGGAGAGGCCCATTCTGAGCGCCGCCACGTCACCCCGGACCATTGCCTTGAATCGCCGATCGTCGCATTGCATGATGTCGCGTTCGTCATCTGAATCTGCCATTGCCCCGCCCCCGGCCGTTGCGGCCAGCCCCTTCCCGACGGGTTGCGTGGATTCGGGGTGAGCCCGCCGTGGCGGCTTGGGCGCGGAGGCGCCCTTCTCGCCTGCCTCATTGTAACGCTCCAGACTGCGCCGCGGATCCCTGTCCACGCCTTCTGCATCCGGCGCTTGTCGCATGCGGGTGCGAGCCGATCCGGATTGATCCCGCTACTCGGCAATGACCTCATGGCCGGCCCTTCAGGACGTACATGATAAGGCTCAAGCGCACGTACCAGTCTCATTTCTTCATAAGAAGTTCAAGCCCATCGGCGCAGGCTCGGGCTACAGCATAGCCAGCCTTTTCTTGCCCGGGCATCTTATCCCAGCCACCCTTTTCAATGGCTTCAGCTCTCTGCCAGCCACTGACTTCCTCGAGGGCTTTGAGTTTCTCTTCATGCTTCGGTTGCTTTATAAATTGGGCGACGCAGATCGCCGCCTGACTCGCCAAGACCGCCTCTTTGGTCTTCGTTTGGGTCGTGCCGGAGGTTGTCCAGCCACCCCACGCAAAGCCGATGATCATGGCGATGACGGCCCCACAAATAAGGCCCCACACTCCATACTTCATCTTCGCTGCCGTCTCTGGCTTCATTGACAAGACCCCCTGAAGTAAGCCCTCTAGGCCACTCTGACCACACCGTGGATCTCAGACCGAACCAGCTTTACCAGCGATCCTTCGCGATCGAGATCCCTTCGATATAAAGAACAAAGCCTGATACTCGAGCCCTCTCCGAGTCTGACGTGTTGATTCGGTACACGTTTTTCGTGCCCGTCGATGCTCCGCACATCTGCGGGTGTTGAATCCCATCCGCCTTCTTGGCTTTCGCCTGTACGGCCCCTCGGGGCGGGTTCAGGCTATGTCTCCTTTCGCGCCGCGTGACAGTCCGCAATGAAGGTTTCCACGGCGTCCGTCGTCAGCACCGGTGGGACTCCGCGAGGCTCTCCGGAACCGATGGTTCGCCGCTGAGTTCACCCGGGGTGCCCTGCATCACCGTGCCCCGATTGTAGCGAACGGGTGGCCCTGTATCGGGGTCTTCTGCCGGGCGCGTCAATCAGGACTTGCGCGACGTCTGAGAAAAGAACGTGCTCACCAGCGGGCGAAGCGCCTTATTGCCGCACCGGGGGCATGCGACCTTGGCCTTGGTGTGCTCGCTGATTGAGAGGGTGACTCGTACGTCACGCTTGCACTTGTCACAGTGGTACTCGTAGGCAGGCATGGCTGGCCCTCCCGTGGCTTCGAACTCGATTGATAGTCCGACGACCTGTTCTCGAGTGGCAAAGGTACAGCACATTGCATGCTACCGCTAGCCGCACTGCGCTATCGGAACGCTGGCGGCCCATTCCTCGCCCTCCCCGTCGCTGCTGCTGCAGCGGATGCGGTGATTGAGTGCTAGGCTGCAAGGCACTCAGGGGCAGGTTTGCCCGGGTGGTCCAGCGCGGGAGGCCCGCGCGAATCGGACAGGAGGATCCCCGTGGAACTCGTCAGCCGGATGATGGACGGATCGATCTCCTACGATCCCCAGGCTCGACTGGAACCCGTTTTGTCCGGGGCCACAGTCAAGCAGGGGGACAAGATCGAGCGGCTCAAGGAAGTCCGGATTTTTGAGGCATGCAGCCAGCGGCAACTCCGGAGCATCGCCAGGATCGCACGGGTCTTTGACGCCCCGGCCGGCACCATGCTTACCCGTGTTGACGAGCCCGGCGACGAGTTCTTTCTCATCCTCGACGGAACCGCGAGCGTCGACGTGGCCACGGAGACGCGAGTGCCTCTGCGGCCCGGAGCGTTCTTCGGCGAGATGAGCCTGCTGGATGGAGGCCCTCGCTCGGCCACAATCGTCGCGGAGACACCGGTCCGCCTCCTCGTGATCAGCCGCCGAAACTTCTCAGTGCTTCTCAAAGAGGGGCCCGGGCTCACCCAAACGCTCTTGGTGACGCTCTCACGGCGCGTCCGGCAGGCCGAAGAGCGTGCGGAACGTATGGGGGGGGGCGCGTCGGCTGGGTTATGAGGCGAGGGCGGCACCCCACGTACGCACCAGGGGCAACAAAAGCCGTTGACGTTGGACCTGGCACGTGAAGAAGAACACTGGCAGACACCGCAAGGCCCCGTCTCTCTATCGCCTTGCCTTTGAGGAAGCTGTTTCCCGTCTACTCTCGGCGAAGCCAGCGGATATCTCTGAGAAAGCTGGCCGGAAGGCCGGAGCACGGCCCAAGAAGGCCAAGAAAGGATCAAGGCGGAAGGGGTAGCCAAGGCCGCCTATGGGTCTTCTAACGATCTCAGGATAGGCACCCGTAGCAGTCACCGGATGGCGGCATCATTCGGTCTCAGCCCAAGCTGGGTTGCTGCCTGGAGATCCGATGTGACGCGTTTCTCACCCCGCCTCGAGGTACGGCACGGAGACCCGGACGGATCCCCGACGGAACACGGCGCGGGTTGGGCTCGGGTGAGCTGTCTGTCTTTGCCCGGCCCAGCGGTCCGAGAACGAGCGAGGACAACGCGTGAGGGGGCTGAGGGGAGGCCGGATAGGGGCGTGCCCCACGCGGTCGTTCTCGCGGGTCCTCGCTCGTGCTCACAACGAGGAGCCTCCGGCTCTGCTAGACCCCGGCCCACTGCACGTCGAGGAACGCTGAGCATGCCACGGACGCCTCCGCCGCACTCGTCAATCAGGACGGGTGACTTGATTGTCCTTCGGCATGGTCGCGAACATACCGAGGGCTATATCATCGCGACCTTGCCTGGGGGCCAGTACAAGGTGAAATTGGTGACGGGCTTGGGCTACCGGGACCGGATCACGACGGTCACTGCCGATGAGATTCGCAAGAAGACCGAGCCGGAAGGAGGGCGTCCGTGACGGCTGACGCGACCGATGGGACCTGAGCCCGACGAACTGGACCATGCCGGGGTTGAGGACTTCACCGTATACAGATCTCCCGGCACCCTGCCTGAACCGCGGGGGCAGAGAGGTTCGCCTCGGAGCGATTGTGGTCAGTCAGGGGCACCCCAGTCCGATTCCCGTCTTCCCAGGACATTCCCGCCGGCAGTCCCATCCGATTCTCACTTTTTCGAGACTCAGACACCCGAGTGGATCGTCAGATGAGTTCCACCTCAAAAGCCAACCGGTTCGATTTCGGTGATTGCGGGTCCGCGATTTGAACCAGCGGTTTGGCAGAACCCGGCGCTGGGGCGGGAGTCAGTGGAGTTGAGCTCCCGCGCGGCGCTGCTTCGGCACGTCCCCGGCTCGTGTGAGCGGCCTCCCGCGGTCAAACGGCGGTCGTTCCCGGCCTCGCACCGTTACGTCCAACCTCACTGGCAACGCAGTGCGCCCACTGCGCAAGCCAGAATTACAAACCCTCCCCTTCTCGCCGCACCGCGTGACACCGAACCCGTCGGAAAAGTTGAGAAAACTCGATGGGTGGTCAGACCCGGCTTACAGGCCCTCTCTGGCGCGATTTATATCTTCCCGCATTTAGTCTGCAAGAGTTTTGTGCGCTCCCCTGGTGTTTCCCCGAGAGCGTCAGCACCATGGAAGTGCGCCTCGGACAGCGAAGGCCAGCCCCCGTGCCGTTCCGGCTTCCTCGGTGATCACGTCCCACCGCCTCTTGCCCGGAGATCGACACAGGTCAATGTCGTACGGTTCGTCAGTCGTGATCTCGACGATAGGCCCTGATGTGCAACCGTTTACCGGGAAAGGCAGTGATATCCGGCGATATACGCTCGCCTCACAAGCCCTATCACTCACGACCTCGAAAGCGCTCGGACAACTCCGGCAAGGGAGCCTGACCGCTGGCCTTGATCAACGAGCAGGCCAAAAACCGGATCGAGTGACTCTTGATGGGGTTGATCGACTCCACGAAGTTGAAGCGGACCTCGCGGACCGAGGGGTCGGCAGCCGATGGTGGATTGACGTAGCTTACCAGTAGGCGGACGTAGGCCAGGATTTCCCCGTGCTCGAACACTCGGTCGATCTTGAGCCCACGTGCGTTGCTCCCCCGAAGGTCGCGATCGACCGTGGACCACCCCGTGACCGGCGACGGGTCAAAAGCGTACACCTGAGACACGCGAGGTCCCCCAGGAGGTAGCGAATAGGCCAAGTGCTGGGCAAGCCCGCCACCCAGGGAGTGCCCGGTGGCCACAAGCCGAACCTCCGGTTGGTCGGCTCTCTGTGCCAGGCGGTCGACGACCTGTCGGCCTACGCGTCGGGCCACGAGCGTGTACTGATCCGAATAGAAGGGAACGAATCTCAAGAACCACCTGAGATTCGAGATCCAATCCTTGATGCTGGTGAACTCGGTCCCCCGGAACACTACGGCGACGACTGGAGGGGACGACCGCTTTCCCCAGACCTCCACGAACAGACCGACCTCGCGCGCCTCTCCCCTGAGCTCGCCGCTGGGAAAGTCTTCCCATCTGACCCAACCCGGCAAGGGAAGCGGCTCGGTCGAATCGGGCGTACAGATTCGCGCGTACTCCTCGGGTGTGGGCGCCAGCAGTCCGGGGGCTTCGGCCCTGGGCTGACTGGCCGGTGCACCCCGCTTCTTCCAGTCGTCGATGTAGACGTTTTCGCTCAGGACGGCGTATTCCCATTGCGCCTTGGCTATCTCCACGACGGGCACAGGTGGTCTGTACGTGCGGTCGCCTGGTTCGCGGACCAGCACCACGTTCGGAGCTTGGCTCATGGACGCACATCCTCCGAGAAGGGTCGCGGCGAGCAGTAACCCGCACAGCGCCGCCCAGATGCCACTTGGTATCGTCGCGCGCATGTGCACCTCCGACGGCTCCTTCTTGACGTGGGACATTGAACTCGAGGCTGGGCATTGAGACGTGCACCGCCGTGGCCGCGCGCGCCCACGCTTCCGCCTGAGACGCGCCGCATCGGCGGCGCGGCCTAGACATTACAGGCTTGCCCCCTTCACCGCCCGCGGCGGCGGCGGCGCTTGGCGGTGGTGCGGCCGGGGGATCGGCGGGTGCCGTGGCGCAGGCCCTCCATGAAGATGCCGCGGCAGGCCTCGCTGCAGAAGCGCTTCGCGTCGTCCTTCATCTCTGTCCCGCACGCTTCACATTTCGTCATGGCTGGGCTCCTCGCTGGGTGGGCTGGATCATTGGGGAGACTATGCGAAGATGCCGTGCGCTCCCGTGACTTCGTAGATGCGCTCCTGCGAGCGCAGCGCGGGCTGCCCGTCCGCGACAATACGCACGGAGCTTCCGTCGGGCAGGATGCGATGCGCCTTCACCGTGTCCGCAAGCTGAATCTCCAGGATCTCGCGGACCTGGGCCTGGAGCCCTAAGTCCAGCACGGGGAATGCGATCTCGACGCGGCGGTCGAGGTTGCGCGGCATCCAGTCCGCTGAGGCCAGCAGGTACTCCGGCCTCCCCGCGTGCTCGAAGTAGAAGATCCGCGCGTGCTCGAGGAAGCGGTCCACGATCGAGACGACGCGGATATTGTCCGAGAGCCCGGGCACCTCGGGGCGCAGGCAGCAGATACCGCGCACGATCAGATCGATCCGCACCCCCGCCCCGCCGGCCTCGTACAGCTCCTCGATCAGACGGGGATCCGCGAGCCCGTTCATCTTTGCGATGATCCGCGCCGGCCGGCCGGCCCTGGCGTGGCTCGCCTCGCGGCGGATGCGCTCGACGAGGCCCTCGCGCAGGTCGCTCGGCGCCAGCAGCAGGTGGTGGAAGCCGTGCGGGCGCGTGTAGCCGGTGAGGAGGTTGAACAGCTCCGTCAGGTCCTCGCCGAAGGTTTCGCGGCTGGTGAAGAGCCCGAGGTCCTCGTAGACGCCGCCCGTCCGGACGTTGTAGTTGCCGGTGGCGAGGTGGCAGTAACGCCGGATACCGTCCGCCTCCTGGCGCACCACAAGGCACGCCTTGCAGTGCGTCTTGAAGCCCGCGAGGCCGTAGACCACATGCGCCCCGACCTCCTCGAGCGCGCGCGCCCAGCGGATGTTCGCCTCCTCGTCGAAGCGGGCCTGCAGCTCCACGAGGACGGCGACCTCCTTGCCGTTCTCGACGGCGGTGCGCAGCGCGTGCGCGATGGGCGAGGCCGGGCTCACGCGGTAGAGCGTCATCTTGATGGCGAGCACCTTGGGATCGATGGCGGCCTCGCGCACGAAGCGCGTGACGGCGTCGAAGGTGTGATAGGGGTGATGCACCAAGACGTCCTGCGTCCGGATGGCGCTCCAGATATCCGGCGCGTGCTCGAAGGCGGGGACGGGATGCGGCGGCAGCGGCCGGTCCTTGAGGCGCGGCACGTCCACCGCCGAGTAGAGCTGGAACAGGTCCGAGAAGGCCGTGAACCCCTCGTCCTCGTAGAGGTCCTCCGGGGACAGCTCCAGCTCGTCCAGCAGCGTTGCCAGGATGTCGGGCGGCAGGTCGCCGTCGTGCTGCAGCCGCACGGCCGTGCCGAGACGGCGCTCGCGCAGGCTCTCCTCGATGCTGGCCAGGAGATCCTCCGGCCGGCCCGGCGGCTGGAGGACCGCGTCGCGCGTCACGCGAATGGCGTGGGTCGACAGGATGTCGTAGCCGTTGTAGATGTTCGGCAGGTGGAGGCGGATCACGTCCTCGAGCAGCATGAACACCTGCTTGCCGGTGGGATCGGGCAGCGCGAGGAAGCGCGGCAGCACCTGGCTCGGTATGTGGATGACGGACAGCGCGCTGTGCGGCAGCGCCGAGGGCGCCGACGGCCGGACGGAGGCCACGAGGCAGAGCGAGCGGTTGCCGAGGTACGGGAACGGGTGGCCGGGATCGACGGCCAGCGGCGTCAGCACGGGCAAGAGCGTGCGGCGGAAGTAGTCCTCGAGGAAGCGCTGCTGCTCTTCACTCGTTTCCTTGGGGCGGAGCAGGACGATGCCCTCCGCAGCGAGCAGCGGCTGGATTTCCTCGAGGAAGCAGCGGTGCTGCTCGTGCACCAGCTCGTGGATCCGCGCGGCCATGGCGGCCTTCGTCTCCGCGGCCGTGAGCCCGTCGGGCCCCGGCGCCTTGTCCCCGGCCTCGATGCGCCGCTTCAACGTGGCGACACGGACCATGAAGCACTCGTCCAGGTTCGAGCTGAAGATGGTGAGGAACTTCACCCGCTCGAGGAGCGGCACGCTCGGGTCCTGCGCCTCTTCGAGCACCCGCCGGTTGAATTCGAGCCACGACAGCTCACGATTGATGAACGCGTCCGTGTTCATGTCAGCCCCGGCCGTTGAATGTTTCCCGCAAAAGGATGCCGTCGCGCACGCCGCGCGTGCACACGACGAGCCTGAGGTAGCCGCCGAAAACCATGGCCTCCTCGATCACGATGACCCCGGCCAGGATGATATCGGCCCGTTCCGCCTTGAGGCCGCCGATCCTCCGGCGCTTCCGCCGGGAGAGGCTCTCCAGGCGCTCGCGGACGGCGGTGACGTCGGACTGGTAGAGCTGCAACCCGTGGCGGTGCTTCCGCTCGCCCTGGTGCGACCGGAGGTGGATGCTGGCGAGCGTGCGGACGGTGCCGCCCAGCCCCACCATGACCTCGCCGCGCCTCGCGGGCGGCAGGCCGTCCAGAAGCTGGGCGCGAATCTCGCTGCGGAGCGCCTGGAGCGAGCGCGGCCTGGGCCGGTTGTCGCGCAGAAAGCGGCTCGTGGTCCGCACCGTGCCCAGCGGAAGGCTCGCGGTGGAGACAACCCTGCGGTCCCGCACCCGGCTGAGCTGCAGGCTCGCGCCGCCGAGGTCCGCGACCACGCCATCCCTGAAGGACAGGCTGTCGAGCGCGGCTTCGACGCCGAGCCGCGCTTCGTCCCGCGCGCTCAGGACCTGCACGTCGATCCCCTCCTTGCGGCGCAGCGGCTCGAGCAGCCGCTCGCGGTTGCGGGCTTCTCGCACGGCCGACGTGGCGACTGCGATCACGCGCGGGCCGCGCCCGGCCAGCGAGTGCCGCGCGAAGAACCGGTGCACGGCCCGGAGCGTCTGGTGGATCGCCGCTCGCGGCAGGACGCCGGGCACGCCGCCGCCCAACCGCGTCGGCTCCCGCTCCTCCACGAGCAGGTGGAAGCCGGAGTTCGGGTTGATCCGGGCGAGCAGGAAGCGGACCGCCGTCGAGCCCAGATCGACGACCGCCACCAGCTCCGCTTTCTTCCGAGATTCCCGCCGCCAGGGTCCCATGGGGTCAGTCGGCCGCGAGCGCCCTCAACATTTTCGGCTTCAGGAACCAGAGGAGCACGCCGAGGCCTGTAGGCCCGTCGGGCAAATCCACGAGGGCGGCGCCGCCCTTCTTGAACGCGAGCCGCTCACCGTGCGCGGCGCCGAGCAGGCGGGCCAGGAGCGCCGAGAGCGTCGGCTCGTGGCCGACGATCGCCACTGTCGCGCCGGCTGGATGCGCGCCGAGCGCGGCTACTATGCGGTCGAGACTCTCGTGAGCGAGCGCCTGCTCGATCGTGGGCTCGACGCGCTTGAAAGCCCGCGCGGCGATCTCAGCCGTCGCCCGCGCGCGGGGCAGCGGGCTCGTCAGCAGCACATCGGGCCGACGGGCGATGCGGGCGAGCCCCTTGGCGGCCACGGTGAACTTGGCCTTGCCATTCGGCGTGAGGGGGCGCTCGTCGTCCGGTACGCCGGGCGTGCCGCCGGGCACAGCTTCAGCATGGCGGACCAGCAGGAGCTTCACCTCACGCCTGCCCCCGCTACCGGCGCCGCAGATGCGAGGTCGAGCGCGTGACGCGCGCGACGACCGAATTGTCCACGACGTTCATCTGCACGAGCCGCTTGTTCCCGTCGGCCACGGCGCTGACGATCGTCGGATATGTCTCGTGGGACTCCTCGATGATCTCGCCGGCGTAGTTAATGATGCGCCAGCGCCAATCCGGGCTCTCCGGAGTCGAGAACGCTGCGACCTGCATGGTCGGCTCCTGACTACCAGCGGCCGCCGCCGCCCCCCCGATTTCCACCACCACCACCGCCGCCGCTCCGGTACCCGCCGCCGCTTCGCCCGCCGCCCGAGCCCGAGGGATTCGCCAGCTCGACCTTCAGCGTCCGGCCATCCACTTCCTGCCCATTGAACTTCTTCACCGCCTCGGTAGCCTCTTCGACCGTCGACATCTCGACGAACCCGAACCCGCGCGAACGGCCGGTGTCACGGTCCGTCACCACCGCGGCCGATTCGACGGTGCCGGCGGCGGCGAACAGCTCGCGCAGGCGTTCGTCGGTCGTAGAGAAGGACAGCCCCCCGATAAAGAGTTTCTGCGCCATGAGCAACCTCCGAGTACATCTCCCGCTGCGGATGACGCGCTCTGGACCGCGGAAGGGGGAACCAGAGTGCGGTCTGGTGAGGAAGGGTCCGCAATGAACCGACGGCCGAGCCAGACACTGCCATCATGACACATTTGGGCACGCTTCGTCGTCCCTTTCGGGCGGCGCGCTTACGGGGCTGGGCGCTTCCCGAAGGGCGAGCGGAAGGCGATCACGGCGCCCGCGGGTCTAGCCGACCTCGCGGAGCCGCATCACCTCGGCGCGGCCGTCCATATAGTCGCCCATCTTACGCCCGAGCGCCTTGAAATACTCCGTCCCGCGATGGGCGTCCACGGCGGCCTGGTCGGCGTAGCGCTCCATGAAGACGTAGGTCTGCGGCGCCTCGCCGTGGTGGAGCGCGTACAGCTTGCAGCCGGGCTCGCTCGAGTTGACCTTGGCCACCAGCTCCTTGGCCACGGCCTCGAATTCTTTCTCCATGCCCGGTTTCACCTTGATGGTCGCGACGATGCCTATCACGTGGGTCTCCCTCTCAGCGCGCGGCGCGGACGTCGAGCCGCGTGCTCTGGTAGGTGGCTCCTTCGCCCATGTCGCTGTAGCGGTCCCCGCACAGCATGTTGATGGTGCCGCCGCCTGCCTCCGCCGCCGGACGCTGGCCGGGCACGAAGGCCACGCCGCGCGTCGTCTCGTCGCTGACGCGGAGTTGGAGCCGCACCGTCCCGTGGTCGTTGTGCAGCTCGACGATCTGGCCGTTCTCGAGCCCGCGCGCCGTCGCATCCTCCGGGTGCAGCACGCACTCGGGCGCTCCCTCGCGGCTGCGCAGAGCGGCGACACCAGCGTAGGCCGTGTGCGCCTGGAAGTAGCCGGGCGCCGTCAGGAGCCTCAGCGGGAAGCGCTTCCCCTCTTCGGTCTCGAGCGGGTCGGCGACCCAGTCGGGCATCGCGGGCAGTCCCTGGGACTCGAGCGTCTCCGAATAGAACTCGAGCTTGCCCGACGGCGTCCTGAAGCGCTGCCGTCCCGGCTTGGGCGCGAGCTTGATGGCCCCGCCTTCCCGCAGATCCTTCAGGTCCACTTCCGCCGCCGGTGAGCCGGCGCCGCGGAAGAGCTCGCGGAGGAGCCCGTCGGTGTCCATCGAGAAAATGGGGTCTTTCAATCCGAGCCGCTGCGCCAGCTCCTGCGCGAGGCGGCCATTCGACCACGCCTCGCCCTGCGGCGGCACGACCTGCCGGACCATCTGGATATAGTAGCTGCCGTAGGAGCGGACGACGTCCTCGCTCTCGAGATAGGTCGCCGCCGGCAGGACGATGTCGGCGTAGCGCGCCGTGTCCGAGAGGAACGGGTCGTGGACGATGGTGAAGAGGTCCTCGCGCGCGAGCCCCCGGCGGACCGTCACCGAGTCCGGACAGGTGACCGCCGGGTTGTTGGCGGCGACGAAGAGCGAGCGGATCGGCGGATCGCCCAGCTCGAGGAGCGCCTTGCCGAGCCGCGAGTGGTTCACGATCCGCGTCGTCGCGGGGCCCGAGGGCTTGCGGATGAAGCTACTGTCCAGGCCGAAGCCCGTCGCCGTCATCAGGAGCGCGCCCCCACCCACGCGGTTGTAGGCGCCCGTAAGGCCTGGGAGCAGAGCAACCGCACGGATGGCCTGGCCGCCGTTCACGCAGCGGGACATACCCTCGCCCAGGCGGATGAAGGGCGCCCGCGCGCGGCCGTAGAGGAGCGCGAGCCGCTCGAGGTCGGCGACAGATACGCCCGTAATCCCCGAGACGCGAGCGGGGTCGAAGCGCGGCAGCACCTCGCGATCGAGCCGGTCGAAGCCGATCGTCTCGCGGGCGATGTAGTCGCGGTCGCAGAGGCCGGCGCGCGCGAGGATGTGCATCACGCCGAGGGCGAGCGCCGCATCCGTGCCGACATTGACCCGCAGGTGCCAGTCGGCGCGCTCGGCGGTGCGGCTGCGCCGCGGCTCGATGACGACGAGCTGGGCGCCGCGCGCGCGAGCCCGCTCGACGAGCGGCCATATGTGGACGTTGGTCGTGAGGAGATCGGCGCCCCAGGCAATGACGAGGTCGGACTCCGTCACGGTCTCGGGATCCGCGCCGCCGACGCTGCCGCACGCCGCGTCCCAGCCCGCCTCCGCGCAGGAGTCGCAGACGGTCCCTGCCCAGAGCCGCGTGACGCCGAGCGCGTGGAACAAGCCCAGCAAGAGCCCGCGGTTCAGCTGGCCCTGGTGCGCGCTGTAGGCGTAGCCCAGGATGCCCAGCGGCCCGTCCGTGCTGATGATGGCCTGCCAGCGGCCGACGATCAGGTCGAGCGCCTGGGCCCACGAGATCGGCTCGAAGCGGCCTTCGCCCTTGGCGCCGGCGCGCCGGAGCGGCGTCAGCACGCGGTCGGGCGAATGGACCCACTCGTGCTCGCGGTTGACCTTGGCGCAGGCGAAGCCCGCGGTCATCGGATGGTCGGGGTCGCCCTGGAGCTTCAGCAGGCGGCCGTCGTCGACGGTGGCAAGCATCGAGCACTGGTCGGGACAGTCATGGGCGCAGGCGGTTCGGATGGTCTGGGTCACACGTTCCTCCACTCGATCGGCACATCGTGAAGGAGGCCCGCGGCCTTGTCAACCGATTGGCGCGCCGCCTGCTACAATGGCCGCCTCCAACTCATTGAAAAGGGGGCGTCTATGGCTGAAAGCGTCAAGATCGACACGGTGCGATCCTACTCGACCGGCACCCCGGGCCGCTCGCTGAACAGCGCGCGCCACCACCACTTCGTGCTGGACTCGCCCTCGGGCCCCAACGAGGCGCTGACCAACGGCGAGGCGTTCCTGGCCGGCGTCTCCTCCTGCGGCGTGACGCTCATCGAAAAGTACGCGATGGAGAAGAACGTGCCCGTCACGGGCATGCAGGTCGCCATCGAAGGCATCCGCAGCAACGCCGAGCCCAACCGCTTCCAGTGCATCAACGTCTCGTTCGAGATCCGGGGCGTGAGCCAGGGGCAGGCCGAAGAGCTCGTGGAGGTCTGGAAGAGCCGCTGACCGCTCTACCGCACGGTCGCGGTCGCGACCGACGTGAAGGTGGACGTCCTCGCCCTTCTCGGGTGACCTGCCGCCCGAGTCGAGCGGCTTTGACTTCGCAGTGAGCCGAGGGCAGACTTGGGGGCACTCAAGGAGACCCCCCATGTCCTCGAACCTCGACGAGCAGTTCCAGACGCTTCACGAGATCGCCCGCGCGGCGCGGCGCAACCTGGCCGACGGCCCGTGGGATTATCTCATCGGCGGCACCGAGACCGAGACCACCGTGAAGCGCAACCGCGCGGCGATCGACTCGCTCGCCTGGAGACCCCGGGTGCTGCGCGACGTCTCCAAGGTGGACACGTCGTCCACCTTCCTCGGCAGGCCCGTGCGCATCCCCGTGATGCTGGCGCCGGTGGGATCGGTCGAGAGCTTCGCCCCAGGCGGCGGCGCGACGGCGGGGAAGGCCTCCGGCGCCTTCGGCGTGCCGCACATGCTCTCGAGCGCCTGCAACCCGGGCCTCGAGGCGACGGCGGCGGCGGCCGACAACTACCGCATCTTCCAGCTCTACGTCCGCGGCGACGACGCCTTCGTGGACGACCACGTCAAGCGCGCGCTGGACCACGGCTACCACGCCTTCTGCATGACCGTGGACTCGGCGAGCTACAGCCGGCGCGAGCGCGACCTCGACAAGCGCTTCGTGAAGCCGTGGCGCGTCGGGGCGACGGGCATGGAATACCAGGCCGCGCTCTCCTGGGACCAGGTCAAGCGCTTCAAGGACACGCACGACGTGCCGCTGATCCTGAAAGGCATCGCGACCGGCGAGGACGCGGCGCTGGCGTGCGAGCACGGCGTGGAGGTCGTCTACGTCTCCAACCACGGCGGCCGCCAGCTCGACCATGGCCGGGGCTCGCTCG
>Ga0209726_10005590_pt1 | contig 15117 bp, 12 predicted proteins | sample Subgrocontami54m_FD_187453 | JGI IMG/M metagenome (GOLD analysis project Ga0209726, IMG submission 187453) | Subsurface groundwater microbial communities from S. Glens Falls, New York, USA - GMW46 contaminated, 5.4 m (SPAdes) (version 3) | ecosystem: Environmental > Aquatic > Deep subsurface >... | reverse complement strand
TCAGGGATGTCTCTTCGGCGGATAGTCGAGCTTGTGGTGGAATACGTCAAAGAACATATCCGTCGTTGCCTCTGCAACGACGTCAGGGATTATTTTTCTCTTGACTTTGACCTTTTATAAAGTGTTAGTCGGAACAATAGCATCTGCTCATCCCGGCTCTGGCATTGTGGTTGACAAACTGGGCCAGATTTTCTTTACCGACACCGGCAGAGGCGTTTGGAAAATCGATAAGCAAGGTAAACTCACCTACTTGCCCGCATCGTTATTCCACTGGATGGCTATTGATGAAGTCGGATACTTTGCAGAATCTCAGAAGAACTTTGGGGAGTGGTTTGAAAGAGTAACGCCGCAAAGCTCCAAACCGGTTCTCATTATGTGCTCTGATTTCCCCGTGACAGTTAACCGGGACGGGAATATCTACTACGCCGATACTCGCCACAGCTCGGCGCGGATCGTCCGGAGAACACCTGACGGAACGGAATCGGTCCTCGTACGCGGTGAGATGTTCCAGGACATCAGCGGCATAGCTGCCGGCCCGGACGGTTCTCTCTATGTCACTGACGCCAGCCGTGCTGATGCCAACGCAATCCGAAAGATCACGATAGACGGAACGATCTCAATGATTGCCAGTCCCGATATCATCGGGATCGGCAAAGACAGCGCCAGTAACCCGCCGCCGTACACGCCGGCTGGGTATTGCCGGGGATTGGCTGTTGATTCACAGGGGGTTGTGTACGTGGCTGCCACGGGTAGCCGCAGGGTCCTCAAGATCACCCCTCAGGGCGAAGTAAGCACGATTCTGCAAGCGCCGAGCCCATGGTCACCGACCGGTGTTGCAGTGTTTCGGGGTGAAGTATATGTGCTGGAGTGGCGCGATGCTGCTCCTTCACGTGCCGAGGTGCGTAGTGATTGGATTCCGCGTGTTCGGAAGGTCGGGCGTGACGGAAAGATCACGACCTTGGCAACTGTTTCGCGGTAAGGGAGCGTGCCGCGCCAGAGCCGCCATGGGATATTCTTCCAGCAGACGAGAGTGGGTGTCACGCGCGGCGTTATTCAACGAACAACCGTTGTGTCTCCGACTTGACACTCTCTTTTCAAAAAGCGAACTTGCATAGAAAGGTGGTAGTATGAATCGACCAGCATCTCTTGTCACGTCTGTTTTTCTGCTTATCTTAGCTCTGGCCCAATTCTGTCGTGTCATATTCAGGATTACCGTCATAGCTGCAGGCATTGAGATCCCTGTTTGGTCAAGCGCCGTCGCTGCAATCGTTCTCGCTTCTCTGGCGTTCTGGCTTCTGAAAGAAAGAAGGAGCAAGGCGAGTTGAGCGATAAATGAAAGCGGGCCCGGTATGGCAGGTAAGCACATAGCGCTGGTACGGGGAATCAATGTCGGGCGCGCGAAGCGCGTGGCGATGGCGGATCTGCGCGCGCTCTTCGAGGATCTGGGCTACCGCGACGTTCGTACCGTGCTCAACAGCGGCAATGTCGTCTTTGCCGCCCCCGCCAGCTCCGCTGCTCGCATCGAGAAAGCGCTTACGACCCGGGTCGGTGTCTCGGCCAGGGTCATAGTGCTCACCTCGGCGGAGCTCGCCTCCGTCGTCATCGATAACCCTCTGGGTGAAGTTGCAGACAACCCGTCACGCCTGCTTGTCACGGTCTTGGGGAACCTGGCGCATCGGAAACGGCTTAAGGCTCTGGCACAACAGGACTGGGCCCCTGAAGTTCTGGCAATCGGCACGCGAGTGGCGTACCTCTGGTGCCCCAACGGAATCCTTGCGAGCCGGTTGGCGCAGGCCGTCGGCCGCCTCGTCGGAGACGAAGGGACCACCCGAAACTGGGCCACAATCATGAAGCTTTACGCGCTCACGGGGGAACCACGGGCGATAACGTGAGTGCTTGCGTGCGTTCCATCATTCTAGCAAGGTGTTGAAAAACACGAAATTAAAGTTCTCAACGCAGAGACGCAGAGATCGCCGAGGATCGCAGAGGCGAAATTCGAACCGTTTTTAACAGAAGAACGCTCCGCGTTTCTCTGCGCGCGGCGTTTATCCCGCCGGAGGCGGGACGCCTCTGCGTTTAAAAATCATATTTCAACAGCCTGCTAGTCACACGACCAGATGAAGAGCTTCCGGGAGAATAATGTCGAATTGAATTACGAATACAAGCATAAGGACGGAGTTTTCTTGTTCGCGTTTGACTGTCGGCGGGAGGGGATGAGCGTGGAATTCCTGGCTCGGGTCATAGACCGGAAGCCTTATCGCAGCCGGGTCTCTCGCGTTTCACGATAAAGATCTGGATGCCGACCAGATGCCGAGACGAATTCAGCATGATCGGATCGGGCGAGGAGAAGCATGTTGCCGCGCGATGCTCTGACGCTTACCAGTCCCTCCCAATTTTTTCAAAATACTCGTGCAGGCCCCGCCTTGAAGCGAGATTGATCGCTCCGGCGCGGAGGTCGATCGGGTTGAGATCATCGGTAAGGATACTTGCATCGGTGATGTCGGGCGTGAAATGATTATCCCAGGCGTGCACTTTCTGATAGCCGGGGCCGTAACGCCAGTCCGGGTCGAAAGTCTCGTTTTTTTCCGGATCACGTTTTGGTTCGAGCCCTGAATTCGACGCCATCAATATGAGGTTCCCGAAACGATTCGGAGGTTCTTCGATGGGGAGAACGACGACCTCCCGAAACGCCTGCCGGAGAGTCGCCGTGAGCGTCTTGACGATCGGATCGTCCCATCCGATCGTTTCGACATTGAGGGCGAATGTTCCTCCCTGATTGAGATGAAGAGCGATGAGGTTGAACACTTCCTTCGTGACGAGATGAAACGGAATGGAGCTGCTCCCGAACGCATCGAGAAGAATGACGTCATATGTTTTCTGATGTGCTGAAAGAAATTGCCTGCCGTCCATCTCGTAAATCGTTCCGTCGGCCGGACCGAGGTGGAAATACTCACGAGCGAATTGGATGACCGTTGGATCAATTTCGACTGCGTCGACGCGCCAGCCGTCCGTTGCGTATTGCCTGGCGAGCGACCCGCCTCTCAATCCGATCAGCAGCATGTTTCCGGGTTTGTCATGAAAATATTTTGGCAGATCCATCACTGCGGTGTAGTGAAACATTGATGCCCAGGTTGCGGTGTCGACGAGAGTATGGATGCCCCCGTCGATGAGGAGATGTCGGTTTCCTTGCGCGTCGAGGACGCGCAGCTCGGCGTACGGACTCTGACGCACCGCGAGGAGGCCGTGCCCGACATCGTCCCGGTCTCCGGCTGATCTTCCGGCAACGACGAGAACGATCGCGGCGGCAATTCCAATACCCGCAATGGCCGTTCTTTTCGCCGTCAGGAGTCCGATGGCGCCTACAGTCACTAGCACGCACCCGATGATCAACGTGAGATTTGTGACACCGACATTGGGGATGAGAAAAAATCCTGTCGCAAGCGCTGAAACGACGCCCGCGAGCGTTGAGATCGCATAGAGATTGCCGGCCGTGCGCCCCACTTCGCTGAGTGCGGCGGTTTTCAATTTGATCGCGAACGGGTTCACCGTTCCAAGGAGCATGAGAGGAATAAAGAAGAGCACGACCGCGGCAACCAGCACCGCAAAGCGCAAGCCAAGCGGCTCTGCGAGCGCAAGGAACGGATGCCTGATCAATGGAATGGAGATGATCCAGATACCAGCCGACATGATGAGGACGCAGAGCCGCGTGGTTGAGCCGCTCCTGTCAGCCCAGTACCCTCCAACGGCATAGCCCAGACTCAACGCCGCCAGCGTTACCGTGATCAGCGCCGACCAAAGAAACAGACTCACCCCGTAGAAAGGACCGAGGATCCGCGTGCCCAGAATTTCAAGTGCGAGAACTGCGGCCCCGCAAACGAACACGACGACGTGAAGAAAAGCGTTTTTCATGAAGGGGTTCCTGTGTGATTTTCCTGTCTGAACGATGATAATATAAGAATTAATGGCCAAACCTCAAGACGGATTCTTGCATTTCATAACCTCCTTTTCTATTTTAATCTCACTAAACGAATTAACCATTTAACCAATTAACCATTTAACCAACTAACCAACCCCTCATTGGTTTCACTTCATTTTTGCACATCGGATTCCTGGGGAGGACTGGAACTGTACGCTTCCACGCTCATGACCGAGCTGCGCAACGCCGGCTGCCGCGTGATCGCCGTCTGCAAGCCGGATTCAAATGTCCATCGATTTCTTCTTGCGCGCGGCGTCGAGTGCCGCACGTTGCCGAACAACAGGAAAATAAGTGCCGCATCGATTCGGTTCGTCAGGAATCTGGTCGAGCATGAGTATGTGGACGTTGTGCATGTTCACTTCCACAAAGATATCTGGATACCCTCGATCGCTTTGCGTCGTGATCACCGCCGGAAATTGTTCCTGAGCATTTACATGGGGGTGATCAGCAAGAACGACCTCCTTCACAGGTGGATTTACGGGAGGGTCGATGGCATCTTTACTTCATCGGAGGAATTAAACGCGCGTCTTCCCGCTCTTTATCCTGTGCCGAAAGAAAAAGTACATTTGCTGCCGTACGGCCGGAGTCTCGAGACGTATCGCATCTCCCAAACGCGTCGCGATGAGATCAGGGCGAAGCTGCTCGTGAAGCCCGATGGTCTCCTTGTCGGCACGATGGTCCGCATCGATCCGGGCAAAGGCGCGTTAGATTTTGCAAGGAGTATTTTGTATCTTGACCGGGAGACGGCACGAGACATCAACTATGTTATCGTAGGAGAACCGACGCGTAAATCCGTTCGGCGGCCGGGCGAATCGCCGTACGAGCGGCATTGTGAAGAATACTTGAAGCACATCGAGGCGTTCATTCATGAACATCAGCTCTCCGACCGTCTTGCGCTTGCGGGATTTCAGGAGGACCTCATCGGCTACCTCGGCGCCATGGATATCTTTGTCTTCCCGAGCCGCGACGAGCTCTACTCGCTGGTCGTTTTGGATGCGATGTGTATGAACCTTCCCGTTGTCGCTGCGCGCGCGGGGGGAAATCTCCGACAGATCAGGGACGGCCAAAATGGCTTGCTGTACAATGTCGGTGACAGCAAAGATCTTGCGGAAAAGGTTCTTCAGTATGCCGGCGACCGGGAGTTACGACGGCAGCATGCGGCCGCGGGGCGGGCGTTTGTGGAAGAGCGGCACTCGATGAGTGGGGCGATCCGGCGGCTTCTCTCGTTCTATGGAAGTTCCAAAGATATGAACAGATCATTCGAATAGCGGCCGTGCAGAAATCCAATATTCCCTTCAACAAACCGTATATCACGCCGAAGGCGATCGAATATATGAAGCTCGTGATCGATCGTGGCAAGATCAGCGGTGACGGCCAGATGTGCAAGGATGTCGAGAAAGAGCTCAAGCGTCTCTATGGGATGAAGCATCTGCTCCTGACGACGTCGTGCAGTCATGCTCTTGAAATTGCGATGATGCTCCTCGACCTTCAGCCGGGCGACGAGGTGATCCTCCCGAGCTTCACGTTCGTGTCGACTGCCAACGCCATCCTCCGGGGCGGGGGAAGGCCTGTCTTCTGTGAGATCAATGATCGAACCTGCACGATCGACGTCGGCGATCTCCGGCGCCGCATCACGGGGAAAACGAAGGCAATTATTCCCGTTCACTATGCCGGGGTCGCCGCTGAGATGGATGAGATCAGGGCCCTTGCCCGGGAGCACGACCTTCGAGTTGTGGAGGACGCGGCCCAGGGAGTCAATGCGAGATACAAGGGAGAGTGGCTCGGCTGCATCGGCGACATCGGCGCGTACAGTTTTCATGACACAAAGAATTTTGTCATGGGCGAGGGGGGAGCGTTCGTGACCAACGACGAGGCATTGGCCCGAAAGGCCGAGATCATCAGGGAGAAGGGGACGAACCGGGCAAACTTTCTCCGCGGCGAGGTCGATAAATATACATGGGTCGACGAGGGGAGCAGCTACATCCAATCCGACGTCCTGGCGGCGATTCTGAAATCTCAGCTCGAGATCATCGCGGAGATCCAGTCGGGCAGGAAGCGCATTCACACACTTTATATGGAGGGGTTGAGACAACTCGAGCAGCGCGAGCGGCTCCGCCTCCCGGTCATTCCAGCGTATTGTGATTCAAATTATCATATTTTTTATGTTCTTCTTCGCACTGAGGAGGAACGCAACAACATGTTGAAGAAATTGAAAGACGCCGGCATCGGGGCGACCTTTCATTATGTCTCTCTCCATTCCTCACCGTTCGCCCTCCGTTCGCTCGGCACCTCCGGTCTCCGCCTGCCCGTGACGGAGCGCGTCTCCGGAACGCTCCTGCGATTGCCGATCTATCCACAGCTGGAGAATGCCGAGGTCGGGTATATCATCGAGCAAGTCCACGAGATCCTGAAGTAGATCGATGTTTGCCGATTCCCACGCGCATCTTTTCTTCAAAGATTTTCAAAACGACATCGACGAGGTCCTGCGCCGCGCACAGGATGCAGGCATCGAAGTGATCATCAATCCCGGCACGGATCTCGACACGAGCCGGCAATCGATTGAGCTTGCCGAAAAATACGACATGATCTATGCGTGTGTCGGTTTTCATCCCCACGATGCGTCGAAGGCAAACGCGGCGGCGCTGGAAGAGATCGAGCGACTGAGCCTCCATCCGAAAGTCGTGGCGATCGGCGAAATAGGTCTTGATTATCATTACAATTTCTCGCCCCCGCAGGTGCAGCGTGAAGTCTTTTCCCGTCAGATCGAAATTGCGCAGAGGCGGGATCTTCCGATCGTTATCCATTCGCGCGAAGCGGAGCATGACACGCTGAACATCGTCGAAGCTGGAATCCGGAAGGACGGCCGGTGGAGATCCGGCGCGGCGAGGCGCGGCGTGTTTCATTGTTTTCCGGGAGATCCGGCGATGGCGCGCAAGGTCATCGACTGGAATTTTCATATTTCCATTCCGGGGCCGGTGACGTTCCCGTTGAAGCCGTCGAAGCCGAATCCCATGGCGGAGGTCGTTGCCGAAATTCCGATCGAACATATTCTTCTGGAGACCGACAGTCCCTATCTCACGCCGGTGCCGCATCGCGGTAAAAGAAATGAACCGTCGAATATTCCCATCATCGCTGCGCGCATCGCCGAGATTCAACGCCGGAGCGTCGAAGAGGTCGGGAGGGTCACGACATCAAGCGTTCGCGATCTGTTCGGAATTCAACAGAGGAATTCGTGACTTGAAACGCATGCGCCTATCCTCCTGTCTCATAATGCTCTTCTGCCTCTCACTCGGCCGGGGAGTGGCACAGCCGTCAGGCCAAACCGATCGACTCAGGATTCGCGAAAAAATAGAACTGATCTGGCAGCTGCAGGACCGCCGGACGGTGCACGACGGGAAGCTTATCAGCTTCCTCACCGATGAAGACGCCATTGTCCGCGAGCACGCGGTGAGGGCGTTCGGAAGCATTCAGGATACCACGGCGCTGCCGCTCCTCCTCGATCGACTGACCAATGATCCCGATGCCGCCGTACAGGTTTCCGCCGCCTTCGCGATCGGACAGACGGCAGGTCAATTGTCCAAGCGCGCGCGCGAGGCGCTTCAGCACGACCTCATCTGGCTCCGGCTCGAAAAAACGAAGGCCCCCGACCGGCTGATCGAAGAAGTGGGCAAGTTCGGCACCGAAGAGGCACTGAAGGATCTCATGACAAAGTTTGGCGATGCATCGACCGAACCCCGCCCCGCGGCGATCACGATGAGCATCGCCCGGTTCGCGATCAGGGGGGTCACGACGCCCGCCGCCACACAGTATCTCGTCAAACGCATGAAGACAAGGAGCGACATCACCTGGCAGGAAATGTATGCGCTTCAGAGGATCGGCGACAAACCGGAAATCCGTTCGGACCTCGAGAATCTTGTTCCGCTCTTCCAGCATCGGGATCCGCTGATCCGCCTCAACCTTGCGGTTCTCCTCGGGAAACTCAAAGACGCGCGTACTTCCATGGAAACTCTTCAGAAGCTCGCCGAATACGATGGTGACTGGAAAGTGCGCGTCGCCGCGCTGAAGGCAATCGCCAATTTCCACATCGCGGGTAACAGCGCGGTGCCTGGGATCTTCAGGCGGGCGATGTTCGACGGCAACACCTCCGTGGCGATTACAGCGCTCTCATCGATCGGGGATGCGCAATTGAGCGTCAACGATACATCGGCAGGCATGACCGAGCTTTTGGCCGCTCTCAAGAGAATCGCCGCGAACGAGGGGAATGGCTACCTCTGGCAATTGCAGGGGGAGGCCGCGATCGCGCTGGCGAAGCTCCTTGGCCCAAAAGCGCTGCCGTACGTCCATCCGTCCGATGTCCCTCAGCGGATGCTTCAGGCACAACTGCTCAATGCAGTCGGCGCCACTGGCGCACCGGAAGCCATGCCTGAACTATTGAAATTCCTGAACACCGGAGAGAAAATAGTGAAGAGAGCTGCGCTGGAAGCGCTGGGTGAGCTTTGCTCAAAGAATCAGAGCGACAAGGAGATTGTGGCGAAGACCTACGGTGCGTGTCTCTCGGCGGCAGCGTCGGACGATGTCGCAGTGGTGACGGCCGCCGCGGCGATGCTGGGTGATTCACTCCTCCTGCGGCCAACATCGGTGGAGCCGTTGCTGAAGAAGCTTGGCGTGCTGCGCGTTCCGGATGATGTGGAAGCCATCCAGCAAATTATTGCCACACTTGGCAATCTCAAGGATCGCCGCGCACGCGACCTCCTCGAAAAGGAGCTTGACCAGCCGGACCGTTCAGTGGTTATGGCGGCCGCGGTCGCACTAAAGTCGATCACGGGCGAAGACTATCCTTCAAAGCTCAAGATCGATTTCGAGCCGCTCTATACGGATTTTGATTTCAAGTATTTACGGGCTCTGCCGGAAGTCGTCCGTGTCAGGATGGAGACGATTCGCGGCGACGTCGTTATGGAACTGTACAAAGATGCGGCACCGTTCACCGTGATGAGTTTCCTCAAGCTTGCGACACAGCGCGGCTTTTACCGTGGCTTGTCGTTCCATCGCGTGGTGCCGACGTTTGTCGTTCAGGGCGGAGACCCGCGCGGCGACGGGTGGGGTGGGGCGGGATACTCGATTCGATCGGAATTTTCAGCCCTGAGATACGGGACGGGAACCCTCGGCATCGCGAGCGCCGGCAAGGATACCGAAGGCTCTCAGTTCTTCATCACCCAATCACCGCAGCCGCATCTCGACGGTCGCTACACGATCTTCGGAAAAGTGATTTCCGGGATGGACGTCGTCGACAAGATACAGATCGACGACCATATTTTCGATCTCAAGATCATTCAATAACGGACCCGCTTCTCATTTTGCCTGCGGGGTCAGAGCTCCGACGTGAAGGAAAACGCGTAAGGCGAAGTCAGATTATCGCCTGCTTTGGTCCGCATGCCGGTGGAGATGGTGACCGTGTAAGTGGTCTTTGAGGCAAACCCGTTGTGATAAAACGAAAAATTGTCGTTCCCTTCATACAAACCGAACGACCCCGGTAACGCCCGCGAAATGCTGAATGCAGAGCGAACGCTGCCGGTATCGATCCTCCCGTTAAAGTAAACCTGAATGGTGCTGTACTTGTAAACGTTGCTGCTCCCGTCCGAGGGATAGGTCGAGCTGATCTTAAATCGATCTGTCGTGAATGTAAATGTTTTCGGCTCGAGTGCCGTGCCGTCTGTCGCCTTCAGGGCAGAGCTGAGGCTCACCGTGTACATCGTGCTTTGCCTCAGGCTGCCCGGGATATAATAATTAAAACTGGAGGCGGGAGGATAGAAAACGGGGAAACCTCCCGGAACGGACGGATTGATGCTGAACGCTGATCGGAACGTGCTGGTGTCCATGACGCCGCTCAAGTAAACGTAGATGTTTTGATTGAGCCACGTTTTAGTCTGCCGGTCGTAGGGGTATGTCGAGGTTACCCGGAAGGGGATTGTGGTAAATGTCGACGTGTAGTCGTGGTTCACCGGCCGGTTCTCGGCATCATGAGCGTTCGCGCTTACGGTGAGCGTGTAGTGCGTGTTATACCGCAATGTCCCGCCGGTCACCATATAGTAAACGACAAGGGAATCATAGTTATCGAGCTTCCAGCTGCCGGCTGGAAGTGGCGTCAGGCCGAGGGACGGAATGATCGTATTATCGATCGGACTGTTGAATGCTATCCCCGGACTTGTGTACAAACCGGCGTCTGTCGTACCGTCGGTCGGAAATGACGAGACAACACGGAAATACGGCTCCGGTGTAAAGCTGAAGCTGGCTCGTCCGGTCGGGTGGTTCCCATTGATGTCCTCGATGGTGCTGTCGACGATGATCGTATAGTTCTGACCGATTCTGTAGAACATCATATATGGATAGTTCCCAAGCGAATCGACGATATTGAACGACAGGACGTTATCATAGAAATCGGATGCCGATGAGGTTGTTTTCCGAAAGATCGGATAATAATACTGCTGCAATCGCGCGATCACCGGACGATCGAAGCCTTTGACGATAACGCTCCTGGATGTGAAGGAAAATTTGTACATCAGCTTATTGAACACGAGAACAAAGTGCGGTTTGTAGTTGCCTTCTCCGCGGTTGTAGAGCTTAAACGGTCCGACCGTCCCACCCGACGGAACGGTCGATGAGATCCTCGGCAGGATGGAAGGATTTGTAAGGTCATCGGATCCATTGCCGGAGATCACGGTTTCCTCCTTCTTGCATCCGTTCAATAAGGCAAGCAACAACAGCACAACGACAAGGGGGATCGTGTCAAGGATCGGGAAAGCAAGACGTCTCTTCTGAGGGAAGTTCATGACGATTCTCCTGCAAAACATTTTTGTTTGAAAGAACGCTTCGACAGGAATTCTCCTGCCAGCGGTGTGATGTTGCCCCCTCGTGAAATGTATGACGAACTTCGGACTAAGTCAAGTACGACCTCCTTTAGGTGAAGCACAGATGATTTCTTGGTGGCTCACGTTATTCATTGTCAATGAATTTTGCCACGAAGGCACAAAGGCAGAAAGTTTCACCAAGAAAAAATATTGTTCTCTAACCCCGTATTCGAAGAATCCTTTAGTGGTACTTAGAGTCTTTGTGACTTTGTGGCAGAAAAACCGAGCATGCCTAACAATGGGTGATGACTTATTCAAGGAATTTGCGATACACTAAGGCTGTGTTGTGAAAGAAAAGCTATAGGGCGACAATAAATGATCTCCTGCCTTTGTTCGCAATGCGGTCGATATCGTAACGACATATGTCGTATTTGATGCGAGACCGTCGTGAAAGTAATTGAAATCGTTTGAGGGATCACTGAGGCTTAAATTCCCCGATGCTACTGATGGATTAATGCTGAACGCAGACCGCACACTCCCCGTGTCAACGTATCCGTTAAGGTAAATTGAAATCGAGTTAAACCTATTGAAGTTTATAGATCCGTCATCTGGATACGTTGAGGAAACGTTGAACCGGTCGGTGGTGAACGTAAACGTGTAGGGAGTAGCCGGTGTCCCATCGGAAGCTCTCAATAACGAGCTGACGCTTACTGTGTAAGTTGTATTTTGCCGTAGGGTTCCAGCAGGGTCATAGGTGAAATAGTTGTAAGGACTCAAATAAAACGTCCCCGCCACTGAGGGAACTATGCTGAATGCCCCCCGAACAGTGCTTGTATCCACCGTTCCAGTGAGGTCTATCCCGATCGAGCGGTACAATTGAATTTGGGTTTGTCCCTTGTATGGACTCGTGGAGCTTACCCGGAACGCCACAGATGAGAAGTGCGATGTGTATTGGCTGTGTATTGGCCTGTTCGCAGCGTCCTTGGCATTCGACATTGCAGTCAGTGTAAAATTCGTGTTGAACGGTAACGTGCCGCCGGCGACCGCGTAATAAACATAGAGGGAATCGTTGCTGTACATTTTCCATCTGCCGCCCGGATCAGGCGCGATTTGCAGGGATGAGAATATAGTGTTGTCAACCGGGCTGTTAAACACTATAGCAGGAGTTGTCGATATATAAGCGTCACTCGTCCCATCTGAGGGATAGAAGCTGACGACGCGAAAATATGGCTCCGGAGTAAACGTAAAACTGAATCGTCCTGAGAGATGGTTACCATTAATGTCTTCGATGGTACTGTCGACGGTCACCGTACAACTTTGGCCAACTGGATAAGCCATGCGAGAACCACGGAGTGAATCGCGGATGACAAACGACAGCACATTGTCGTAATTGCCTGAGTTCACGGCATTCGACTTCGGGATCGCACCGCTGGAGGAGGATTGGAGATTCACAATTACCGGCCGATTAAATCCTTGGACCGTAATGGCCTTAGTTAAGGCAGAGGACTTCAACATCAGCTTGTTGAAGACCAGCACAAAATGGGCTTTGTTAGAACCTTCTCCCGCATTGTAGACGTTGATTGGTCCCACAGAGCCCCCGACCGGGAAGGTGGATGTAATCTTTGGTTGGATGGCCGGGTTCGTGAGGTCTTCCGAGTTGATGACGTTTGTCACGTTAGTGACTTCTTCCTTCTTGCATCCCGTCGATCCCACCAGCGTGAGAAGTATGACGGCGAAGACAGTAAGGACTGTAAGAACATTGCGGCTCTTTCGAGAAATGTTCATAGCGCTTCTCCTTTATGATTTGTGCGAATCGTGCGTCGACAGGAATTCTCCTGTCAGCGATGTGATGTAGCCCCCATGGAATGTATGGCGAACTTCGGACTAAGTCAAGCACGATCTCGCTTCATCGTGCGGTCTTGAAGCTGAAACTATACGGCGAGATAATATTCCAGCCCCCCTTCAGCTTTAGGGCCGTCGATATGCTGATCGTATAGGTAGTGTTGGCTGAGAGTGGTGGCGCCGGGATGATCCGAAGCACGTTGCTGGAAAAAGGTGATTGGAAAACTTCATATGTTCGAGAAAAATCCGGTGATGCTGAGATGGCAGTTCGAACGGTCGACGTATCGATCGCTCCGCTGAAGTTTATGCTGATATTGTTGGTCACGACCACATTCGTGTCTGAATTCCAGGGATACGTTGACTCAACCCGGGGTTGAGCCGTCGTAAATGAAAAGTTCGCACCGCGCGGAATGTGCGTCGAATCGTGCGCCATCAGGCTCGTTGACAGGGTGACGGTGTATCTCGTGTTCGGAGAAAGATTTTCCCTGGCCCAGAAGTAAAACGATCTGTTGAAAATCGCAAAATTGGCCGATACGATGGGCGAGATTTGAAAAGCCCCGCGGACGCTTCCTGTATCGATGACTCCGCTGAAATTAAAGCCAACCTCTTGATTCATCCTCACATTCATGCCGTCAGTGGGGTATGAGCTCAGGAGCCTGAATGAGACTGTTGTGAAGTTCGTACTATAGGATTGGGAGACCTGGCGGCCGGCGGCGTCACGGGCATCCTGCTGAACCGTTAACGTGTAAGCTGTGCTGTGCTTCAACAAGACCGGGGCCGCAGTTGTGACTATCGTCGAGTCATAATAGCTCAGCTGCCAGCCGGCATAGATTGCTGGCGCAAACTGAATCGAAGAGTTTATACTTTGGTCAACTGAGCTGTTGAAAAAAATCACGGGATACAATTCTGCATCGACGTCGGTCGAACGATCCCTGGGTCGAAATCCGACGACACGAAAATACGGTTCAGGTGTGAACGAGAATGAAAATGGCCGTCCGAGCCGGTTGCCGTTGATGTCCTCAATCGTCGAATCCAATGTTATCGTATACGTGCGCCCGACGCGATAATCCATCTTTGTGTAGTTGTTTGACGAATCATAGATCGAAAAAGCAAGCAAATCTGAATAATAATTATCGCCACTGTTTGCCGAGGAGACCACGGGAGCTTTGTCGATGATGATGATGTATTTCTGAAACAGCCTCACCTGGACGGGCCGGTCAAAGCCCGTGCAGACGACCGTCCCGGGAAGGACCGTGAACTTGCTCATGAGCTTATTGAATCGAACAACAAAATGAGATTTGTCGATGCCGTCGCCGCGATCATACACCGCAAATGGACCGGAATTACCCATTGCCGGATATGTAAATATGACGGTCGGTTTAACGTTCGGATCGGAAAGATCGTCGACGCTTAAGATATGAGTTCTATCGCAACCCTGGCTCGAAAGAATGATCCAAAGCGCGAGGACGACCGCAGGGATCTGCCATCGCGCACAAGTTGTTCTGCGGATTCGGTTGGTGAGGTTCGCTCTTTCTGTGTCGCTCATCGTAGCACTCTCGATCGGCACTCTTCCCGTTATTGGCCGGTCGTAAACGAAAGGACAAAGGGCGTCCCCAAGTTGTCTCCGTCTTTCGACCGCATCGCCGTCGAGAGCGTCACGGTATATCTTGTTCTTAATTGAAGCGTCGTGTCCGGCCGGTAAACAAATGAATACCCGTAAGACTGTGAAAACTTAAATGAACCGCTAACCGCCGGTGATATCGTAAACGCGCTCGGGACGCTTCCTGTATCGATTTCCTGGTTCAAACTGAAGTACAGAGGGTACGTTCGGGAAACATTGGTCTCAAAATCATATGGCGAGGTATGTCCCACCTTGAACGACTCGGTGGTAAATGATGATTGAAAATCTTTGTCCAATGGAGTACCATCGCTTGCGTGCAATGCTGTGGTGAGGGTGACAGTATAAGTTGTGCGAGAGTGAAGTGGGGACACAGGATGGAGATTGATATACCCGGCGTAGTAGTAGAGATACACACCTCCTGGAGCCGGCGGAGAAAGAGTCACTGCTGAGTGGACTGTGCCGGTATCGATTGCGCTGTTCAGATTTATCATGACGCCTTGTCCTACCGGTACATCGACGGCGCCGTTGGGCGGATACATATCCTTTACGCGAAACTGCGCGGTGGTGAATGTAGCCGAAGCACTACGTCCAAGCTGGTTACCGTAGACATCGTGCGCATCAGCAGCCACCGATATGGTGTATTGTTTGTTGAAGGGAAGAACAGCAAGAGAGCTGAAATAGATCGATGCGGAATCGTAGTTGTAGATACTTAAATCCTGCGTGAAAAAGTTACTCTGCTGTCAAAAGATGCTTTAATTTATGGCGTGTTGAGCAAATTCTTTCAATAAGCGCATTTGTAATGAAGCTAACTTTTAGTTAGGTTCATTTATGCG
>Ga0209726_10005586_pt1 | contig 15123 bp, 7 predicted proteins | sample Subgrocontami54m_FD_187453 | JGI IMG/M metagenome (GOLD analysis project Ga0209726, IMG submission 187453) | Subsurface groundwater microbial communities from S. Glens Falls, New York, USA - GMW46 contaminated, 5.4 m (SPAdes) (version 3) | ecosystem: Environmental > Aquatic > Deep subsurface >... | reverse complement strand
GTCACCGTCGTCGAACCGAGCGCCTTGCCCATCGCCGCGCCGATTTTGCGGCTGGCCTGGCAATGTTCGATCCAGAACTGGCGAATGCCCTTGTCCGGATGTGACAGCGTGAAGCCGTTGGCCGACTTGGGATGTGAGAAACAGGTGGGATTGAAATCCAGTCCGATGCCGAGCGACTTCGCCCACGCGATCCAGTTTTTGAAATGGCGCGGCTCGATTTCATTGCGATCAATTGTCTTGCCGCCGAATTCGCCGTAGAAGGCGTGGAGATTGAACCGGTGCGTGCCGGGGATGAGCGACAACGCCTTTGCGGCGTCGGCGCGCAGTTCGTCCGGCGTGCGGGCCTTGCCGGGATAATTGCCGGTGGCGACGATGCCGCCGGTGAGCGCGCCGCCGAAATGTTCAAAGCCGCCCACGTCATCGCCCTGCCAGCAGTGGAGCGAGACCGGCACTTTGGCAAGCGCCTTGAGGACTTTGTCGGTATCCACGCCGAGCGCGGCGTAGCGTTCGCGGGCAAGCCGGTAAGATTGTTGCGTGTTTTGGTTCGCGTTCATGTGATTTGAGATTTGATGCTGGCGTGCTCAATCTTTAAAAAAAGAGCCCTTGGCGATGATGCCATTTTCGAGTGTGAATCTTCCAGTAGTATTTTTCGGCGGAGCGAAGCGAAACCTTAAGAACCGCGACGGGTTGCCGGCTGCCGGATTCCCGACAACCGGCGAGCCGGGGGCGAGGCAAGGCCAGTTCGGAGCTTGGAAAAGCTCACCCAATACTCGATGCCATTGGATGAAACCGAAAGTGGCGGAGAGAGTGAGATTTGAACTCACGGTAGTGTTACCTACGCACGCTTTCCAGGCGTGTGCCTTAAACCACTCAGCCATCTCTCCACCGGCTGCGGTCAATGTGTCGCGGGCCGGTCCGTCGGGCAATCTTTTTCAGCCAGCGAAAAACTCCCCGGTCGGCGGATCGTTCGTGACGGAACTCAGGGAAAGGTAGCAGTCCGGAGCATTGTGCCCGATGAACGGACGGTTACAAGCCGCACGGACGACTTATCCGCGGGCGTTTCGACGAAAGTCGGGGGGCGTTAGGCGTTCAGACGGAGAACTTCCGGCAGCAGTCCTTCAATGTTCTGCAATTCCAGAAAGCCGTGGAGTTGCCGGATGCGGGTGGGGTGGCGCATCTTTTTCAAGGCTTTGGCTTCAATCTGGCGGATGCGCTCACGGGTGACGCGGAATTGTTTGCCGACTTCTTCGAGGGTGCGCGCCTGGCCATCGCCCAGACCAAAACGTAATTCCAGCACGCGACGTTCGCGCTCCTTGAGGCTGGAGAGTACGTCCCCGAGTTTGTCCTTCAAAATGGCGAAGCTGGCGACGTCGCAGGGGCTTTCCGTGGTTTTGTCCTCGATGAAATCGCCCAGGTTGGTTTCCTCGCCGTCGCCCACGGGGGACTGGAGGGAGATGGGTTGTTGCGCCATCTTCAGCACGGCGCGAACGCGTTCGACCGGGTAGGCCATGTCTTCCGCGATCTCCTCGACCGTCGGCTCCCGGCCAAAATCCTGGAGCAAATGCTTCTGGGACCGCATCAGCTTGTTGATCATGTCGATCATGTGGACGGGGATGCGAATGGTGCGGGCCTGGTCGGCGATGGCACGGGTGACCGCTTGGCGAATCCACCACGAGGCGTAGGTGGAAAATTTGTAGCCGCGCCGGTATTCAAATTTTTCCACGGCTTTCATCAGGCCCATGTTGCCTTCCTGGATGAGGTCGAGGAAGGACAGGCCCCGATTGGTATATTTTTTGGCGATCGAAATGACGAGGCGAAGGTTGGCCTCGACCATCTCGGTCTTGGCATCGTTGGCGCGGGCGGTGAAGAGCTTGAGTTGATCGTAGGCGTTGAGGAAATCCCGGCTCGGCAGCCGGACAAACTCCTCGAGGGCGCGAATCTTCCGCCGTTCCGACTCGATGACGGCGTGGTGTTGCGGGGCCGGCTCGTGACGCTCGAGTTCGGCGATGGTGCGGCAACTCAACTGGATTTTGTCATGGATGTTTTCCGCGACCAGGGTCATTTCCTCGACCACCTTGTGCTTGTAGAAAAACTTCCGGAAGGTGGCTTGCAACTGGGCGTCGAGTTTTTGGAAAGCGCGGAAGGCGTGGGCCCGCCGGGTTTTCGTGGGCGCGTTTTGCCACGCGGCGAATTGTTCATCCACCTGCGCGTCCAGCTTGCGGACGGACTTCATCACCCGGTGCAACGCGCGCAGATAGGCTTCGCGACATTCGGCTTTCTGGTCCACGACGATGCGGTCGAAGCGTTCGCGCGGCGGTTCGCAGGTGAGTTTTTCGGCGAGGGCGAGGTGCTCTTTGCCGGTGAAACCCAGCCCGTAAATGATGCGGCGAACTTCGGCTTCGGCATCCTCGATGCGCTTGGAGATCGTGACTTCCTGTTCGCGCGTGAGCAACGGCACCTGGCCCATCTGCTTGAGATACATGCGAACGGGATCGTCCAATCCGTCCAGCCGCGTCTTCTCATCCTCCTCTTCGGGCGCGGGCTGGTGGACGCGGTCAACTTCCGCCGGATCCACGATTTGAATCTCCAGCGTGCGAAGCTTGATCAGAATCTCATCCATGAGCTCCGGGGAGATCAACTGATCGGGCAGGGCATCGTTGATGTCGTTGTAAGTGAGGTGACCCTGTTCCTGCGCGAGGCGGACCAGTTCCTTGATCTTCTCGGTTATCTCCGCCGAAGTGTTGCCCGCGAGCGGGGCCACGTGCGGGACATGGCCATTGAGGCCGGCACGCGATGGGGTGGGAAAATCTTGCAAGGTCGGGGCGATCTTGACCCGGGAGTTGACTCGGACAACTTGGCGCGAAGCGGACTTGGACACCAAGATACAAACTTTCGACTTACGCATAACGACTTTACGACTTAAAACGGATCTACTTCATCTGGAACCGGTGGAACAGTGGAAGAATATGCGGAGTCAGATGGCGAGCGTCAAGGGGTAAGCCGGATTTTTCTGCGGAAGATAATGTCCGCTTCGCTCCCCCGTGATGCCCGTCGCCGCCTTGAGCAATTCCAGATTGTACTGATTTACACATGTTGCCTCAATTTTTTGACCGGATTGGCACTGGTTCGCCGGGACCATATCGCCCACCCTTGGGCTACTTGCCACCGACGGGCACACTGACGCCCAGCCCGGTCTTTCCGCCGGCGGCGTTGACACCTTCGTTGGCCGCCACGGTGCCGGAGAACGTGTTCACGATCAGATTGACGTAACGCTTCAAAGTGGTGTAGGGCGAGTTGGGGACATAGATGATGTCGCCCGGCTCGAGCCGCACATCCGGCGCTTGCCCTTTGAGGACGGCCCCGTAATCCACAATGGTGACCTGCGGTTCGGTCAATGAGCCGCGCACGATGGCGACGTGGGAGAGATAGGCATTGAGCGTCATCACGCCATTGTCAGTACGGTCCAAGATGTCATAGGACACCGTCCCTGACGCTCCCGAGATGGCTGACAACAGGGTCATTTGATCCACGTAAGGCAGGGCGCGCGGGAGCCGGACCGCCCCCATGACATACACTTCCTGCGCCAGGGCGAACGGCACATAAACAAAATCACCAGGCCGTAAATAAATGTTCTGGGACATGTCGCCATGGCGCAACAAACGATCGAAATTGACCGGCAGAAATTGTCCCTCCCGAACCACAAAACTGTGCCGCAGATCCGACAATTCCTCCGTTGAAATCTGCGACGCCGAGCGCGCCGGCCCCCCCGCCTGCGCGAGGGACTCCAACAGCGTCGTCGGCCCGGTCAGCGGATAAATGCCAGGCTTGTTCAGGCGGCCCAGCAGCCAGACCTGCTTGCTGCCCACGGCTCGCAGCGCGACACTGACTTGCGGGGTGCTTTGGAATTTCGACAATTCCTTTTCCAGCCGCGCCTTGGTTTCGGGCAGGGTCAGTCCCCAAACATCCACGCCGGGCAACAGGTTGAAATAGATTTTTCCGTCCGGGCCGACGGTCATCGTCGAGTCGGTTTTGGGCGTGCCCATAATACTCGCCTCAATCTGGTCGCCCGGACCCAGGGTCATCAACTCCGTATCCGGGTGGAATAACTCCGGGCTGAGTTGGTTGGTCACCGTCACGGTCGGCAGATTGTTGCCCGGCGCCATCGGTTTGAAATGCGGCGCCGATTTGGAGCCCGAACTGGTGCAGCCCGCCAGCGACGCCAGCAGCAATCCCGTTGAACCCAGCAGAGTAATTTGTTTCATACTATTTAATGAGAGGACTGGTGATAATCGGTCCGATTTTCAGGGTCGTGGCCGTAACGGTGAACGCCTGGATGAACGCCTGGGCGGCCCGGTCCACCACATCCGCCGCTTTCAACCACGGACTGATACTGACATACACGATGTCTTTCTGCTGCAATTTGAAATCCGGCGACTTGCCGGCCAGAATTTCCGAGGTGTCCACCACAAATGTTTCCGGATGAGTTAAGGAACCGCGCACCACGAGCACCCGACTCCTGAAGGCTCTTCCTGAAAAACCGCCCCGCGACGCGATGGCGCTGATGACGGTGGCTTTGGGCGCAAAGGCCAGCACGCCGGGGTTGCCCACTTCGCCCAGCACGTAAATCTCGTTCGCGCTCGCCGCCCCGATATAAAGGTAGTCGTCCGGCTCCAAAACTACGTTCTGCGCGAGGTCGCCCCGCTGAAATAGCCGTTCAAAATCCACGGGCACGCGCTGTTGTTTTCGGGCGAGAAAGCTGCGGGTTAAATCCGCCAGCTCCACCGTGCCCCGCTCATACAATCCGGTTTCCAGACCGCCGGCGCGCGCCACCGCTTCGATCACCGTCAGGGGCCGATCCATGGGAAACACCCCCCCGGCGGTCACGGAGCCGAGAACGATATATCGTTTGCTGCGATACGCCACGGGCGTGATGATGGTGAGCGGGTTGCGGTAATATTTTCCGAGTTCCGCGTCGAACTTGGCGCGCAATTCGTCAATCGTCAGTCCCGTCGCCAGGACGTTTTCCGCCTGCAGGTAACTGACGCGTCCATCGGGACCGATCACCACCTCGGCCCGCCCGATCTCGTTCGTCTCAAACAGCGAAAAGTTTAGTATGTCGCCCGGCCCCAGCGTCAACCGCTCCTGCCACGGCGCCCGTTTGCCCGAGTTGGAAGCCGAGAAGGAGGGGTTCGGTTGGGGCGGGGCGCTGGTCGTTGCGGCTTCCGCCGCGCGGGTGTCGCCCGTGCGCGTGAAAATCAGCCCGGCCACAGCAACTGTTAACAGGAGTCGTTTCTTCATAGTTCAAAACAAGGTTTGGGTTCGTGATTCAAAACCGCGCCAACGAGCCGGCACTTGGCGTGGCGCAACGTCTGCAATTGTTCCCGGGTGTCGCGTCCGCTCGCCCGCCCGCTGTCCGCCAGCCAGATCACCTGCGGCAAACTTTCCGCGAGCAACACCGCTTCCGGCACCGAAGCGGGCGGGAGTTCGACGAGCAGCACGAGGTTATCCATCCGTCGCATTTGTGCCAGCGTGTTTTGCCATTCTTTTCGGCGCGCAAGATCCCAGACTTTTCCCGGCAATGGAATGTGCGCGGCCAACGTGGGCGTCGGCGCCACGGCCAGGGTCCGCGAAAACGACAGTTCCGTCTGATCGGTGGGCGCGGTCTCCTTGTGGTCCCCGCCGTGTTCGCCAGTCCGGCAAAAATCCGGTTCGACCACGTTCGGGGGCAAATCCATTGCGGGCAAAGTGTCTTCCCCGGGCCGCGTCGCAATCGTCATCACCTGCAAGCCCCGCTGTTTGGCCGCGCCGACGAGCAGCTCGATCCACGTCGAACGCCCTTCCCCCGCCCCCGACGAAATGAAGCCGCACACGATTCCGTGATTCGGTGAAGCGTTCAGTTGACCGGCAATCGCCGTCCACGTCCGAAAAGCCCAGGCGTCTTTTTCCGCCGCCGACATCTGGTTCAAATCACCGAGCGCCGCCAGCACGGGCAGGCCCGTCGCGCGTTGCACGTCCACCGCCGTTTTCAGCCGCCGATCCGCGATTTCCTGCCCGGCGATGACCAGTCCGGCGCCCAACCCGCCCAGTAACAGTCCAACACTCCCGGCGACCAGTGCGGCGAGCCAACGCGAAAGCGAGTCCACATCCTTGAGCGTCGCCGGGGTGACCGCGCGATAGTAACCCTGCGAATTTTCCTGATACAATTGTGCTTCGCGCTGCCGGTATGCGAGCAGGCCACGACTCTTTTGCAGCCCGTCGAATTGTGCCTTGATCGTCGCGTAGCGCAGACTCTTTTCGGAAAGCCCCGTGACTTTGCTCAGCAACGAATCGTGCAGTTTGGTCAACTCGGATAATTCTTTCTGCGCGGTCGCCTTGCGCGTCTGCAAATCCACGACCCGGGCATACATGGCGCTCACCTGCGGATTCTCGCTGTATCTCGCGGCCGCCAACGTGCTTTGGCCGGCGGCTGGGAGTTGCTTTTCCAACTCGGCCATCAGCGTGCGCTGACGTTGCACCGTCGGATGTATCTCGGTGTAGTTCGCCATCAAATCCGTCAGTTTGCTCCGGGCGGCTTCGAGTTTTTGCGCGATGGGATTCTGTTGGGCGAGTTCGTTCTGAAATGTTGCGACCTGCAAATCCATCAACTCCACGTCAATCCGGGCGTTGTCCGCGCGCGCCATCACGTCGCCGAGTTGCTTGATGTAACCTTGCTTCTCGGCGTCCGGGTCAGCGAGCTTTTCGGTGTTCTGAAAATTGATTAACTCGGCGTTCACCTGCTGAAGCTGCTCGTCGAGTGCGGCGAGTTTATCGCGGCAAAACCGGTTCATCTGGTCCGCCTCGGCCACCTGCAATTCGCGGCCCAATGCCACTGCCTGGTTCGCCAGTAAATTCGCGAGGTCTACCAACGACTGACGATTCTTGCCGGCAACCGTGAGCGCAACGAGATCCGTGTTGAGCACTTGCTCGACGGCCACCCGGCCTTGGAGCGAGTTCGCGCTCACCGGCGGCTGGACGTTCGCCGCTGCGCGGCGCAACAGGTCCGGCGATTGCATGAGAGTGACCAGCGTCGGCGAGGTGAGTTGGTGCGGGCGATACGCCTCGCTTTCAGTGCTGGCCGTCCGCGCCGGGTTGGCTTCGCGCGCGATGAGCATTACGCGGACGTTGTAATTGGATTGAAGATACCCGAAAACTCCCGCGCCGAGCGCGGCGACTCCGGCCACCCCGAACAGAAAACGGGAACGTTGCTGTAGCGCGGCCAGGATGCGCCACGGATCGCAGAACAGGCGCGACGCTGGTTTGACGGCGGCGTGATTCATCGGCCCTCCGGCCGGGGGCGGAGAGGATTTTCCGCGCGGAGCGAAGTTGGCATCTTCCCGCAACGGAGCCGGCGCGGGTTGCGCCCGCTTGGCGCGAACCGCGCTGAGGCTGAATTCATCAGCGGATTCGTTCATGCGATGGCCAGGGTCTGATGACGTTTCATGTCGCGCACCACAGCGTTCACGGCGGTAACTTTGACCTCTGGATACTCGGGCCGCGCCGCGAATTCAAGCGCCAGTTTTGCCCTGCGGTTCAATTCGCGCGGAAGCGTGCCCCACGTCGGTTCAAAGGGACGTTCACGCCACCGCCAATACTCCAGGAATTCCACAGCGCGGCAATCTAGGCTGCCCGTACCGGTCGCGATACCCGGGAGGCCTCCCAATCGTGGTGTCGGGGGAATACTGAGCCGTTTCCGGTCAGCCACTTTATTTCGGCGCGTGACTCGGCGGGTGTGGTCTGATAATTCTCCGCCCATTCATGAAACGCCCATTGCTCCCCGTGGCGTTGGTTTACGTGGGTGGATTGCTGCTCGCCGAAGCGATCCAACCGCAATTGCTTTTCCTGTTCACCCTCGCCTTTGCATTGCTCTTCCTGACGCTGGTTTGGGGGCGGGCGCGGGCTTTCCTCATCTGGCCACTGCTCATGGTCGTCGCCTGGGCCAATCTGGTGAGCCGGACGGCGGTGGTATCGCCGAACGATTTACGAAAAGTTGCCGACCGCGAACCGGCCCTCGTGACCGTGCAGGGCACGCTGGAGGAAACCCCGAGCCTGCGGGTTTACGGCCACGGCGAGCGGGAATCTTTCCGAACCCTGGCCCGCCTCAAGGTCACCGCTCTTGCCCGTGGTGAAAAATGGCAGCCGGCGGACGGGAACCTCATGGTTTCAACCAAGGGCGAGTTGCCGGGCGAATTCTTCGCCGGGCGCGCGGTTGAAATCACCGGCGTGCTCGCCCCGCCACCGTTGCCATTGGTACCGGGACAGTTTGACTATCGCAACTACCTCGCGCGGCAGGGAATTTACTTCCAGCTCAAATCGGATTCGACCAATGACTGGCGGGCCGTGGATGCAGCGACGAACGGGCCGCCGTTCACGGACCGCTTCCTCGCTTGGGCGCAACGCACCCTTGCGCGCGGGCTGCCGGAAACGGATGAACCGCTGCGCCTGATGTGGGCGATGTCGCTCGGCTGGAAGACCGCGCTCACGGGCGAGGTCAACGAGCCATTCATGAAGTCCGGCACAATGCACATCTTCGCCATCAGCGGATTGCACATCGCGCTCATCGCCGGAATTCTTGTGAGCCTGTTGCGCGTGTTGCGCGTGCCGCGCTTCTGGTGCGGCCTGGTGGTGATTCCGTTGATCTGGTTTTACACCGCCGCGACCGGCTGGCAATCGTCGGCGATCCGCTCGACGGTGATGATGACGATCATCATCGTCGGTTGGTCGCTGCGCCGGCCCAGCGACCTGCTCAACTCGCTCGCCGCCGCCGCGTTCGTCATTTTGATTTGGGATCCCCAACAGCTCTTTCAAGCGAGCTTCCAACTCTCCTTCTTCGTCGTGTTGAGCATCGCGTTGTTCATGCCGCCGCTGGAGAAACTGCGGGATCGTTTGCTGGCGGGTGATCCCTTGCTGGCCCCGGAAGTGATGACGAAGTGGCAACGCGCGTGGCGTTCCATTCTTCGCGTGCTCACCACCAGTCTGGTGACTTCGTTGGCCGCCTGGCTCGGCTCGCTGCCGCTGACGGCGTATTATTTCCACCTGTTTAGTCCGGTGACATTACTCGCCAATCTGATCATCGTGCCCATGAGCAGTTTCGCGCTGATGTGCAATCTCGGCAGCCTCATCTGCGGTAGCTGGCTGCCGTGGGCGACGGAGCTTTTCAACCACTGCGGCTGGTTCTGGATGCTCGGCATGGTAAAGATCAGTCGCTGGACCACGGAATTGCCGGGCGCGTATTTCTACGTGCCGTCGCCCTCGGCGTTCACGTTCGTGATCTACTTCAGCTTGTTGATCGGCACGATGAGCGGCTGGCTCTGGAAACCCGAACGGCGCTGGCGAACCGCCGCGGCGATTCTACTTGTCGCGGTGTTCTATGCCGGGCAATGGTTCTCGATCCGCAAAAACATCGAACTCACCATCCTCCCGCTCAACGGCGGCCACGCGGAATATCTCGACGCCACGGGCCGATCCGATGACTGGCTCATGGATTGTGGCAACACCAATTCCTTCGCGTTCGTCACCCGGCCGTTTCTGCGGGCGAAAGGGGTGAATCGCCTCCCCCGCCTTCTGCTCACGCACGGCGACCTCAAGCATGTCGGCGGCGCGGAACTGCTCACTGCGGAGTTTCGTTGCCACGAGATCTTCGCCAGCTCCTTCCGCTTTCGCTCCGGGGCGTATCGCCGCATCTTCGCCAATATGCAACGGGAGCCGTACCATCTCCGAACCCTTCATCGCGGCGATCAGGCCGGACCGTGGCACCTTTTGCATCCAACCGAATCAGATGTATCCGCCGAGGCCGATGACGGCGCGCTCGTACGGCAGGGCGAATTCCACGGGGTTAAAATCCTGCTGCTGTCCGACCTGGGGCGTGCGGGCCAGAATCTTTTGCTCGACCGCACCAATGATCTCCGCGCCGACATCGTTGTCTCGGGAATTCCCACGCAAACCGAGCCGCTGTGCGAAGCGTTGCTCGACGCGATCCGTCCGCGCGTCATCATCGTCGCCGATTCGGAGATGCCGGCCACCGCCCGGGCCAGTGAACGGTTGAAGGCGCGCCTCAATCGTCGGAACGTGGTCGTGCTTTACACTCGTGAAGCCGGCGCGGTGACGATTTTATTTCGCGCCGGAGGATGCGAAATAAAAACGGCCGACAACCAACACTTCAAACTGAAGAATCTGCCAGCGATGAGTCTTACGCCACCGACTCCTGAGCCTTAACTGCCCAATGCTTCCAGTGCCGCCTTGACGTGTTCGAGCTTCACCTGCCAGTCGTTGAGACGTTGTTGGTGTTCCTGCAACACCTGCGGTGGAACTTTTTGGGTGAAGCCGGGATTCGCAAGCTTCTGCTGCACCTTGTCCAGCTCCGCCTCAATCTTCGTTTTCTCTTTCGTGAGCCGGGCCTTTTCCGCCGTGACATCAATCAGTCCTTCGAGCGGCAGAAACAACTCGCCCATTGGGGTGTGCGCCGTGGGCGTGCCTTTCTTGGCGGCGAAACTCTCGTTGATCTCGATGGCCTCGGCGTTGAGCAGAATCCGGATGACCTCGGCGTCGTGCGGGAGAATTGCGCGACCCGGCTTGAGGACAAACTTCACCTTCTTGCCGGCTTGAATATTTCCGATGCGCCGCAGGTTGCGGCCTTGGGTAACGACCTCGTATTTCGCGTTGGCCATCTCTATGGAGCCATCATCCAGGCCATAGTTGCCTTTGAAATCATCGTCGAACGGTTTGGGCCACGGGGCGTTCATGATCGTCTGGCCGCCTTGCTGCTCGGGCATGTCGGTGCTGTAACCCATCCCGTGCCAGAGTTCCTCGGTGATGAAGGGCAGGAACGGATGGAACAGGCGCAGCGTGTGTGAGAGCACGAAGTCAATCACCGCAACGGTGTTCGCTTTGCTCGCCTCGTCCGTGCCGAAGAACACCGCCTTGCTCGCCTCGACATACCAATCGCAATACTCGCCCCAAAAGAAGCGATAGAGCGCAGCGGTGGCTTCGCTGAACTTGTATTCGGTCAGCGCGGTGGAAACCTCGCGGATGGCCTGATCGAGCTTTAGCAGAATCCACTTGTCGTCGCTGGTGAGCAACGCGGGGTTGATCTCGGCCTGCACTTCACCGCCCTGCATCTGGCGGAAGCGGCAGGCGTTCCAAAGTTTGTTGCAGAAGTTGCGGCCCAGTTCCACGTCCTTCTCGTCGAAGAGCACGTCCTGACCGAGTGGCGCGCTGCGCATCGTGCCGAAGCGGAGCGCGTCCGCGCCGTATTGGGCGATGAGCACGAGCGGATCGGGCGAATTGCCGAGCGTCTTGGACATCTTGCGGCCCTGCTTGTCGCGGATGATACCGGTGAAGTAGACGTTGCGGAACGGCAGGTCGCCCATGAACTCGTAGCCCGCCATGATCATGCGCGCGACCCAAAAGAAAATGATGTCCGGCCCGGTGACAAGATCGGTGGTCGGGTAGAACTTCTTCAACGTGTCGGTCTGCTCGGGCCAACCCATCGTGGCAAACGGCCAGAGCCAGGAACTGAACCAGGTGTCGAGCACGTCGGGGTCTTGGGTGAAGCCGTTTTTCTCCAAACTCGATGTAAAATCCCAATCTGGATTTGGAACAGCATCGGTCGCGATAATGACAAGATACTCGCCTTGGTTTTTTGAAGTAACCGGAGTGAATTTTTCCAAGCCAAGCTCAACCTCAATTCCACTTTTCGCCTCGAAAATTCGAACTTCTATACTCGCTCCGATTCGACGCGCAAGAGCACCATTGACTAGCTGCTCCCAATTTTCACCGAGTTCACGTTTCCAGTTTTCAGAATTTAGATTCACCCGCTTCGTCCACACCGGAATCCGATGCCCCCACCAAAGCTGACGGCTGATGCACCAGTCCTGAATATTCGTCAGCCAGTGGTTATAAACCTTCGCCCACCGCTGCGGATGGAAACGCATCTTCCCATCTTTCGGAGGGACGAGCTCCGAGAGTCCCTGACTTTTCTCGCCTGAGTTGGGGACTCGTGTAACTCGTCCCTCCGAATCGTCAGATTGCTCCACGCACGCCTTGGATTGCTCCACGGCGGGATACTTCAAAAACCATTGCTCACTTAAACGCGGTTCAATCGGCACATCCGCGCGTTGGCTAAAGCCCACGTTGTTCTCGTAAGGCTTCTCCTCCACGAGCACGCCCAGTTCCTTCAACCGTTCCACGGCAATCGAGCGCGCCTCGAAGCGATCCAACCCCGCAAGGCTTTCGCCGGCCAGTTCGTTCATCGTGCCGTTCGGGTTCATGATGTCCACGAGCGGCAGTTTGTGGCGCTGGCCGATTTCAAAGTCCGCCTTGTCGTGCGCGGGCGTCACCTTGAGCACGCCGGTGCCGAACTCGAAGTCCACGTGCTCGTCGCCGATGATGGGAATGAGTTTCTGTTCGCGCGGCAACTGGATGGGCAGGGGACGGATGACGTGTTTGCCGATGAGATGCGCGTAACGCGGGTCCTTTGGATTCACGGCCACGGCGGTGTCGCCGGGGATGGTTTCGGGCCGCGTCGTGGCGATGGTCAGCCAGATGCCAGTAGCTGCGACGCCCTCGTCGCAGGAGGTGGTGGGAGCGCCTCCGCTCCCCGATTGGGCATGCGACGAGGGCGTCGCATCTACCACCTCGACTTTGAAGTGATACATGAAACCCTTCTGCGGTTTCATTTCCACTTCCTCGTCGGACAACGCGGTCTGCGAAACAGGACACCAGTTCACCATGCGTTTACCGCGATAGATGAGGCCCTTCTTGTAAAGCTCGACGAAAACCTTTTGCACGCAGCGCGAATACTCCGGGTCCATCGTGAACCGTTCGCGCGTCCAATCGCACGAGCAGCCGAGTTTCTTGAGCTGGTTGATGATGATGCCGCCGTGTTTTTCCTTCCACACCCAGACGCGTTTCAGAAACTCCTCGCGCCCGAGGTCGTATTTGGTTTTGCGTTCCTCCTTTTTGAGCGCTTTCTCGACCTGCACCTGCGTGGCGATGCCGGCGTGGTCCGTGCCGGGCAGCCAGAGAACTTCCTTGCCGTCCATGCGCGCCTTGCGGGCGAGGATGTCCTGGATGGTGTTGTTGAGGACGTGCCCCATGTGCAACATGCCGGTGACGTTGGGCGGCGGGATGACGATGGAATACGCCGGGCGCTGGTCGCTCACGCGCGCGGGGTCGGCGGTGAAGCAACCGTGCTTCAGCCAGAAGTCATACCATTTGTCCTCGACGGACTGCGGTTCGTAGGCTTTGGGAATCTCACTCATGTTCGGGAAAGGTATTTAGCCACAGATTTTCACAGATGAAACACAGATTTGATTCAGACAAATAATGAATCGGTGTTCAATCTGGGTTTCATCTGTGGCTCAAGAATTATTTCTTCAACAGCGCGTATTCCATGGAATCCACCAGCGCCTGCAAGCTGGCTTCGATGATGTTCTCGCTCACGCCGACGGTACCCCATTCGCGTTGGCCGTCGGTGGAGGTGATAAGCACGCGGGTCTTGGCGGCGGTGCCGGCCACGCCGTCGAGGATGCGGACTTTGTAGTCGGTGAGCGTGATGTGCTTGAGCTTTCGGAAAAATTTCGCCAACGCCAGCCGCAACGCGCCGTCGAGGGCGTTCACCGGGCCGTCGCCTTCGGCCACGGTCTGCGCGCGGCGCTGGCCGACGCGAACCTTCACCGTCGCTTCGCAGACGGATTCCTTATCGTCGCGGCGCATCGAAACGTGATACGCGTCCACCGTGAACGGCAGTTCGCGATGTTGGAGCGTTTTGCCGATGAGCAGCGCGAGCGATGCCTCGGCCGCCTCGAATTCGTAGCCTTCGTGCTCCAGTTCTTTGATGCGATGCAAAATCGTCTTCAACTCCGGCGTGTCATTCGTGAGCTTAAACCCGAGGTCCTGCGCCTTCATCACGATGTTGCTGCGCCCGGCCAGATCGCTGATGAGGACGTTGCGCGAATTGCCAACAAGCTCGGGGTTGATGTGTTCGTAGCTGGCCGCGAGTTTCTGCACGGCGTTGACGTGCGTGCCGCCTTTGTGCGCGAACGCCGCCGAGCCGACCCACGGCAGGCGCGGGTTGTGGCGGAGGTTGGCGATCTCATCCACGAATTGGGAAAGCTCCTTGAGTTTGCGGAGCGAGGCTTTGGGCACGCACGTCCGGTTCGTCTTCAGCGCCACGCAGGGAATGACACTGATGAGGTTGCAATTGCCCGTGCGTTCGCCGTAGCCATTGATCGTGCCTTGCACATGAACCGCGCCGGCGTCGAGCGCCGCAAGGGCGTTCGCCACGCCCACGCCGATGTCGTCGTGCGTGTGGATGCCGACTTGGCAATTCAGTTGCCCAACGGCGATTTTCGTGATCGCCGCAACTTCGCCCGGCAGACAACCGCCGTTGGTGTCGCACAGCACGACCAAATCCGCGCCCGCCTTTTCCGCCGCCTGCCAGGTGGCGAGGGCGTACTCGGGATCGAGCTTGTAGCCGTCGAAGCAATGTTCCGCGTCGTAGATGACGAACTTGCCGTGGTCTTTCAGGAAGCGCACGGTGTCGCCGATCATGGCGAGGTTTTCGTCGGGCGTGCAGCGCAGGACCTCCTTCACGTGCAGCATGGAAGTCTTGCCGTAGATCGTCACCACGGGTGTGCCGGCGTCAATGAGCAGGCGAACTTGCTCGTCCTGTTCAACCGCCACGCCTTTACGCCGCGTCGAGCCGAACGCCGCGAGTCGCGCGTGTTTGAATTTGCGTTTTTTCGCCTGCGCGAAAAACTCGATGTCCTTCGGGTTGCTGCCCGGCCAGCCGCCTTCAATGTAATGAACCCCGAACGCGTCGAGCTTCTCGGCGATGCGGAGCTTGTCCGCGACCGAGAAATTGATGCCTTCGCCCTGACTGCCATCGCGCAGGGTCGTATCGTAGATTTCGACTTGAGGTTTCATCAGATCCGCAAAAGCGGTGCAACTTGGTACGCGAAAGGGCAGGGGAAGCAAAGCTCAAACCCGCGAACTGGGGGTTCTCCCCAAACCTTACGGATGAGCATGAGCGCTGCACTGCCGGGTGAAGTTTTTTGCGGCGGGGTTTGAACGTGGCGGCGCGCG
>Ga0209726_10005585_pt1 | contig 15125 bp, 16 predicted proteins | sample Subgrocontami54m_FD_187453 | JGI IMG/M metagenome (GOLD analysis project Ga0209726, IMG submission 187453) | Subsurface groundwater microbial communities from S. Glens Falls, New York, USA - GMW46 contaminated, 5.4 m (SPAdes) (version 3) | ecosystem: Environmental > Aquatic > Deep subsurface >... | reverse complement strand
AGCGAGGGCCCCCGGCTATCTCGATACGCCCAACGGCCGGGTCGGGCTGATCGCCGCCACGGCGACCTTCAGACCCTGGAATCAAGCCGGCGAACAACGGCCCGATCTGCGCGGGCGCCCCGGCATCAATCCGCTCGGCTTTCAAACCCGTTATCGCGTCGATGCCACGGCATTCGAGCAATTAAAACGGATCAGCCGCGAGCTCGGCTTTGAAAAGAGCGCTGAAAGAGCGCGCAAGCATTTTTACAGCGACAAGGAAATCCCCGATGCCAAATCCGCGGAGCTGAGTTTATTGGGGAATCGTTACCTGCTCGATGCAGGTTTCTCGATCGAAACTCAAGCCAACGAGCGCGATCTGCAAGACAATCTGCGCTGGATTCGCGAGGCGCGACGGCAATCGGACTGGCTCGTCGTCAGCGTTCACTGCCATGAATTCGGCGGCGCCAGCTTGCTTACCGCAAGCACCCGCGCCGAACTCGAAGAGACCGCGGACTTCGTGACCAGGTTCGCGCACCAAACAATCGACGAAGGCGCCGACGTTTTCGTCGGCCATGGCTCGCACTTTCCCATGGGAATTGAAATCTACCAGGGCAAGCCGATCTTCTACAGCGTCGGCAATTTCATCTTCCAGAACGAGACCGTCGGCTTCTTCCCCGCCGACGCCTACGAGCGCTTCGACCTGGACCTCAAAGCGACGCCGTCGGACTTCCTCGACGCCCGCACCGCCGGCGGCAAGAAAGGCCATCCGAGCGACCCGGCCTACTGGGAAAACATGTTCGCCGTCTGCAAATTCGAGGCGAAAAAACTCCTGGAGATAAAAATCTTCCCCATCGATCAGGGCTTCGGCAGGCCGAGACCGCAACGAGGAAGACCCGTGCTCGCCGACGGAGCAGTAGCGAATCGCGTCATCGAGCGCGTCACCCGCCTCTCGCGGCGCTACGGCACGAAAATAACGAGCCGCGACGGGGTCGGCGTTATCGAATTGTAACGCGCCGCGCACCCTTGACGGCCATCAACACGACTTGTCTTGCGCCCGGGAGTATCACGCCGATATGTTGGCCGGGAGAGAGAAAGCCATGGGCTTGATTCATCTGACAACGACTTTGCGACCCGCGAAAAGGCGCGAAAGAAATACGCTGCCGAGTTCTTGGTGGACACGGGATGACCGATAGCCTCGCGCCTGCCGTGAACAAAATGGGCCGGTCTTTGCTCGCGGCGAAATTCACAGTACTCTCCTGGACCCTACACCGTCTCGATTTTCTCCGTGATCTGCAGGAAGAAATCCCGGGACCATAGTTCGAGCGACGACTTGTCACGCACGTAGCGGTCCGTCTCCCGCCTGATCTGGTCCACGTCCAATCTGCCGATGGCCGTACGCAGCCGGTCGAGCAGGTCGGACCGGTTTAGACGGGCCGGGACGGTCCAGTCGCCGGAGTGACGCAGGCGCGACTCCAGGTGACTCAGGCGTAGTCGCGGATGGTGGCCGACGTACCAGACCAGGTCGTACCAGTCGCGTCCCTTGACCCGCGTCTTCCACTTGCGGCACAGCAACGCGTGCATCTTACCGGCAAAGAGATCGGGCAGGCTGTAGGCGCACACGGCAAAGGGCACCGGCAGGAGAACCGTGCGACTCTCGGTCTCGAACCCGCTAGGATGATCGGTATCCACCTCCAACTTGATCTTCAGCACCTCGCCGGCATGCTGCGGCCGCATTACGGTCGCAGCGGCTTTGACGATGATCAATTGCTGTAAGGTGTTCGCCTTCAGAAATGCCGATTCGATGGCGGATTGGGAATTCCGCTTCCGGCTTTCGAAAGAGACCTCGAAACCGAAGCTGGCGAGTTCCCGACGCAAGGCCTCGCCGTAGACGCCAAGAGAAAAAGCCGTGGAGGGTTTGAGAAGCGAGAAGTCCAAGTCTTCGGAATACCGGTCCAAGCCGTACAGCACACGCAGCGCCGTACCGCCGTAAAACGCGGCGTGCTCGAAGAACTTGCCGCGCCAAAGCCCAAGCAGGGCGATCTGTTGCAGGATTTCCCGCAGGGCGCTGACGTAGTCGTCGCGCGTCTGACAGACATAGCGTTCGAGCATCTGTTCGATGGCCGGATTCATGACCGAATACTCCTACGACGTGCCAGACACCGCGCCAACATGTCGATCTTCCTCGACGCGAAGGCGCGGCAGATGGCGGCCAACTGCTTCTGGTCCAACGCAGCCGCTCGCTCTTCGTCCAGCCGCAGGTCTTCGAAGAGATAGGCGTCGAAGTCCTTCAGGTTGGCGGGACTGAAGCGCTTGTCCGCCCACACCTTGTCGACGAGGGACTTCTCCGAGGAGGCGATCAGGTAATGCGCGTCGCCTTCGCCCGCCCAGCGGATGCCCGGCGCATAGCGGTGCGGGTGCAGCGGCTGGTAGGTGAAGTCCCCGAAAGGCGTGCTGAATCGCCGGTTCTCTCCGGTGGTGACCGACGTCACGTTCTCCACGCGCTCCGGGATCAAGCCATAGTGGCTCAGGGCATAGTCAAGGCTCACGTACGAAGGACCGTAAATCAGGTTCGCCAGGTGTTCGCGGCTAAGCGGGCTGCGACGATAGCGCTCGCCAAACACGTAGAGGCCCTTGCGCAGGCGAATCAGGCTGCCCTCCACTAGCAGCCCGGTAATCCGGTCCCGCGGCTTCGCATATTCGCGCAGGCAGGACACCAGTTGCTGGTAATCCAGCACATCCATGCGCACCCGATCCCGAATGTCCAGAGCCGTGATCATCTCAGTCAATATGCCAATTATTGGCCAGTATGTCCAGACATTATGGACATACTGCCTAAGCAATTTGGATTTCATGGCTCTGCCCGATGGCCATAGGGCTCGCCGAGGATGCAGACGAAGACCGGCTCCACGCGGTCAATCCATTGCCGGCAGTATTCCACTCAGGAGTTGGCGGTCTCGCCGTTGGCGTCCTGGCCGGCACATCCCAGCGACGAGCTTGAGCTGCGCTTAGGGGCGTTAGCGCCAAGTAGTAAACGATGAAGGCTACGAAGACGTCGGCTTCGATCCGCTGGGTCTTATCGTGTCCGACCTTGCTGTTTCGGAAGAAACATCTTTATGGTGTCAATCATGTACAGCGCGAGATAGCAGGTCGACGATGCCGGCGCCCGCGAAATTGACCGACGAACGCATGCATAATTTGTTGACAAAACGACGTGTTCTTAAGTGTGCAGCCGTTGCGCTCGTCCTCTACGTAATAGGAGCCGTTGCATGGGTGCCGAGCATTGACGGATCAAAATTCGAAAACTACGCAGTTGAAATCGAGCGCACGCAGACGTGGCGCTATGGATATGTCATACCGCATCACGGCGCGTTTCTTGTGAAGACCCGGCTGGCCGCGGACGCGCCACCGCTCGCGCCCATCGCCGCCGACGACTGGCTCACGCCGATCATGGCGCGCGAGCTTCGTCTGCGTCCGTGGAAGGCCGCGTTCGAGATCGGGTTCTATGCCTCGCTGTGGGCGCTTTGGAGCGTCGGCCTTGCGCGACTTCGGCGCCGACTCTCGGGCCCGGACTCGACGCGCTGGGGGCGCAGCGTGACGTACGGGTTGTCGTGGGCGGTCATGATCACCGCCCTGATGGCACCCTTCCTGATTGCCGGGTATGGTGAGCCGCTCTTCACAAACCAGCAAGCTCCAGGCGCCTGGGGTGCCACCACTTGGGGATTCCCCTCGACTGGCACGGCGTGGGGTTACTCACTCACGTATCGCTGGGTGCTCCAACCCACCCTCACCTTCTCGCTCCTGAGTTTGAAATCGACGTTGGGTTTCCTTGAGCCGATTGGCGTACGCGCGACATGCCTACTCGTCAGCGTGGTGTTCTATGCACCTCTCGCCACCGCGTTGAAGTGGTACATCGAGTGGGTTAGCGAGCGTGGCGGAAGCTCTGGTGAGGCTTAGATGACCTGCGAGAAAGAAAGGTCAGAGTGTGTCCCTTTCGGTTCCCTAGTTCTTTTTCTTTACAATTCACATAGACAACACTAGCATCTGGGCGGGGTGGTTCATCCAACTCTATTTGTTAGACCGCTGGTGTAAGACTGTGACGGAAAATTAAATGTTGATATTCCCCCCACGTTAGAGAGTGAATAAAGTATTCTGCATCCCTGGACGGAACGAGACCTTGAGCGAGTCTTTCGCTTGGCTGCTCCGGCGTAAGCAGGTCGAAATTATTGGCGTCGACTTTAATAGGGAATTTTCGACAATGACCTTTGCTGGACAGGTCGATTGGTGTCGAGGTGTCATTCGAGACAGTTTGTTAAGCAACGATCTGATCCTAGGCCGTTCGTTTGGAGCTTGGATCATTCTGAATGCATTGGTGGACCCTGAAGAGAATTATCCGGGAACGGTCATCCTTATAGCAAGCGTTTTAGGTTACGGGAGGTCGGGGAATGTGGGTTTCATTGCGCCACGAGCTAAAAGCTTCTGGAGAGAGGCGGCATCGAGACAGGTCTCGCCAGCACAGAGAATCGTCTTGATTCACGCTACCAATGACGATCAGTGTCCACTCGAATATGCCGAGAAGCTAAGCCGGATCTGGGGCCTTGACCTGGTAACGTTCAAAAAAGGTGGACACGGGTTAGGCAAGGAGAACGCACTTCAGAAAGAACTCGCGGGCGTAGTTCAGGAAATCTGGCATCCGGCCTCTGTAGGCTAGGGATGCTGTCGGACGTGCAGCATATTGCCCCAATCGTCCACCAGTCCCAGTAAGCTCTTGTCTCTTACCAACGCGGCGCCTGGGCTCGCACTATGATGAAACCGCGCACACCATCGGAAAAGTTTTGCATGCGCGTGTAACGTCGATGCACTTCGCCGATGGCACGCCCCGCTGCGTGAGGTGATGCGGATAACCAGACGCTACAACCCTGGAAATTCGCGCCATGCGCAAACCCTAGCCGAGCCCAATGCCTTCAGTCAATAAAAATTAGTATTGTGTCCCGGGAATCCTGGCCAGAATGGCCCTCTTGGCGTCGGAAGGTTCTTGATCGCGTAGACGGTAATCGCAGGCGGTGCTGAGTTTCTCGGCGATAGTGAGGTCCGGGCAGAGTTTCACTGGCCGGCGATAGCTACTATTGTCGTAGTAGCCACAAACCGATGGCCGATGTTGTCCACCATGACGCCAAATCCCTCCAAAGTTCTAACGCCGAGCAGAGCCATGTCGCCTGATTCCGCGAAGACCACTTCATCGTTGGTTTCGTAGCCTTCGGCGCTCAGGATGGCGTAGCCAATGTCGCGCTCGATTTTCTGCTGCGTGACCGTGGCAAATATTCGCTTCCGGCGTGGGGTGATGCCGACGCCCTTCAAAACGTCCGCTGGAAGCCAGGTGAGTTCCGAGCCGGTGTCCACCAGCACCTCCAAGGGCGCCGTTGCCAATTCCTCACGCTTGGGATTGCGGGCGATGACATTGACTTTGAACATGCTCATGGTGGAAAGATTACTGCATTGCCCCGCTCGCGGCAAGCTGGCCGGGAACAACAGTTCGGTGAGCGTATGGCCGACATCACGTGGGCTTCATGCGCGCTGCCGAGGTACCGCTACGACGAACCGAGGATGGCGCGCTTGGCGTCGGCGAGTTCCTCCTCGCGGCGGTGGTAGCCGCAGTCGCTAATGAGTTTGTCAACGGCGGCAAGGTCGGCCCGCGGTCAGACTTGCCTAACTCTACTAACTCGCCAGACCTTTCTGCAACGCCCGGCTCACGTTCGACGGGTGGCAGCCGAGGAAACTTGCCAACTCGGAGGCTAGATAACCTTCCTCCAACACCGCTTGGCAAATAAACCGGTCTCGCGCCTCCACCATCTTCGCAGTTCGCCCTTTGCGTTTGAGGCTCTGCGGATCGAGCCGCGCCCCACTTGCTACTTTCTGGAGCAGATTCCCCAACGACACTCGGCGCGACACCGGCGGCGTTTTCTCCTTGATCATCTTTCTAACGAACCGCTCCGATCCTAAAAAAGGCGCGTGATCCCCAGGATGCCATTCCGCCCGATACGGATCCTTGACTCCCTCCCGTATAAACGCTTCATATCGAGCCGCCGTCCCAAACTCCTCCATCACCGGCCCGGGATCGATCAGTCCTCGCTGGTCTTTTCCCAAGTATTCCCCGTGACCGCTCCACTGCCACTCCCCAGGCTGCTGCACCATTTTGGCTCGCACCGGATTGAGATGGATGTAGCGCACCAACTCCAACAAGTAGCTATCGCGGTCGCACACGATCGCTTGGTAGCGCCCTTGAAATAGATGCCCCCGGTGGTGGTGCGTTCGGTTAAATCGCCGCGCGTATCCGGTCAACAGAGATTGCAGCACCCGCGCCGTCGAAGCTCGCTGCACTTCCAAGAGCAGATGGAAGTGGTTCGACATCAAAACGTAGGCGTAGAGGTTAAACGGATAACGCTTTCGCGCCGCGGCCAACCCGTTGAGAAAGGCTTCGTAGTCGCTGTCGTTAAGAAATACCTTCCGCCCGTCGTTGCCGCGGGCCATCACGTGATAGAGCAGTCCTTGCGCGTGGACTCGGGGATGTCGGGACATGATGCGCCATTATCAAAGTTAGTAGACTTAGGCAAGTCTGACACCGGAACCCGCCGGAACCCGGAAGACCCGACACCGGAAGACCGGAAGAGACGGCGAAGTGGCGAAACGGGTGGTCGAGCGCGTCACCCGCCTCTCGCGGCGCTACGGCACGAAAATATCAAACCGCGATGGGGTAGGCGTGATCGAATTGTAACGCGTAGCGTACCCTTGACGGCTAGACCTCAGAGTTTGTGAATTCAATCATGCCAGCAGAATATGCACTCGGATTTACCAAATATAAAGTATGGTAGCGCTGAAGAATCCTGTATCCGTGCTACTCCATCTCGCTGGTCTTCAGGTAACGGATGAGTTCGGGCAGGCGTGTCGTCCTCCAGGCACTTGAGGAAGAACAGCAGCGGGTTGTGCCCGCGCCGTTCGTGTTCGTTGCGCATTGGGCGGATGTTCTTCAAGTCGCGATGCGAGTGGGAGACGAAAATCCATGCGCCTCGATTTCGGGTTGAAAGATTCGGGACGCTCTCAGGAAATGGTTCGGCGACAACCTGACCCGATTCGAAACGTCCCTCCTAATTTACAGCCGTCCGGCCGCGCGTTCGTGTTGGAGAAAGTCGTAAGGCAACATCACGCGCAACCCGTAGAATGTTCCGCCCAGCACATCGGCGAAATCCGCCTTATCCAGCGTGAGCAACACATCCGCCCACGCCAATGCCGTGAACAAAATGGGCCGGTCTTTGCTCGCGGTGAAGACGACCGGCCAATCCAGCGACACTACGTCGTCCACCACCGTCACTTGCGGGCGCAGCCGCAGCCATTCCGTCGTGGCACTCACCGCGAGCTTGGGAAGATTCCGCAGCACTTCGTTCAGCCCATACGGGCTGCCGATCAGCACCCAGCCTTGTGTGGCAGCATAGGAGAAAAGTGCGCGCGAAGAGCCATTCGCCGAACCTGCCGCGGCCAGCAGCACGCTCGTGTCGAGGAACAGTCTCACCGTCCCTCTCGGAAACGCCGCATCCCCTTCTCGTCATCGGCAATCCAGGCTTCGATTTGTTCCCGGCTGAACTCGCGCGGTGGTGGAAGCTGCCCCGCGCCGCGCAACCGAGCGGCGAGAAAAAGAAAAAGTTCTTGCTTCTGCTCCGACGGTAGAGAATCAATAGCGGCTTCAATTTCATCAATAGTGCTCATGGTCGGAAGTCTAGCATCGCGTCGGCGAAACCGTCAACCCGTCCTTCCTCACGGATGAGTTAGGGCAGCGCACGCAGCCATCCTTCGGCTGCTTGCGGAATAACAGCGGCAGACTGAGCACGCGGGATTCGAAGTTCGTTGCGAATTGGACGGACGTTCTTCAATTCGCGGTGCGAGTGGGAGACCAACGTTTGTCGCTGGTGGGATTCGGCGCACGGGCGGTGATGGGGGCGCGTCTTGCATTACGACGATGTGCGATTGCAAGACCTGGCCCGGTTCCAGTACTGCCGCGCTCCCCGGTCGTCCGCCGAGTGCGATAAAGAGATGAAAAGCGGGACGAAAAGTAGCCTGTCCACCGTTCCTGTCCCCGCGACCTTTTACGGTCGCGCTTCCACCGGGAGCTGGTTCAAGACGAAATCGTAAATGGCCTCGGCGTGTTGCAGGGCGACATCAAATTCTTCGCGCGACGGCATCGGGTCGTCCGTAAGTCCTGGATACCGGAAGGCGGAAACGTAGGGCGTAAGAATTTCAGCCGCGCCGGCGAAATGTGTGAATTCAGGCGACAGGCTCGCTGCCTGCCGAATGAGCTGCTGGACGTCGTGTGTTTTCTCAAACGAAACGCTGTTGGCAGTGAGCCATCCTTTCACAGCTTTTTCCGCCGCTTGCTGACAGTGGTAGATAGCCGTGTCGAGCGGGCCGCCAGTGGCATTGGCCGTGATGCGCGCGGTTTGCAGGTCATGCAACGCCTTGGTCAGCCACTCGCAAGTAAGCTGGGCGAGAGCTTCATCCATAGAGTTTGCGCCCGCATTGCAAAATGTGGTGCTGAATGGACGCGCGCAAGTGACGGTAGCGGTCGAACTCGGCGCGAGTCTGGACGAACACATCTTTGCTCATGTCCAAATCGCCGAGACAGTGATGCGCCCGCTGCATCCGCCGAATGGCCTTCTCGCTGCTGTCGCGGACAATGACCATCAAATCCACGTCACTGTCGTCATGTGGCGTGCCCGAAGCGTGAGAGCCAAAGAGATAAATTTCCTCCGGCTGGAACTCAGCTTTCAGCCGTTCCACGACCTTCTCCAACAGACCTGACGGGATTGTCTTCACGGCTTCCAGAGTAGCATGAGCCAATGTCCTTGAGAAGTCAGAGCAATGCAGCGGGCGAGTCGCCCAAGGCGTCGCAAACACTAGAGGAGGAACGGTAGCGAATTGTGCCTGCACTGTTCAACTTGGTTGCGGATTGGTCGGACTTTCTCCAAGTCGCGGTGCGAGTGGGAGACGAACGGCTGTCGCGTATGAGATTCGGCGCAGGGTTCGAATTGGTCGAGTCGTAGCTCCAGTCTTTAACCCGGCGGTAAAATTAACAAGTAAAAGACGCGGCCCAGACTTTTACATCACAACAATCTGAAAAGAAAGTATTGAAGTAAAAGTCTGACCCCCTCTCCTAGGCGTAGAGGTAAAACGGATAACGCTTTCGCGCCGCGGCCAACCCGTCGAGAAACGCTTCGTAGTCGCTGTCGTTAAGAAATACCTTCCGCCCGTCGTTTCCGCGGGCCATCACGTGATAGAGCAATCCTTGCGCGTGGACTCGGGGATGTCGAGGCATGATGGGCCATTATCAAAGTTAGTAGACTTAGGCAAGTCTGACACCGGAAAGTGGACAAAACCGAGTGCGACCTTGTTCTCGGGCCTGCAGTACGCTGCTATACCATCCCAGTGGCTCTCAATCATCTTGGCAAACTTCTCGTAGGGCCTGAGACGTTGCCACTTAAGCGAATCACGCCAGTTCTCGAAGAACCGTCTGGCCCAGCCCTCTGTCTGGTAGTCCCAAAGCTGCCCAAACGCCTCCTTGAGCACGTAGGCAGTATTGAGCCTCTTGTTGGCTTTAAGCAATATCCTCAAGCTGCGCCGTCCTTCGTTGGTGAGATTCTCTCGGTGAGACAACAGCGTATACTTCTGTCCCTTGACGAAGCGTCTGTCTTTACCTGTCAGCCGGCCGTACTCGCTTTTTCGCACTTTGTCCAAGGCTTCGCTCAGATGACGGAGGATATGGAACTTGTCGAACAAAATAGCAGCTTGGGGTGCGTGCTCTGGCTTGAGTGTGGATTTGCGAAAAGCCTTCCACATGTCCATGACCGCAAGCCTTATCTTCCTGCTTTTCTTTGGCCCCAGCCACTTAAAGAACTCGTCCATGCTCTGTTCGCTGCGGTCCTGGCCGCCAAACCAGATCGCGCGGCGGCGCAAAAGGTCGCTCACTACGATGCGATAGGTATGTCCCTTGCGTATGGCAATCTCGTCTACGCCAATGACCTTGGGAGCTGGAGTTCCTATTCTGCGTAGCTGCTCCCCCATGTACTGCTTGTCTAGCTCCTTGATCGTCTTCCAATCCAAGTGGGTTTCTTGGGCCACGTCTTTGATCGTCATGCCCCGGCAGCGCCGTCCCACAAAAAAGGCAAACCGCTTGCTGTAGAACGGATTGTCCGCAAGCCACTCCAGCTTCTCTTGCTTCACCTTCAAGCACCGGGAACAATCGATACGGCGCACCTCGATCTCCAAGTAGATTCGATAATCTCCACACGCCAAGTCGCGCACGCCGCGCCGTTTGCGGTCGTACCATCCTCGCTTGATATAGCCACAGGCCCCGCAAACTGTTTTTTTCCCCGCCGCTTGAGACAGAGAATACGGGCCTTCGGATCACCGAAGATGCCTTGTACCGTAGATCTCGGACGAAAGCCGGGGAAGCGATACGTATCCCACAAACGTCGATGTCTTCGCATCCCGAAATCATGCCAGATTTATTGACCATTGAAATAGTCAAATCTCCCTCGTACTCAGACCCTTTTTTATGCTATTTTTACCCACTCGAGAAGGAGAAGATCCCATTATTAAGGAATATACGGCAGGCCAGCTTTCAGCGAACCGGATTTCCCAGGGCTGCCCGAGAGAATGGCCAAAGGTCCACAGAAATCCCGCCAACACACCAAACTATGTTGATGACAGCGAATTGGGTCTCTACAGAGACTGGGACTACGAGAACGAAAAGCGCAAAGCCGAAAAAGCGAGAGTTCTTGCTGCCGCGCTTACCGAATTCCCGCCTGATGTTCTAACGAGTAAGGGAATCGCTTTCCCTGAAGCCGGCCCGCGAAAGTATCTCCGCTACCCCAATAGAAACAATCGATTGACGGTCGGTGTGTTAGTCTCTGGAGGAATTGCTCCAGGTATCAACGCTGTGATCGCGGGCATCGTGGAACGCCAGTTTCTGTATGCCACTAAAGGCCATTTTGAGATGGGGATGAAGGTCTTAGGGTATCAGGACGGTTTTGCGTCCCTATGCTTCCCGGGCATCCAGTTTCGGCGGCTGGACCTTGAAACGATAGATGGTCTGGCCAGTGCCGGAGGCTCTTTTTTGGGAACATCCCGCACGCCGGAACTCGTCGATTCTGACCCCTCTAGGAGACGACGTGTTTTAGAGGACTGCGTAAACTGTCTCTCCGGGAATGGCGTAGAAATCCTTTACATCATAGGAGGCGACGGCAGTATGAGAGCGGCCCACGCTCTTTGGCGCACCGCCCGAGATCTCGACAAAGAACTTTCCATAGTGGCCGTGCCTAAGACAATAGATAACGACGTTTTGTGGGTATGGCAATCATTTGGTTTTTTATCGGCTGTGGCCAAGTCGGAGGAAGTGATCCGACAATTATACACAGAAGCGAAATCCAACCCACGCCTCTGTGTCATCCAGTTATTTGGCTCCGACTCAGGCTTTGTCGTGACCCACGCAGTATCAGCAAGCGGCGTTTGTGATCTTTTCTTGGTCCCGGAAGTGCCTTTCACGCTGAGACACATTTCCTCATATCTGGCGGAAAGATTAAGGCAAAGATTTCTTACCGAGAACCCTCAACGCGCTTATGGCATGGTCGTCATGGCCGAAACAGCCGTTCCTCAGGATGCCAGAGATTACTTTGATGATCCTGAGGTCGATCTTACCGAAAAAGAAAAGAACGAAATTGAATCGTATTTAACGGCGAAGAGAGTATTTGGGCCAACACCGGACGCGCTACGTTCGGGAGCGTTGAAGCTCGTGTCTCGCGTCCTCCAGAACGAAATTCGAAAAATGGAAGGTGATTATTGGAACAACTTCCGGGTCTTTACCAATGAGCCGCGACACTTGATCCGATCTGCTCCTCCTAGTAGCTCCGACATTATATTCGGCAAGCGACTGGGTTCCCTCGCTGTGGATTGCGCGATGGCGGGTTATACGGATTTCATGATCAGCCAGTGGCTGACGGAATACGTGATGGTCCCCTTACGGCTCGTAACGCTCGGAAGAAAACGTATTTCCAGGGACGGTGTTTTCTATAAGTCATCGAGAGCCAGCACAGGTCAGCCGGCGGATTTGGCGTAATTCTAGGCGTGAGCGATTACTGAGATTCGTATTGCTACCCCGGATTGCATCGTGAAAACATCCCGCCAACCACCGAAGCAAAGAAGCCTGCGTATGCCCTTTGATCCCGAATTCGTCCGACCTTTGGCACAGGTGCAAAATGAGTTCTTGCAGGTTTTGCTCACGAAGTTCTCCTTACGCCGACAAGGCAGCGGCGTTCACTTGGATGTCTCGTTCGGCTTTGACACCCCGGCTGTCTGGCTGCGACGCGGCAAGAATCATATCCGGCAGCGCCTTGATGATGAAAGAATCGATCGATACAACGCTCAACTCGAATCCATACTTCTGCAAGGGCGCAAAACCTACCACAAGCATGACGATCCGGAATTTCCCTTTCGCTTTGGCAACGGCGGCACGCTGCCGGTGATCCGCATCGGCGGGACAGATTACTACTGCTTGTTTTACCGAGAGATGCATCCGGCCGGATGGAACATTGCCAACGGCGGCGCCGATTCGTTGAGTGAATTGCTCGATCCCACGGCTACCATTGAGCGCGAGTTGCGCGAGGAACTCATTGTCGTGGAGCCGCACCAGGCGTGCCGCTATGTGTTCGCGGCCGACGAGGGCCAGCCGGCGGATCATCCCGACTTCGCGATTGCGCGCCGCATCTGGAAAGAAGTTTTCCGTCGCCGCAATTTTCCAGATCTTACAGAAAAGGTCATCCCGCTGAAGTGGCTGCCGGGAAACGACTCCTTGACGGTGCAGTTTGCGGACCAGCCTCCGACCCGGACCGACAATGTCCTCATCAACATCAACGCCGACGACTTCGGCATCGAAATAGATCGGGTCGCCAAGCTCGAAGTCGGCCCAGAGGCTATACTGTGTGACGGTGAACTCATCCGGGCACGGCTGCTTAACCGCGTCGTCGGACTTTTCGAGGTGCAGAAGGTCAACGCTGCCATTGCAGTGGGGCGAACCGAGTTTAAGCCGGATCGCATTTTCTATTCCGGCCGTGACCGCAGCAGCGACAGTATCGACAGAGTAGTGAATGACTACCTTCACGACATCACGCGCGGGAAGGTCATCTCGTCTGACGTGCTGGCGGATTACAAGCGGATCAAAGAAAAGTTCGGCCTTTGCCCGGTCACTCGCAACGTGATCAAGCGCTATCTTCTGATGGAAGACCGGGCTCCCGTCAGCGCCTCCTCCAGAACAGCCGACTCATACGATATCTTCCTGAGTTTCAGCTCGGAAGACAGAAATCTGGCGCGGAAAGTCTTCACTTTCCTTCGCCGTGCCGGCAGCCGGGTGTTCTTCAGCGATGAAACCCTGCATCACACGAACTTTGCCAGTGCCGTTGACCAAGCGCTGGAAGTCGCTCGCGCCTTCGTGGTGGTGGGAACCCGGCTTGACCGTCTTCAGAAGCCATGGGTGCAATACGAATGGATGTCGTTTCACAACGACATTCTCAGTGGTCGCAAACCGTGGAACACCCCGCTCCTGACCTTGGTGTCTAACGTCGACCCCCATGCCTTGCCGCGTCCGTTATGTTTCCGCCAGGTGATTACCTGTGACCCCATCCGCCCTGAACCGGCGTTGCGGCAGTTGCGAACGTTTTTGCCATGAAATCAGTTATCACCAATCCCCGCGGATTAAGTTATGCCGGATAAATCCAACCCAACGACTGACCGCCAGATCCGCGTCTTCATTTCCTCGACGTTTCGCGACATGCAGGAGGAGCGAGACATCCTGATCAAGAGAATCTTCCCGCAACTGCGCAAGATGTGCGAGGAGCGTGCTGTCACCTGGACGGAGGTGGACTTGCGCTGGGGCATCACGACTGAAGAGTCGGCGGAAGGCAAAGTCCTGCCGTTGTGTCTTGAGGAAATCCAGCGCTGCCGCCCCTATTTCATCGCATTGTTGGGCGAGCGCTACGGTTGGATGCCGGAGCCCAACTCAATTCCCGCAGAACTGCTGGAATCGCAGCCGTGGCTCAAGCAGCATCTTCAGCATTCGGTCACCGAACTGGAAATCCTCCATGGAGTTTTAAGCGAAAAGTCGTTGCACAAGCATGCCTACTTTTATTTCCGCGATCCGGGATACCTGGACAGCATCCCGGCAGACAAACAGCAGGACTTTACCGCAGAGAACGTAGAGAGCGCCGAGAAACTCCGAAAGCTCAAGCAGAAGATTCGGGCGGCCCGCGACGAACAGGTTTGCGGACTGCGCGAAGGCTACGCGAATCCAGAGCAACTGGGTGAGTGGATTTTGGAAGACTTCACTAAGCTGATCGACCGGCTCTATCCCAAAGACCAGACGCCCGACCCGCTGGACCAGGAAGCTGCGCGCCACGAGGCTTATGCACGCAGCCGACGCCTTGCGTTTGTCGGACGCGAAGACCTGCTTCGCCGCTTGAACGAACACACTGCAGCGCCCGGCAAGCCGCTCGTGCTCACCGGCGATTCCGGCTGTGGAAAATCCACTTTGCTGGCCGAGTGGGCAGTCCGTTGGCGCAAGGATCATCCCGATGACCTCATTATCCAGCACTACATCGGCAGCACGCCGGACAGCGCCGACTGGGAGGGGTTGGTGCAACGCATTCTCGGTGAAATCAAGCGCGCCTTCACCATCCCCGACGACATCCCAGTCCAGCCCGACGCCTTGCGCGGTGCGCTCAACGACCGGACGGTGAAGGCCGCCGGTTCGCGCCGATTCATTCTCGTCCTCGACGCGCTCAACCAGCTTGCCGATGATAGCGCGGCGCGGCAACTCGGCTGGCTGCCGGTCGTATTCCCGACCAATTTCCGCGTGCTCGCCTCCTCGCTACCGGGCGAGAGCCTCGACGCCTTGCGCAAGCGCGGCTGGCCGGAGCTTACCGTGCCGCTCTTTGCGCGGGCCGACATCGCGCCCGCGGCGCTGGCCTACTTCAAGATTTGATTCTGCTGAAAAACCCTCCGTTCATCCTTCGAGAGCCTCAGGACGAGCGGAGGAGAGGTTGAAATCATTGGGG
>Ga0209726_10005577_pt1 | contig 15135 bp, 13 predicted proteins | sample Subgrocontami54m_FD_187453 | JGI IMG/M metagenome (GOLD analysis project Ga0209726, IMG submission 187453) | Subsurface groundwater microbial communities from S. Glens Falls, New York, USA - GMW46 contaminated, 5.4 m (SPAdes) (version 3) | ecosystem: Environmental > Aquatic > Deep subsurface >... | reverse complement strand
ATTGTGGCCTAGTCGCCCAATTTCTTCGTCGCAAAGGGTTATCAATCCAATGGTTGCGGAAAGGAACCACGACTATGCCGACTAGGCCAAGTGGCCCAGTCAGGTGCGTTGTCGCTTGGCACCCGCAATCGCGTGTTTTTGAACCATGCCCAAAGCCCCTATGCCTGTGTGCGTTTGTGAACCATGCCCACACAACGATGCCACGGCCTCAAATATGCCAATCTGGGTAAATTGCGCAAAGTTGCATGCGTGCCGGCGAGCCGCCCGCACTACGATGACGTGGCCGTTGATTCGGACACGGCTGCCGTGGCGGTCTCTTGTATCGGGCCTTCACCGACCGGCTTTCGGAAAAACGCTTCGAGCACCAGCAGTCCTGCCCCGCAGACCAGGCAACAATCGGCGACGTTGAAAACAGGCCAATTGTCCAAGCCGAACGGCAACGGAAGATTGAAGGCGTGGAGAAAATCGCGGACGCCGCCGAAGATGACGCGATCGTAAAAGTTGCCCAAGGTCCCGGCCAAGATCAAACCCAGGGCAAAGCAGAGATAGCGGTCGCGGCCGGCGGACGGGCGCGTGCTCCAGATTGCGATGGCCAGCGCCGCTGCGAGGCTGACGCCGAGGAAGAAGTAGTTGCCGAAGTCCGTATTGTTCCCGATGCCGAAAAGTGCGCCGTGATTGAGGTGGGGCACGTTTGGAGCACTTATCGTCCGCAATTGATGCACGATACCTTCACCGACCCAGACTTGATCGGTGTAAGGCGCCACCAGATCGAAATGGTTCGGCACGACGACGGACGGACCTCGGCTGTGCAGCCACGCGAAGATGCCGTACTTGCTGGTCTGATCCGCCACGAAGCCGAACAGAGCCATAGTCCAAAAAAGCCAGCGATAGCTGCGATTGGTCGCGGTCATGCGGTTAAGTTACAACAATTCGGCAGGTCCGAACAAGATGGGATTCGAGTCGGTCCGAGTCGGCGGCGCATGCATGCTGTGTTTTCAAAGCGCAATGCGAACGGTAAACGTAAACAGGGTTCTGCACATTCAATACGTCGCCCGGCCGCCGCTGATGTCGTAGCATTGGCCGGTCGTGAAGCTCGCGTCGGCGCTCGCCAAATAATGCACCAGCGCCGCCACTTCCTCCGGCTTGCCCGTGCGGCCCATCGGGATGCGCGACACCATGTATTCCACCGTCGTCTTTGGCAAGCCGTCGAGGATCGGCGTGTGGATGACAGCCGGCGAGATTGAATTGACCGTGATATCGCCCTGCCCCACCAGCTCCTTGGCCAGCGACTTCGTGAACGCAATCAGCGCCGCCTTGCTCGCGGAATACGGACCGAGCGTCGGGTTGCCCTCCTTGCCGGCGATCGAAGCGATGTTGATGACCCGGCCATAGCGGCGCTCGCGCATGATCGGCACGACCGCCTGGCAGCAGAGAACCGGGCCCAAGACGTTGACGTCGAGCACCGCTTCCCAATCCTTCCGGTCCAGCTCCCAGAGTTTGCCCGCTTTGCCGGTGATGCCCGCGTTGTTGACCAGGATGTCGATGCCGCCGAAGTGATCCTTCAAGTCGCCGACGGCCAAATCGATATCGGCCGCCGCGGTGACATTGCCGGCCAGCCCGACGCCGCCGATGGCGAGCGCGACGCGCTGCGCCCGGCCGGCATCGAGATCGAAGACGCCGACTTTAGCTCCCGCTGCGGCCAGCCGGATGCAAATCGCCTCGCCGATTCCCTGCCCGCCGCCGGTGACCAGTGCGACTTTGCCGTCGAGCCCAAAGAAATCCGCCATGGTTGCAACCTCAATGGATGGTATCGCCTATTAAACGCGCTGCGTGAAGGCGCGGACAGCAGGAATTCGCGAGAATCAACATGCAGGCAGCCGCTCCCCGCCTTGCTGTCGGCAGGCGCTCGCCCTAAATTAGCAAGGAAACCCCGAGGCGGCGTAGCTCAGCCTGGTTAGAGCAGCGGCTTCATAAGCCGCGTGTCACTGGTTCAAATCCAGTCGCCGCTATTTATGCCGATCATCCAGGCCGAGGGCCTGTCGAAAACCTACCGCGTTTATCAGAAACAAGGCGGCTTGCTGGGGGCGCTGCGCGGCCTTTTCCGGCGCGAGCACAAGGAAGTTCGCGCGGTTGATGACGTGAGCTTCACGATCGAGCCGGGTGAGATCGTCGGTTTTCTCGGACCCAATGGCGCCGGCAAGACCACCACGCTCAAAATGCTCTCGGGCCTGATCTTCCCCACCGGCGGCGCGGCGCGGGTGCTGGGCCATATTCCCTGGGAGCGCGAGGACGCCTTTCGCCGCCGTTTCGCCCTGGTCATGGGACAAAAGAACCAGCTTTGGTGGGACTTGCCCGCCGCGGATAGTTTCCAGCTTCATCGTGAAATCTATTCGTTGCCGCTTGATGCATTTCAAAAGACGCTGGACGAGTTGACCGGGCTATTTGACGTCGGCGCGCTCACACGTCAGCCGGTCCGCGAGTTGTCGTTGGGCGAGCGCATGAAGATGGAACTAATCGCGGCCTTGTTGCATCAGCCGCAACTGCTGTTGCTGGACGAGCCGACGATCGGCCTGGATGTGGTCGCGCAGGTGACGATCCAGAAATGCCTGCGCGCATGCAATGCAGGCCGCGGCGTCACGATCTTGCTCACGAGCCATTACATGCGCGACGTGGAAGCGCTGTGCAAGCGCGTGCTCGTCATCACGCAGGGTCGGCTCATCTATGACGGCGCTTTGAAGGGGATCACCGAGCAATTCGGCCTGGTGAAGATGGTCAAGCTGCACTTCGACGGCAACGAGACGCCGGCCGATCTGCAGCGCTATGGCGAAGTCATGCGCTGCGAGGGGCCGATCGCCGAGCTGAAGGTAGAGCGAGCCCGAGTCTCCGAAGTGTTGGCGGCCATTCTGGATCGGCACACGCTCGTCGATGTCAGCGTGCAGGACCCGCCGCTCGATCAGGTTATTGCCCGCGTATTCGAAGAAAGCAAGCAGGGACCGCAACAAGTCGGCGCAGAATTTCCGACCCCGACGGCGGAGTGAATTCTCGTCTGCCCTTTTCTTGCAATGCGCGCACGGTGGCCGTATAGTCAGTCGTGGTTGCGCTTTTTCCAAGCGGGCCTGCGGAACGGCTCGCAATCCCGAAGACTGCGCCCGCGGGGATGAGGCATGGAACGCTTGAAGCTGCGACGGATTCACCACGCCGACACCAAGGCTGCTGCTCAGCTCGCCGAACTGCAGCGCGGACTGAGCTTGCAGGCCGACGTGGTGTCGCCGCGCGGCCGGCTGCTGACCGAGCAGGTTTTCGGCCAGGCGCTGACGCCGAGCCAGGTCGTCGAGCGGATTTGCACCGACGTGCGCCGCCGCGGCCTGGAGGCCGTGCTGCACTACACCGCGCAACTCGACAAGAAGCAACTCACGCCGGAGACCATACGCGTTCGCGCCGAGGAATTGAAGGCAGCGCACGCGGCCGCTGAGCCTCGGTTTCTTGAAGCGGTGCGGCGGATTCGGCAGAACATCCTCACCTTCCAAAGCGGCGTGCTGCTCAAGGATGCGACGCTGACCATGGCCGGCAAGCGGGAGCTTGGCTTACGTTATCGGCCCATGCGGCGCGTGGGCGTTTGTGTGCCGGGTGGGACGGCGGCGTATCCATCGACGATCCTGATGACCGTGGTGCCGGCGCAGGCGGCAGGCGTTCCGCAAATCGCCGTCGTCATGCCGCCGACGCCCAACGGCGCTTACAACCCGACCCTGCTGGCGACGTGCTATGAACTCGGCGTGACCGAAGTTTATCGCCTCGGCGGCGCGCAGGCGGTCGCGGCGCTGGCCTACGGGGTCACGGGTCTGCCGGCCGTCGATATGATCGTCGGGCCCGGCAACATCTTTGTCACGCTCGCCAAGAAGTTCGTCTTCGGCCAGGTCGCCATCGACTGCTTGGCCGGGCCGAGCGAAGTGGTGGTGCTGGCCGACGACACCGCCCCGCCGCATTTCGTCGCCGCCGATTTGCTCGCCCAGGCCGAGCATGATCCGGCCAGCAGTATTCTGATCACGTGGCACGCGCCGCTCGTGGATCGGGTGGAAGCCGAGTTGGAGCGACAGTTGTCGAAGCTTGAGCGTGGTGCGCAGGCACGTTCAAGTTTGGAGACGTTCGGCGCCCTGGTGGTGACACAGGACGACAAGCAAGCCGCGGCCTGGACGAACCTTCTGGGCCCGGAACATCTCCACATCATGACGAAGGATCCCAAGGCGACGGCAGCGCTGATCGATCATGCCGGGGCGATCTTCCTCGGCCCGTATTCGCCGGTGGCGCTGGGCGATTACGCGGCCGGGCCGTCGCATGTGCTGCCCACCGGCGGGACGTCGCGCTTCGCCAACGGTCTGTCGGCGATCGATTTCCTGCGCCGCTCGAGCGTGATCAGTTTCACGCGGCAAGGCCTGGCCGACATCGCCGCTGACGTGTGCCTGCTCGCACAAAAAGAAGGTCTTACCGCCCATGCGGCGAGTGTCGAAATTCGGCAATCAGATTAGTGCAAAAGTGTAAATAGAAAGGGAGCCATTTCCCCATGTCAACCGAGAAGCGTACTGGTCTGACGATTTCTCAGCTCGACCTCGAAAAACGGTACGACATCTACCATTGCGTCCCGCACGAGGAAAGGCTCTACGAAAATGTAAAGCTTGTTGGACTTCGGTCACTTGAGGCCAAAACTGTGTACATGAGTGCGCTTGGTAACTATCTGGAGATTGAGTCCGCGTACGGCTCAAGAATGCTAATCTCGACGTTTGGGATTCACCTAATATGTGAGCACGGCACGAAACCGATGTTCAAGGTTTTTAGGAGTTGGATTTCTGATTCCTGATCTCTGACTCCTGACTCCTGACCCCTGACTCCTATGTCCCAATTCCTCCGACCTGCGATTCACGCGATGGCGGGCTACACGCCCGGCGAGCAGCCGCGCGCCGATGACATTGTCAAACTCAACACCAACGAGAACCCGTACCCGCCGTCGCCGCGCGTGCTGGCCGCCATCGAGGAGGTGTTGCACAACGATCGGCTGCGCAAGTATCCCGATCCGCTCGGCACGCACTTTCGGCAAACCGCGGGTCGGGTGCTGGGCGTCGATCCGGAGAGCATTCTGATCGGCAACGGTTCGGACGACATCCTCACGATCATCACGCGCGCGTTCGTGCCGGAAGGCGGCCTGGTCGTGTCGCCAACGCCGAGCTATTTGCTCTACAAGACGCTCGCCGAGATTCAGGGGGCGCGGTTTGAAGGGGTGCCCTTCGCCGCGGATTGGTCGTTGCCGCGGCCCTGGCCCAAAGTGAAAGCGAATCTGACGCTCGTGCCGAATCCCAATTCGCCCAGCGGCACGCTGGTTCCGGTCAAGGCGCTGGAGCAACTGGCGGGCGAATTGCAGGGGCCGCTGGTGATCGACGAGGCGTATGTCGATTTTGCGTCGGGGCATGCTCTGGCGCTGGCGAAGCTGCCCAACGTGATCGTGACGCGCTCGTTCAGCAAATCGTACAGCCTGGCGGGACTGCGCTTTGGATTTGCGGTGGCGGCGCCAGCGCTGGTGCGCGAACTGGTCAAGGTGAAGGACTCGTACAATTGCGATGCGCTGAGTCTCGCCGGGGCCGCGGCCGCCCTTGAGGATCAGGAGTATTTCCGCGCCACCCGCGCCAAAATCGTCGCCACGCGCCAGCGCCTGGAGAAAGACCTGGCGAAGCTCGGTTTTGCCGTCGTGCCCAGCCAGGCGAATTTCGTCTGGGCGACGCGCGAAGATTCGCCGGTGCAGCCGATCTTCGCCGAATTGAAGAAACGCAACATTCTGGTTCGCTTCATGGACTACGGCGACCACGGCGCCGGACTGCGCGTCAGCGTCGGCACCGATCACGAGATCGACCATTTGCTGGCGGAGTTGCGCAGGATTGTGTGAGCGTCGTTGACCGTTTCGCGCTCGCAGAATCCTGCGAGCGCGAAACGGTAAACAACGCAACCCCTCACCCCCGACCCCTCTCCCCCAAGGGGAGAGGGGAGAACTGACATGCCTCCCGCCGACGATTACCTGGAGCAATGCCGCGGCTTGATCGACAATGCCGCCCGGCAGCTTGGCGCCGTGCGCCAGGCCGCGGATTGGTTCACATCGACCATCCTCGCCGGGCGCATGGTGCATGTCTTCGCTTCGGGCCATAGCCGCATCATGGTCGAGGAACTCTGGCCGCGCTACGGGTCGTTCCCCGGCTTCAATCCGATCGTTGAATTATCGCTGACGTTTCACAACCTGGTCGTCGGCGCCAACGGGCAGCGGCAGGCGATGTTCCTGGAAAATGTCAGCGGCCTCGCCGAGCGCATCTTGCGCAACTTTGACGTGCAGCCCGTGGACAGCGCCCTGGTCATTTCGTCCAGCGGTTGCAATATCGTCCCGATTGAAATGGCGGAGTTGTTTCGCCAGCGCGGCCTCAAGGTCGTCGCCATCGTCAGCCGGCGACACAGCGAGCAGACAGCATCGAATCATCCGGCCGGCAGGAAATTGCACGACATCGCCGACCTTGTGTTGGACACCGGGGCGCCGCCCGGCGACGCCATGGTGCGCATCGAAGGTCTGGAGACGCCGGTCGCGCCAGGCTCGACCATCGGCGGCTGCTTGTTGATCAACATGTTGAAGGCGGAAGTGGCCGAGCGCCTCACGCGCGCCGGCCAGCCACCGACGGTGTTGAGCGGCGCGTGCGTCGTCGGCGCCGAGCGTGCCAAGGAGTTGTTCGAGGCGGCTTATGACGAACACGCCCGGCGCTTGGCGGAGTTGTATCGGAACTTGGGAAAGTAACGTGGGGCAGACATTCTTGTCTGCCGGCAGACAAGAATGTCTGCCCCACGATTAGTGTGCCTACTACTGTGCGGGCAGTTCTTCGATGTGAATCCCGTGTTGGGTTTCCAGCATCTGGCCGAGGAGCTGAGCCAGCGCCGCGCCCGGTCGCACTGCGGCGCGCGGCGCGCGCCACCAGGACGGGCTCGATCCGTTCACATCTTGCCACACTCGGTCGAGCACGCGTTCTTCGTAAATCCAATCGGGATGCTGCACGTCGTACCAACAACGCACGAGGCAGTTCTTCCCCGGCGCCGGCGTGCAGGGGCAGATCGTGCAGGAGTAACCCATCTTCGGCAACACCCAGGGGCCACCGTCGCAAACGATCCGCACGACCTTGTCCTGCGGCGAGAAATAATTGAGCACACGCACGTCGTCGGGCACTTCGTTGCAGCCGACTGGACTGCCCAGCGTCACGATCGTATGGAAGCGATACGGCTGCGCCGTCTTCGCCAATTCCGGATGCTTCGCCAGGTCGAACGACAGACGCGCCATCGTCAAGCCCATCTGTCCGCCGGCGCTGTGGCCGATCCAGACGATTTCATCCTTCGGACCAACGCCGCTCGCCCGAAACGTCTGGTCCATGCGTCGGTAGGCGTCTTCTGCGACCTTGGACGAGGAAGTCATCGAGTCGAGGAACATGGTCAATCCCTCGCGCGGAACCATGTTCTTCCAGCTCGCGTCGGGGAAGGGACAATCGAGGACGATGATGTCGCGCCCCGCCACTCCGCGGCGTTTCAGCTCGTCGCGCAACGTGAGTGCCGCGTGGTTCTTGTTCGGATGTGCCAGCAAGATGTGCACGCCGGAATGAAGAGCGTAGACGCGGCGCGGCGGGGGATCGGCGCGGCCCACGGGCGCCGCGGACAACAAACAGGTAATGGAAACAATGAATCTCATGTATCAAGACATAGAGTCCATTGGCTTGCCGTTTAGCGCTCACAGGATCCTGTGAGCGCTAAACGGCAAGCCAATTTCATTGTAACCATCAACCCCCTTCCGCGATCAGCACCAACAGCGAATGTCCCGTTACACGGTACGTCGATGCCACCGGCACGATTGGCCCTTCGTCGAGCGCCAGGATGTCCAAGGGCGACGGCAGCGCGGTATCGACGGCACGGCGCCACGGCTTGCCCGACGGCGCCGGTGGGATGACGAACGGCAGCGGCTGCGTCCAGGCATTGCAGGCGACGTAGAAGTCGCGGTCCGGCTCGCGGCCTGTCTGGCTGCCGTTGAGGCTGAACGCCAGCGTGCGGCTGCCGGCGGAGAAATCGGGACGCAGCGGCTCGACGCCGTGCCAAAAAATGTCGGGCTCGTAGTTGCCCAAGGGGCCGGCGCCGCGGAAGAAGTTGCGGCGCCGCAGCGCGGGATGGCGTTTGCGCAGAGCGATCATCATTTGCGTGAAGCGCCAAAAGTCGGCATGCTCGGACCGCAAGCGCCAGTCAAGCCAGCTCAGCTCGTTGTCCTGGCACCAAGCGTTGTTGTTGCCCTGCTGCGTGCGCAAGAACTCGTCGCCGGCCAGCAGCATGGGCACGCCTTGCGAGAGCAGCAGCGTCGCCAGCAAGTTCTTTGCCTGGCGCTTGCGCAGGCGCAGCACTTCGGCGTCATGGGTCGGGCCTTCGACGCCGCAGTTCCAGCTCCAATTGGCGTCGACGCCGTCGCGGTCCTCTTCGCCGTTGGCCTCGTTGTGCTTGTCGTTGTAGGAGACCAGGTCCCAAAGCGTGAAGCCGTCGTGACAGGTGATGAAGTTGACGGTGTGCATCGGCGAGCGGCCCGAGGTTTCGTACAAATCGGCGCTGCCGCACAGCCGCGACGCCAGCACTCCCGCCATGCCCAAATCGCCGCGCCAAAACTTGCGCACGTCGTCGCGGTAGCGGCCGTTCCACTCGCTCCAGCGCTGGCCGAACGGGAAGTAACCGACCTGGTAAAGCCCCGCGGCGTCCCACGGCTCGGCGATCAGCTTCGTGTCGCGCAAGAGACCGTCCTCCGCGATCATCTCGACGATCGGCGGCTCGACCAGCACATTGCCCTTGCGGTCGCGACCGAAGACCGAAGCGAGATCGAAACGAAGCCCGTCCACATGCATGTCGGCGACCCAGAAGCGCAGGCACGTCAGGATCAGGTCGCGCACCACCGGATGGTTGCAGTTGACCGTGTTGCCGCAGCCCGAGAAGTTGAGGTATTTGCCGTCCGGGCCGAGCAGATAGTACAGCTCGTTGTCCAAGCCACGGAACGAATAGGTGCGGCCGCGGTCGTCGCCTTCGCCGGTGTGATTGAAAACGACGTCGAGAAACACCTCGATGCCGTTTTCATGAAACGTGCGGACCATCTCGCGGAATTCGTAGACCTGGCCGTGCGTGTCGGCCGAGGCGGCGAACGCGGCCTTCGGCGCGGCGAAGGCGATGCTGTTGTAGCCCCAAAAGTTCCGCAAGTGCGCGCCGGTCTTGGGATTCGTGAAAACGCAATCGTCCTCGTCGAATTCGTGCACCGGCAATAGCTCAACCGCGGTCACGCCCAGCTCTTTCAAGTACGGAATCTTCTCGATCAGCCCGGCAAACGTCCCCGGCTGCGCCGCCCCCGCCGACGGATGCACCGTGAAGCCGCGCACGTGCAGCTCGTAGATGATCGACTCTTCCAGCGGTACGCGCCGCGGCGTGTCCTCGCGCCAGTCGAACGAGCGGCGAATGTACAAACTGCGGCGATGCGTCGCCTTGGCGCCCGAGTACGGCCCACGAAAGTAATCCGCGCCTTCGCCCCAGCGGATGCCGTTGGAAAGCGCAGTCGAGGCCGGATCGATGAGGATGATTTCTGGATTGTAGCGATGGCCGTTGCTCGACGGGCCGTCCACGCGCCAGCCGTAGCGGAATGCGGCGGGCAGGTCGCGGATCAGGACGTGCCAGTGGTCGCCGGTGCGGTTGATGCGCGGATCGAGGGCGATTTCGGCGAGCACGCGTTCTTCATCGAGAGCCAAGAGCACGAGGCGCACCGCGGCGGCGTGGCGGCTCAACAGGGCGAAGTTGATGCCATCGGCCACCGAGAAGGCGCCGAGCGGCGTGGGACGTCCTCGTGCGGTGCGGAGAGTCGACATGAGCAACAATCAGCGGTGGGGCTGCGACGGCTGCTGGACCGACCGCAGCGACGGTTCAAGTAGTCTGTTGTAATTGATCGGCGCGGAAAAAGCAGCGCGAAAGCGGGCTGTGGGTCAGTTTCCCTTCAGCAGCCCGGCTGCTCCAAGCAGCCGGGCTGCTTGACAGATGTGTTCAAATGGTCGCTTCCGGTCACTTCTTGGCAACAGCAGGCGCGGCCGGCTTGTCGCCTTCCTTGGCGGCCGGCTTTTCTTCAAGGTGGAAGTGCTGCTCGAACAGCGTCTTGTCCGTCGCGAACATGAACGCTTCCTCGCCGGTGATGAGCTTCTCATTGAGGTACTTCTGCAAGGTGCCGTCCATGGTGACCATGCCCTGGTTGCGGCCGGACTGGATGTAGGAGGGGATCTTCTCCGAGTGACCTTCGCGAATCATGTTGCCCACGCCGGTGCTGGAGATCATGATTTCGTGGGCGGCGATGCGGCCGGCGCCGTCGGCGCGGCGCAGAAGCTGCTGGGCGACGATGGCCCGCAACGACGTGGCCAGCATGGTGCGCACCTGCTGCTGTCGGCCCGGCGGAAACACATCGATGATCCGGTCGATTGTCTTCGCGGCCGAGTTCGTGTGCAGGGTCGCGAAGACGAGGACGCCGGTCTCGGCCAGAGTAATGGCCAGCGCGATCGTCTCCAGGTCGCGCATTTCGCCGACCAACACCACGTCGGGGTCTTCGCGCAGCGCGTCCTTGAGGGCCTGGGCGAATTCGGGCGTGTCGGCGCCGATCTCGCGCTGGGTTACGATCGACGCCAGGTTTTGGTGGACGAATTCAATTGGGTCCTCAATCGTGATGATGTGCCTTTGATAGTTGCGGTTGATTTCGTCGATGATGGCTGCCAGCGTCGTGGATTTGCCCGAACCCGTCGGCCCGGTAACCAGCACCATGCCGCTGCGATAGTGCGGCAATTCCTTGAGCTTCTCGGGCGCCCCCAGTTCGGTGAGGGACTGAACCTTGGCGGGAATGTGCCGCAACACGCAGCCGACGCCGCGAAATTGATTGAGGTAATTGACGCGGAAGCGGGCCTCGTCGCCCAGGGCATAGGCGAAATCGAGGTCCTTGGCCTGGCGATAACGCTCCCAGCGGTCCGGGCCGGCGATCTCTTCCATGATTTGTGCCAGTCGGTCCTGTTCGACGACGGGCTCATCGGGGATGGCCGCCACATGACCATGCACGCGCCATAGCGGCGGCGACCCCGCGCGCAGATGCAGATCGCTGCCATTGAGAGCCAGCATGCTCCGCAGCCACTTGTCAATTGCCGCCATGGTCCCGTCCCATCTGTCTGCGGAAAAACAAGAATCATCAGCCACAGATGAAACACAGATCAAACACAGATTTCAAACAGCAAGAAAGCAAGTCACTGCTTTACATTTCAATCTGTGTTTGATCTGTGTTTCATCTGTGGCTCGTTTCTGACTATTCTTTCGGGTGCGGTTGGGTCATCCGTGTTCCGGCTCCTTAACGCCGGATGCTGCATCCTTTGGCTTGTCCGGCTTCGGCATGGTCTTGAGGAATTCCGCGGGGTTCTCGGTGCGCTGGGCGGCTTCGTCGGCGGTGATCAGGCCTTTGTCCACCAGATCGCGCAGGCTGGAGTCCATGAGCCGCATGCCTTGCTTGCTGCCGATTTGCATGAGCGACGGAATTTGAAAGACGCGGTTCTCGCGGATGATGTTGCCGATGGCCGGCGTGCAGACCAGGATTTCCAGGGCGGCGACCCGGCCCTTGCCGTCGGCGCGCGGCACGAGCTGCTGGCTGACGATGCCGCGCAGCGATTCACTGACCATGGCCCGAATTTGCGAGACTTGCTCGGGAGGGAACACATCCACGAGCCGGTTCACGGTCCGCGCCGCGCCGGGCGTGCTCAAGGAGGCGAGCACGAGATGCCCGGTCTCGGCGCCGGTGATGGCGATTGACACCGTCTCCAGATCGCGCAAGTCGCCGATGAGGATCACGTCGGGGTCTTCGCGCAAAGCGGCACGCAGGGCGGCGGCAAAGGATTGCGTGTGCGACCGCACCTCGCGCTGGGTCACGACGCAGCGCTTGTTGGAATGGACGATTTCGATCGGATCCTCGACCGTGATGATGTGTTCCGCGCGCGTCTCGTTGATGTGATTGATCATCGCCCCCAGGGCCGTCGTCTTGCCGCACCCGGCCGGTCCGGTCACCAGCACCAGCCCCTGGCGAAACGACAGCAATTTCTCGATGATCGGCGGCATGCCCAGTTCCGCCAGCGTCGGGACCTTTTGGGGCAAGGTGCGGAATGTGCCGGCCAGGCCGAGCCTTTGGCGGAAAACATTGGCCCGGAAGCGGCCGACGCCGGGCAAGTCATAGCAGAAATCGATGCTGTTGCGGGCCTTCAGAACTGCTTGCTGGTCCGGCGTGAGGACTTCCAGGAGGAGTTTTTCATTCTCCTCTTTCTTCAAGATCGGCGCTTTGATCTTCTGCAGGGCGCCGTGCAGGCGAACGGTGGGCTCGCGGCCCAAGCTCAAATGCAGGTCCGATGCGCCGGACTGCACGGCGAATTTGAGATAGCGGTCCAGGAGTGCCATGGGAAACTCCCCGGCTTGCCTCTTCCGATCCGCGGAGCTTTCCAAGGGGGATAGTAACACTGCCGGCGACGGTGTCAAACAAGAAAGGAAAGGGGATCGAAGTTTGAATGTGAAGACTGCCGGACACGCCCACGGCAGACAGCGCGCCGCACGTTCGCGCGCAGGCTCTTACAATAACCGCAGCCGGATGCGCGCGTCCGGCATTACGCTTGCCGCGCAGGAATCCCCATCATGTCGAATCCGACCCTCGAAGCTGCCGCCGTGCCCGCCAGGCGAAAATATCTTCTTGGACTGCCGTTCTGGCAATGGGTGTTGTTGGCGGCGGCGGCGGGCATTGGGTTGCTGCAGACGCTGCTTGGCGACCAGGGCATGGCGAACGGCTACACCTGGGGCGTGCTGATGTTCGCGGGGCTGGTCTGCCTGGTGTGGTTCACCTTTTGCAGCGAATTTGCCCGGTCTACCCGTTTTCTCGGCGCCGGCGTCATCGTCATGCACCTCGGGCTGGTGGCGCTGATGGTGCGTATGGAGGGCTTCACCGGCAACATGATTCCCCTGCTGGCATGGCGCTTTTCGCCGCGGCCAATCGAACGCGAGCCTGAGGCGCCGCCCTCCCCAGACGTCGCGCCGCGCGTCGACCTGTTCACCACCACGCCACAGGATTTCCCGCAATTCTTGGGGCCCAAGCGCGACGGTGCGGCCATCGGCGTCACGCTGGAGCGCGATTGGTCGGTCCATCCTCCCACCGAGGTTTGGCGGCAGCCGATTGGGGCCGGGTGGTCGGGCTTTGCTGTCGTCAACGGGTCCGCCGTCACCTTGGAGCAGCGCGGCGCTTGGGAGATGGTCACGTGCTACCAGGTCGAGACCGGCAAGCTGCTCTGGAGTCAGGGCGTCAAGACGCGTTACGAGACATTGTTGGGCGGCGTCGGACCGCGCAGCACGCCCACGATCCACCAGGGCCGCGTCTACGTTCTGGGCGCCACTGGCCAGCTCTTTTGCCTCGACGGCGCCACCGGCCGGCCCGTGTGGCACAAGGACCTGCTCAAGGAATTCGGCCTGACATCGGACGACGAATACAAGCTCGTGAAATATGGCCGGGCCAATTCGCCGCTGATTGTCGAAGACCTCGTGATCGTGCCGGCGGGTGGACCAAAAGAAAAGGCGCGCTGGTCGCTGGCCGCGTTTCATCAAGACAACGGCGCTCTCGTCTGGAAGACGGGCAATCACAATGTCAGCTACAGCTCACCCGCGTTCGGCGTCCTGGCTGGCGTGCCGCAAATTCTGAGCGTCAATGAGAATCAGGTAAGCGGCCATGAGGTGAAGACGGGTAAGGTGCTGTGGACGATGCTCTGGCCCGGCGTCACCAGCGAAGACGCCAACGTGTCGCAGCCGGTGCCAGTCCCGCCTAATCGCGTGTTCATCTCGAAGGGTTACGCCGTGGGCGCCAAGCTGGTCGAGTTGGTTCCCAAGGGCGACGGCACGTTCGAGCCTAAACAAATCTATCACGAAAAGCGCAACATGAAGACGAAATACACCAACGTGACGATCAAGGACGGTTACGTCTACGGCCTGTCCGACGGCATTCTCGAATGCATGAAGCTCGACACCGGCAAGAAAGTGTGGCGCGACGGCGCTTACGGGCACGGCCAGATCTTGCGTGTTGATGATCTGCTCTTGGTGTTGTCGGAAGAAGGCGAGTTAGCGATTGTCGAAGCGACGCCGGAGCACGCCAATCATGTGTACGGTTCGATCCAGGCGCTGACGGGGCGGACTTGGAATAATCTGGCGCTGTATGGGCAGTATCTGCTGGTGCGCAACGGGCAGGTAGCGGCGTGTTATCGGTTGGCGATAAGGGAGTGAGAAAGGAGTTTCAATTCACGGGGCCTTGAAAGGAGGCTGCGCCATGGAAATGCCCTCTGCAAACGCAGTTGCCGCTCAAACCAGAGAACCTTGCCAACACTGCTCGGACTAATCTTCGTCATCAAGGTCGTCCCTGACTTGCCGCAGGGCGCCAGCAAGGTTCACGACATCGATGCCCGCGATAACGAAGCGGACAATCGGATTTGCCATTAGCCCCACAACAAGAAAGAAACGGTCGTCGTATTCGTCATCCTTGACAAGCGTGATTGGGGTTCTTTGGTCTTTGCCGATGACAAGCGAGCCATTCCGTTTGCCGGAGCCTGTTGAGGGCTCAAGGAACCGAGCCATTTCCGCGACGATATCCATCGAGGGGATTTCGAAATAGAAGGTAACTGACGGTCCCTCGATTTGAGCGCACCAACGAACTTCTCCCGAGGAATACTCGTCGATGGCGACTTCCCATGGCCCACAAGAGCCATTTGCCAAGAGGCCGATGCCGCCGTTTTGGCTCTGGTGAGCCGTGCGTGTGTTTCTTGTCGTAGCCATGGAAACCTCAAATTGCTTTCGTCAAGTGTTTTGCTACGCTAAGGCAGCAAGTTGCCTTCTGGATCGACCCGAATGTACCTCCTAGTGCTATGTCACACGTCGAATGATGGATCACAAGAGCCGCGCACGAAGTAAGCGGCTGCGAGTGGGCCGCTTACTTCGTGCGCGGCTCTTACTTCTGGCGACTCATCAATT
>Ga0209726_10005574_pt1 | contig 15139 bp, 16 predicted proteins | sample Subgrocontami54m_FD_187453 | JGI IMG/M metagenome (GOLD analysis project Ga0209726, IMG submission 187453) | Subsurface groundwater microbial communities from S. Glens Falls, New York, USA - GMW46 contaminated, 5.4 m (SPAdes) (version 3) | ecosystem: Environmental > Aquatic > Deep subsurface >... | reverse complement strand
CCGAAGATGCCATGCCCGCTGGTGCATCCTCCCGCGAGGCGCGTGCCGAAGCCGATGAAGAGCCCGCCGACGAACATCCACGCCAGCTTCCCGGCTGGACCCAGCGCGAGTGCCTGATCGAGCATGCCGAGATCCCAGATCGGCGTCCAACCGACGCTCAACACGGCGGACAGAAAGCCACCGATGAGAAGACCGGCGACAAACGGCAGCCGCCATTGGCGCCCCGATCGCACACTGCTTCGGCGGAAATAGGGCAGGGCGAACACGAAGCTGCACATGTCCTCGAAGCCTGTGGAGATACCAAGCCGGCGGTTGGCCAGGAAGAGGAGGCACAGGGTCACAGCCGCGATACCCGAGCCGGCGACGGCCCAATGCAGCGGCGGCATGTGAGTCAGGACCAATGGCATGGCAACGCTCGCCACACAGGTTACCGCACGTTCCGGCTCGGGTGTAGAACTCGAAAGTGCGTTGCCCTCGACAGGGTCGGCCGTTCGCGCCAGATACGTGGCAGAATTGGAGCGCGTCGCCCCTCAAAGATTCCTTTGAGCGGGCCAGCGACAGCAGACACAGGGGACTGCCGATGAAAACGATCAGCCGCAGGAAGATGTTGCTCGCCATGTCGATGGTTGCGTCGGTTTCCTATCGAATCCGCGGTCAACAGCCACCGAAAGTCGATGTCTACAAAGACCCGACGTGCGGTTGCTGCTCGAACTGGGTGACGCACATGAAGAAGCGGGGATTCGACACAACCGTGACGGACGTTCGCGACATCGCCGCGGTCAAGGCGAAATACGACGTTCCAAACCAACTACGGTCCTGCCACACCGCTCTTGTCGGAGGCTATGTCATCGAAGGACATGTGCCGGCAACCGACGTCCAGCGTCTTCTCAAGCAGCGACCCAAGGTCGTTGGCCTTGCGGTACCTGGAATGCCAACGGGCTCGCCCGGCATGGAGGGACAGAATGGCCGGCCGTATGACGTGCTGACCTTCGACGCGGCTGGCAAGACAACCGTGTTCTCCACACAACAGCCCTCGTCGCAGGCATAGCGGCGCCTCAGCGCGAAGCGAAACATCGCTCGCGGTCGGTATGCGAGGAGGTGTCTGCCATGCCGGATTGGCTGCCACATCACGTCTCAATCGCCTTCGTCATCGCCGTGCTCCTCTGCGTGCCTTCAGCTGAAGCTCAAACGGTCGGCGCGCCACGGTGCGGCGCAGGCGTCCACGAGGCCGAAGCCGAAGGCATGGTGCTCTTTCCGCAAGACCAGATCTTCTGTCCGGTGCTCGCCGACCCCAAGGAACCGCGATCGTTCGTGAGCTTCCTGCGCGGCACCTTCCGTTCTCTCGACGATCCGGCGGGCAAAGGAACGAACATCGGTTCGGTCGGGCTCGGGGATAGCTTCGGTCTTGTGCGCTGGGGCGGGCCGTCGCCGGGCGAAGGCGTGCAGCTCGACGTGATGGGCAGCATCTTCGCCCAGTTCGATCTCGGGACAGAATCGAATGATCTCATCAACGCGGATTACATCGTCGGGTTACCGCTGACGTTCCGAAGAAGCGGCTTCAGCACGCGTATCAGGCTCTACCATCAGAGTTCGCACCTGGGCGACGAGTACCTTTTGCGCTCGGAAGACATCAAACGTGAAAACCTCTCGTTCGAGTCGGTGGACTTCCTGCTGTCGCAGGAAATCGGGCCGCTGCGCGTGTATGGCGGGGGCGAACGAGTCTTCCGTCGCGAGCCGGAAACGGTCGCGGCGAAACTGTTTCACGGGGGTGTGGAGCTCCGTACGGGCCGCGCCGGTCCGCTTCAAGTGGTCGGCGGGGTCGATCTCAAGACGACGGAGCGGCACGACTGGTCACCGGCGATCAGCGGGAGAGCCGGGTTGGAATGGGTGCGCTCAGGACCGGGCGGCCATCCCGGGCGACTCGTGACGCTCATGCTGGAAATGTATCAGGGCCCGTCGCCCTATGGGCAGTTCTTCCAGGACGACATCTCGTATGTCGGCGTCGGACTTCACTTCGGGCTCTGACGGCGCGAAGCCGCTACGGTCGAACAGAGCCGCGCAATCCTCATGCGAGGTATTTCACGACCATCGCGGTGACGTCGTCGTTCTGCGCCGCGCCGTGCGTAAACTGCTTCACGGACGCGAGCAGCGTCTGCAGCACCGCTTCGGTCGATTCGCATCCGGGCGCGGCAATCGCGTCGCGGATTCGCTCCTCGCCGAATTCCTCCCCACCAACGCTGAGTGCTTCCGAGACACCGTCGCTGAACACCGTCAACACGTCGCCGGTCGACAGCTGCAGCGTCTCCTGATCGTAGGTGGCATGCGGAAACAGGCCGACGATCATGCCCCCGGTCTCGAGCTTTCGAACGTCTCCGCCCGTGAGCAGCAGCGGCGGGTTGTGACCGGCATTGCAGTAGGTCAGTCGTCCGTCCGGCGTGATGACGCCGAAGAAGATCGTCGCGAAGCGCGATTCGAAGCCGCGCGCCAGCAAGGCGCGGTTCACGCGCCGCAGCGTCTCATTCGGCTCGACCAGCGCGAACGCCTGCGCTGCGAAGATGCCCTGCAGCACCGCGGTCAGGAGTGCGGCCGGCGGCCCCTTGCCCGACACGTCGCCGAGTGCGAAGCCAAAGCTGCCGTCCGGCAGATCGAGATACTCATAGAAGTCACCGCCAATCGCCCGGCAGGGGAGAGAGGCGCCCATTGCCTCGCAGAAGCCGACACTCTTTCGCGCCTGCGGAAGCAGCGCCTGCTGGATCTGCGACGCGATGCGCAGTTCCTCGTCCATCCGCGCCTTCTCGGTCGCCTCGCGGTACAAGCGCGCGTTTTCGATCGCGACGGAAGCCTCGGCCGCCAGCGTTTCGAGCGCGGTGCGCGCGGTGTCCGAGAGCAGCCTTCCCTTTTCTCGGCTGTCGAGATAGAGCACGCCGATCGCACGGGCCTCGCCCGAGGCGCCAGGCGTGTCGACATAGTGCACGAGTCGCAGCGGCACGCACAGGACGTGGCGGATCCCAAGCGCGATCGTGCCGCCGTGCGCCTGCGCGAGATCGCCGTCCCGCAGATCCGCGACGATACGAGGTTGTCCGCTTGCGAAGACCTGCTCCGGGATCTTGCGGCTTGTCTCGAATCGCGCCCCGGCGAGAGACACCTTTCCCTGCAAACGCGCGAGCTTCAACTCGAGGTCACCTGCGTCATTGGCGAGCATGATGAAGCCGCGCTCGGCGCCCGTCACATCGATGGCCGCGTCCATCACCAGCAGCAGGACCTCGTCAAGGACACGGGAGCTGCCGAGGGCGCGCAGCGCCTCGAGCAGGGCGCCGACCTGGCGGAAGCCGCCGATGATCGACGTTCCACTCGAATACGCGCCACTCGCCGCCGTGTCGTCGATCAGGAAGATCAGCTCTGCCCCGGCGGCGCGGCCGATCTGGATGCGGTCGCCGTGCTTCAGCGGCCTTTCGGTGATCGCGGCGCCGTTGACGGTCGTGCCGCAGCGAGAGCCGCGGTCGCGGATGACGTACGTGCCGTTGAATTGCCGGATCTCGGCGTGCTCCCGCGAGACGTCATTTCCGGGGAGCGGCAGGTCGTTCGCGGATCGCCGGCCGATCGAAAACGATGGCTTGTCTATGGGGACCGTCCGGTGACCCAGTGCATCGATCACCTCGAGGCGTGGTTCTGGCATCGCTGCGCTGTGTCTCTGTGGCTTGCGACGTCTCTATCGTCGGAGCCGCTGCTGGGCGTCTTTGTACCGTTTCGACGCCGCTGGGATATTTGCGTACGCCGCCCGCGCTCTGGCGGGATCTTTCACCTTCTTGTCCCACGTTTCACCGGCGCGCCACCACGCATCATGGGCGTTATTCGGGAACCGCACCGCCAGCGTCTCGAGGGATTCCGCCGCGAGCGCGTAGCGGGCGAGATCGTCGTACATCTCCGACAATCTCCAAAGCGCCTGTTCTGCGTCTGGTGAGTCGGGATAGTCTCCGACCAGCGTTCGATAGGACACCAATGAGGCTGGCACGGACGTATTGAGCTGCCGGTCGATCAGACGCAACTTCCTGCGGTCCTCGAGTGCCGCCTTGGCGGCCAGCGCCTGCGCCCCCCACACGCTCTTTGGAGCCATCCCCGGCACCTCGGCAAAGAGCTCCAGCGCCGACGTCTCGCGGTCGGGTCGCTTCGATTGAAGGGTCAGGTTCGCGATCAGGAGCGTGCATTCCGCAACGCTCGCACCGGTGCGTTGCGTGCTCCGAACTGCCGCGCAGGTCGTGATGGCCTCAGCAGTGCGCCCAAGACGCTCGTAGGTGCGAGCAGTCAGCAGATTTGCTGCGGAAGCTGTCGCGGCGGAAGGCTTGCCCGCGAGGATTGTCTGCAGATCACCAAGCACCTGATCGTAGAGTCGTCCGTCGAATTTCTTACGCGCATCTGCCAGCCGGTCCGACGCCGCAGTTCCGCCGCGAGCAATTGCCGCGGATTCGCCCGCGCCCGTCACGGCGGGAATGCCCGATGCCGGTGTGCCGGCGAGAGGAGGTGCTACGGCGGCCGCCGACAATACGGATGCCACTGGAGCGGGAGGCGACGGTGTGGCTCGAGTGGGTTCAGTTGCGGCAGCCGTTGCAGAGGTTTCGGCCGACGCGAGTTCAACCGCGGCACGCTGTGGCAATGGCGACGACGAATCTTCTGTCGGAGCGCCATCACGGTTGCGGAACAGAAGCAGCAGCGCTAGTACAAGGCAGAAGGCGCCCACAGCCGCAAACACCGCTTCCCGCGAGACGTGTCTTCCTGGAGCTGTCGATGCGGCCGCGGTTCCCTGCGTCATCGATGGAACGGTCGCTGGAGACACCGACGTCAAGGTCGTCGCGGTGCGGACCCTGCCGGATTCCCTGTCGCGCTTGATCCGTTGCAGGTCCGACCGGAGATCGGCGGCGGACTGATAACGGAGCTCCCGATCCTTCTCGAGCGTCCGATCGATGATGCGTTCCAGCTCCGGACTGACTGCCGCGTTCAGGCTGGTGATCGGCGGCGGATCGCGATTGAGGATGGCGTCGAACACGACGGCGGTGGTGCCGCCGCCGAACGTCTGGCGTCCCGTCGCCATCTCGTACAAGGTCACACCGCAGGAGAAGATGTCGGCGCGTGGATCGAGGTCCTCGCCGCGTGCCTGTTCCGGCGACATATAGAGGATGGTGCCCAGCGTGTTGCCGCGCATCGTCAGCAGATCCGTCGTGCGCCCGCCCGTGACGGCATCGCGCGATTGATCCGCGTGCGCCCATTTCGCCAGACCGAAATCCAGTACCTTGATCCGTCGCGCGGGTGTCACGAAGATGTTCGACGGCTTGATGTCGCGGTGCAGGATCCCTTTCGAGTGTGCCGCGTCCAGCGCGTCGGTGATTTGAATCGCGAGATCGAGAAACGCTCCAGGATCGATCGGTTTGCCACCAATCGCTTCATGGAGCGTATGTCCTTCCAGAAGCTCCATCGCGATGAACGGCGTTCCCTGGTGTTCCCCCACCTCGTACACCGTGCAGATATTCGCGTGGTTCAGCGACGCTGCGGTTCTTGCCTCGCGGAGGAAGCGCTGCGTGGCAACGTGATCGCCCGCCCATTCCTTCGGCAGGAACTTGAGCGCAACGGTGCGTTCCAGCGTGAGGTCCTGAGCCTTGTAGACGACGCCCATCCCGCCGGAACCCAGAAGTTCCAGGACTCGATAGTGGGAAACCGTCTGACCTGTCATGGGAGATCGGGAGCTTAGGCTTCTGGACTCGTCAAGTCAATCCTGTGAGGAGGCCCCCCTGGATGGCTTTTGTCATGGTGATTTCGGTGCCACCACCCGGCACCCTGCGCACCTCGACGTCGTCCATGAACGAGCGGACAAGTAAGATTCCGCGGCCGCTCGTCAAACCGACATTTTCGGGCGCGAGCGGGTCTGCGACGTCCTCCATCTCGAAGCCGTGACCCTCATCGCGAACGCGAACGACCACACGTCGCTGCACAGCGTTGTGAACGACTGCGTACTCAACGTGCACGCGTTTGCGCTCGTCGGACTCATTTCCGTGCTTGATGCCGTTCACAACCGCCTCGCGGACGGCGACCCCCAGACCGTGCACCCCGTCTTCGTCGAGCCCGGCGATCCGTCCGAATTGCTCGGTGACGCCGTCGACGAGTTTCAGCATCGCAACGGTGCTCGAAATGTCGAGAAGGACACGTGTCTCCATCATAGCCAACGCTCCGATATAATGCCGGACCTCGGGTCCGGCTCGGGTAGTGGTATGTCGAGGAGGGGTGTGATGGTCATCGAACAGCGTGCGGTCGGCGGGGTAGCGGTACTCGATCTCAGTGGAAAGCTGGCTCTCGGCGACGGTGACGGACTGCTGAGGGACAAGGTGCACAGCCTGGTGTTCCAGGGCTCGAAGGAGATTGCGTTGAACCTCGGCGGGTTGTCCTACATGGACAGCGCCGGACTGGGGGAGTTGATATCGGTGCACAGCACGGCGACCCGGGCTGGCGGACACATCAAGATCTTCAACCTGACCAAGCGCGTCAACGATCTGCTGGCGATCACGAAGGTGCTCACCGTCTTCGACGTATTCGATTCAGAACAGGAGGCCCTCAAGAGTTTTCCGGCGGTCGCCGATAGCACCCAGCGCTGACTGAGGTCCCCTCTCGACGCGTCATCACTCGCCGCACGCTGTGGATGGGTCCACGCAGAAGCCTTCGTCGCAGGCGTAGGGGCTCAGCGCGAAGGGATGCGAATCCTCGGGGTGCCGCCGATTTGCTCGTAGTCGAGGCCGTCCGCCGGGCGATCGAGCTTCCAGACATACAGCAGACGCGGTTCCGCGCGGCCCGGACTTCCGGACACGACCAGACGGTCGCCTTGTTTCAGTGTCTCGCTCGTGATGCCGATGTCTGCAAGCTCGCGGCGATTGTCCATCTCAAGACGCCACTGTTGCGTCCTGCCACTGGCGTCTTTCACATCCAGCAACACGTACGGATGTGGATTCACGTAGTGAAATTGCGCGACGATGCCGTCGAGGGCCACGCGCCGGCTCTGGTCGTACATCCCTGCGAGCGAATGGTGCGCATGCGCCACGGTGCCGCACAGGGCGATTGCGATGAGCCAACTGCCAATCCGCAACTCCCAATTCCCAAGACGCGGCACGCTCACGCCTTGGGAGTTGGACGTTGCCCCTCGACGAAGCTCGGGGCAATCCTGAGCTTGTCGAAGGGTTGGGCGTTGGGAGTTGAAATTCATCGCCCGAGGGCTCGAATCTGCACGTTGCGGAACTTCACGACGCCCGCGCCGTACTGAAGCCCGATCGATCCGCGCGCGAACTTGGTGTCCTGGACGTCAACCGTGCGCACGCCGTTGAACGTCACGATCAGCCGAGGTCCCTCGGCCCTGATTTCGAGCGTGTTCCATTTGCCGCCGGCCTTGAGCGGCGTCGTCACCTTGGCCACGTCCACGATGGCGCCGGTGGCGTACGCGGGATCGGGACGCGTGTCGTAGACATTCACCTCATAACACGTAGCCGCCCCGATTTTCGCCGGATCGGCGCAACGGATGAAGATCCCACTATTGGCTTTTTCATCCACCCAGATCTCCGACTTGATTTCGAAGTCGCCGTACGGCTGTTTGGTGACGAGAAAACCGGTGCCGGAATCCGCTTGCACGACGCCGTCCACGATCCGCCAATTGGCCGTGCCGACGGGGTTGAACGCATCCAGGTTTCGACCGTCGAACAGCGTCGTCCACGGCGGACTGGTCTGGGCCGACGCCTGGTTGAAGAGAACGCCGCCGCACAGAACAAGCGCAAGGAGCCACACGTCAATCGCTGAGAAGCGTTTCATATGCCCAGCCTCCATTCTTGGGTAAACTTTCCTGTTATTAGACACCATGACCGCCATAACGCAGCGCCCCAGCGACGAAACGACACGGACCCGTCACCTCATGCTGATCAATGGGAAGCCAGCCGAGAGTTCCGACGGGCGGTATCTCGACATCGAAAATCCCGCGAACCGCACTGTGATCGGCGAAGTGCCTCGCGCGACCGATCTGGACGTCGACAGGGCGGTGCGGGCCGCCGCGGCGGCGTTCGGGACCTGGCGGCTCGTGGCGCCGCGCGATCGCGGCAGGGCGCTTCTGAAAGTCGCCGACGCGGTCGAAGCCGAAGTCGAGTCAATCGCGCGAACCGTCGCCCTGGAAACGGGGAACGCGATTCGCACCCAGGCCCGTCCCGAGGTCAAGAGCACCGCCGATGTGCTCCGCTATTTCGGCGGCGTCGTCAGCGAGCTGAAAGGCGAAACGGTGCCCCTGGGTGAGCACGTTCTCAGCTACACGCGCCGCGAGCCGATCGGTGTGGTTGGCGGGATCGTGCCATGGAACGCCCCAGTGGTCCTGGGCACGCTGAAGATCGCGATGTCGGTCGCAGCGGGCAATACGCTGGTGCTGAAGGCGGCCGAAGACGCGCCGCTGGGATTGCTGCGTGTCGCGGAGTTGTGCAACGAGCACCTCCCGCCGGGCGTCGTGAATCTGCTGACCGGCTATGGCGAGGAGTGCGGCGCGGCCCTCGCGCGGCATCCGCTCGTGCGCAAGCTGTCATTCACGGGATCGACCGAGGTCGGCAAGCTCATCATGCACGCGGCCGCTGAACGCATTGTGCCGGTGTCGCTCGAGCTTGGCGGCAAGAGCCCGGCGATCGTTTTCCCTGATGCCGACGAGGCTCGCACGGTCGACGGCGTCATCTCCGGGATGCGTGTCACTCGGCAGGGACAGTCCTGCACGGCGGGTTCGCGCATCTTCCTGCACCGATTGATCTTCGACTCCTTCCTGACCAAGCTGGCGGCCAGGCTCACCACGCTGAAGATCGGTGATCCCGTCGATGAGGCAACGGACATGGGCGCGATCATCAACCGGAAGCAGTTCGACCGCGTCTGCTCGTACATCGAAGACGGTCTGAGTCAGAAGGACGGGCGCCTTGTGCTCGGAGGGCTGCCGCCGACGGTGGGACCGCTCGCACGGGGCTACTTCGTCCAGCCCACAGTCTTTGCTGAGGTGCACAACGACTGGCGCATCGCCCGCGAAGAAATCTTCGGTCCAGTGATGGTCGCCATTCCGTGGGAGGACGAGGCCGATGCCATCCGGATGGCGAACGACAGCCATTACGGTCTTGCAGCCTACGTCTGGACGCACGACATCGCGAAGGCGCTACGTACTGCGCACGCGATCGAATCGGGCTGGATCCAGATTAACCAGGGGCTCGGTCAGTTCCCCGGACATTCCTACGGCGGCTTCAAGCAGAGTGGAATCGGACGTGAATATTCCCTCGAAGGAATGCTTGATAGCTTCACGCAGCGCAAAAGCGTAACCGTCAACCTTCAGGGCTGAGCGCCGACTGGGTCAATCCCGTGGTGGGAAGCAGAAACTACATCGTTCACGATGGAGTCGTGTCGTCTTCTGCGGGCACTCCTCCGGAGTAGTACGAATCCGCGCGAATAACAGAAGGTCCTCAGAGCGACCCCACCGGCGCGCCAGTTGCACAGGGCGCCGCGTCCGTCAGCTCTCGACACAACCGGCCAACCCCCCAGCGTCAGATCTGTGGTCGAAGACTGCCTTCCACCAGGAGATTGGCCATGGTTCCTTCACTCAAGTGGGCAACGATTACGATAGCGTCGTTGGCGTACGGCGTAGCGATTCTCGGGGTCACGGATTCCACGAGCGCGGCGCAAGACCAGAGGACCGCGCGCGATTCGATGCGTCGCGCCAGGTTCACACACGATTCGATCGTCGATCCCGAAGCGCCTTCGGTGAGGGCCCTGTCGGCGGCCATGGAGGCGCCAACAGGATTCGAGAACCTGACAAACGGCTTCAACGAACAGGGCCCGGCGTTCGACACGCTGGACGAAGACACTGCCGTCGCGAATCGCTCGTTCAACGACAATCGCTTCATCTTCGAGGAGGTGGAAACGTTCGAGGACGGTCTCGGTCCAACGTACAACGCGCAGAGCTGCCGCGAGTGTCACCAGAATGTTGTTACGGGTGCCGCGAGCCAGGTTACGGAACAGCGTACGGGACATCGGTTGAACGGTCAGTTCTTCGAGTCGCAAGGAGGATCGCTCATTCAGTCGCGGGCGACGTATCCGGAGGCCATCGAGCTCGTCGCGATCGGTGACGATGTACGCACGTTTCGAATCTCGCTCAACACGCTCGGCGATGGCTTCATCGAGGCGATTGCGAACGACACCTTGACTCGCATCAGAGACAGCCAGCCGGCCGGCATGCGCGGCCACGCGGCCGTGGTCTCCGTTCTCGAAGCGGGGGGTCGCGCGCGGATCGGCAGGTTCGGGTGGAAGGCGCAGCATGCAAGCCTGGAATCGTTCTCCGCCGATGCCTACCTCAACGAAATGGGGATCACGACGCCGCTGCTTCCCATCGAGAACACCGTGAGCGGCAGGGATGTCACCGGCTTCGATCCCGTCCCCGATCCGGAGGACGATGGCGAGGACGTTCTTGCGTTCGCGAATTTCATGCGTTCAACGACTGCGCCTCCGCGCGGGCCGATCACCCCGGCCGTGCAGGCAGGGGAACAGGTGTTCACGCGTCTCGGATGCGCCACGTGTCATGTGGCGTCGATCACCACCGCGCCGCCCGGCACGTCGATCAACGGCGGCGCGATGCTGGTTCCGGCGGCGCTGGGCAGCAAGATCGTCCACCCCTACAGTGACTTCCTTCTGCACAACGTAGGGACGGGCGACGGTATTCCCATTCAGCCGACGCCGGAATATGCGCTGACGGCAAACCAGATGCGGACCGCCCCCTTGTGGGGACTACGCACGCGGAATCGGCTGATGCATGACGGCCTCTCATTCACAAGGGAAGAGGCCATCCTGCGACACGCGGGGCAGGCGGCGAACGTCACGCGGCGGTATCAGCTCTCGAGTCCTGCCGAGAAGGCGGCGCTGCTCGCGTTTCTGAACTCGCTGTAAATCAGGGATCGGGGATCAGGGGTGAGGGATGCGGGATCGGGGATCCCGCGTACGTGGGGGCCGGCTTTAGCCGCAATGCCTTCACGAAGTTGACGTGTGACCGGTTCAGAGTCCCGGGAAATCCAGGTAGTCGCCCGAGCAGGAAATTTCGCCCATCTCCCAGTTCGGCCGCAGTTGGTAGAAGAACGTTGTCGACCAGGGTTTTGCCAGCGCTTTCGGGTCGGTCATCGTGATCTCGAGCTCGAGGTGATCGCGATCGATGCGGCGGAACCGCTCGGTGACCTTCAGCTGATCGCTGTGCGCGTGGCCCAGCCGATCGAGCCAGGTCTTCTCGTTGAATCCAATGGTCTCGACGACGAAGGCGGTGTTGCCTTCCCAATGACCGATCGAGGTGCCCATCCAGAGCGGATCGGGATCGGCGGGCAATGGACGGCCGTCGGTATGGATGCGACGCAGCCAATGGTCGTACTCGTAGATCAACAGGGTCTGCTTGGGAGTCTGGACGAACTCGAATGGGTACGGATGGAAGTACACCCGAGGCACACCGGGCGGGTAGCACTTCCGGAGGACCGGATCGTTGGTCTCTTCCAGCGTGTAATTACCCCCGTTCGAATCCTTCGCCTCCTTGAATTTCTCGAGCCCCCATGCCGTCATGGCGGGCGGATCCGTTTTCGGGTCGGTGAAGGTGAAGTTCGTGTACCCGCGGTTCGATCCGGGCGGGTTCCGCATCATCCAGACGCCGGTCAAATCGCGATTGGGCGCAGGCGGAGAGGGCTTTGCCGTGGCTGGAGTCGGGGTCCCGGCGCCTGGACGCGGCGCTTGCGGGGCCTGCGCATGAAGAGTCCACGCACAGACGAGCGCCCCCACGGACACGAGCGCCGGCGTCATGACGCGGTTACGCATTGGGGTCCTCCCTCGCGCGAGTTATTGATCGTTTTCGTTGATAGGTAGCGGGCCGTCAGGACCGACGAATTTCTGGGTCCAGATCGTGCGATTCGCGCTCTTGCTGACGGGGCCGGTGACACTGATCGTGTCACCCGCCTTCAGCGTGCGCTTGTTCCACCCACCCCGCGCAAGCTTGGTCGGCGCGGTGAGCTCGGCCATCCACCGTTCCACTTCGCCCTTGTCGTTCTTCACGTCGAAATGGACGAGGCTGTGGGGGTTGGCGAAGACAAACTCGGTCACGGTCCCCTTGACCGTGATCTGTTGGCTCAGGTCGAATGCGGCGGTGCCATGGTGCGCGAACGCGGGACCAGCCACGGCGCACAGTGCGGCCGTTGCGACGAAAGCGATCAGGTGTCTGCTCATGTGTCAACCTCTCCGTGGCGCAAATCTGGCATCTTCGTACCTGCCTGTCAACAGAGTTTTGCTACTTCTGCTCCTGCGTCGCCAGCGGCTTGCCCTTTTCGATGATGAAGGTCGCGATCGCCTTGATCGGCGTGTTTCCCCTGTTGATCCCCTCGTGAACCTTGCCCGGCTCGACGTAGAACGATTCTCCGACCTTGTACGTCACCGTCGGCTTGCCCTCGTAGTCGAGCGTGAGGGCGCCTTCGTCCACGCGCACGAGAACCGATCCCGGATGCGTATGCCTCCCTTCGCGCCCGCCCACTGGAATCTCCACCGACACAAGCACGGCCTGATAGCCCGGAATCGTGAGGTCCTGCTGCAAAAGTACTTTGCGTTGCACCGTGGGTTGCTGGCCAATCACCAGCGTTTGCGTCGCCAGAGTGAATGCTCCGGTCATGAGCATGATGACGACGCGCGTACGTGAGTAGTTGAGCATTGGCTTCCTCTCGGTTGAATGGACCTGGAGTATAGCCACAGCCGTTCCCGCCGGCACGATTAGTGCGACAGAACGCCCCTACTTTTTTCCGACCCACGTGAACGCCGCCCCGGCACCGCCGGGCGTCGCCACCGGCGCCAGAGCCCAGCCAGTGTGACCCATGGTCACGGTGCGCCCCGCCAGAATACCCAGCGCCGCGCCAAACGCGACGTCGCTCGCATAGTGGATCCGCGCCTGGAGCGGGATAGTGATGTCGTCGACTAAACGTCCAGCCCCGGGCAATGATCTCCTCACGCTCCAGAGCGCCCTGTCGCGCCTGGAGGCGATCGACCCGCGTGGCGCCGAGATCGTCGTCCTCCGATTCTTTTCGGGGCTCTCCGTGCCCGAAGTTGCCGAGCACATGGGCCTCTCGGTGCGCACCGTCGAAAGCGACTGGACCCACGCGCGCCGGGTTCCACTCGTCATCCGATTGGGCGCGGGCGACTGGGTGTAAGTTATGCGCATGCGTACGCTGCGGAAAACCGTCGTTCTCGCCCTCCTCCTGCTACTCGCGCCCCGCGCCGCCGTCACCCCGGACGCCCAGGCCGGCGGCACCCTGCGCCTCTACGTTGCGCGTCACGGCGAGACCGATTGGAACCTCGCGCACCGCCTGCAGGGGTGGACCGACCGCCCGCTGAACGACACGGGACACCGACAGGCGATAGATCTCGCGGAATCGCTCAAGGGCGTTCATCTCGATGCGATCTACTCGAGCACGCTGTCTCGCAGCCGCGACACGGCGGAGGCGGTTGCTGGCGCGAGCATGATGGTCAAGAGCCTGCCGGGCCTTCGGGAGCGCAACTACGGCAAGTTTCAAGGTGGCTCGGACACCGATCCCGATTATCTGAGGCGCGTCAATGCGTGGGACGACGCGATGGATGGAGGGGAAACGCTCAATCAGCTGCTCGCACGCACCCGCGACAGCCTCGATATGATTCGCCGCGAGCATCCCTCTGGCAACGTCCTCATCGTCGCGCACCGTATCACCAACCAGATGATCCTTCGCGCGCTGCTCAATCTCACGCCGGAGCAGGCGGTCAAGATCGAGCAGGGGAATGACGAGGTGTACCTGGTCGAATTCGATCCGGGCGCGAAGCCGCGGTTGTGGAAACTGGTACGCGGAGGGAATCTCGGCGATCTGTAAGCCGGGTCCAAAGGACCCGGCCTACATTCGAAGGTAGGGCGGGTCCTTTCGGACCCGCCGACGCGATTTTCGGCAGGAGGAGGAGGCATGCGATTGGCACATCGGAACGTCATCGTCGTAGGTGCGGCGCTGGTAGCGGCGCTCGCGATCATGGACATCGTCATGCTCGGCCAGGGCCAGGCGTCCAACGAGTTCCCCAATCCGTACAAGATCGAAACGTGGGGCCAGCTCCCCGCCGGACGGAAGATCGGGGGCACCGCCGGGATCGACATCGATCGCGATGGCAAATCGGTATGGGTGTTCGAGCGGTGCGGCGGCGCGACGTGCGACGGATCGAACCTCGCCCCGCTTCTGAAATTCGATTCGTCGGGCAAATTGATCGCCAGCTTCGGCGCTGGCATGTTCGTCGTCCCGCACGGCATCTTCATCGATCGCGACAACAACGTGTGGGTCACCGACAGCCAGGGCAAGGGCGCAAAAGGGCAGCAGGTTTTCAAATTCAGTCCGACCGGGCGCGTGCTGTTGACCCTGGGCACGGCAGGCGTCGCGGGCACCGGGCCGGACACGTTCAACCAGCCGTCAGACGTACTTGTCGCGCCGAACGGCGACATCTTCGTGGCCGACGGCCATGGCGGCGATACGAACGCGCGGATCGTCAAGTTCGACAAGGATGGGAAGTTCATCAAGACGTGGGGCCGGAAAGGATCGGGCCCTGGCGAGTTCGACACGCCTCACGCGCTCGTCATGAACCCTCAGGGCCGGCTGCTCGTCGGGGACCGCGGCAATAGCCGTATCCAGGTATTCGATCAGGAAGGGAAGTTCCTGGCGGAGTGGAAGCAGTTCGGACGGCCGAGCGGTCTCTTCCTCGATCGTGCGATGATGCTGTACAGCGCCGATCATCAGTCAAACACGCCTACGGTGAATCCGACGGTCAAGCGCGGTGTTCGCATCGGCAGCGAGAGCGACGGCAAGGTGCGCTACTTCGTTCCCGAGCCTGATCCGATCGATCCGGCACAAGGCGGCGGGCGCGAAGGGGTCGCGGTCGATCGCGACGGAGTTGTGTACGTCTCGAAGACCGGCGACGGCGGCCTATACAGATACGTCAAGCAACCCTCGGGCACCCGCTGACTCTGCTACCTCCTGTGGTGCAGCGCGAGGCCAGGATCATCCTGGCCTCGCCTTCGCGCGACGTGCGGAAGCGG
>Ga0209726_10005572_pt1 | contig 15145 bp, 5 predicted proteins | sample Subgrocontami54m_FD_187453 | JGI IMG/M metagenome (GOLD analysis project Ga0209726, IMG submission 187453) | Subsurface groundwater microbial communities from S. Glens Falls, New York, USA - GMW46 contaminated, 5.4 m (SPAdes) (version 3) | ecosystem: Environmental > Aquatic > Deep subsurface >... | reverse complement strand
AAAGCGGGTGGGGAAGATCACCTTGATCATCCCTTCCCCGATGTGGCGGTTCCCGTAGCCGATCTCGACGTTCTGGTACATACCCGGCAGGGCCAGGACGGTCCGGTACCGGGCGTCATCCACGGAGCTGACATGCGTGTTGATGATCTCTAGTTCGTTGCTTTCGACGCGAGCGCCGGGACCCAGAATTGCCTTGTTAAACTTCGTCTCCCCAGAAACCTTCCTCACCATCAATGGATCAGCGGGCAGTTCGGAGGGCAACCTGATCCCAAGCAACTTCGGATTCCAATCCTCCGCCAGGACCGGCGCCGTCCGCAGGATACCCCTCTGCTCCGCGTTCTCATGCACCTCGCCATCCATCACCTCGCCGTACACCTGGGCCCCGGCCCGGATCACCGTCTCGGAACCCTGCACCACCGCGGTCGGGAAGATCTTCGCCGCGGGATGGATGGCGTCCAGATTCACATCCAGCCCCGGAACGCCGGTCGCCACGGCCACATACCCGCCGTCGGGCGTGGCAAAGAACCCGGTCCGTCCGGCGTGATCCACCTCCTCCACCCACCCGCGGGCCTGAGCCTTCTCCCGCGCCTGCTCCACGCCGGCCTGGGCCTTTGGCGCAGGAAAATAGGGAGTGAGGGTGTCCTGCATCCCCTGCACGAAATTGACCTTTTTCTCGGCAACCAGTTGATTATAAATGGCCCTTGTAAAGCCGACCTGAGCAAACACCACCAACGGAGTATCCGTGGATTCCTGGTATTCCGCGACGAACAGCCTCCTCAGCAGGGATCTCTTCGGCAGGTCATTTTCCCTTTCGATGTCCCGGACCCATCCCCCCAGCGCCGCATTCGGTTCCTGTTCCACCGGTTCAGAAGTATAGGGAATAACCATTGCAACGAAGGTAATTGCCGGATCAATTGTCGAACTTTCGATAACACGCTGGACCGGGGTACCCGGAGATTCCATGTATTGACTGTACAGCTCCGACATCCAGGCAGCTTCCTCTCGAGTCCGGCCCTTCTGCTCCAACAGGAAACGCTGCGGCAAGTACCGGGATTCCTCCTTACCCGAAATACGCAGGAGTATCTGCTCAACCACCTCCAAGACCCCCAGCTCGGTCAGCCGCTCCGGCGTGATCTTCTCGAAGCGCAGGGTCACCAGAACCAGGGGCTCGTTCGTCACAGAATCCACCATCGTTTCAACGGGGCTCAGCGTGGGAACTATCTCCTGCCCCAGCGCTCCGGAGCGCTTCCGGATATTTTCCACCAGAATCTCCGAAACGGCGGGCAGCGGAGAATGATACGGGGCGATCGCCACCACGTTTATGGACGGCGGGGTCTCTACCTCCTCCATTGCAATTTCAGGATTTCCGGGGTCCAGCTGATAGGAGATGTACAGCCTCTTGAGCCACTCGATCTCTCGAAGGTCTTCCTGACTCTCCGGCTTTCGCTCAAGGCGCAAGGTTATCTCAAACGCCACCACGGCTTCATAAAGGGTGCTCAGCTCCTTGCGTATCTCGGTGATCAGCTGGGTCCACTTTTGCTGGGGTCCTTCCACCGTCACGATGGAAACCGAACGCCCTTTCGGAAGGGCCTCCACATTCGCCGAACGAATTTTCGCGCTTGCCCCCTGCATCATACTGACCACCATTCGATGAAGGGCTGAGATCTCCATCTCGCCGGCCACCGTAATCAGCGTCAACTCAGCCGAAGGGGTCGTTTGCCCGACCACGCCAAACTGGACACCCCCCTCCTGCTTGTGCCGCGCAATCAGGTCTTGGGTTTCAGAAGACAACTGGAGGAGGAAGCCGGCCTCCCGGGAAAGCTTGCGCTGAATCGTGGAGCGGACATCGAGCTTCTCCAGCACCGCCAGGGGCTGATCCACGGTCACCTGCACGACTCCGGCCGACCCTTTAGGCGTTTGCTGGATTTTGGGGGCGTGCGCTTCATGGATATTGAATTCGTACAGCGCGGAGATGGGGTGGGTGACCGCCTCCAGCATGCTGGGCCGGTCAGGCCCGACCACAACGATGGTGGAGGCCTTGCCATCGCCGATGATTTGCAGGTGGTCCTTCCCGTCCTTTTCAAACTCGCTCAGCAGTTGTTGGGTCACCTGCTCCACACTCACAACCGCCGGAACGGCAGCCGCTTCGAGGGCCGGCTGCTCGTCTTCCAGCGCCAGATAAGCCTCCACCCAATCGAGCGCCTTTTTCAACCCATTCTTCAAGCCGGCAATGAGTGTCTTATCCTCCAGTTTCACGGGCTGGGCGGACCCCAATTGAGAGAGGTATCGCCGAATCGCCTCGCGGACCTCCGCAAATTTTCCCAGCATGAGGAGGGGCTCGATTTCATCGCGCATCATGTCCGGGGAGAGGGCTTCGAAAGGAACATCGTCCGTAGATTCGTAGATCCTCCTGTAGGTTAAGAAATTCTTGGCCATCTCCAACTGTGCTCGTGTCTTTCGGGCCTTCCAATCGGAAAGGCCGGCCAATGTCCTCTTGTTTTCTTCGATGCCCGCCTTGACACCGGAGATCTGCTTGGAGAGATGGCGCACGAAGGACTCGGAATACTCCCTCCAATTGCGCAGATAGGCCGGATCGCCCGGTTCGGCCTTGGGATCGGGCCTCGCGAAACGGATCGCCTCGGAGGGAGAGAAGGAATAGGCGTTCAGCCACCGATAGGTCTCGGTCAGCTTATCGGGATCGAGCCGGGGATCTTTGGCGGCGGCCGCCTTAAGGGCGGCGCGGATCGCCTCTTTGCGCGCGGCGATTCCCGTCAGCTCCCGTGTCATACGATCCAGCTCTCTCTTGGCGTTGGCGCGGAGGATATCCCATTCCGCGCTGATCTGATCTCCTCCGATCTCTTTGTTGACGATCTTCTTGAGCACACCCAGCGTCACGCTTTGGAAGGTTCTGTCCCGCTTCTGGGCCTCTTCCCAATAGGATTTAAAATAGCGGGGGGCCCGGGCGTTCAAGCTGTACAGGACTTGTTGGGCAATCGGCTCGACGGCATCATTTTCACGCAGCAGGGTCTCGGAAAAATCGTTGATCAGCTCCGCTGAGCTGCCCCAGTGCAGGGTCTCCACCGTCTTTTGCCCGTCCGACACCGGGATGTCCCGGCCCAGAAGCCCGGAGTCTCGGATCGCGTCGTCCAGCTCCACCAGCTTCTGGCGGACCGGCTCAAACCGTTCCCGCGCGGCGTGAAGGGTGATCAGCTGGGCCATCAGCATCGAGAACATGAATCCGGTGTACTTGTCGTCCTGGGCCGGCAGCGGGATGACCGCGTTGGCCATGTTCAGCTGCTCGAGGACCTCAGGGTTGTCGTAGTCCTGCTGGTCCACAAAGAGGATGATCTGGCCCCGGTCCCCTCCCTTCTCGGGGAAATCCACCCGGGGTCTCAGCTCCCGGATGCCCTGAAGCACCTGCTCGAAACCTTTAGAGAACGTTTTCGAGTTTGGCAGGAAGGCCATGACGACGCCGCCCTCCTCGAGGATCCCGTAAGGCCCGTGCTTGCCGACGATGATGTCGTAGCCATGGATTCCCTTCGAGCGCATCCCTTCCTGCAGCTTCAGCCGGAACTCCAGGGCACCCACCTCCCACACGTCCCAACCGGTGATCCAGACCAGCTTATGAAGCGCCGTGACGTCCATCCGCCCCACGATGTTGTCAACGTACTGCTTGTAGCGGGGGGTCAGCTGCAGAGAGCCGTCCTTGCTCTCCAGAAGGATCTCCGCCATCTGCTCGTCGGCCGCGCGGTCGAATTTGATCATCTGCTCGTAAAAGGCCGTCTGGTCGTCCTTCCCGAAAGCCCCTTGGTGATATTGGACATAGGTCACCAAAGCGGCGGCGGCCATCTCGCCGGCGTTGAGCGACCCGGTCGCCGGAATCGCCGACTCATATCCCACCAGCGTGTAGACGGCATGCTTGTCTCCATCGAGGGCCCTCGACACCGCATCGTCGATGGCCGAACCGGCCACATTGGTGACCGTGCTGACCAGAACCCGGGCGTCCCACTCGTCCGCCTTCGTGGGGGTGAGCTGGTCGTTCTTCTTGGTCAGCTCGTCGATGGCGTCCTTGACCGACTCCGTCTGCCCGCTGTTAGAGATAAAGGTCGCCATGATCCGTTTCTTGCGGCCCGCCAACTCACGCGCCTGGCCCTCGATCCGATCTTTGACCAGCTCGTTGAACTGCTCCCCGGTCAGGTACTCGAAGCGGATCTTGTTACCGGGCACTCCTTCCGCCACCTTCTTGAGCGCCATGGAGAGATGGCCCGAGGTGCCCTCCCCCACGAGATACCAGACTTCGATGTCGTCCAAGATCTCGGGGTCGTAATTAAGATCGGGGAAAACCTTCTCCGCTTTTTCGGCGAACTGTTCCCGTGTGGCCTTCCATCCCTTCTGTTGGTTCTGGATCTCCCGCTCCAATCGGCTCTGCGCGCCGCCCAAGCTGATGCTGCCCAGATCAACGTCGCGCCGGGCCGGCAGAGAAGCCGAGAGGGGCCTGGGCCTTTTGAGCCCGGCCAGTTCCTCTTCCCAGACTGAGGTGCGGGTGATGGTCCGGTCCACGCGGATCACGTGGCCCATGTCCGCCTTGTAGCTGTCGATCTCGCCGCGATCGGCCTTTCGAAAACGCTCTTCTTGGTGCTTGCGGTAAGAGCCCGGCACCCCCGGAATGGCCCGCGCCTCGGAGGCCACGATGCGGCGGCCGGGATCGTTGATCTCTATGCGGGAAACGGCGAATTTCCCGGCTTTCTCGAATAGCTCCATGAGCCGGCTCTTTTCCCCGGCCAGGCTCGGCCCAAAGGCTTTGTGATCCACCCGTTCGTAAGCCTGGGCCAGATCGTCACGAAGCTTCGTCAGGATTTTTTTCGAAGCGGTGCCGTCCGGATCGCTGGCGGGGTCCTTCAGCCACAGATTCCCGCTCTCCACCACATCGTAGATGATCTGGACCTGCTGAAGGACCAAACGGACCAGCGGCAGCCATTTGGTCCTCGTTTTGTCGCCGTCCCCCTCAATCGGGTTATACTCGGCCAACTTCTTGATCTCCCGAGGCATCCGCTCAGCCATCGCTTTGAGCGGCGGGACGTAAATCTCCAGATCCCCGCCGGTCCTTCCGCGGGCGACGACGACGCCGCTTTCGGCGTTGTTCATCGCCGCGACGGCGATGCTGCTGTAGTTGGGATCAAACAAACTTTGGCGAAGTTTCGCCTGCTCATTTCTGTCATCCTGCGAGTCGCCCGGCATCGCCTTCAGGCTGAACTCCCGGGCGATGTCCGGCTTTCCGCCTTGGGCGGGATTGTCAAACAGCCAAGGAGACTCCAGCCCCTTTTCGATCATCTCGTTCACGTAATCGCCCATCTTATCTAGAAATTCCACTTCAGAAACCGGCTCGGACAGTTCGATACCCCAGGAGCGCATCTCCTCCGCCACAGCCTTTAGCGCCAAGTCGTGGTATCTGCGAGCTTCCCTCCCTCCGGATTGAACCAAGGTATCGAGAGACCGCAAATCCTCGACGTATTTGACGAACCGGAGCTTCCGCTCCATCGCCTGCTGAAGGGAAATGATTTCTCCCGTCTTGCCTCGGTGCATGAAGCCGGTCAGGTAGGCCCCTATCTCGGAATCGGTATCCCCCTTGCGCTTGACGCCCAGTTTCGACAAAACATTCTTGAACAACCCGAAGGAGTTAAAATTCCCGTTGTGCGCTTCGGAAACCTGGAGTAAGCGACCGTCCGGCAGCTTCAAGTCTTCAATGGACACCAGGAACGGATGGGAGTTCTCCGCTTTGGGCTTGCCCTGCGTGGCCCATCGGGTGTGGCCGATCCCTTCCATCGGGATGTCAACCATGGTTCCGCCCACGCGCATTCCGAACACCAGATCTCCGAAAACCGGATCTATCTTGTAAAAGGACTTGTTCAAGCGCTCATGGGCGTCGGCCCCTTCGCCGGAGGGTTTAACCTGGTTTGAATTCACCTTGTAGACGCGGGCGACGGTCTCGATGAGCTCCTTCTCGAAGCGGTCGAACATCTCTTGCTTCAGCGCCGCCAGGTGCCCCTTGTTTTTCTCTTCGAGGATTTCGTAGATAACCGAGCGGCTCTTGGAGGCCTGGGGATTCAGCGTAGGCTTGCCTTGCTCGTCGTAGTCCACGGTCAGGTGGAGTTTGATATCGATGCCGGCCCCGTCGTAACCGCCGGTCAGCATCAGTTCCAGCATGTTGGGGATCCCTTCGATGACATTGCCGCGCATGGCGCAGAGACGGCAATCAGACACCCCGTCCCGCTTCTTGTGGTTGTCGAAGTGCCGGCGGGAATGCTTGGGAAGGCCGCGGGCGGAGTCCCACAGCAGGTAGTCGGTCGCCACCGAAAGCGGGAGCGCGGAGAGGTCCACTTTCCCCAATCGGAGTTCCTCCGCCCCGGCCGTGGTGAACGGTTCTCCAAGCAAGTGACTTTCCAGGCCTGCCTGCGTTGCGGGGCTGGCGGCTCCCTCCGGCCGCAGCGCCCAGGCGGGAACAACCTGTGTAAAGGTAACGGAAAGGATTGTAAGTCCGGCGAGGAATCGGAGAAAATTCGGACGTCGCGTTAATTTCATGAAGTTAGATTCCCCTCCCGCTAGGTGGCGTGCACCTTCTCGTGGATTTCAAAAAAAGAAAATCGCTGGTTCATTTCGGCTCCAAGCTCTCCAAATCCTCGCTGCATCTCTTCCCTTATTTCTCCGCGGCGTAGGCCAGCGAGCGGGACTCGGACGTCGCGACGGGGCGCATCTCCTTGGAGGCGGCGGCATCGCCGGCCTGGTTCTTGCTGGTCGGCCCAACTGAAGAGGAAGGAATCCCCATCTTCTGCCGGTATTTATCGGACATCGGGACGTAGGTTTCTTTGAGGACCCGGTGGTACTTCTCGGTGTCGGCGGCGGTCACCTTGCCCACCTTCGGGGCCACGACCGCATAGGAAACCTTCTTATCCTGGAAGAGGCGCTCGAAAGCCGGCGTGTGGAAGCCGCCGGCGATCAGCACCGCGTAGGGGACCTTGAATTCCTGGATCTGCTTCAAGGCGTTCTCCACCATCGCCTCGTCGCGCGCCCGCGCGATCTCATAGAAGCTGGCCATGGAGGGCATGGCGCCGTTCAAGGGGCCGGGGTTCAAGGCGAAGGTCATCGCGGGCTTCTGCTCCTGCCCCAGCGCCCTCAAGTCGTCCGCCCAGTTGTCCGGCCGGAACTCCTTCTTGTGGGTGCGGTAGTAGTCGTAGCTGTCGGGCGTTAATTTAAGCTCCAGCAGGTCCTCCAGCACGCCGACGTCCCTGGCCACCTGGGCCAGCTTGCGCTGGGATTTGGTTTTGAAATAGCTGTCCTTCACCCGGCCGCTTAAGGATTCCACCTCGTTGAACAGGGCCGCGTGGTCAATCCCCTCAAACAGGGAGAGGTAATCAATGTACTGCGTGAGGGTCGGGTACTCCTTGCCCTGCTCGGGCCGCAGATGGGATTTCAGGTGCCCGTAGAAGGTGGCCGGCGAGATGAGGCCGGATTTCAGCTCCAGCGACTGCTTGAGCAGCAGGTCCATCTCGGTTTTCGGCAGGGAGCCGGTCAGCGTTTCCAGGAAGCGGGTTCGCTCGGTTTCCACTTGCTTGAAATTGAGATCTTTCTCCAGCCGGCTCGCCTTGAGGAACCGCAGCAGGTTCGGGAACTCGGCGTCGGCGACAGCCACCTTCCGCTTGCCGGCCTCTTCCGCCAGCGACTGGTAATGCTGCGCCAGGGGGACCCTGCCTTCCTTAACTTCCAGCTCCCGCAGCTCCAGCAGCTTCACCTCTTCCGGGTAGGAGGCCTGCTTGAGCTGCTCGACCGCCTCCCGGAAGCCGGTCATCGCCGCCAGCGCCTTGGACTGCACCTGCTCGACGCTGAAAAAGGCCTCCATGTTCTGGTCGTACAGCTCCGGCCTTTCGACGCCGTACACGGTGAAATCGTAATCGGTGGTCAGGTCCAGGTAGTTCTCGCCGGAGATCTTGCCGCTCTGGAGGAACTCCTCGGCCACCTGCTTGCGCTTCTCCAGCGGCGCGTAGGTGCGCATATAGGAAAGGGAATCGTTGCGGGAGCCGCCCTCCACCAGGATCAGCGCCAGCCCGTGCGCCCGGACGAGGTAGTCCAGGATGCCGGCCAGGTGCTTCTGCGCCTCGTAGTTGGCGTGGGCGTCCTGGATGTGGATGATGACCGGCTCACGGGCCGAATGGGTCTCTTTGAGGGTGCCGTGCTCGGTGGGGATGCGCAGGTTATCCAGCGTGAGGGGGGTCTGTTCGATGGGTGCCTGTTCCGTCGGCGAAGCGCCGGACCCGAAAGAGGGGGCGGTGGAAGGGTCCTCCACTTTCCCGTGGCGCTCCCAGAAGGTGCCCTTAGGGCTGTCCTCAGCCGCCGCGAAAGCGAGCGGACCACAGAGTAGCAGGAGGAGGCCAACCACCGCCCCCCCGCCCACTCGGGGAGATATGGGCCGGGTCTGGTTTCTCATGGATGTAACAGAACTATACCCCTTGACTCTTAAAAAGTCAAGGCGTAAAACTAGATTTTATGTACTTTAACAACCTGGCGCCGGACCCCTTTTGTGGCGGAACTGGGGCGCCCTAAAAACACCTCGACGCGGTGCAGCTTGCCGTCCTGGTGGGGCTTAATGAGAGGCGATGCCTGCTCCACCCCGTCCACGGTGATCTTTTTGACGCCAGAGCAGACCCCTTCTGGGTTGTGGATCGTCACCTCGTAGACCGCGCCGCGGAAGGGCCGGCGGATCTTCGCCTCTTTCCATCCCCGGGGCAGACAGGGGTCAATCAGCAGCCCGCCGAACTCCCGGCGGGCGCCCAGGATCCACTCGGTGGCGGCATTGAACATCCAGGGGGTGGTGCCGGTGTTCCAGGTGAAGGCCCCTTCCCCGAACCGGTCAGCCGAGCCGGGGCCGATCACGTACTCCGCCCAGACGTACGGCTCCACCTTGTACCGGTCATGGTCCTGCTTATGCTTGGAGATGGGCAGCAGCTTGGAAAAAGTGTCATACGCTTGGTCGCCCCGCTTGATCGTGCAGTCGGCCACCACCTTGAAGGCGCAGGCGTGCGAGAAGACCGCCGCGTTCTCCTTGGTGCCGGCGGCGAAGGAGGTCACCCGGCCGATGCCGGGGTTGAAGGAGGTGTAGCTGGGCAGGAACAGGGCCGGCCCGTAGGGGGTGTCCAGCGTCCGGTCGATCTTTTCCAGGATCTTCGGCAGCCGCTCCGGCGGAACCACGCCGGACAGGATCGCCCAAGTCTGCGAGTTCAGAGGGACCTTCCCCTCCTCGTTCTCTTTGGAACCGATCTTGCGGCCGGTGTCGTTGAAGGCGGCCAGATACCAACCCTGTCCGCCGGCGCCTTTTGGCGGAGACTCTTCCCATCCTTCTTTATTGACGATCTCAGAGAGCTCGTCCCCCTTTTCCCGCATCTCGCGGGCTATCGAATCGTCCCCGATAAACTTGGCCAGCTCCTCCACCTGGCGGCAGGCCCGCACGAAAGCCATCCCCAGCCAGATACTCTCTCCCTTGCCCTTGACGCCCACGTGATCGTAGGCGTCGTTCCAGTCGGCGTGGCCGATCAGCGGCAGGCCGTGCTGGCCCCGCGCGTTGTAGAGGTAGCGGACCGCCCGCAGCACGTGCTCGTAAACGGAGGCCTCTTCGCCGTCGTGGAACGGGATCACCTTCTTGAGGAAGGCGGTGTCTCCGGTCTCCTTGACGTAGGAAACCACACTATAAGGAAGCCAGACGGCGACGTCGGCCTTCTTGATGACGCCGGCCGCGCCCGTGTTCTCCCAGGTCCCCTCCACCTCCGAGAAACCGGAGACCGCGTGCCCGTTCTTGTACTGGTAGAAGAGCAGCCGCTCCAGCTTGGCGCGGGCCGTGTCGAGGTCTACGCTGAGCAAGCCCTCGACGTCCTGACAGGTGTCCCGGTAGCCCTGGCCCCCCTCGGCCCCGTGGTAATGGGAGGTGCCGCGCCAATGGGTGATGGCGAAGAGCTGATACTTGCCCCACAGGTTGATCATCAGGTCCAGCTTCTTGTCGGGCGTCTCGATCCAAATATCCTCGAGTTCCCGCTTCCAATAGGCCTTCACCTTGACCAACTCTTCCTTAACGGTTTCCAGGGAGCGGAACTTCTTGACGATCCCCGCCAAATCGGGCCGCTTGTCGGTGAGGCCGACGACGACCGCGAACTCCTTGGTCTCGCCGGCTTTAAGCTGGAAGGTCCCCTGCAGCACACCGACCATGTCCTCGCCGCGCACCGGCTTCTTGCTGAGCTTCTTCCGCGTGAGGCCCTCGGGGTCCGCCTCGCTGCCGTACCGGCCGAAGAAGGTGTCCCGCCGGCATTCGTAGCTCTCGATCGGGAAGGTGGCGCTCATGAAGGCGTAGCCCGGCTTGTGCCAGGTCTTGAACGGATACTTGTAGGCGACGATGGCCTTGGCGGCGGTGTCGAACACGGCCTCGTTGTAAAGCATCAGGATGTTGCGGTAATGGGTCTCGAGTGCCACGTCGCCGGCCACGAACTCGACGAACGGAAAGGCCTCCACCGTCTTCTTGGCCTTCGTGGTGTTCTTCAAACTCACGAGCCACAACTCCACCGGCGCTTCCTTGGCCACGAAGTAGGTGGCTGAGGCCTCCAGGCCGTTCAAGGTGGCTGAGATTTTGGTGTAGCCCAGCCCCTGGCGGCACTCCCACTTACGAAGGGGCTTGCGCATCGGCTGCCAGTTGAGAGACCAGGTCTGGTACCGGGTACCGGAACGGTACCCGGTACCGATTTTCTCTCTCAAATAGATGTAGCGGCCCGGCCGGTCGGTGCTGATCTGGTCGTAGCGGTGAATGCGGTAATACTTGGGATCCCGGTAATAGGAGAAACCGCCCCCCGTCTGGGAGATCAGGCAGTGGTAGACGTCGTTAAAGAGGTAGTTGAACCAGGGCCGGGGCGTGTTGGGGTTGGTGATGATGAATTCCCTGCCGTCTTTACTGAAATGTCCGTACTGCATGGGGGGGGAGTCTCCTAAACGCTGGCGAAGACGTCTCGAATGACGAGGCTTGCGGCGCCCAGGGCGACGGAGTTCTCTCCGAGGCGGGCGGGGACAATCTTGACCGCGTTGGCCATCTCTTCAAACGCGCACATCCGCACCATCTTTTTCACCGATTCGATCAGCACCGGCCCGGCTTGCTCGACCCCTCCGCCGACCACCACCGCGCCGGGGTTCAAGAGGTTGATCAGGAAGGCCACCCGCACGCCGAGGCGCTCGCCGGCCCTCTGCACGATCTCCAGGGCCACCTTGTCGCCGGCCTTGACGGCCTCGAACACGGTCTCCATGGTGACCTTCTCCAGCTTGCCCTGCACCAGCTCCGAGATCTTCGAGACGCCCCCCTTCTCCAGCGTATCGCGCGCCTCATCCGGGATCCCCAGATGGGCGGCCCAGGGCTTCAAGGCCGAGATGTTGCCGATCCAGACATCGCCGATGTCCAGCTGATCCTTGATCGAGACCTCGCCGGCGGTACCGCTGATGCCGTGATAGATCTCGCCGTTGATGATCATGCCGCAGCCCACGCCGGAGTACATGAACAGCATGATGTCCACATCGGTGCCGGCCCCCAGCGACCATTCGCCGTAGGCGGCCGTCGTCACGTCGTGCTCGAGCTTGACCGGCATCTTGAAGCGGTCCGAGAGCAGCGAGGTGATCGGCACGTAGATCGAGGCGACCCCCTCGGTGCAGCGGATCGTGCCGACCTCCCGGTCAATCACGCCGGAGGCGCCGATCTGGATGCCGCGGATCTTCTTCGGGTCCACGCCGGAGGATTGGATCGTCTTCTCGATCTCGCGCGTCAAGGTGCTGACCACATTGTCGGCGGTGTCCCGCGGCCGGTCGCTGCGGGAATGGGAGATGATGTTCCCCTCCAGGTCGGCCAGCACGGTCAGCACGTGGAAGACCCCCAAATCCACGCCGACCACATAGGAGGACTTCGGGTTGAGCACCACGATGGTCGGCCGGCGCCCGCCCGAGGAGATGTCCAGCCCCTTCTCGATCACGAGGCCCTGCTCGATGAAGTTGTTGACGTAGTTGGAGACGGTGACGATGTTGAGCTTGGTCAGCTTGGAGATGTCGGTGCGGGAGATCGGACCATACCGCTTGATGGCCTCAAGGATGGATACGTTCTTGCGCTCGCGTTCGGTTAGGGCGTGGTCTTCCAGTTCCATCGTTTTCATTCGGGAACGGTTATCCGAACTCCTTTTAGGGTTGGACGAAACGCTCTAAAGTTACCGTCCGCCGGAAAGGATGTCAATGCAAATTTTGGTAGCAATCACTTAAGGTTTTCCAAACGGCCGCGGGGTCCTCCGCCTTCAAACTGATGTAGCCGGCTCCGAAGTAGCTCCAGGCGGCCAGGTTGCGGATGCCGGCGCCCCAGGCGGCTTCCACCGCTTCCCGAATCTTTCCCTCTTCCCCTTTCGGGATGTTGAAGTTGAGGATCCATATCTGCCCTTCCTTATGAAACCGCGCGGCAAGCTCCATGATGCGGCCGGAAAACCGGCCGACGTGCTCTGCCACGTCCGCCTGGTGCGGCCGCCAATAGGGGTCGGTGCCGAGGATGTCCACCGAGGGGATCGCCGCCGCCTTAGCCCAGTCGTTGATCGTCGAGGAGTTTTCGAACGGCAGCAGGCAGAGGGCGGCCCGGATCCCCTTCCGCTTCGTGGCATCGCAGAGGAACCGGCTGAACTCGACGAGGCAATCTTCCTTAAATAGCTGCACCTCCGGCGTCAGCCGGTCCGGCATCGGGTGACCGAACCGCTTCTCGAACAGTTTCTTGCACTCACCGCAGCAGCAGGCCCACAGCTTCGGCTCCGGGTTCCCCCACTCCTTTTCCGGGTAGAGATGGAAGTGGGGCTCGTCCCAGAAGAGGACCTCCGGTTTGAACCGGGCGCAGGTCTCGATCCACTGCAGCAGGTAATCCCGGAAACCCGGCTGGTTCGGGCAGCAGATCGGCAGCAGCTCCCCCAGGGAGCTGACCTGCCGAAGAGAAAGCTCCTTCATCACCAGCGCGGAGTAGGTCTCCCCGCCGAAGGCCTGCCCCACCCCCCACGGGTCCATCCAAACCTCCAGCCCCAGCGCGTGGCTGTCGGCGACAATCTGCTCCATCGCCGGCTGGTAAAACTGGTGGTCCTCCTCGCTGAAAGTATGCACCACGTACGTGCACCCGGCCTCCCGGATCGCCGCGAGATCCTCCTTCACCCGCCACGGTATCCGGTTCCCGTAATAACTGACCCCAAGGGAAACCTTGTTCACGTCAGCACGTTCTCCAAGACTTCCTGCCAAGGAAGAATCGAAACGCCGGACACTTTCCGCTTCCGAGGAGCCAGGCAGGCGACGTAGGTCTCTGCCTTGGGACACAAATCCAAAAAGGATTTCAAGCCCCGCAAGGCGCTCTCATCCGGGTTTTCCGTGGATTTGATCTCGATGGCGGAGATCTTCCCATCGGGTGCTCGCAGGATCAAATCCACCTCCGCCCCGCTGGCGCTCCGGTAGAAGGAAAAGTCGAGGTCCAATTCTTTATAAGCCGCCAGGCGGATCGCCTCCAGGATGACGAAATGCTCGAAGGCCGCGCCGTACTCTGAGGTTTTTCTTTCCAACCCCGCGCCCGCTTTCTTCGCCAAAGCCCGGTGGATGCCGGTGTCGAAGAAGTAGAACTTGGGATGCTTCGCGAGCCGCCTGCGGGAGGTCGGCGTTCCGGAGTAAGGCAACAGGAGGAAACCAATCAGGGTGTCCTCCAAGATCTGAAAATACTCCTTGATCGTGTTGTACGAGAGGCCGGTCTCCCGCGCGATGTTGGAGTAGTTAACGACACAGCCGTTGGCGTCCGCCGCCAGCGGCAGAAATCTCAGAAACCCCCCCAAGTTCCTGACCAGGGCTTCCTGCTGGATCTCCTCCTTAAGATAGGTTTCCACATAGGCCTTGAGGGTGCGCGCCCTTTCCGATTCCGACTCCGAGAGATAAACGCTCGGCAGGGTACCCACGCGCAGCGCCTGATCCAGCGAAAACCGGCTGCCCAGCTCGATATGGGTCAGCGGATAGAGATGATACGTCCAGGCCCGGCCCGCCAGCAGGTTGGCATGGCCTCGTTTGAGTTTCCGGGCACTGGACCCGCTCAAGGCAAAGGAAGGGGGAGAGGGACCCTCCATCAGATGATGCACCTCATTGAGCAGATCCGGGACCCTCTGCACCTCATCTACGATCACATGGGTGACCCGGCGGTCGCGGGAGGAAACCTCTTCCCGGAAGAGAGCGGGATTGGCGGAGAGCCGCACGTATTCTTCTGTCTTGAGGAGACTGTAGGTGAGAGTTTCCTCCGGCTTATGGACCTGCGATAGGAGGGTGCTCTTGCCCGTCTGCCGGGGCCCGAACAGAAAGTAGGTGTGTTTGGGAGGAAGCTTCAGCAGTCTCTCTATCACGCTTATAATCTACCATGTAAAATAGAACTAATCAATACAGCTGACGCCAAGAGAAGATTTGCCGCTCAAGGCCGGATCTCGGTCACCGACATGCGCGGCCAATGCTGGCTGGCCACGTTGGTGCTGGCCCCTGCGCTCTCATTGTCCATCTGCATCTCAAGTCTATCCCCCGTCTGGAGAAAGAAAATGTCTGTTACCGAAGGATTGCTTCGCCCTTCCCCGTCACTCCTAATATCCTGAGCCTGATGGGTGTTATTGATCATAACGTGCACCCGCCCGTCCGTCCCGGGAGACGGCAGGAGCCAGTAGGCGCTGACTGTATAGAGGCCGGTGCGGACGATGACGAACCGGTTCGCCGCCGGGTCGGCAAGCCCCCCCACGTCGAAATCAACCGTGTCGAAATCAACCCGGGTACCGCCGCCCGGCACTCCCTGAGAAGCCCGGCGGGACATTTTCGCCGCGTGCGGGTGGATCTCGTCCGAGATCACGAACCAGTTGAAACCGTCCGTGACCACCCGCACCGCGTCGCCTTGGACGTACAGCACGAGCGAGGCGGCGCCGTCAATCAGAACCCCTCCGGCCGCGTTGATCATCACCGTGTTGGCGTCACCGTCAGTCTTCTTGATGTAGTAGGTGCGGCCGGTGCGGGTCGCCGCTGCCGGCAGGGTGATCGTGATGTTGCCCGCGCC
>Ga0209726_10005570_pt1 | contig 15145 bp, 11 predicted proteins | sample Subgrocontami54m_FD_187453 | JGI IMG/M metagenome (GOLD analysis project Ga0209726, IMG submission 187453) | Subsurface groundwater microbial communities from S. Glens Falls, New York, USA - GMW46 contaminated, 5.4 m (SPAdes) (version 3) | ecosystem: Environmental > Aquatic > Deep subsurface >... | reverse complement strand
AGCTCGAGTCCGAGGGTAAGCTGCTGGAGGCGCAACGGCTTCACCAGCGCACCATGTTCGATCTCGAGATGATCAAGGAAATTGGGTACTGCCACGGAATTGAAAACTACGCCCGCCACTTGACGGGCCGGGCGCCTGGCGAGCCGCCGCCCACGCTCCTCGACTATCTCCCAGGCGACGCCCTGGTCATCGTCGATGAGTGTCATCAGACCGTGCCTCAGATCCGCGGCATGTATCACGGAGATCGTTCGCGGAAGGAGGTGCTGGTCTCGTACGGGTTCCGGCTGCCATCGGCGCTCGACAACCGTCCTCTCAATTTCCAGGAGTGGGAGGAGCGTGTACATCAGGTGGTGTTTGTCTCGGCCACGCCCGGTCCGTACGAGCTGGCGAAGGCCGGAGGCGTCGTCGTGGAGCAGATCATCCGTCCGACCGGGCTGATTGACCCCCCGATCGACGTCCGTCCGGTTCGCGGACAGGTGGACGACCTGCTCAAGGAGATTCGCGATCGCGTTGAACGACGCGAGCGGGTGCTCGTCACCACGCTCACCAAACGCATGGCCGAGGACCTGACCGCGTACTATCAGGAGCTCGGAGTGAAGGTGCGGTATCTGCATTCGGACATCGACACCTTGGAACGCGTAGAGATTCTCCGCGACCTGCGACGCGGCACCTTCGACGTGCTGGTCGGGATCAACCTCCTGCGCGAAGGCCTGGACCTGCCCGAAGTCTCGCTCGTGGCCATCCTCGATGCGGACAAAGAAGGGTTTCTGCGATCCGCCGGATCCTTGATTCAGACGTCGGGCCGGGCCGCGCGGAATGTCCAGGGACGTGTGCTGATGTACGCCGACAGAGTGACCGATTCGATGCGGCAGGCGATGGCCGAAACCGAGCGCAGGCGTGCGCTGCAGACCGTGTACAACGAGGAGCATGGCATTACGCCGGAGTCCGTGGTCCGCGATATCGACGACGTGCTCTCGAGCGTCTACGAGCGGGATTACAGCTCCGTCCCCCCCGTGAGGGAGGAGCGGCAGATCTTCCGAACGCTGGCCGACCTGGACGCCCACATCGCGACGCTCGAACGGGAGATGAAGTCGGCGGCGGCGAATCTCGATTTCGAACGCGCGGCCAATCTGCGCGACGAGCTCAAGTCGCTGCGATCCCGCGAGCTGGGCTTCACGAGCCTTTCAGCCGACCGATGACCCCGTGCTGACGTTCATCGGAGAGAAGATCAAGGGATGGCTGCTCGAGGTGCAGGAGTACGTCCGCCTGTGCGGCGCCGCCATCCGGGGCTCGGTGACGAGACCTTTTTACTTCCACGACGTGGTGGAGCAGTTCGAGATCATTGGCCTCGGGTCGCTGACCGTGGTCGTGCTGACGGGCTTCTTTACCGGGGCGGTGCTGGCGCTGCAGTCGGGCATGACGCTGGATCAGTTCGGCGCGCGCCCGTTTGTCGGACGGTTAGTCAGCGCCTCGATGATCAAGGAGCTGGGCCCCGTGTTGACGGGCCTGATGCTCGCGGGGCGCGTTGGGTCTGGCATTGCCGCCGAGCTCGGATCGATGGTGGTGACCGATCAAATCAACGCTCTGAGAGCGCTCGGCACGGATCCCATCAGAAAGCTGGTCGTGCCGCGGCTGCTGGCCGGCTTCTGGATGGCGCCAGTGCTCACCGTGATTGCCAACGCCGTCGGCATTCTTGGCGGGTGGCTCATCGCCGTCTTTCAACTGCGAGTCGCGTCGAGTCTCTACTGGAGCTCCATCATCGAAGGCCTCTACCTCGAGGATGCCTGGATGGGCCTCATCAAGCCGTTTACCCTCGGGTTCGTGATCGTGACCATCGGGTGTCACGTCGGCCTTCGCACTCGAGGTGGCACTCAGGGGGTCGGCCGCGCGACAACGAACGCCGTCGTGGCATCCTCGGTGGCGGTGATTGCGGTGGACTTTTTCGTGACCCGCCTCCTGTTTACGGTGCTCTACTAGTGCAGACACGAACCGTCGAAGGCGCGAACGTCCCTGGTACGACGGACCGGCCCGTCGTCGTCTTCGAGAATGTCTCGCTCGCCTTCGACGACAAGGTGATTCTGCGGGATGTCAGCTTCACGGTGAGCGAAGGCCATACGAAGATTTTTCTCGGTGCCAGCGGCGCCGGGAAGTCCACGATCCTCAAGCTGATTCTCGGCCTTTTGAAGCCCGACGGCGGCAGGATCTGGTTCAACGGCGAGCGCGTGGACACGATGTCGGAGCGGGAGATGATGAAGGTCCGCGCGGATCTCGGCATGGTGTTCCAGGAAGGGGCGCTGTTCGACTCGCTGACCGTCGCCGAGAACGTCGGGTACAAGTTGTACGAAGAGACCGATATGCCCATCCAGGACGTGCGGCGGCGTGTCGAGGAGGTGCTCGGCTTCATTGGCCTCGGCGAATACATCGACCAGATGCCGTCCGAGTTGTCGGGTGGACAGCGCCGGCGCGTGGCGATCGCGCGGGCGATCGCGCCGAAGCCCCGCGTGTTGCTGTACGACGAGCCGACCACAGGGCTCGATCCCATTACCGCGAGCACGGTCGATGACGAGATTATCAAGCTGCGGGATCTGGAGAATGTCACGTCGATACTGGTGACACATCAGCTGCGGGACGCGTTTTATGTCGCCACGCATGAAGCGGTGCGCGAGAGCGGGCGGCTTCGGTTGTCGCCGGCGGACGAGCGCAAGGCCGATGAGGCCGAATTCATCATGCTCCAGGACGGTCTGATTCACTTCGAAGGCAACGCGGCCGAGATCAGAACGTCCGGCGATCCGTACCTGAAGAACTTTCTGTCCTGAGTGAGGAAGTGTAGAGATGCCGCGCACTCGTTCGCTGGCGTGGGCCGAGCTGAAAGTCGGCCTCGTGTCTGTTCTGGCCATTGTCATCGCCGCGGTGGTGATCTTTCTGCTCAGCGGCGAAGGGGGCTTTTTCTGGGAGCGCTACACGCTCAAGGCCCAGTTCGACGACGTTGCCGGCCTGAAGGCAGGTGCGCCCGTGCGGGTGGCGGGCGTCGAAGTCGGATCCGTCGGTGACGTGCAGTTTGCCGGCAATCGAGTCGACGTCATCATGGAGGTCGGGCGCGACCATCAGGCGCGCATCACGGATCGGTCGGTGGCGTCGCTCGGCTCCGTGTCGCTGCTGGGTGAAGGCGCCGTGGATATCACGGCTTCGAGTGAGGGAAGCCCGATTCCCGAGTGGGGCTATGTGAAAACCGGTCCCGCCGCCGGTTCAATCGCCGAGGTGACCGGTCAGGCGACGGTCGGACTTCAGGAAGCCACCAAGCTGATTCAGGAGATTCGCGCAGGAAAGGGGTCCGTCGGCAAGCTGTTCACCGACGAAACCTTGTATGCGGAAATCAACCGGTTCGTGGACGCCGCAGAAGACGTGGCGCGCCAGGTGAGTCGCGGCCAGGGGACGCTCGGGCGGCTGGCCCGCGATCCAGCTGCGGCGAAAGCACTCGAGGGATCCCTGCAGAACCTGGAGGCGGTGACGGGCCGTATTCGAGCCGGCGAAGGGAGTCTGGGCCGGCTGCTGCAGGACGACGCGTTCAGTAAATCGCTGACCTCCACGGCCGCACATCTCGATACGCTGACGGCGCGGCTCAACAAGGGCGAAGGCACAGCCGGCAAACTGATGACCGACGACTCCCTCTTCAACCGACTGAATGCGATGTCGGAGCGCGTGGACAAGGTCGTCGCGCTGCTGCAGGAGGGTCAAGGGACGGCCGGTCAGCTGCTGCACGACAAGCAGTTGTATGAGAACATGAATGGAGCGGTGGGCGAGTTGCGGAATCTGCTGAAGCAGATTCAGGCGGACCCGAAGAAATATCTGAACGTCCGGGTCAGCCTTTTCTGAGGGAGGAGTCACAGGCAGCGTGAGCGAGCTCTTTCTAGGGATCGTGGCCGTCTCCGTCTTGGCGATGGCGGTGGTGCAGGTAGCCGCGCTCGTGTACGCCGCGCGGATGGCGCGCCACGTCGAACGGCTGACCAACCGCCTGGAAGCCGATCTCAAGCCGGTGATCTCGAACCTTCAATCGTTGACGTCGGAGGCCGGCAAGGCCGTAACGCTCGCGGCCGCGCAAATCGAACGCGTCGACCGCCTGTTTGGCGATTTTTCTGGTCGCCTGGACCAGACCCTCACCCTGATTCAGACGCGGATTCTCGCTCCAGCGCGGGAAGGCGCCGCGTTGATGGCCGGTTTGCGCGCCGCGCTGCGCGCGTTTCGCGAGCTGCGGGATGCGCCGCAACGTCGCTCATCGCCGGTCGACGAGGAAGACGCGCTCTTCATCGGCTGACGCCTCCGTTTGACGCCCGCCCCGCTCGGTGATACAAGTCAGCCGAGATTGCCATTCATTAGGGGGGCCTCATGACATCCGCGTTGCGCCGGCTGCGTGAACTTGTCGTCGTCGCAGCAGCAGTCCTGCTGTTCCTTCCGGGACGGGTCGCGGCTCAAGACAGCAAGTCAGCCGCGCTGGCGGCGGAGCTGGCCAAGCTCATGGAGCAGGCAAAGGCCAGCGTCATGGCGGCGCCGTATCCCGGCGCGGCGGACCAGTTCGTCGGTGCGATGTTCTTTCCTGGCAGTCAGCTCCTCGTGGTGACCGCGCGATACGCCGTGCCGGTGTACCTGATCGAGAAGCTCGAGAAGAAGTCGTATCAGGACATCTACATCGATTTGAACAGCGCCTCGGTGCCGAGTTCCAAAGTGTTCATCTCGGATCTGGGGGCCGATGGACTGAAGGCCAAACGCAACGACAATGAACCGTTCGACACGGTGGAAATGAGCGGGAAGACGACCGCATTCGATGGCGACTGGCGCCGGGCAAAGCTGTCGGAGACGGAGTACATGAGCACCTTTGCGACCGCCGATCAGGAGTATGCGAAGATGCTCCAGGCGCTCGTCGATCAGATCAAGAAGTCCTCGTAACTGGCGCTCTGCGCCCTCGTGCGAGGCAAAAAACGGCAGTCGGAAACGGCTGCCGTTTTTGTGTACATCGCGCGTGCTAGACTGAAGGCCTTCCAAGGTTGGGCGCTTGGCTCAGTGGTAGAGCATCGCCTTCACACGGCGGGGGTCAGTGGTTCGAATCCACTAGCGCCCACCAATCTTTCGCCAGTCCCTTTGCAACGGGGACACATGACCGACACTGTCCTCCGGCCTGGGGCCGGCTAGGTGGTGTCGCACTCACAGCCCTCAAAAATACATGAGGTAACCGGGCCTGGCCGGGTATAACATTCCGCTGATCTCGGCGCGATCGATTGAAATCCCCAGCGATACGAGGAGGCAGCATGAGTCGGAAGTGCGTTTGGAAGGGTGTTCTGCTTGTCGGACTGGTCTTGGCATTGGTGACGAGCTACGGCACCGCGTGGGCGCAGTCGGCGACGACCGGCGCCATCGCGGGAACGGTGCGCGACTCGACGGGCGGCGTACTGCCCGGCGTGACGGTGGAAGCGTCTAGTCCTGCGCTGATCGAGAAGGTCCGCTCGGTTGTGTCGGATGATCAGGGCAACTACAAAATCATCGATCTGCGGCCGGGCACTTATAGTGTCACGTTCGTGCTCGCCGGCTTTAGTACGTTCAAGCGGGAAGGCATTGAGTTGACGACAGGGTTCACCGCGACCGCCAATGCCGACATGCGCGTGGGCGCGCTCGAGGAAACAGTTACCGTGACGGGCGCCAGCCCGGTGGTGGACATTCAGAACATCCGCCAGCAGACCGTGATTTCGGCCGAGATCCTCGCAGTCATCCCCAACGGCAAGAACGTCTCCGGCTTCGCCAGCCTCATCCTCGGGGCCGTGCTTCCGCCCGTCTCCATGGATGTCGGCGGCAATCGCGGGGAGACTGCGGCGGCGTTCGGCGTCCACGGCAGCAAGAGCTCAGACATGGAATGGTTCCTGGACGGCATGGGCATCGCCAGCGGAGGGTCCAAGAACTTCGGGGCCAACACGCTCAGCTCCGCGGAAGTGGCCGTGCAGACGGACAACATGACCGCGGAAATTTCGCGGGGGGGACCGCAGCTGAACTACGTGCCCAAGGAAGGCGGCAACACCTACAAATTGGTGGCGGTGGGCAACTATACCAACAGTCACCTGCAGCAGGCGAATATCGGGCCAGAGCTCGAAGCTCGGGGGCTGACCCGGGGGACCCCCATCCAGTTCGTCTACGAATATGGCGCGGGGCTGGGCGGCCCGATCAAGAAGGATCGCCTCTGGTTCTACACGGGGCATCGGTGGTGGGGCCACCGAAACAACTTGGGCGGCCTGATCGGGGGCTTCTTCAATAAGACCCAGGGTCTCAACGAGTGGCTCTACACACCCGATTTGGATCGGCCCGCCTACGAGGAACGGTGGAACCAGGACAACAACATTCGCTTCACCTGGCAGGCGGCGCAGAAGCACAAGATCAATCTCGCCTGGTATTACCAGGACAACTGCAGCTGTTTCAACAACCAGCAGACGACCGATGCCGCGGGCATCTCGACCTTTCGCGCCCCCGAGGCGGGTGGCCTTCAACACCAATTCCCCAATAACTTTTACATCGGGACCTGGAACTACCCGGCGAGCAACCGGTTCCTCGTCGAGGCGGGCCTCGGGGTCTACAACAACCGGACCGTCGTGAATCCGCCGCCGGAGGCCACGAAGGCCCACATTTCAGTCACCGAGCTCTCGACCAGTCTAGAGTACCGCTCCCGCGCCTCGCTGAGTGCGACCGGCTACACCTTTCGAAAGCGCCACACCAACACGGCGCGCGGGTCGGCGTCCTACATTACGGGATCGCATGCGTTCAAGGTGGGGGTCAACGGCCAGTATCTCTCGTACGACTCTGCCGTGAGCATCAACCAGGACGTGTCCTACGCGTTCAACCGCGGGATCCCCGTCCAGGTGACGCAGTATGCGACCCCCTTCAAGACCGATGTCCGAGTGAAGCCGGAGATTGGGATCTACGCCCAGGATCAGTGGACGATCGACAAGCTGACCCTCAATCTGGGCATGCGGTTCGATATGATGAAGGGCTTCTCGGCCGGCTATACCCTGCCGGCCGGCCCGTTTGTGCCCGCGCGCACGTTGCCGCGCGTGGACAACGTGCCCAACTGGAAGGATTGGACGCCGCGCCTGGGAGGCGCCTACGACCTGTTCGGCAACGGCCGGACCGCGGTCAAGGCGGCGCTGGGCAAATTTGTGGAGGGGGCGCAAACCGACATCGCGCTCGCGAATGCCCCGGCGAACACCTACGTCAACAGCGCCACGCGCACCTGGAACGACGCGAACGGTGATTTTGTGCCGCAGGCGAGCGAACTGGGGCCGCTCTCGAATGCCAACTTCGGGGGGACGCGGGCCGTGACGACGTGGGACCCCGATCTGCTGAACGGCTGGGGGAAGCGCGGATACAACTGGCAGGCCTCGGCATCCGTTCAGCACGAGCTCAGGCCGGGCCTGGGAATGAATGTCGCCTACTTCCGGCGCTGGTTCGGAAACTTCCGCGTCACGGACAATGTGCTGATCTCGCCGGCGGACTATGACCCCTACTGCATCACCGCGCCGGTAGATGCACGGCTGCCCGGCGGCGGCGGGAATCAAATCTGCGGCCTGTACGACATCCGACCCGCGGCGTTCCCCTTGAGCCAGACGGTCACGACCTTGGTGAACGAGTTTGGCGACCAGACGGAAGTGTTCGACGGCGTCGATGTCTCGGTGAGCGCGCGGTTTGGGGCAGGCGGGCTTCTGTCCGGAGGGGTGAGCACGGGACGCACCGTGACGGACAACTGTAACGCGTTGGTGGATTCGCCCCAGAAGCAGTTCTGCCACGGCGTCAATCCGTTCTCGGGTCAGACGCAGCTGAAACTCACGGGCGCCTATCCGCTGCCGGGGAGTTTCCAGTTCAGCGGGACGTTTCAGAACATCCCGGGATTGTCGTATGTCGCCACCTACGTCGCCACCAATGCCCAGATCGCGCCCACGCTCGGCCGCAACCTCGGCGCCTGCGGGACGCGCCCGGTCTGCACATCCACCACGATTGTGAACCTCATCGAACCCTTCACACAATCGGAGCCGCGGATCACCCAGCTCGACCTGCGCCTGTCACGGATCTTCCGGATCGGCATGGGCCGCTTGCAGGGCCAGTTCGACCTCTACAACCTGTTCAATGCGAGTCCCGTCCTCAGCCAGATCACTCGCTTCGGCCCCGTTTGGCTGCAGCCGACGACGGCCCTGGGCGGGCGCTTGTTCAAGTTCGGCGCTCAATACGACTTCTGATACGGAAAGACCGGTGTCAATGAGCCTGTAGCTTCAGAGCATTGTGTGTAGTTAAAGGGCTCGCCCTCGGAAGAGGGCGGGCCCTTTTTGTTGCGGAGCGCCGGCATCCGGTGGCCTGGCGGCTCGGGGTTGCGGCTTTGATGGTGTGCGAATCGATTAGGTACGGAATTTCGCCTCGAGCGTAGCGTGGCAGGTGTAGCATGCTGCCGAGATTTGGCGACCCAATCGGAAATGTCAGTTCGGAGGTGTGACGTGCTCCATATGCGACTGCTGAAGGTCGCCTCGGTTTGGTTGGTCGTGCTCGCCGTGCTCCCCACTGCCGCATATGCCCAAAGTGCGATTGTGGGCGTTGTCACCGATGCAACGGGCGCCATCCTTCCTGGGGTGACCGTCGAAGCGAGGAGCCCGGTATTGATCGAACAGGTCCGTACGGTCATTACGAACGGTCAGGGGCAGTACCGCATCACTGATCTTCGGTCGGGAATCTACTCGGTGACGTTTGTCCTGGCCGGTTTCAGCACGATGGTACGTCAGGGCATTCAGCTGGAAGCCGACTTCGCAGCCACCATCGATGTCCAGATGCGGGTTGGTGCGCTCGAGGAAACAGTGATCGTCTCAGGGAATAGCTCGATCGTGGACGTAGTGACCGCACAGCGTCGGGAGGTCATCACGAGGGAGGTTCTCGAGTCGATTCCAACTGGACGAAACTATCAGACCGTCGGTCGCACGCTGCCCGCAGTCAACATGACGAGGTCAGGCACCGCCAATTTCGATGTCGGCGGGTCGAGCACCATGCAGCAAGGCTTTCTGGCGGCGTACGGCGGACGGGGCGATGACATGGGGATGGAGGTCGACGGGATGAGCGTGACCTCCATGCTGGGCAGTGGGAACAATCCCTTCGGCTATCACAACGACGGCGCGTATCAGGAGTACGTGTTCCAGGCGAGCGGTGGGAGCGCCGAAACAGACAGCCCCGGGGTTCGCTTCAACATGATTCCGCGGGACGGCGCAAACCGGTTCTCGGGCGACTTTGTGGGGCTGTTCTCGAATAGTGGCCTGCAGGGCCGGAACGTCACGGAAGACCTCCGGAACCGGGGTGTGACAACTCCAGGCAGGCTGTACCGGCTGTTCGACATCAACGGCAGCCTAGGCGGTCCGCTGAAGCGCGACAGGCTCTGGTTCTTCACATCGGTTCGCGAGTGGGCTTTCAATACCTTCGTGGCGAACGCCCTTAATCCAGACGGCACTCAAGCCAAAGAGGACAACTTTCTTCAGGCCTACACGAACCGCCTGACGATTCAGGCCAATCCCAGGAACAAAGTCACGGCGTTCTTCGATCTGATGCCGAGGCGCAAAGGGCACCGAGATCTCGAGCTCGGGGGCATCTCCCCGGAGGCGACGAGCTTGCAAGCGTGGAAGCTCGGCTACAACGGGCAGGCCAAGTGGACCTCGACGGTCACGAACAAGCTGCTTGTCGAAAGCGGATACTCGACGGCCGTTTTCCCATTCCATATCAATTACAGACCGGAAGTCCGTCTGGCAACCTGCTTTGCGGCGTTCGTCGCGTGCGCACCTGGGACGGATTATGGGGACATCGCCAAGGTTGACCTCGTTCAGGGCACGCGCCGCGGCGCGGCGCTCGGGAGCACCAACGGCCCCACCTACAAAGGGTATGTCACATCGTCGGTCTCTTACGTCACAGGGTCGCACGCTCTTAAATCTGGTGTTCAGTGGACCTGGGGGTACAACAAATCGCGCAACGTGGCGAACGCGGATCTCAGCCAACGATACCGTAATGGGGTTCCCGATTCGGTCGCGATCAGGAACACGCCCGTGGACAGCGCAACGGAAATCAACGCCGACATCGGTATTTATGTACAGGATTCATGGACGATCGACCGGCTGACGCTCAGCCCCGGCCTTCGTTTCGATTACCTGAACGGGGAAGTCCAGGAGCAAAACGCCCCCGCAGGGCGCTTCGTACCGGCACGCCACTTCGAGAGGATTTCGAATCTCCCCAATTGGAAAAATGTCGTGCCGCGCTTCGGAGCGGCCTACGACCTGTTTGGCAACGGCAGGACGGCTCTGAAGGGCACCATCGGCAAGTTCATGAACCAGGAGTCAGTGGGATATCCGGGACGCTACAACCCGATGGTGAGTTCGACCGATACCCGTACGTGGTCCGATCTCAATAGAGACGACATCGCGCAGGAAAACGAAATTGGTCCAACCTCGAATCTCGCCTTCGGAATTCGGCGCAACCGCAACCCAGATCCGAACATCCAGCGGCCCTTCCAGATGCTGTACAACGTGACAGTCCAGCACGAGTTGCGGCCTGGTGTAGGGGCCTCCGTTGGTTACTATCGGCGCGGGTTCTACAAAATCGTTTGGACGGACAACCTCGCTACGACGCACGCTGATTACACACCGATTGTGATTCCCGATCCGCGTGCCAATGGACAAACGCTGACGGTCTATAACCTGGACAGGAGCAAACTGGGTCTCGTGAACGAGCTGGACACGAACTCAACGGAGAACACGAGTACTTACAATGGCGTCGATTTTACGGTCAACGTGCGCTTTCCGAACGGCGCCACCCTCCAGGGTGGGACATCGACCGGCCGGCTTCGCGACGTGACCTGCCAGGTCGACGATCCCAACAATCTGCGCTTCTGCGATCAGACCCAGCTGGACATGCCGTTCATCACCACGTTCAAGCTCTCGGGCACTTATGTCTTGCCTGGGGCATGGCGTCTGAGCGGAGTGTTCCTCAGCAGTCCCGGAGACGAGATCGCGGTCACGTACCTGGTCAACCGCAGCATTGTGTCGACCCTCACCCTGGCGCAGCAAATCGTTCAGCTGAATCAACCTCGGACCGATTTTCTCGATCGCATCAACCAGCTGGATTTGAGTGTGGCTAGGGCTTTTCAGATTCGGCAAGTGAAGCTGAGCCCGCGGGTCGATTTGTTCAACGCGCTCAATGCGAACCAGGTAGTGAATCAGGTGACCACCTTTGGCTCCGCGTTCGGCAGGCCGCTACGGATTCTCGATCCGCGCATCGTCCGCCTGGGCGTGAAGGTGGAGTTTTAGCATCTACTGCGTTCCGTACAACCTGTCTCCAAAATCACCCAGGCCTGGCACGATGTATTTTTGCGCGTTCAGCTCACGGTCGACGACGGGGGTGAAGACCGCCACGTCTGGGTGGCGCTCCTCAATGAGGGCCACACCATCCGGTGCTGCAACGATGCAGATCATGCGTATCGTCCGGGCGCCGGCGCGCTTGATGAGGTCGATTGCCGCCACGGCGCTCCCTCCCGTGGCCAGCATCGGGTCGATCATCAGGACGTAGCTGTCAGCAAGTCCGGGCGGAAGCTTGGCGTAGTACTGAGAGGCTATCGCCGTGGCTTCATCGCGCTGGAGGCCAATGTGGCCGACTCGCGCGGCCGGAAACAGCTCCAGCACCGCATCGAGCATCCCGAGGCCGGCTCGCAGGACCGGCACGACGACCACATCTCCTCCTATCCGTCGGCCTTCGGCGTCAGCCAGCGGCGTGCGAACCGTCGTGCTTGTGCTCGGCACATCGCGAAGCGCTTCGGCTGCCAACAAGATGCTGATTCGGGTGGCGGCACGTCTGAAGTCCGGGGGCTGCGTTCGCGTGTCGCGCAGATCGAGCAGCGCGTCGTGCACGAGAGGATGGTCGACCACATGAAGCGGCATGGCAGCATGCTACCGTGACAGAATCATCCGATGCGCGCCTTTTTGTACGGCATGGTGCTGGTGATTGTCCTGGCTGCCGGTCTGGCGGTCATCGCCCAGACCACCTCCAGAACCGTGTCGCTGGTGGTCACCAACGCTACCGTCGTTACGATGGACACGGCGGGTCGTGTGATCGCCGGCGGAGCCGTGGCCATCGATGGTGGCGAGATCGTCGCCGTCGATTCCACGGCAGTCATCCGCCAGCGGTTCAGAGGGCGGGACACGCTCGACGCGCGGGGTGGCGTTGTCCTGCCTGGCCTGATCAACACGCATACGCATGCGCCGATGGTTCTGTACCGAGGCCTGGCAGACGACCTCGCCCTGATGGAGTGGCTCGAGAAATATATTTTTCCCGCGGAAGCCAAGACCGTCTCTCCCGAGTTTGTGCGCGTTGGTACACGGCTCGCTGCGCTGGAGATGATCCAGTCAGGCACCACGACGTATGCCGACATGTACTACTTCGAGGACGAGATCGCGAAGGAAACGAAGGCGGCAGGTTTGCGGGGCGTTCTCGGCCAGACGATCATCCAGTTTCCCGTGGCGGATGCGAAGACGCCGGCTGACGCCCTGGCCCGTGCCGATCGGTTCATTGCCGCCTGGAAGACCGACCCGCTGATTACCCCGGCCGTCGCTCCGCATGCCATGTACACGCTCGACGGGCCGATGCTCACCGCTTCGCGGAACCTCGCGCAGCGCCACGGCGTGCCGCTACTCATTCACCTCGCCGAGACTCAGAATGAAGTGCAGACGTCGCAGGAGCGCCATAAGGCCACCCCGATTGCCTATCTCGATACGCTCGGGTTCCTTGGACCGAACGTTCTTGCGGCCCATGCGGTATGGGTGTCGGAGGAGGACATCGCGGTGCTGAAAGCGCGAGGCGTTGGCGTCTCGCACAATCCGGAGAGCAACATGAAGCTCGCCAGCGGCGTCGCGCCGGTGACGAAGTATCTGACGGAAGGCGTGCACGTGGGACTGGGTACCGACGGCGCCGCCAGCAACAACGATCTCGACATGTTCGACGCGATGCGCACGGCGGCGCTGCTGCACAAGCTGCACACCGGTGATCCCCGCGTCGTCTCGGCGAAGCAGGCCCTCCACATGGCCACGGCCGGCGGTGCCGCTGCGCTGGGAATGTCTGGACGTATTGGATCGCTTGAAGCCGGCAAGCGCGCCGACCTGATCGTGGTATCGATGGATCGTGCCAGACAGACGCCCCTCTACGATCCCATCTCGCATCTGGTGTACGCGACGCGCGGAGATGATGTACACACAGTCGTGGTGGAGGGCAAAGCGCTGATGCGCAACCGGAAAGTGCTGACCCTCCGTGAGGATGCGGTACTGAAGCAGGCCGCGGAGATCGCGGAGCAGGTGCGCGCAGCGGTCCGCTGATCGCTATTCGACGATGCCGATATACGGGAGGTGGCGATACTGCTCGGCGTGATCCAGGCCGTATCCCACCACGAAGCGATCCTCGATATCGAAGCCGACGTATTCCACCCGAACGTCGACCTTCCGGCGGGACGGTTTGTTGAGGAGACACGCCGTACGCAGGGTCCTCGGCCCTCGGGCTTTCAGGATGTCCTGCAAGTACGTCAGCGTCACGCCGGAATCGACGATGTCCTCCACGATGACGACGTCACGGCCCTCGATACCGCTGTCGAGGTCCTTGAGTAACCGCACCTCGCCGGACGAGGAGGTGCTCTTGCCGTAGCTGGACAGCGCGATGAAGTCCACCGTTGGCGTGCCCGGTAGCGCGCGAACGAGGTCGGCGAGAAAGATAAAGGCGCCTTTGAGGACACCAATCAGGTGGAGGTCGCCGGGATGATCGTGGCGGATCCCCGCGGCGAGCGCGCGCACGCGCGCACGGATATCCTCTTCGCTGATCAGCGTCTGCATCTGTGTTGAGCGGGTGTCGCACGCGAGGGTAACATAGCGCCGCAGCCGATGAAACGCTTCCAGATGATCACCGAGATCGACGCGCGTGCGCTCGACTACGGCACGACCGTGATGCTCGCCGCCGGGGGGCACGTGACGCCTCTCGCTCAGGACACGCTGAAGGAGCGTCGTATTGCGGTGGTCCGCGAGGGTTTCGACCCGGATTCCGCAGGGCTGGCGCCAGTGGCGGAGATTCGGAGGGTTGCGCTGGCCAGCGATCACACGGGGGTGACGCTGAAGCGGGCCGTACTGGCGCACCTGCGCGCCCGCGGCGTCACGGTGCACGATCTGGGTACCGATACGAGCGAACCGGTGGATTACCCGGACACCGCGGCGGCCGCGGCCCGCCAAGTTGCGCGCGGTGAAGCGCATGCCGGTATCGCGATCGACGGTGCCGGGCTGGGGTCGGCGATCGCCGCAAACAAGATTCGCGGGGTACGAGCCGCGATGTGCATGACCGAGACGCTCGCCCGGTATGCCCGGCAGCACAATGGTGCGAACGTCCTCACGTTGGGTGCGACCCTGCTGGCCGAGGCGGAAGCGCTCAGGATCGTGGACACGTTCATCGATACGCCGATGCGCGAAGCGAGGTACATCCGGCGCCTCGCAAAGATCTACGACCTCGAATCCCGCTAGTCGCCCATGCAACCGGCCGACGTCCAGCGTCTCATCCAGATCATCGTCGAGGAGCTCGCATCGTCCACGGCCGCTGTGCCCTCGGCGCGATGCGGCTGCCATTCACTGTTGTACGAGTGCTGTCCCGACCGGTTGCGCGGCGTGCTCGAGGCGGGTGCCACGCGAATCGGGGTGCACGCGGCCGGTGGAGCTGCCGGCGGCGTGTCCGCAATGATCGATCACACCCTGTTGAAGCCGGATGCGACGAAGAGGGAGATCGAGACGATCTGCCGAGAGGCCGCCGAGTATCGATTTGCCACCGTATGCGTCAACCCGACATGGGTGTCACTGTGCGCGCACTTACTGCAGGGAAGTGGTGTCGCGGTGACCTCGGTCGTAGGGTTTCCTCTGGGAGCCACCACGCCCGACGTGAAGCACTATGAAACGCGGCGTGCGATCTTCGACGGCGCCAGGGAGATCGACATGGTCATCAACGTGGGGGCGCTGAAGTCCGGTGATGTGCGCCTGGTGCAGCGCGACATCGAAGCGGTGGCGGCGCCGTGCTCCGAGGCGGG
>Ga0209726_10005568_pt1 | contig 15148 bp, 19 predicted proteins | sample Subgrocontami54m_FD_187453 | JGI IMG/M metagenome (GOLD analysis project Ga0209726, IMG submission 187453) | Subsurface groundwater microbial communities from S. Glens Falls, New York, USA - GMW46 contaminated, 5.4 m (SPAdes) (version 3) | ecosystem: Environmental > Aquatic > Deep subsurface >... | reverse complement strand
TTACCGGAGGCTAGGCGCTTCCTAATTCCACAATTGGAACCAGTACTCCCCGAAGGGATAGTCTCTACACCTTCCCCGCCATGGCGGGGCTTGGCTCGGGATTGTCTCGCTGTAGCGAGGGTTCCCCCGAATTCACCCAGTTATTCAATCTGTGTTGCCACAGAAGGCCCCAAAGATTTAGGGCAGCGCTCTACCAATGAGCTACCGCGGCATTATTTAATTGTAGTTTTATTATAATTAAAATTTAATAATTAGCAAATCTTACTCCCATCTGTCATTCCGGCCTACGAGCCTGCCTACCGGTAGGCAGGCCGGAATCCATTACAATAATTTAAAATAATTAATTCTTAAATGTACTGGGTTCCAACTTTCCCTGCCTGCCGACAGACTGGGTTGGAATGACGGTCAAAAAAGACAAACCCCATGAACTCCTTTCGAAGTCCACGGGGCTGTGTTGACTACGCAGAGATCAGCTCGCGAATGCGAGCCAGCCGCTGCTTCGATCTTCCGATGCTCCTTTCACATTCCCAGAGCTGATCGTCAAGGAGGTCGATAATGTTCTCATCGGGGTCGGGTTCGAAATCGTCGAACCCAGAATCAAAGATCTCGGGGCCATCCTCCGGCTCCAACCCCAATTCCGACTCACCGTCGAAACTGAGATAGTAATCGAAGTCATTCAACCCCGCACGACGACCCTCGTCCTCGTTGACCCACCAGACACACTCGAGCGCCTGAGTCTCGCTCATACCTCTCCCGAGGCGCTGCACGAAACCCTGATACTCGTAATGGTGGAGGGCGTTGATCCGACGGTTGAGCGCAAGATCCACGACCTCTTCGCGGAATTCCTTTTCCGCGAGTGCTTCACGGCAATTGTATGCTTGCCGCTGAAACTCCCGTTCAGCGCCACCCCCAGATTGACCGTTGCGGTTGCCGATCAGGGAACGCCTGTTCCCCGCTCGCAATGTCGAATTACGGTTCGTCCGGGTGCGCCGCCGGCGCTTTCGAAGTCCGGGATCAAACGCCCGAATCGGAGCCCGCGCCCAGACAGGTTCTTGGATCCGCACCAAAAGCGCATACCGACGAGCGTAAAGACTCCAGTGCGCCTTATCGCCCCGCGTCCGGATTCGCGCTGTGAGGCTTCCGAGCAGAACTTTCAGGATTTCGATGTAGTTCACGCCCCATTCCCTCCCAAAAAAACCTCAAAACATAGCAAATAACAACTTCTTCTAACTATTAAATTATAGCATAAAATACCCTACTTTGTCAATAGACGCTTAAATTCCTCCACCATTGGTACTTCGCGCGGATCTCGGCCATAAATCAGCGCCGTATGATAAGCCGTCCAATCAGCCAAAACCAAGGACGAGAAAATCTTATGAAACGCGCCCATTCCCCGAAGCTCGCACATCTCTACTGACAATCCGCGCTCACTGTAGAGGGCGCTCAAGACCTCCATCCGTCTCTGAATCCGAGGACTGTCTCCGGCATCACGCAAAAATATGAAATAAAAAGGTTTGGCGAGATGCGCGGTAGAGGGCGTTATATCAAAACCGGTCATTTCGTTATGATTCAGCTCCGGCAATACCGCGCAAAAAGCCGGCACCTTGCCCGTCTCGTTAAATTTTATTTTCCAGTTATACGCGACGGCCTGATTTCTATTCGATGCATAAATAACCGGAATATGATCCTTGAGCTTCAAAGCCAGCGCCTTACCCGCGGACTCGAGCTCTGCGACCAATAAATTTCCTGCCAAACCGCGAAGCTCCGCCAAAGCTCCGTCCTCGCGCATCATTTTTAAAAGCGCTTTGAGGCTAAATCCTAAAGCCGATCTCGGCTGGATGCCGGTGTCGGGTAATTCGATATACGGCGCCCCGTCGCGTATCGCCGACTCGGTCAGTTTACCGCCAACCGAAATTACCGCCACGGCATAATGATTTTTCCTCGCCGACTCATAAGCGTCGAGAACTTCTTCGGTATTACCGGAATAAGAACTAAAGATTATGAGGCTCCGGCGAAGCTCGGATGGTGGCACCTCTGGCAGACCGTAGTCATTATGAATCGTAAGCGATAAGTTTGGCTTCCAAGTTTTGGCAATAAGCGCAGACAATCGCGATCCGCCCATTCCGACGACAATAAATTTATTAAAAACTCCAAGCCTTTCGGCATTTTTTATAACCGGCTCATACTCAAACTGCTTAGCAAAATTTTTTATAGAATTATACATAAGTTATGCCTTCGACTTTCCGCCAGCTGGCGGATCGCTCAGGCAATACTTCTCAAGTCTGATCGAGGGATTTACGCAGCATAGCGTCCTTCACTCTTCTCCAGCGCCTCCCTCGAAGTAAAGCCGTATTCAAATCCATATTCCCGCGTCGCCTTCACGCCTGTGACCGGTATCGAATAACAAAAATATTTCCACGCGCCACGCCCAGTCGGGATCCGGCCATGCGTCAGGTGCCAAGCCAGAAAAAATGCCCAGCGAACCAAAATCGCTGGTACCGGTAAAACTCTTTTTTTAAAAATCATCGCCATATCCCGGCCATATATATAGTCCTCGGCCGAAAGATTGATAACATCATAGTTTTTATTATTTATAGCATTAAAAACAAGCAAACCGACAAAATTCGTAAGATCGTCTTCGTGCACATATTGGCGCGTCCAAGTCCGTGACGCGACCGGCACAAAAGGCAAAACCCTATCAAGCATATGAAGCAATCCCTTCTTGCCGACATCATTTCTGCCACGCGGCCCCGTGACCGAAGACGGCCTGATGACAAAGACCTGCTTACCGCCCGATGACACTCGATAAAACTCCTCCAACATTTTCTCCGCTTTTATCTTTTCGGTGGCATATAAATAATGTCCCTCACTCAGTGGCCGGCTCTCATCAAATCGATCGTCTAGGGAATTCGAGACTAGAGCGCCATAAGTCGAAACGGTGCTAAAGTGAATTACTTTTTTAACACTCGGTGTCCGAAAGGCAAAAGCAAAAAGACTTCTCGACCCCTCGAGATTGAGACGATTCTGAAGTTCGCGCTTTCCATAAATCTCCGCAATCTGCCAAGCGCAATGAATCACGACTTCCGGACGATACCGTTCGACTGTTCTCTGCCACGCGCCCTGAGATAGCTCGGCCGAAATCCAAACAATTTTATCATTCCCACGCAAAAGCTCCGGGCACGGCTTCAAATCCACGGCAATAATTCTTTCCAAATCCGGCGCGCGCGAAAACTGATCGGCCAGCATCGCCCCGATATATCCCGCCGCCCCCGTTATTAGAATTGATTTCGGCATAACCAATACTTTATCAGCGAATAACGAATTGATGCGAATTAACGAATGGGAACCGAATTTAATTCGTTTATTCGATTATTCGTAACATATTCGCTATTCGTTGATAGCTATTACAACCCAGCCCGCGACAACAATGTCTTTATCGTCTTCAAAGCAATTTCCAAATCCAGCAAAAACGACCTATTTTTTAGATAATAAAAATCATAAGCGAGTCTTTCTTTGGTAGCCTCGATTGATTGCGGAGGCAAATCTTGATGAATCTGCGCCCAGCCGGAAAGGCCGGACTTTATGAGATGGCGCATGGTGTAGTATGGTATGGCTTCGCGCAACTCTTCACCTAGTTTTCTTATATCGGGTCGTGGCCCGATGAGAGACATCTTCCCGCAGATCACGCTCCAGAGCTGGGGCAGTTCATCGACGCGCGCCCTGCGCAAAAATTTACCCACGCGCGTCAACCGATCATCATTGGTCGTCACCCACCGACCGCCATCCGAAACTTTCATACTGCGAAACTTTCTGATTTTAAAAATTTTATTATCCTGCCCGATCCGTTCTTGAAGAACCGTGATAGGCCCGCCATCTTCGAGCTTGATAGCCAGCGCCGCCAACGGATAAATAATCAAAGCCACGAAACCGAAACCGATAGATATGGCAATATCCATTATCCGTTTCAAAAAATCATAAACGATCTTTCTTTGATTGGAAAGGCTTTCCAAAAACCAGCCGTCACTAAGCGACGAAAGTGGGATTCGGTCAAAAATATCTTCGTAAAGTTCGCGGAAATCCACAAACCTCACCCCCGCAAACATCAGCTCCGGAAGCCGTGGCACTATGACCTCGCGCGCGCCTCGCAAATCAGCGACAATGGTAAAAATCCTTTTCGGCGCGTCGGCAAAAACCGGATCATTCCAATCTTTCGCCCGCACCACATTCATCTTGTATCTCGGATTATCATTAATTTCTTTAGCCAATTCGTATATCTCTTGACTACCGCCCAAAAGCAAGACATTTTCGCGCCGACCGCCATATAGAAAATCTGCCAAGACCATCCGCCATATTGTGATAAGCGCTATAGATAAAATCACATAAATAAATAAATTTATTTTTGGAGTAATGCGATAAAAAGTGATGAAATAGAAAAAAAAGACAGCGACAACACTGTTGATCAGCTGAACCTTGACTATCAAGGGCGACAGCTTGCGCTTCAAAACATTTGTTTGTCTATCGTAAAGTCCGGCAATAAAAAAGATGGCAATCCAAATAGCGAACAAAAATGAAAATGGCAAAAAATGCTCGACTAAAAGATCGCGATTCGGCCATTCAAAATGACGAAAAAACAGCGTTGCATAAAGACCCAAAACAAACGCCGCGAGGTCGCCCATTAATAATATAAAAGCATCTCTTTTCCAGCGAAAAGTCATTTTAAAAAAATTGTTAAATTGTTGGGAATAACAATTTAGCAATATAACAATTGTTCCTTTATATAACACTTCCAAGCGCTTGGCAGTTATATAAGCAACAATGCTCGTCATTGCGAGGATTCGCTTCGGACGAATCCGTGGCAATCTCACAAAAATGTCTGAAGATAAAAAAATCCTCTATGTCATAACCAAATCCGTCTGGGGCGGAGCTCAAAGGTATGTTTTTGACCTCGCCACCAATCTAAGTTCTTATTCCCTGAGCGGAGTCGAAGGGCTACCTAAACATATCTACCGAATCTCCGTCGCCCTCGGCGGAAACGGCATCCTCGCGGCCAAGCTCCGTGCCTCCGGCATCCCCGTCATCCCGATAGAAAATCTCGATCGCGACATTTCTTTGTTAAAAGATTTTAGCGTTTTTATTTCGCTATACCGACTATTCCGCCGCGAGCGACCGGATATCGTGCATCTGAATAGTTCTAAAGTCGGATTCTTTGGCGCGCTCGCCGGCCGTCTCGCCGGTGTCAAAAAAATTGTTTTTACCGCTCACGGCTGGCCTTTTAACGAAGACCGCTCGTCCCTCTGGAAATTATTTTTTTATTTCACGAGCTGGCTCACAGGACTCCTCGCGACCGATATCATCACGCTCTCCGATCGTGAATTACACCAAACCAAAAAACTGCCCTTCGTTTTCCGAAAAACCCATCGCATTTACAACGGCATCAAAAACTTTGAAACCCTGCCCCGCGCCGAAGCTTTGAAATATTTAGCTCCTGAACTTGTTGGAGCCTGCCTGCCGGTAGGCATGGGACTACCGAAACTCATCATCGGCACCATTTCCGAACTCCACCCAAACAAAGGCCTCGAATACACCATCCGCGCCCTCGCATCCCTCGTCAAAAAATCCCCCTCTGTCATTCTGAGTGCAACCGAAGAATCTCTAAAAATAATATTCCTTATTGTAGGTAGCGGCGAAGCCGAGCCCCATCTCCGCGCCCTCATAAAAGAGTTAAACTTAGAAAACACCGTCTTCCTCGCGGGCTTCATCGAAGATGCCAAAAAATATCTCTCGGCTTTTGATATCTTTACCCTCACCTCGCTCAAAGAAGGTTTACCTTATGTCGTCCTCGAAGCGGGTGCCGCCGGACTTCCCATCGTCGCCTCCGGTGTCGGCGGCATTCCGGAAATCCTCGATCACGGCCGAGCCGGATTTCTGACCGAACCAAAAGATACTTCCGGCATCGCTTTTGCGCTAAATTTACTCATCAAAGACGGGATCATTCGCGACCGCTTTTCCCAAAACATAAAATCCCGAATCAAATCGGTTTTTAATCTTGATCAAATGCTCGCAGAAACAAAAAAAGTATACGAGTAAGTCATCATTCCTCCGAAGTCCGATGTCCCAAAATTATCCTCTCTTCGGACATCGGACTTCGTAATATTAATCTTCTTCTCTCAAAAATAAAGAAGCCTCCGGACACTTTCGTATCCGGAGGCTTCCAGTTGCTGACTTAGGCGGTCGCCTCTTTGGCAATCTCCGCCTCGCGCTCCGTCCACCGGCCGAGCGGCATCCGCTCTTCGGTGAACTCGACCTCGGCCGACGAACCGTGGTAGGTGAAAACGATCACCTCCCACTCCGCGCGATCGAAGTCGTTCGCACGGATCCGTTCGACCACGAGCCGTTCTCCGGCCCGAAGCTTCGCGATGACCGCGAGACTCGCGCCCTCCACCGACCGAACATGAGCCTTGTCGATGACAGTGGCGGTCGTGGCGCCACATAAAACATCGACATCGCCGATTCTTCCACCGCCGCCATCGACAGCGACGAAGAGTAGGAGATCGTGATCATTCGGATCCGCTCCGATTTGAGCGGTCCACTTACCGCGACGCTTCTCGAGCCGGAATCCACCCTCCGGCAAAATCGAAGCGACGACGCCAGACAGACTGACCCCCTGTCGCCGAACACGCGAGGCGACCGAATGCCGACCTTTCCGGTCGAACTCTTCAGCCACCCGACGAGCCACGACCTCATCGGAACCCGTGTAGAGGATACAGCCAGTACCACCAGTACGAGCCACGAAGCCCGGCACAGGCCGGATCCCGCCTCCAATCTCAAGCGAGACTTCTTCGCCCTTCACCCGGATACCGCCCCGAGCGACTCGACAGAACATCCGGGGCGCATCAGTCGTCACCCCGACACCGAACTTCCAGTCACCGGAATGCACGAAGTGCTTCATAGAAATACCTCCCGAAAAAGGGTTTTTCCGTATTTAAACCACCAAAAAGAACTATACATATAGTATAACAAAATACACGAAAAAAGTCAATACCACACCATCCGATCTCTCCGACAATAATAAACAAGCCTTTTGGAGGCTTGTTTATTATTGTCGGAGTGCCGGGATTTGAACCCGGACTAAATCCTCCCAAAGGACTCGTGCTGCCATTACACTACACTCCGTTTTTTATGAACGCACTCTTTTTTCAGAGTGTAAAATTCTATGACAATTAGCACAGACTACTTCGCATTTCTTCACTTCTTTTTGAATACGATCAAATCCTACCGATCGACGAAAACCTCCAATAGTGAATAACTTATTCTGCTCGTTTTTGTGATGAAAATCAAGCACTCTTGAATCTGTAATCTTACATCTTTTACATCCATGTTGAACCTTGTATTCATTAATCCACTGAAAGTAGCGGGATATAAGGGCTTGTTTTGTTGAGCGGTAGCAATGTCGGCATTTCCGCCGACGATAAACCTTCATTTCGGTTGTTAGGGCGACACCAAACGAATTTTCAGGATACGACTTCTGACAATAATCACAACGCTTCTTTTTTATACCCATATTAGCAGTATACTTCTTTGGGAGAAAACAACAAACTCCCAAAGCATGTATACTGCTGGCGTACCACACTCCGATTTGTTTATAAGCTTACACATAGTTTATCAATTATTTACTTGATCGGCAATCATTTTTACGATATAATATAATATGGATAAGTTGCCCCCGTAGCTTAATGGATAAAGCAGGGCTCTTCTAAGGCCTTGATAGGGGTTCGATTCCCTTCGGGGGCGCCATTTCAGAAATTAAGTTAATTTGCATTTTTGTGATAAGCGGTTGTATGGTTGTATATATAGAGATTATGAAACAATCCAACAAATCAAAAACGAAAGAAGAAACTGGTATTAGAGATGAAATCCGAGGTCTTGGCGTGATGATTGAGCATGTTAATGATAAGGTCTCGCTTGTCGCGGAGCACTATGGTGATATTAAAAAGACCCTCAATTCTCATACAGAGATACTCAATTCTCATACAGAAATGATTGGCAAGTTAGCAGTTAATATGGAAATAGTGAAAACTGATATAGAATTGATAAAACATTCTTTTAAGAAAAAGATTGACATTGATGAATTTGCGGCTCTGGAAAAGAAAGTATTGCTTTTAGAAAAACGCCGATAAAAAACCGCAAAAGAACCCGGAGAAAAACACTCGCCCCGTAGTAAGCCTTGCTTTACTACTGGGGTTCGGACTAATTCAAAAATACTGCACCATACCGTTTTGACATTAGTGATACACTTTTGATACACTAAAATATATATGCCCACAATCAAAACTAGAATCAATATAAGCCTGTCTGACACTATGCGAGACGCGCTTACTAAATTAGCTCGTCGCGATCGAGTACCTAAAGCTACCAAAGCAGCGCGTCTTTTAGAAATAGCGCTTGAGATTGAAGAAGATCAAGTTTGGGATGCAATTGCAAAACAAAGAGACGCTAAAACTGCTCGTTATTTTTCACATGATAAAGCCTGGAAGTAGGAGACCAGGATACAAACTAACATCAATTTAGTGAGTCAATTCCCGTCCAGATTCAAGGCACGAGGAGCGAAGTGTATCTTTAGATACATAAGCGACGAGTAACAAAGAAGATGGATGGGAATTGACTCACCCGAAGGGAAGAGAGAATTTGGCCAATTTCTTCGTCACTCCTCAGAGAGGTGCTTACCAGCACGATCTCCTCGTCGTTCCTAGAACTTGGCTCAAATTCTCTCTTCTAAATTTGACGTTAGTTTGTATTCTGGTCTCCCATGTTCAACATTATTTATCATCATCTAGTCGTTCAGAATGATATTCCCAAACTTTCAAACGAATGGAGAGAAAAGATTAAACGGACGATTGAAGGACGGCTTAGAATACATCCAGATCTTTATGGCAAACCGCTCCGGCGCTCATTGAAAGGATATCGCAAGCTTCGCGTCGGAGATTATCGAGTTATTTTTAGAATCGAAAAAAATACTGTGAAAATATTGATTATCCAACATCGATCCGCGGTCTATGCCTCTGCCGAAAAAAGATTTAAACATTAGCGAAGGAGGGTTCGGACTAATTCAAAAATAGAGCACAAACTTACTACCTCAAACTTTTGTTTTATTATAAATAGAAACTTTTTTATTTTTACATTTCTTAACATGCCCAAATATCTTATTACCGGTGGAGCCGGGTTTATAGGCTCTCATCTCGCAGACGCGCTTATTACTCGAGGCGACGAAGTTGTCATCCTCGACAATCTCTCCACTGGAAAAAAAGAAAATCTAAACCCGAAAGCCATATTTATCGAAGGCGATATTTGCAATTTAGAAACAGTAAAAAAAGCGGCCACCGGCGTCTCCGGTATTTTTCATGTAGCCGCCCGCGCCCGCGTCCAGCCCTCTATCGTCGATCCCCTGACGCCAAATGACATCAATATCACTGGCACTCTCAATGTCCTCTGGGCCGCCAAAAACGCTGGTATAAAAAAAGTGGTATATTCATCATCTTCTTCCGTCTACGGCGAACAGAAGGTTTTGCCGCTGGAAGAAAATTTTATTCCAAATCCGATGAGTCCTTACGCCCTCCAAAAGTGGGTGGGCGAAGAATATTGTAAATTATTTTCTAAAATTTACGACCTGAAAACTGTCTCGCTTCGCTACTTCAATGTCTACGGACCGCGAATGATAGAATCGGGCGCCTACGCAACCGCTATCCAGATTTTCCTCGGCAACCTCAAGCGCGGTGAGCCCATCACTATTTTTGGCGACGGCGAACAAATGCGCGATTTCACGCACATCGCTGATGTCGTCCAAGCCAACCTACTCGCCATGACAAGCAATAAAGCCGAATTAGGCGAAGTTCTAAATATCGCCCCCGGTAAAAGCTATACCATAAACCAAATAGCCAAAATGATCGGCGGCTCCGTAGTCTACGCACCAGGCAAGCTCGAACCACGCCACACTCAAGCCGATAACTCGAAAGCTAAAAAACTTCTCGGCTGGGAATCAACAATTAGACTCGACGATGCCATTGGCGATCTCAAAAAAGAACGGGGTCTTTCTTAATCCCCTCACTCCCATGAGAAGAATATACCGCGTAGTTTACTTATAAACTTCATCAAATTTCCTCAAGGTCTCCTCAAACGCCTTATTAAAAGTATTTATCGTCCTGGCGGTTAGATTTAGCTCATCGATAGACTTGTTCACTTGTTCCGTCACAAAAAATTCTCCGCCATTATATTTCGATTTCAAAAGCTCAAAAAGTTCTTCGGCTGTATCGCTATAAGATATAAGTCGCGATACTAGCGCCACTTCATAGCCAATAGCTTCAGCCGCAAGTTCCCGCGCCTGTCGTGGCTGAATGCGCGATAGAGAATTAGCCATCTTGGCCAACTCATTCGATAAAGATAAAGCTTTAGATTTTAACTCTTTATTGCGCAGTAATTCGGCGGAAATTAGCACCATCGCGCCCCCGAAATCATACTCAGCATCTTTTTTAGATATCTCATCCAACTTCAAAATAGACTCATTTGAGAGTCGAGCAATGTCCGTAGCCGCCGCCGCCCCACTCGTTCGTGCCGCCACGAATCCTTCCGGCACCGATTTCGGGCCAATCACAACATAGCGTACCAAAAAATACGCCAAGACGATTAAAATAACAGACCAAACGATTGTTTTGGTCGATTTTTTCATTATTAACAGTCTAAACTAACGGCCAAATTAAATCAAACCAAAAAATGATGACTGAAAAAGAGTGGAAATTTGATTCCCGTATTCTCCATAATCAATAAACTCATCGTCTTCGATGAGTTTATTGATTATGGAGCGGGTAGCGGGAATCGAACCCGCGTCCAAAGGTTGGAAACCTTTTGTATTACCATTATACTATACCCGCAAATTACTGATCATATTACACCAAAAACATAGCCTTGTTAAGACCGATTTATTTCCGACTTAAAATCTGCTTCAAAAAACTAAGGAAAAAGAGCGACACAGCAACCGAAATTATGACCGGACCAAGATCAAGACCATAAATATTCGATACAAAAGATCCGATCAAGACCGAAACCATGGCCGCAAGTAAGGATATGACCAAAGTTCCATTCAAACTATGGCCGATATTTCGAGCAAAAGCCGCCGGCACGATGATAAGCGAACCCATCAATAACGCGCCCAAAAACTGCAAACCCAAAAGAACATTAAGTGAAAAAATAAGCAGGAAAAATAAATTCATTTTTCTGACCCGAATGCCGGAAACAATAGCCAAATCCTCCGATATCAAAGCCAGAGTTAGTCTGTCTTTATAAAAAACAACAAATGCAATCACAACCAATGCGGCGATGATGCCAATAACGGCGCCCATAGGCGTTAGACTACTGATATCGCCAAAGAGCGCCTCAATGAGTTCGTGATCCGGCGTTACAAGCGCGCCCAAGGCGAGTGAGGCCGAAAAAAGAACACCGATTACTGTTTCAGTAGAAATTTTGGTTTTTTCCTCAATGCTCCAGATGAGCAGTGCGCCGATAAGCAATGCCACCGCGCCGCCGATGAACGGATTAATTTTCAAAATCAAAGCGATGCCTAGTCCGGGCAAAGCAATATGGGAAATAGAGTCGCCCGCCAAAGTCATCTTTCTCATCAAAGCAAAAACTCCTACGAGACCGGAAGCCGCGGCGACGACAAGCATTAACGCGATATTTAAAAAATTCTGACCCAATTCCATAGTATTTTGTATTTTAGTGCTTTCGTGCTTCTATGCTTTCATGCTCATGATGATAAAGCACCCGCTCGCCATAAAGCTGTTTTAGATTTTCGGGCGTGAGGACATGATGCGGCGATCCGTGACAAACAATCTGCTGATTCAAACAAAGAACGGAAGTAGAGTGACTATAAACCAAACTTAAATCATGTGAAATCAAGATAAGGGTCAAGCCTTTTTTATCTTGCAATCGATGAATGGTGTCATATATTTGCTCTTCCCGAGGCAAATCTATGCCGGCGGTCGGCTCATCAAAAAGCAAAACATTCGGATTGCCAAGCAAGGCAAAAGCGATAAGACCTCTCTGAAGTTGGCCTCCGGAAAGCGCCCCTAATTTTTTATTTAAAATATCGGGCTCCAGATGAACCAACGACAATGCTTCGAGGATAGCCTCCATTTTGACTTCAAAGTTTCTGGCCTTGGCCAGCAAAAAATCACCTAGGGTCAAGGGTAATCCTCTTTCAAGATCAATCCTTTGAGGCACATAGCCAATACGCGTGCCCACCCGCCAATCAACTGTGCCGCCGTGAGGCAAAGCACCAATCAAGGCCCGGATCAACACCGTCTTACCGGCGCCGTTTGGTCCTATGATGGCCAAAGATTCTTTCTCGGGTACTTCAAAACTAACATTCGAAATAACTTTTTGACCGTCAAAAGCCACGGACAAGTCTTTAACACTTAAAACATTATTCATTATATACGCTTTCAATCCTTCTCAAGGCTTTTTTATCAAATTTAATCACTCAAAACAACCTTGTCGAGAATTTACTATTATGTTACTCTTTAGGTAATGGTGATAAGTCCCGCAGATGGCGGGATTTTTTTAGTATAATAATAAAGTAACTATATATCAAGTCATTCGTTATCTATGTTAGAGGGTGAAAAAAACTTAATAAATGCCGCCAAACTAGGCAATACCGAGGCTTTCGGGGCCTTATATAGTCATTATCTGCCCCCGATCTACCGCTTTATATACTTAAAGACTAGCAGTAAACACGAGGCCGAGGATTTGACCCACGAAGTATTTCTTAGCGCCTGGAGAACCATGCCCGCCTACAAATATCGCGGCCTCCCCTTCTCTAGCTGGCTATATCAGATAGCTCGCAACCGCGTCATAGATTATTTCAGAACCAAAAAAGCCAATTTTTCCATAGATGAGGTGGTAGACCGACTGGAAACCGAAACCGTGAGCACCGATGATCTCCTAGATACCGCGCTTGATATGGATAAAATAAAAAACGCCATAGGGCGCTTAGGCGAGGATCAACAGACCATTTTAATACTTAGATTTGTCGAGGACTTGGATCCTCGAGAAATCGCCGATATAATGGGAAAAAGCGAGGGTGCCGTAAGATTGATGCAACATCGGGCGCTTATCCAGCTAAAAATTCTGATTCAAAAACAACAACCCGACGATTCAACTATTTAAATAAAACAAGACAATGAATAATTTAATCTCAAAAATCAAAGAACTGCGAAGCATGATGCCTGACGCTGATTTTTTTCACCGCTCCAGCGAGATGATTTTCATAACCCCGCAGATCAGACGCAATATGTCGACCCATTTCTGGGAAAGTTTCAGGATGTCCGTGGCGCTCTCTCTCGGCTCGCTTCTACTCATTATCGCTGTTGGCGGATTTTCGTATCTCAAGCTCGATAAATTCTCTCCATTTATAATCGGCGGCCTCAACACCAAGAGCATTGTCGCCGAAGCCGAACGAGCCGGATCAATGTTTGAGATCGCCGAAGCCAAATACTTCGAAGATGCTTCCTCGGCTATCGCCACCGCTTTGAATACCGTCTCTCAAAACGGCCCAGATCACCTCAACAACGAGATCTTGGAGCAAGAGCTAGAAAATATTGAAAAGAGTAAGCCACGGGGAGATGCCTCGCCGGAATCCGACGAGTTAATCCTTTAATAATGTTAAATAAAAATTCTTCAAAATCTCGGTTTTTTTGGGGTATGCTCGCGCTTTTCTTCGCGAGCTTTATTTTCGGACCCCACCATGAGGCGCGCGCCCAGGAAAGCCTTATCAAATCAGCCATAAAAGAACTTCGCGACAGCGTCACCGCTTTTATAAACGCCAAAGATAATGATGAAATTTCGGCTCAAGAAAAAGAAATTAAAAGAATCGAAACCGCGAAAGAAACCTTAAAAAAAATCTTACGGCTGGGCCTCGTTGAGATTTCGGCCTTGAAAGATAGACTAAACGAGCTAGAGATAGAAAAATTGGTCATTACCGATTACACTTTTGACGCTTCCGAAGTCTACGACTCACTCGCTCGCCTGCTCGAATATTATGAAGCCTATCACAACGACACATTAAAAAAGGTGGAGCGGCTAAAAAATTATGACGAGGCAAAAAATATAGCCAAGGAAATAAAAAAATGGCGGGAAAGTATCTACGCCCCGGGTATCCAAAAAATATTGTCCCTAGATCTGGTTCTTCGCAATAAAGCCATCTTAGGGATTGCCGACGCCAGATTCGAGAAGATATTAAGCGACCTGCGAAAGCTTAAAAATTCCAAACTGTTAACTTTTGCCGAATTGGAGGCATTGTTAAACGCCGCGACCGCCAATCTAAAGACTGCCGAGGCGCTGGACGACGAAGCCACTCGCCTTATCTTAAGGGCACTCAAGGAAAATACCTTGAACCCTCCCGATAAAAATCTAGACGAAAATGAAGTCGCTATTTCCAGCCATAAAAGAATCTCCAATCTTGTCGACCAATCCATTATTAAAATAAAAGACGCTTATAAAAAGTTCATCGAAATCAACACCAAAGTTAAAAAGATTCTTGAATTGGAATAGACTTGCTCTCTAATAAGTAAGAAAATAAAAATTCCCCATGCTTTTCGGGGAATTTTTATTGAATCAACTATTTAATGGCTTCTTTAAAAAGCTTGCCGGCTCGGAATTTCGGCTTCTTGGAAGCGGCGATTTGAATCTTCTCACCGGTCTTCGGATTTACGCCCATTCTGGCTTTTCGATCTACAACCTTAAAAACACCAAAGCCCGGAAAAGAAACTTCGTCTCCGCGGCTCAGCGCTTTAACGATAAGGTCCAAAAAGGCCTCTACCGCCTCACCGGATTTCTTCTTGCTCTCAAAACCGACAGCCTGCAAATACGCATCTATAAATTCTTGCTTTTTCATAATAAATGTTTAAAAATCATTGCTAAATATGTCCGACCTTTTATTCCAGTATACCAAATCATTCAAAGTAAACAAGCTATCGCAATTACTCGTCTAAAATGACACCATAGCCCTCTCGGATGAATGATATAAAAAGACACCGAAATTGATAGGTATATAATAGAGCGAAAAGTCGTTTATACAACTCTAAATATATCTATCACATGA
>Ga0209726_10005558_pt1 | contig 15169 bp, 12 predicted proteins | sample Subgrocontami54m_FD_187453 | JGI IMG/M metagenome (GOLD analysis project Ga0209726, IMG submission 187453) | Subsurface groundwater microbial communities from S. Glens Falls, New York, USA - GMW46 contaminated, 5.4 m (SPAdes) (version 3) | ecosystem: Environmental > Aquatic > Deep subsurface >... | reverse complement strand
GAAGAAGAGCGCGGCGAGGAAGACGATGAAGACCTTGAAGCCGAAGCCGATGCCGAACCAGAGGATGAAGATGGGGACGAACGCGAGCTCGGGGGCCGCGTAGAGCACGTTGAGCCAGGGATTGGCGACGTAGCTCGCCCGCCGGAACCAGCCCGCGGCGAGACCGATGAGGATGCCGAAGATCGCCGCGAGCACGAAGCCGACCACCCAGACCGCGAGCGTCGCCCGCACGTCCGTCCAGAGCGAGCCGCGCTGGAACTCCGTGACGAAGGTCGCGGCGACCTCCGTCGGCGACGAGGTGAGGATCGCCTTCACCAGTCGGGTGCGGACGAGGAGCTCCCAGGGCACGAGCACGGAGAAGATCCCGGCGACGCCGAGCGCGAGCCGCCTGTTCGCGCGATACCAGCGTCGCAGCGGCCCGGGGCGTGACGGTCCGCGTGGCGCGCGCCCATTCAGGACGGCCATCAGCCGGCGGCTCCCTCGGTCCGGAGCTGGGTCGCCTTCATCGTGAGGCGCGCCTGCTGCTCGATGAGCTGCCAGACGCGGTCCTCCTGGGCGCGGAAGGCATCCCCGCGCTTCACCGCGAGCGTCCGCGGCCGAGGGATGTCGATGCGCAGGTCGGCGAGGATCCGGCCGGGTCGCGCGCTCATCACGACGACGCGGTCGGAGAGATAGATCGCCTCGTTGATCTGGTGGGTGATGAAGAGCACCGTCTTCTTCGACTGGCTCCAGATGTCGAGCAGCTCGGCCTGCATCATCTCGCGCGTCTGCGCGTCGAGCGAGGCGAACGGCTCGTCCATGAGCAGGACCTGCGGATCGACGACCAGCGCTCGAGCGAGGTTGGCACGCTGCTGCATACCGCCCGACAGCTCGTACGGGTAGTGCTGCTCGAAGCCGGCGAGCCCGACCATCTCGAGGTACGGCTGCACCCGGCGGCGCGCCTCCTTGGCGGGGACTCCCTGGCACTCGAGCCCGTAGGCGACGTTGCGTGCGACCGAGAACCACGGGAAGAGCGACGAGTCCTGGAAGACCATCGCCCGGTCGCGGCTGTTCTGCGAGATCGGGCGACCCTGGAGCAGGATCGTGCCGCCGGTCGGCGTGATGAGGCCGTTCACGATCTTCAGGAGGGTCGTCTTGCCGCAACCCGACGGGCCGACGATGCTCACGAACTCGCTCTTCTCGATCGCGAGGGTCACGCCCTCGAGGGCCGACACACGCGTGCCGTCCCGGCGCTCGTACTCCATCTCGATGTCGCGTGCTTCGAGCTCTGCCACGACGGTCCCTCCTACGCCGAACCGACCCGCGGTCGCCACGCGCCGAACCGCCGCTCCAGCGAGCCGATGGCACGGAAGCCGAGCAACGCGAGCCCGGTGATGAACAGCGCGCCGAAGAGCAGCCGATCGGTCTGCAGCGTCTGGCCCGCGCGGAAGACCAGATTCCCGAGGCCGGCGTTCGAGGTGTAGAACTCGCCCACGAGCACGCCGCCGACGGCGCGGCCGACCCCGATCCGCATGCCGACCAGCGCGAATGGCACGACGCTCGGCAGCACGACCGTGAGCAGCCGCCGGCGGCCGGAGGCGCCGAAGCTGCGCGCGACTTCGACGAGGTTGGCGTCGACCGTGCGGACCCCGTGGAACGTGTTGATCACGACGGGGAAGAAGACGCCGAGGAAGACGATGACGATCTTCGACTCCATGCCGAGCCCGACCCACAGGACGACGAGCGGCAGCAGCGCGAGGCGCGGCGTGGCGTTGAAGGCGGACAGCCAGGGATCGAAGAAGTCGTGCGCCGAGCGGTACCAGCCGGTGACGACGCCGAAGGGCACCGCGATCGCGATCGCCGCCAGGTAGCCGACCAGGAACTCCTGGCCCGACACGCTCACGTCGTTCCAGAACCGGGGCAGCTGGATCTCCTGCCAGCCTGCCGCGATGATCCGCGTCGGCGAGCTGAAGAAGAACGTCTCGAGCGCTCCGGTCTGCGCGCCGAGCTCCCACCCCGCAAGGAGCGCGACGAAGGTGGCGAGCGGCAGCAGGGTCGACTCGCGAGCGGCGTACGCCGCGCGCAGGCCGGTTGGCCTCGGTCGGGCGCGCGCCGGCGCGGCTACGGCGCGAATGCTCCCGCGTGCTCGCGCTCGCGCTCGTCGTACAGCCCGTCCCACGGTCGCCGCAGCATGCTCATCCTCCGCTCGGGCCCCCCGACCGCTGCCGCGCACTGTACCGCGCGCGCGCTTCCTCGAACATCTGGCGGATCCGCGGATCCTCGTTCTCGTACTCGATCTGGATCTCGCTCTTCGTCGCGTACGAGTGGTTGATGTTGTTCCGCTGGGCTTGGGTGAACGGGAAGCGGTAGCCGCCGTAGGACATCGCGAGGTAGCGGCCGGGCCGATCGCTCACGTTGAAGTGCTGATGCCATTCCCGTTCGCCCGGCGAATGGAGCATGCCGTACTTCCAGTCGACGCGACGGTACTCCCGGTCGCCGTCGCGCCAGTAGAGGGAGTAGCCCTCGTCGCCGAGCTGCAGGATGTGCGTGCCGCTGCCGTGGATGTGCGCCATCTTGTACCGGCCGACCCCGACCTCGGAGATGTGCGCAGCCATCGTCGTCTCGCCGAGCACGAATTGGATGTTCCGGCTGCCGGCACCGCGGTGCGGCGAGTCGGTGAGCTTGTCGAAGCCGATGAGATCGGGGACGAAGTTCGCCTCCCACATGTGACGCTGCTCGCGCGTCGGGATGAAGGTGCCCTCGCCCCGGTAGTAGCGCTCCTCGCCCCAGCGGTCCTCGAACTCGAAGGGCGTGCCGAAGACGAACGCCTCGCTGCGGAACTGCTTCATGACCATCGGCAGATTCGTGAGCGAGGCGATACGCGCCGGGCGCAGTCCGCTCGCGTTGAACAGCCGGTAGGTCATGTTCAGCGGCAGCGAGAAGAGGCTCCCGCGTCCCCATTCGAAGCTGCGGCGCTCGCCGTTCACGCGCTCGACGACCGCGCTGCCCTGGCCGTCGAGGACGTACATCACCTCCTCGAAAAGGTGACGCTGAGGGCTCGTCGCGCCGCCGGGCGGGAGCTCGCAGAGGTACATGCTGTTGAGGTCGCCGCGGCTGTGGGTGTGGACGAATGCCCCGCACGCGCCGAGCCGCGCCCACGGTTTCGTCTCGACTGCCGGGAGGTCGACCGCGGTGTCATCCACGATCGGGATGCCCTCGCCGCGGGCCCAGTCGAGGTACGCGTCGATCAGCCAGCGGACCTCGCCCATCGCGCTCTTCCCTCCGCCCCGTCGCGGACGGAAGTATACAAATGGATGCTGCCGCGTATCATCTGTCCAGCGGCCGGGCGGCCCGCCCGGCCCGCAACGTGTGGAGGATCACGCTCATGCGATCGATGCGCCTCGCGAGCCCGCTCTTCGCAGCGCTCATCGTGGCCGGCGCGTGCGGCCCGGCCGCGGCACCCGCCCCGGCCGCCTCCGCCGCGGCCCCCGCGGCCCCGGCAGCCTCCGCCGCCGCGTCCACCGCCGCCGCCGGCACGCTCCCCAAGCCGGACAAGGTCGACGTGAAGATCGGCCTCTCGGGTACCGCGACGATCGGCATCCTCGGCCAGCTCGTCGCCAGGGGCCTGAACCTCTTCGAGAAGTACGGCCTCAAGGTCGAGTTCGTGACGTTCTCCGGAGCCGCTCAGGCCGCCCAAGCGCTCCAGGCCGGACAGGTCGACGTCGGGGACAACTCCGGCGGACCGGTCGTGGCGTCGCTCGCCACGAGCTCGCCGACCCAGATGGTCTTCGTCACCCGGCACAACCTGACCGACAACATGTACGGGCGGAAGGACGTCAAGACCGCCGCGGACCTCAAGGGCAAGAACCTCGCGATCTCGAGCTTCGGCTCGCAGTCGCACGCGGGCGCGCTCCTCTCGCTGAAGGCGCTCGGGCTGACCGAGAAGGACGTGACGATCACCCCCGTCGGCAACGACGTCGCGCGGCTCGCCGCGCTCAAGGCGGGCAGCGTCGCGGCCTCGATGCAGGACTCCGCGATCGCGAACGAGCTCACGCCGCTCGGCTTCAACGTCATGGTCGAGCTGACCAAGGTGAAGGACCTCGGCGGAGTGCCGCGCACGAGCCTCGTCGTGACGCCGGAGTTCCAGGCGAAGTACCCGAACACGACGCTCCTGCTCGTCGCCGCGTACCTCGAGGGCGTCACCGAGATGCGCAAGCAGACCGACAAGGCGGCGGAGTTCCTCGCGAAGGACGCCCAGATCCCACTCGCGACCGCCAAGGCGCAGGTCGCGATCGAGATGGCCGCGCCGTGGGAGCCCCGCGACGGCCGCTGCGACAACAAGGTCTTCGAATTCACCAAGCAGGTGAACCTGCCGTCGAACCCGGCGATCGCCAACGTCGATCCGACCAAGGCCTGCACGAACCTCTACCTCGACAAGCTGGCGGCCCTGGGCTTCCAGAAGAAGATCGGCGTCCCCGGCTACTAGCGCTCCAGCCGCGGCCGGTCCGCGGAGCCGCCGGGCTCCGCGGACCGCGCGGCGACCCGCCGCGCGCCGGACGCTAGCGCGCGATCCAGGCGATCTCGGCGCCGGTCGCGACCGAGCCGAGGCGCATCGCGCGAAGCACGAATCCGTCCACCGGCGCGCGGAGCGTCTCGGTCGCGGCGCCGAAGACGTCCACGATCTCGCCGAGGGTGTCGCCCCGCTTCACCTCGGCCCGCAGGTCCACCGCCATCCGGAGCCCGCCGCCGCGCTCGGCGTGCACGAGGTGGATCTCGCTGAAGCGCCGCTGCGGACCCGCCGGCTCCGCCGCGGCCGCACGCATGCCCATCGCGCTGAGCACGTTGCGGACGCCGCGGACGCCGAGCGGCACGAGGGCCGTGCTCACGCGGCGCGACTCGCCCATCTCCGCGATGATGACGGCCTTGTGCGCGGCGTCGGCCTGCGCCCCGAGGCTGCGCGAGAGGTCGCTCGTGCCGAACGCGGTGCCGCGCTTCTTGTAGTAGACGTACGGCGTGCCGAAGGCCAGGGCGCAGCGCTCGCGCGCGCCGAGCGTCCCGTTCGCGTCGTCGTCGGGATCGACGTAGACGAACGGCGCGATGTCGCAGCCGTCGAGCGCGGAGTGCAGGTCGAGGGTGAGGTCCGCCGGCCGGACGAACTCCTCGAAGAGCACGTGGGCGATCCGCTCGGTGAGCAGGCCGTGCGGGTTGCCCGGGAAGATCCGGTTGATGTCGATGAGCCAGCGCTCCTCGTGGAGGAAGCCGCGCGTCCGCGTGAGGTGCGAGGGCAGGTTCGCGACCGGGATCGAGACGACGTTCCCGGACAGCTCGGCCGGCCGCAGCTCGGCGAGCGCGCGCCGGCAGACCTCGATGCCGGTGAGCTCGTCGCCGTGGACACCCGCCTGCAGGTAGAGCGTCGGACCGTCCTTCGCGCCGCCGACGGTGACGACCGGCAGCGCGACCGGCGATCCGTCCGCGAACTCGCCGACCGTGACCCGCGTCTTCGTGACCTCGCCACGCCGGATCGGAACTCCAAGGAACGGCATCAGTTGACCTCCACGAGGATCTCGGGTCGCGCGCGGCCGGGGACATCCGGGAACACCAGGGACTTGACGACGACGGGAACGACGTTCGCGGGAAGGATCCGCTCGCCGATGTCGATGTAGTCGAGATCGGCGAGCTCGAGCCCGTCCACCGCGATGACGTCGCCGTGCCAGCCGACCTCATCGTGGAGGATCGAGCCGAGGCTCGCGGCGATGTCGCCGGTGAGCGCGACGATGATCGGACCGGCCGCGCGCGCCGCCGCTCGGTGCGCACCGGCGATGCCCGCGGCGAGCGCCCGGAGCGAGGGATACGCCGGCTCGAGATCCCACTCCACCGCGATGGCGATCGGTCCTGGAGCGTCGGTGAGGTCGAGGCGCTCGGCGGCCGACGCGATCGCGCCGGCGACGGTCGCCTCGGTCAGCGGACCGCCGTCGAAGGCGGTCGCGACGACCGGGACGTTGTGGAGCGGCAGGAGCCGGTCGTCCGAGAGATGAACGGTGTTGCCGGAGAGCTGCACCGAGAACTGCGAGGCGCCGATCACCGTGGCGCGGATCCGCTCGCCGGCCTGCGCGACCGGCGCCGGAAGCTCGGCGAAGCGGGCGGCGAGCGCCGCGGCGAGCTCTCGGCCGAGGTCGCCGAACACGGGTCCCGCCGCCGCGCCCAGCAGCTCGCCGACGCCGCCGGAGATGACGATCGACGCCGGCCGGGGCGCCGCCGGCAGCCCGCCCGCGAGCGTGCTCGCCGGGTCGGCCCGTCCGTTCGCGGCTTCGACGATGCGCCGCGCAAAGCCGTCCGCGAGCGCGCGCCGGGTCGCCTCCGTGAGCGGGGATCCCAGCACGAGTGGCAGACCGAGCCGGGCGGCGAGCGCGGACGCCCCGTGCTCGACGCGAGCCAGCCGACCCTGCGCGTCGAGCACCACCAGGCGCGCGCCGGCGCTGATCGCGAGGGTCGCCACGACCCGGCCGCCCTCGGCCAGAGCGAGCTTCGTCGTGCCGCCGCCGATGTCGATGTTGAGCACGGGTCCCCCGCCCCGCGAGCGCGCGACGGCGCCGGAGCCGTGCGCGGCGAGGAGCGCCTCCAGGTTGTGGCCGGCGGAGGCGCAGACGAACTTGCCACCCTCCGCCGCGAAGAGCTCGGCGATCGCGCGAGCGTTCGCCCGCTCGAGCGCGACTCCGGTGAGGATCACCGCGCCCGCATCGACCTCGTCGCGCGCGAGCGCCGCGTCGGCGTAGGCCGCCTCGACGATGGCGCGGAGGGCGTCCACGTCGATGAGGCCGTCCGCGCGGTACGGCGTGAGGTGGATCGGCGAGCGCGAGAGCGTGTGCCGCTCGACGACGATGAAGCGACTCGAGAAGCGGTGCGCCTGCCGCTGGAGATGGAGCTTGGCGAACATGAGATGGGAGGTCGCCGAGCCGATGTCGATCCCGACGGTGACGAGCTCGACGTTGTCGTTGCGCCAGATCGCGCGCGCGACCTCGTCATCGTCGGACTCCGCGACGGGGTCGCCATCGTGGCCGTGGTCGTCGCCGTCGTCGTGGGCCTGGTGGCCACCGTCATCGTGGGCCTGGTGGCCGCCGGCGTGGGTGTGCTCGGCGTCGTGACCGTCGTGGTCGGCGGCCTGCGGGGGGTCCTGGGTCACCGGGTCGGTCGGCTGGCCGTGCCGCGCGCGGCGAACTTCGCGCACTCCTCCTCGAACAGCCGCCGGATGGCCGGGTCCTCGTCCGCGTACTCGATCTGGACGTCGCTCTTCACGGTGTACGTGCGCTGGATGACCTGCATCTTCTCCGCGGTGAACGGGTAGCGCTGACTGCCGAAGCCGATGGCGAGGTAGCGCGCAGGCTCGCTCGACACGTTGAAGTGCTGATGCCACATGCGGTTCGGCGGCGAGTGCAGCAGGCCGTAGGTCCAATCGACCCGCTCGGCCGGCTGACCCTTGTGCCAGTACAGCGAGTACCCCTCGCCCGAGATCTGGAAGATGTGGTAGCCCTCGCCGTGGACGTGCGCCTTCTTGTAGGCGCCGACGGGGATCTCCGACATGTGCGCGTGGAGCGTGCCGTCGGCGAGGATGAACATGATGTTGAGGCTGCCCGCGCCGCGCCCCGGCGACAGGCGCATCTGATCGAAGGTGAGCAGATTCGGGACGTAGTTGGTCTCCCACATGTGGCGATGCTCGCGGGTGGGGATGAACGTCCCCTCGCCGCGCAGGAAGCGCTCCTCGCCGAGGCGCTCGGCGAAGTCGAACGGCGTCCCGAACACGAAGCGGTCGTTCCGGTACAGCTTCATGACCGTGGGGAGGTCGCTCACCGAGGCGAGGCGCGCGGTGCGCTGCCCGCTCGCGTTGTGCAGGCGGTAGCCGGCGTTGAGCGGCAGCGAGAACAGGCTGCCCTTCGTCCACTCGAAGCTCTGCCGCTTCCCGTTCGGCAGGTCCACCACGGTGCTGCCCTGCCCGTCGAGGACGTAGAAGACCTCTTCGTAGAGGTGGCGCTGCGGAGAGGTCGCGCCGCCCGGCGGCAGGTCGATCAGCTGGAGGCTGCAGAAGTCGCCGCGCGCCTGGAGGTGGACGAACGCGGCGTTCGCGCCGAGCCGTGCCCAGGGCTGCGTCGTGGCGGTCATGAGGTCCACGGCCAGGCCTTGGTGCACCAGCACGCCCTCGCGGGCGAGCCATTCCTCGTAGCCGTCGATCATCCAGCGGATCTCGCTCACGTCTTCACCCTCGTCGGCACGACGATCGCGCCGGCCCGTCCCGGGGCGGCGCCCGTCGGAGCGAGATTGTACACAATTGGACATCGTGCGACGGCGCGCTCGCGCGGCGCCGTCGCCGTCCCACTCACGCCGGAGACGGCAGCGCGCGCGCCGCGAGGCGCTCGATCATCCGGGCCAGCTGCGGGACGTCGTGGCCGATGAACTTCAGCTCGGCGTGCGCCGCTCCGGCGGCGCGGTAGGCCTCGAGCTTCTCCATGACGTCGTCGATGCTCCCGACGATGCAGGCCGCGAGCCCCCGCTCGAGCGTCTTGAACTTGGCCTCGAGCGACGCGCGCGCGATGGCCACCGCCTCCTCCCGCGACGCGGCGACGCAGACGTACGTCTCGATCGCCGTGTCCAGCCCGCCGGGGTCGCGGCCGGCCGCCGCGGCGACCTCGTGCAGGCGGCGGATGTGGGCGGCGTACTCCTCGACCGGCGCGTAGACCGTCATCCAGCCGTCCGCGTAGCGCACGGCACGCTCGAGCCCCGCCTCGCTCGCGCCGGTGACCCAGAGGGGCAGCCGGCTCGGCCGGGGGAGGAAGGTCCCGTCGGAGAAGGCGAGCGTCGTGCTCTCGAACGCCACCGGCTGGGTCGGACCGAAGATCGCCCGCAGCGCCGCCAGGTGGTCGTTCATGATCCGCCCGCGCCGGTCGAAGCGCACGCCCATGACGGTGAAGTCGTTCGTGATCGCGCCGATGCCGAAGGCGAGCACCAGCCGCGAGCCGGTGAGCTGCTCGATGGTCGTGACCTGCTTCGCGAGGATGCGCGGGTCGCGCAGGGGCAGGACCAGCCCTGCGATGCCGAGCCGGGCGCGGCGGAGCCGGCCGCCCAGGACCGCGACGGTGGTGATGCTCTCGAAGAAGTTCGGATCCTGGTCGCGGCAGGCCTCGAGCGAGCCGGTGGCGAAGTGCGTGAGCTCCTCGCGTGCCCACGAGAGGTGGTCGTGCACCCACACCGTGTCGTACCCGGCGTCCTCGACGAGCGAGGCGAGCTCGAGGATCGCCGCGGGGGTCGCGAAGGGCCCCGAGTTGGGCAGCCGGACGCCGAGGCTGAGACGCTCTGGTCCGCTCACGAAGGCACCCTCCTCATGATCCGATCCACGCGACCTCGGCGCCCGTCGCGAGCGAGCCCAGCCGCATGATCCTGAGGACGAAGCCCGCGACCGGTGCGGTGACCTCCTCGACCGGGTCGCCGAAGACGTCCACCACGTCGGCGATGGGCTGCCCGCGCGCGACCTCGTCGCCGAGGTCGACGCGCAGGCGCAGGCCGCCGCCCCGCTCGGCGTGCGCGAGCGTGATCGAGCGGAAGGCGCGCTGCGGTCCGGGCGGCTCCGGATCGCCGTCCTCGATGCCGAAGGTGCGCAGGACGTTGTGGACCCCGCGCACGCCGAGGGGCACCAGGTGCCCGCTCACGCGCCGCGACTCGCCCATCTCGGCCGAGAAGGACGCCTTCCCGGCGGCGTCCGTCTGCGCGCGCAGCGTGCGGCTCATGTCGCTCGTGCCGAGCTTGGAGCCGCGGGGCTTGTAGTAGACGTACGGCGTGCCGAACGAGCGCGCGAGGCGCTCGCGCAGCGCGAGCGTGCCGGTCTCGTCGTCGTCCGGATCGATGTACACGAACGGGAGGATGTCGCAGCCGTCGAGCGCCGAATGGAGATCGAGCGTCACGTCGGCGTGCGCGGCGAACTCCGCGAAGAGCACGTGGGCGATCCGCTCGCTCAAGAGGCCGTGGGCGTTGCCCGGGAAGATACGGTTCATGTCGATGAGCCAGCGCTCCTCGTGGAGGAAGCCGCGGGTGCGGCCGAGATGCGCGGGCACGTTCGCGAGCGGCACCGCGACGAGCGTGCCGGCAAGGCGCCGCGGGTCGAGCTCCGCGACGACGCGGCGGCAGATCTCGATCCCGGTGAGCTCGTCGCCGTGCAGCCCCGCCTGGAGGTAGAGCGTCGGCCCGGGGCGGGCGCCGCGGAACAGCGCGACCGGGATGGCGACCGGCGAGCCGTCCGCCAGCTCGCCGACCGTGACGCGCGTCCGGACCGCCTCGCCGGGCTGCGCTCGCACGCCGAGGAAGCTCAAGGCCGTTCTCCCACTCCCGAGACCTGAGGACGATCGCCGCTGGCGAGCATACCGTTGTGTACCGACCTATGATGCGCCGAGCCGCCGAGGAGGATGCGATGGCACGTTCGAGCACGAGGGCGCCGGCGCCGAAGGTCGGCGCGGCCGAGATGGCCGAGGCCTGGGCCTACGCCAAGGACTACTACAAGAACCCGCAGGTCATCGAGGACTACGAGATGCTCGCCCGCTACCGTCCCGAGGTCATCCACGGCTACCTCACGCTCCGTCGCGCCGCGTTCAACGAGGACGCCGGCGCCGCCCTCTCCCCGAAGCTCAAGGAGCTCGTCATCCTGGCGATCGAGATCGCGCGGACGAAGGTGAATCCGCCGCCGGTCGGGCACGCCAAGCGCGCGATCGAATCGGGCGCCACGCCGGCCGAGGTCGCCGAGGTCGTCTCGCTCTGCATCCTCATCGGCGGCATGCTCACGTTCCAGGAGTCCGGGCGTCACGCGCTCCACGCCGCGGAGGACCGCTACCGCGAGCTGCATACGACCGCGGCTAGTACCGGTCGAACATCGCCTGGATCCGCTCGGCGTCGTCGGTCACCGTGAGGGCGAGCGCGAGCAGCACGCGGGCCTGCCACGGCGCGAGATCGCCGGCGGCGACGAAGCCGCGCCGGACGAGCCAGGGACCGCGCATGACGCGTCCGGAGCCGGCCCGGCTGGCCTGACAGATGGCGACGCCGGCCGCCCGCGCGCGCTCGAGCGCCGCCTCCTCCTCGGCGGTGCCGCGACCGGTCCCCATCCCGGCGCTCACGATCCCGCGAGCCCCCGCGGCGACCGACGCCTCGATGTGGGTGCCGTCGGCGCCGACGTACGAGAGCACGACGTCCACGCGCGGCAGCGTCGGGATGCGGGCGAGGTCGAACTCCGTGGCCGTCGTGTGGGCGCGGAGCGGCGCGTGCGCGAGCTGGACGGTGCCGTCCGGGTCGGCGTAGCCGAGCGGACCGTAGCCGGGCGCCTGGAACGCCTGGAGCCGCGCGGTCGAGGTCTTCAGGGCCTCTCGCGCGGAGAGGATCGCGTCGTTCATGACCACGAGGACGCCCTTGCCGGCCGCCTGCGGGGCCGCCGCGACGCGGATGGCGTTCAGGAGGTTGAGATCGCCGTCGCCGCTCAGCGCCGAGGCCGGGCGCATCGCCGCGGTCAGCACGACCGGCCGCTCCGTCTTCAGCACGAGGTGGAGGAAGTACGCGGTCTCCTCGAGCGTGTTCGTGCCACGCGTGATGACGACGCCGGCGACCTCCGACGATGCGGCGATCGCCGCGACGTCACGGGCGAGCGCGAGCCAGTCGGCGGGTCGCAGCGCCTGGCCGCGCAGCGGGAGCGATCGCTCGACGACGTCGGCGAACCGCGCGACCTCGGGGATGCGAGCGAGCAGCCCGCCTTCGACCCGCGTCGTGGTGTCGGTGTAGAAGGCGAGGTCGAGCCGGTCACGGCCGAGATGATCGATGGTGCCGCCGGTCTGGAGGAGCACGACGCGCGGACGCTCAGCGCCGGTCACCCGCGAGACGCTAGCACCGCTGCGGCGCGCCGCATTGCCGCGACCGGCGCGGCGCGGCACATGCCACGACGTGCGCGCTCGATAGACTCCCGCCATCGACTACCGCTTCGCGACGATCGACGATCTCGCGCGCGCCCTGCGCCGGCGGGCCGTCTCGCCGCGGGAGCTCGCGGCGTCGGCGCTCGCGGCGCTCGGCACCGTCGGACCGCGGTTCAACGCGGTGGCCGCGCTCCTGCCCGACCGGGCGCGCGCGGAGGCCGCGCTCGCCGAGCGGCGGTTCCGTCGCGCCGGTGCGAGCGCGCTCTGCGGCATCCCGTACGGGGTCAAGGATCTGCTCGCGGCGCGCGGCGGACCCACGACCTGGGGAGCTCCGCCGTTCGAAGGCCGGATCATCGACCAGGACGCCGCGGTCGTCACACGCCTCCGCCGTGCCGGCGGCGTCCTCGCGGCGAAGCTCGCCATGGTCGAGCTCGCCGGCGGCGGCCGGCCCCGGCTCGCGGGCGCCTCGCTCCAGGGCTCGGGCCGCAACCCCTACGATCCCGCGCGCTACTCGGGCGGCTCGTCGAGCGGCTCCGCCATCGCGGTCGCCGCCGGCCTCCTCCCCTACGCGATCGGCTCCGAGACCGGCGGGTCGATCGTCGGCCCCGCCGCGTTCTGCGGCATCACCGGTGTCCGGGTCACCCACGGCCTCGTCCCGCGGACCGGCGCGATGCTGCTCTCGGGGACGCTCGACAAGCTCGGTCCGCTCGCGCGCACCGCGGACGAGTGCGCCACCGTCCTCGAGGCGATCGCCGGCCCCGACGGGGTGGACCCGGCGCGCGCCGGACGGTTCCGGCGGCTCGAACGGGGCGAGGCCCGCGCGCGCGTGCGCCGGGCCCGCGTCGCGTTCGTCGAGGAGGAGCTCGCGGAGTGCGAGCCGCACACCCGGGCCGCCCTCGCCCGCGGTCTCGACGAGCTTCGCCGCGTCGCGCCTCGATGGACCCGCGCCGGCTTGGGGCGAGACGTGCCCTACGGCACGGCGCTCGAGACCGTCATGCTCGCCGAGGCGGGGCACCTCCTCGGGAGGTTCCTGGAGCGCCCGGATTTCACGCTGGTGGACGCCAAGCAGCTCGCCGAGCTCCGCGGCGGCATGCGGATCGGTGCCAGCGAGTACCTGGAGGCCCTCGCCACCCGGGACGCCGCGGTCGCGGACTTCGCGCGGGTGTTCGCGGAGGCGGACGTCATCGTCACGGTGTCGCGCACCTCGACCGCGCCGAGGCTCGACGAGCCGCGCGCGCCGCGCTCGACCGACTCGATGTCGGACCTCCTCCGCGCGGCGGCGAACCTCGCGGGCCTGCCGGGCGTGAGCTTCCCCTGCGGCCTCGCGACCGACGGCCTGCCGGTCGGCCTCCAGGTCATCGGGCCGGCCCGCTCCGAGCCGCTGCTCCTCGCCATCGCGAGCGCCTACCAGCGCGCGACCGACCACCACCTGCGGCGGCCGGCGGTCTAGCGCCGACCGCCGCAGGGCGGTCGGCGCGATCGGAGCGTCTCCACATCCTGCGATCGCCGCACTCGCCGCGCCGAGATGCTGCGCCTGCGTGCGGCCGATCGCCGAGCCTGGATCGGGAGACCCCTGACGGCGCCGCTCCTGGGCCACGCGCCAGAAACACCAGGCTACGGGCCTGGGGGGATCGTGGCTCACGAATGTTGCGAATGGCCCTGGCGCTCAGCCCCACCACGCGCGACTGTCTTGCGAAGCGGGTGGTGGTAGTGCGAGCGAGGAGGATCCAGCGCGGAATGATGGGGTTGCGAGGGCCGAGTGAAGCTTCCAGCAGCTGATCTGTTCGCCGGCGCACGCGGGCGTTCGCGAAGGTGTGCTCTCGTCCTGGCCGTCGCCTGCGTCCTCGTCGCGTCACCGCTTCTCCGCGCCGAGACGGCGGCGGCCCGTACGATCACCGACGACACCACGCGGAGCTCCGCGACGACGCCCTGCGACACGACGGGTCAGCCGACCACGACCGTCTACTTGCCGAACGTGACCAAGACGCTTGGCGGACCTGCCGGCTGGGACACCCCGTTCTACGTCCAGAACGCCGGCGCGATCCAGACCACGCTCGAGATCTCCTTCTACCTGTTCTCCAATGGCGCGCTCGTGGCCTGCCGCAAGACCGCGGGCGTCCCACCGGGCGCCACGCTCGCCGACGATCCGAACGCCGACGCCGACCTCCCCGACAACGCCCAGTTCAGCGTGGTGGTGCGCAGCTTCGGCGCGCCCGTCGTCGCCGTCGTGAACCAGGTGCAGGGCACGGGCGCGAGCACCCAGGCGCTCTCGTATGCGGGCTTCACCGGAGGCGCGACCAAGGTCTTCCTGCCGAACGTGACGCGCCGCTTCTACGGCTACGACGTGCCATTCATCGTGCAGAACCTCGGCCCGGCGACCGCGTCGGTGACGGCGGCCTTCGTGAGCTTCGACGCCACCCTGCACTTCAGCACCTCGCTCGTCATCGCGCCGGGACGCTCCGGCGTGGTCGACCCTGACTTCACCGCCGGCCTGATCGACGGGACGCAGTATGCGGTCACGCTCACGTCGAACCAGCCGATCGGCGTCGTCGTGAACGCGCACAACGAGACGGGCAGTCCTGTCGCGTACAGTCACAACGGCCTCGCGGTCGGCGCGACGACGCTCTACGCGCCGTATGCGGTGAAGGGCGGAGCCGGCGGGCGGGTGTCGCCGGTCGTCGTGCAGAACCTCGGCGCCGCGGCGGTGGATGCCGCGCTCACCTTCACGCCGCTCGGCGGCGGCGCGGCGCAGACGCTCACGCTCACGGCGATCCCGCCGGGCGGCTCGAAGGCGTTCGATCCGCGATTCGCGCTCGGCACGACGACGCCGTGCGCGAGCGCATCTGCGACCTGCCTCGGCGCGGGCGAGTTCGCGCTCGTCATCAACGCGACCGGGCCGGTCGCCGCGGTCGTCCTCCCGGTCTCCGACGGCACGGCGGCCGGATACCTCGCGTCGTCCCAGCCCTCCGCCCGTCAGGTGCTCCCGGTCGTGTTCCGATCCGTCGGCGGCGCGAGCGGCTGGACGGGGGTCGCGTACCTCCAGGCCGCGAGCGCCGGCCAGCTGACGGTCCGCTTCTACGCGATCGGCTCGGGCCAGCTCGCGGCGACGCAGAGCGTGGCGCTCGTCCGCGGCTCCAGCGTGCGCCTCGACCCGCGGACGGTCGCGGGCTTGGTGGACGGCACGGCCTACGCCGTCACGGCCGATGGGAACGGCGGCACGTTCGCGGCGATCGTCTGGGAGCAGGCATCGACCGGCGGGG